>Ga0102592_1000289_pt1 | contig 102955 bp, 114 predicted proteins | sample AraplaCol_mMF_r2_FD_76861 | JGI IMG/M metagenome (GOLD analysis project Ga0102592, IMG submission 76861) | Arabidopsis root microbial communities from North Carolina, USA - plate scrape MF_Col_mMF_r2 (SPADES assembly) (version 2) | ecosystem: Host-associated > Plants > Roots > Endosphere...
ATGTAGAAATAGGCGACCGACTGGCTGAAGGCGAACATCACCAGCAGCACGGCGGCGGCAATGAAGCCCATGCCGCCGGCGATCACCGCCAGGCGCTTCTGCTTGCGCGTCATTGCGCCATTCCTTCCGTTGCTATGCCGAGTTCCCGGGCAAGCGCCAGCAGTTGTCGGCCTTGCTCTCCGGCCGGCGGAAAGGCTGCAAGCCCGCGCTTCAGCGCGCCGGCAGCACGATCCCTATCGTTCAATACGGCGTAAGAGCGGACGAGCCGCATCCATCCCTCGAAATTGTTCGGATCCTCGCTGAGCTTGGCATCGAGGCTTTCGACCATGCCGCGGATCATCTGTTGCCGGTCGCCGGCGTTCATGGTCTCGGCGGCTGCAACATCCTGCTGCGTGGGATTGCCCGGGGCAGCCGAATTGGCGCCCGGGGCAGCCGGATTGGCGCCCGGGGCAGCCGGATTGGCGCCCGGGGCAGCCGGATTGGCGCCCGGGGCAGCCGGATTGGCGCCCGGATTAACAGCTACCTGCGCGCCGCCGTTCTTGGCGATGTGTTGGTTGACCAGCGGCAGCCAGGGCGCATCGGGCGGCGATTGCTTCGCCAGCGCCTCGAAGGCCTGGCGCGCCTCATCGGGCCGTCCCGCCTGCTCGCTGCTGAGAGCGATGTAGAAGCGGGCGCGCGGATTGTCAGGCTCCAGCGTCAGCGACTGTTCCAGCACCTGGCGCGCCTCCTCCGTCACCACGCCGTCGGAGACCGCCATCAGCGTCTCGGCAAGGCCGTCGAGCCGGACCGGGCTCGGGCCGAGAAGCCGGATGGCATTGCGGTAGGCCACTTGCGCATCGTTGACGCGCATCGTGCGGAAATAGATCGGCGCCAGCACGTCCCAGCCCTTGCCGTCATCGGGCTTCTCGGCCAGGTGCCGTTCGGCCTTGGTGATCAGCACCGCCACATCGTTGCCGGGGTTTTCCAGCCGCGCTTCCAGCGGCTGCGAGGGCAGGTCCGGCCTGCCCGTCGCCAAGTAAAGACAGAGCCCGAGAACCGGCAGAACCAGGAGGACGAAGGCCTCGGTGAAACGGTGATGCCGTGCGGGTTTCGGCGTCTCAACCGGTTCGTCGGCAGAGACGGCGATCAGCCGGCGGCCGATTTCCGCCCTGGCGTAGTCTGCCTCCTCCGGGGTGATCAGCCCGCCACTGAGGTCGCGGTCGAGTTCACGCAGCTGGTCGCGATAGACTGCCGCCTCGCCCGCACGGATATTTTCCGCCGCCTTCGCTCCGCGCAGAAGGGGGTAGAGCAGGATGACGGCGACGACTGCCGTCAAAACGGCAACGAGAATCCAGAACAGCATACCGGCCCAAATACGTGAAGCGCGCCTTCATTCCAACTGCCAAAGCCGGAATGACGAAGATTTGAGGCTATAAGCCGCAATTCAGAGCGGCGACCAGCTGCCGTCCTCGTTGCGGCAGGCAGCGCCTCGCGCCACGGTGTCCTTGCCGTCGACGGTCAGCGTATGGGTATATTGCCGGCAGTTCTGCGAACCGACCTGATAGGGTGCGGCCGCGACGACCTTGCCGGTGACATCCTTGCCTGTCCACAGCACCGGTTGGCCGACGGCGGCGCCTTCCAGCGCCCGATATTCCGCCTCGAGCGCCCGCTGCTTGTCGCTATCGTTCAAGTTCACCCCGCTGCGGCCGACGATGCCGCCCTGCAGCGCGGTGATGAAGGTGGCCGATGCCGGGGGTTTGCCTGAAAAAATGCCGCGCGAAGCAGCGCTCTTCGTCGTCGTGCAGCCGGACAGCGCAACGGCGACGAGAAGAGCGGAAACGATCATGCCTTGCGAGCGTAAAATCATTGCGTCGAACCACGATCAGGGGTCAATTTCAGCCGATCGAAGTGCAGCGTCCCCGTGTCAGCATTAAGGCAAAGCATGCTATACATTTGCCAGTATCTTTGTGACATCAAGTAGTTGCTCATGCAACATCCTTTGTGATGCCGGGCAGGATAAGCTTCGCCTTCAACCCGCCCCATTCGCCGCGGGAAAGCTCGAGCCGTCCCTGATACTCGCTGGAAATCTCGGTGACGATCGAAAGCCCGAGCCCGGTTCCGGGCTTGCTCTCGTCGAGCCTGCGGCCGCGCTTCAGCGCCTCGCGGATCTGGTCCGGCTCCAGGCCCGGCCCGTCATCCTCGACGGCGAGCTCCACCCAGTGGCGGCGTGCGCTGGCCTCCGCTCCCTTGACGTCGTCGCCGGCCTCGACGGCCGAAAGCCGCACCCTGCTTTTGGCAAAACGCGCCGCATTCTCCAGGAGATTGCCGACAGTCTCCTCGAGATCCTGCTGCTCCATGGCGACGGCCAGATGCGGCGGCGAGACGACGAGATCGAATTCGGTATCGACGTTCAGCCGGCGCATAACGCGCACCAGCCGCTCCAGCGCCGGCTCGGCATCGGTGCGGGCGAGCACGGATTCGCGCTGCGCGGCGATGCGGGCCCGATTGAGATAGGACTGCACCTGCCCCTGCATCGATTCCGCCTGGCTGCGCACCAGCTCGCCATGGGATTTTTCCAGCACGCGCGCCTCGTTCAAAAGCACGGCGATCGGCGTTTTCAGCGAATGGGCGAGATTGCCGACCTGCATGCGGGCCCGCTCGACGATACGGCGGTTGCTGTCGATCAGCGCGTTCACCTCGTTGGCGAGCGGCAGGATCTCGCGCGGGAAGTCACCTTTCAGCTGCTCGCTCTCGCCGGCACGGATGCGCTCCAGTGCGGCGCGTGCCTTGTCGAGCGGCTTCAGGCCGTAGAGAATCGCCAGCGCGTTGACGATCAGGCTGCCGACGCCGAAACCGGCAAGCGCCAGATAGAGGCTATGGGAAAAGGTGCGCACGTCGTCCTCGACGACATCGACATTGCCGGTGACGCGGACGCGTGCTGCGCGCCCGTCGGTATCGAGCACGACTTCGGTTTCGGCCACCTGCACGCGGTTTCCGGAGGCATCCGTCACCTGGTAGTAGCGCTCGTAATTCTTGTCGAAGGGCGCTTCGACCACCGAGGGAACCGGAATGAGCGCCGAGCCGAGTGACGGCGACACCAGCGGTGCCGTCGTATAGGTGCCAAGCGGTTCCACCACCCAGTACCAGCCGGTCTTCGGCTGGGCAAATCGCAAATCGCCGAGCTGCGGGCTGCCGCTGAGCGCGCCCTGATCGCCGATCGTCACCGAATTGATGACGTTATAAAGCTGCGCCCGCAACAGATCCTGAAAACCGCGTTCGGCGCTCTTGCGGTAAAGGGTGGAGATCAACAGGCCGATCACGACGAGCGCCACCGTCGACCAGACTGTGGTCAGCAGCAACACACGTGCGGTGAGCGACTTAATTCGCATGTTTCGGCGCTTGGATGCGGTAGCCGAGACCGCGCACCGTTTCGATCAGGTCGACGCCCATTTTCTTGCGCAGGCGGCCGACGAAGACTTCGATCGTGTTGGAATCGCGGTCGAAATCCTGGTCGTACATGTGCTCGACCAGCTCGGTGCGCGAGACGACCTCGCCCATGTGATGCATGAGATAGGCGAGCAGGCGATATTCGTGCGAGGTCAGCTTCAGCGTCGTGCCGTTGACCGTCGCCTTCGAGGATTTGGTATCGAGCCGCACCGGGCCGCAGATGATCTCGGATGAGGAATGCCCGGCCGCACGCCGGATCAGCGCCCGAATGCGGGCCAGCACTTCCTCGACATGGAAGGGCTTGGTGACGTAGTCGTCGGCGCCGGCGTCGATGCCGGCGACCTTGTCGCTCCAGCGGTCTCGCGCCGTCAGGATCAGCACCGGCACGCCGCGGCCGGCGCCGCGCCATTTTTCCAGAACGGTGACCCCGTCCATCTCCGGCAGGCCGATATCAAGGATGATGGCGTCATAGGGTTCGGTGTCGCCGAGGAAATGGCCCTCCTCGCCGTCGAACGCCTGGTCGACGACATAGCCCGCCTCCTTCAGCGTGTCGGCCAGCTGCCGGTTCAGATTAACGTCGTCTTCGACTACCAGGATGCGCATCGGTTCGCCTTCGTCCGCTTGAAATCATCAATGTCCTGAATAAGCCGATTCCGCTTACATCGGAACCTTTACCGTCACTTTGCGTGGACGCTGCCCATTGCCCTGTACAAGAACGGTGATGATGCAGGTATCGCCCACCGGTTGCACGGACAGGAGCTGGCCGCCCGTCTGCTCGACGACCTGGGCTGCGGCGGCGCTGCAATCGCCTGCCACGCGCAGGACAAGGGTGCTCGTGGCGTCCGATGAGGGCGCCGATACCACCAGTCCGGCGGCCAATGCTGCGACGCTCAGAGGAAAGGCCATGTGTTATGCTTTCAAGGTAATGCCAACTTGTTCCGAATATGTACTCACGTGACCTGAATGGCAAATGAATGCGCTGTAATGCAGGGCGTTTAGAACTGTTCTCGACTGTTCGGGACAGCCGGTTTCAGCACCTGGAAACCACCGCCGCGGCAAGCTCCGACGGCCTTGCCCACGCTTGAAAATGATGCCCTCCGGCCTTGGGATCCACCCATTCTTCATCACCTCTCCCAAAGGCGCGGAGCCGGCAGCCCCCTCCACAGCCATTGTCTGCGAATCAGCCGCGCCGTTCCGATTCCGGCCGACGGCAGCCGGGATAGACCGGCCGATGTCCGCGCGCTTCAGCCCGCATCGGGTCGTCCTGAAATTGTACCGATGTTTCGTGTCATTCATGTCATCATTCCATCTTTTCGCCCGATCGGGGAAAGGCGCAGATGGCGCGGCGGAATGCCGATCGCCGCTTTCGCCGGCTGGTTGAAACTGTTATGTCCTTGCTGCTCCCCATTTCAGGCCGCTCCGCACCAATGCCAAAATCCTCCCGCTTCCGCTCGGCGCAGACGGTCACCGTGCTTGCCGTGACCCAGTTGATCGGCTGGGGCACGACTTTCGACATGCTGGGTGTCATGGGCCGCGTCGTGGCGCCTGCTCTCGGCCTACCGAACGAGGTGGCGTTTGCCGGCCTGACGATCATGATGATGGTCAGCGCCATTGCCGGCCCCGTGACCGGCCGCTGGCTCGGCCGCTACGGCGCCGCCCGCGTGCTTTCGGCCGCCTCGCTGACCTTTGCGCTTGGCCTGCTGCTGCTTGCCGCCGCAAACGGCATCGTGCTCTATGCCTGCGCCTGGGTCGTCATCGGCATCGGCGGCGCGTTCGGCCTGTCGGCGCCGGCCTATACCGCCGTCGTCGAGCGCGAAGGGGTAAACGGCAAACGCGTCATCGCCATCCTGATGCTGTTCACCGGACTATCGAGCGCCATCTTCTGGCCGATCCTCAGCCTGCTCAACGAGGCGGTCGGCTGGCGGCTCACCTTTCTCGTCTGCGCGGCGCTGCAATTCTTCGTCTGCCTGCCACTGCATCTTTTCGCCCTGCCGAAACCGATCGTAGCGCAAGCCGAAGGCAGCACGGCCGAAATCGCTCCGGTACCGCTCACCAAGGCGGCGCGGCGCAAGGCCTTCCTGCTGATTGCCGCGGCGACGACGATCACGACCTTCATCACCTTCGGCATCTCGCCATCGCTGCTCGAAATCTTCCGCCAGTCCGGCGCCTCACCGGCCTTCGCGCTACAGCTCGGCTCAGCGCGCGGCGTCCTCGGCATCTCGGCGCGTTTCCTCGACATGCTGCTCGGCCGGCGCGGCAATCCCATGCTCAGTGCGGTCATGGGCATCGCGCTGATGCTGATCAGTTTCCTGACGATGCTGGTCGCCAGTCCGTCGGCGCCGCTGCTCATCACCTTCGTGCTGCTCTACGGCTTCGGCGCCGGCGTCATGACCGTCGCCCGCGCGCTTCTACCGCTGGCGCTGTTCTCGCCGGGCGAATATGGCCTGCAATCGGCCCGGCTGTCGCTGCCGCAAAACCTCGCCAATGCCATCGCCCCCGTCGTCTTCACCGCCATCCTCGACCGCGCCGGCACCGGCCCGGCACTTTTTGCCTGCGCCGCTCTCGCGGCATTGTCACTGGCCTTCATATTGATGCTGATGGGGCTGGTGCGCGGCGCCCACGCATCGCAGCCAAGTCCGGTCGCTCCCTGAGAGCCCAGCCCGTAAAATCAGCCATTCTTAATCTGTCTTGATTATCATCGACATCGGGACGAGAGCACCTTTGCGTCACCCAACGCGACCGCTGCAGCGATCTGGCGATGAACCGGCCGCCGCTTTTGGCGAATCTTTTGAATCGGTTGCCGTCGCCTTTTCGAAAATTGAATCCGGTGGCTCAGAAGTTGAGTCAGATTCAGGGCGATGCGAATCCGGATGGCTTCTCATCCACTTGAAATTTCAACGAAATGTGGCTCGGCCGCCGGCTGCCTGGGGAAATCAGAGCGGTCGCGTCACCGCCGTGCGGCTGTCGTAGTCGGCGGCAATGCGCTTTTCCCGGAGCGGCCGCACGCGATCGATCGAGAGCTGATAATCGGGATGGGCCTTGTAGGCGGCAAGGGCCGCCTCGTCGTCGAATTCGCCGTAGACCACGAGATCGATCTCGGTGCCCAGCTGATCGGTCTTCACATTGGTGCCGATTTCCAAAAGCCGCGCATGCGGAATGCCGGTCAGTATGGAAAGCCCGGCCCTCACCTCCTGCAGATGTTCCTCCTGCACGGTGAAGAAGACGATATGGCGGATCACGCGCAAGCTCCTGTCAGATTTGTCAAAATGATGCAGCGACCTTGGCGCATCCTATCGGACACGCGGCGCTCCAGATCTCAGCCGGGCGATAACATGCGCGCCCCAGGCCTTCAACCGCGCGCGCATGCCATGCGCAGCATCGGGACGTATCGCCGCATCGAAGGCCATGGCATAGGCTGCGAGCTTTTCCGCCCGGTCGGTACCATTGACGATGCGGCGCGCATTCACCCAGTCCGCGGTCGTCGCGTTCAGGTGATCGGCAAGCTTGTGGCCGGTAAAGCTGCCCTGCAGCATGCCTTCGATCAGGATCGTCACCGCCGCGTCCATCTCCATCGCGCGGTCGGGATCGGCAACGAGGTCGATGCCTGTCAGCACGCTCATCGCCTGATAATTCCGCTTATGGGTGAGTTGCACCAGACCGCGACCGAGCCAGCTGCGGCCATCCTCATCCGGCCGCCAATAGGGCGTCTTTACCCAGGAAAGCCGGCCCGCGGCAAAGGCCGTCTCCAGGATCTCGACCGCGCGCCCATCGCTATCGGCCAGCGTCTCCCGGACCGGCTGCATCGTGTAGGCGGTCTCGTGGTAAGCGGTTGCGAGGATATAGGCGAGCCAGCGCCGGTCGGCATCGGCAAACCGCCTTTCCCAGGCGTCGAGAATCGCCGTGATGCCCACTACCTGAGGCTGCGTCAGCTCTCCCTTGAAGAGTTCGCGCCGCACAGTATCGAAAAAGAAGGCCCGATCCATGTGGACAACCATTCCGCGCTTCCCATAAATTTCATGGTTAAAACCGTCTTAATCGATTAAAATCTATTTAATCGTTTAAAGTGTTTAAGCCACTGATTTACACACCTTTTGTCTTGTGCAATGCATCTTCTTGCCCTGAAGCCTTACCACGAAAAGAGGAGACTTCCGATGCAGATGCCCGCCAATGCCCCGACCACCATTCCCCAGCACGTTGTCGACCAGATGGAAAACGAATGGCGCCAGATTCGCCCTGAACGGGAAAATACGCGCCCGGCCCAACAGCCTCAACAACAACGCTGATATACGCAAAGCGATACCGATGTAAGCTCGAGCGCCACCGCGCCCGATCAATGCCCCGGCCAGTCAATCGTGGCCGGGCGAATTTTCACAGTTGCCATAACGTCCCGATGGCCTGACTCATCACAGCACAGCATCAAGCCGTTTCGCCAGCGTTTCCAGCGATCGGGTGAAAACTGCTGTATTATCAAGCGCGCGCGACAGCACCAGCGCGCCTTGAATGCCCGCGACGGCCTCCTCGGCGAGCGCCAACGCCTCTTCCTCCGGACAGCCAGCCCGCATCAGCGCCGAGCGCAAGGCGCCGACCCAGCGGATGAAATAGTTGCCGATCGCTGCTGAAAACCGTTCCCGGGTCTCATCGAGCGCAAAGGCGCCGACGAGGCAGATGCGGCGGCCGGAGCGGAAATAATCGTTCGCATTCGCCCACATCGCCGCGATCGCCTGATGGGCGTCGTCCTCTCTCAGCGGCCGATAGATCGCATGTTCGAACCAGGCATCGACCTCGGTGAGCACGGCGCCCGCCATCTCCTCCTTGCCGCCGGGAAAGAAGTGATAAAGGCTTCCCTTGCCGATGCCGGTGCGTTCGGTGATGCGGCTGAGCGACGTGCCCTCATAGCCGAGCTCGCGGAAGATTTCGGCGAGCAGCGGTACGATGTCGGCGCGTTCGTAGAGGGTCTTCACCGGCGGGCTTTCCTGGTTCGCTCTAGAGACCGAGTTCGCTCAGGCCCGGATGGTCGTCCGGCCGTCGGCCGAGCGGCCAATGATATTTGCGTTCCGATTCCCGGATCGGCAGATCGTTGATGCAGGCGAAGCGGCGCTGCATCAGGCCGGCGGCGTCGAACTCCCAGTTCTCGTTGCCATAGGAGCGGAACCAGTTGCCGCTGTCGTCATGCCATTCATAGGCAAAGCGCACGGCGATGCGATGATCGGTGAAGGCCCATACCTCCTTGATCAGCCGGTAATCCAGCTCCTTTGCCCATTTGCGGGTGAGGAAGGCGACGATCTCGGCGCGGCCGGTGATGAACTCGGCGCGGTTCCGCCAGCGGCTGTCCGGCGTGTAGACAAGCGAGACGCGCTCGGGATCACGGCTGTTCCAGCCGTCCTCGGCGAGACGGACTTTCTGGGTGGCGGTCTCAAGGGTGAAGGGCGGGACGAGGCTGGACATAGGTTCTCCTGGACAAGGGGTTCTCCTGGACAAGGGGTTCTCCTGGACAAGGAGCTCTCCGGTACTGAATGGTTTCATTGTACCGATCGGTACAATGATTGGCAAGGTGGGGCGAAACGGTGTTTCCCCTCATAGGTCGCGAGGCAGGCTCCAGCGCAGCGGCAGGGCATCCGGGCGGAACACGACCGCTTCGGGGGTGAAACGCCACAGCCGTTCCGCCCGTGGAAAGGCGGTAATCTCAGGGGACTCCAGCAGCACCTCGGCTCTTCCCGTCATCTGCAGCATGTCGCCGGTTGCGAAATCGACGAAGGCCAACCCCGCCTTCGGATTGACGAGGAAATTGCCGAGCGTGTTGAAGAACCGATTGCCGGGAAAATCGGGAATGGTCAGCACGCCATCGGCGCCGACATCGATAAAGCCGGCGTAGCCGCCGCGATGCGACACGTCCACCTGCCGTTCACCATTGTTGCGATCGACATAGGAGGCGACAAAGAACGTATCGGCTCCCTCGACCATCCGCCGCGCCCGATCGTCGAGCTGGCCGGAATGAAGCGGCGGTATCGCTGTGGCCAGATCGGGATCGCGGACAAAGGCGGAAGAGCGAGGCTGGATATATTGCGGGCAATTGCCGAAACTCTGGCCGACGCGCACGTGGAAAGTTCCGGCATCCGCCCTGCGGATCACACCGTTCAGCCGATTGCGCCGCCGGGTCTCGAGCTGGATGCCGAGCATCGCGATCGCATCGCCATCCTCCATGCCGGCGTCGGCAGGATCGGCCGGGTCGCGCGCCAGGCTGACATCAAGGATCTCCGGCTCCGGCGAGACCAAGAAACCCGGGTGCCCAGCCCGCACCGTCGCCCAGACGTCGCCCTTGGCATCAACCGCGCCGAGCACGATAAAGGGCAGCATCGGAAAGAAGGCGCGGTGCTGCTCCGGCATGGCCTTGCGGAGGAAATTGCGTCCCGGCCCGTCCATGCGCTCGACGACGCCGACGCTGCGCTGCATGGCGAGTTCACCTTCATGCCAGGGTGACGGCGCGTCCTGTCTTGTCTGCTCCAGCATCACGGGTCTCCTTGCGGGCATGGTTCGGGAAACCGGGACGGTGATCCGCCCCGGAGGATCTTATGCGGCAAGGCCGATCTTGGTCTTGCGAAAGCCGACGAAGCCCGGCAGCGCCTCGATGCGCGCAAGCCAGGCACGGACGTTTGGATAGGCCGAGATATCGACATTGCCCTCCGGCGCATTGGCAATGTAGCTGTAGAGCGCGATGTCCGCGATCACAGGATTGCCGCCGAGCAGGAAATTGCGGCCGTCGAGTTCCGCCTCGATCAGCGCCAGAATGCGATGCGCCCGGGCGATCACCTCGTCGGTGCGGAAGTCGGCGCCGAAGACGGTGACCAGGCGTGCAGCACATGGCCCGTAGGCGATCTCGCCTGCCGCAACCGAGAGCCATTTCTGTATCCGCGCCGCGGCCACCGCCTCTTCCGGCAGCCAGTCAGTGCGGCCGTATTTGCGTGCGAGATAGACGAGAATGGCAGAGGAATCGGCAATGACCGTGCCATTGTCGTCAAGGACCGGCACCTGGCCAAAGGGATTGAGCTTCAGGAAACCCGGCGCCTTGTGGGCGCCCGCCGCCATGTCGACCTCGACCAGTTCATAGGGCACGCCAAGCAGCGACAGGAACAAATGGGCCCGGTGCGAATGGCCGGAAAGCGGGTGATGGTAGAGTTTCATGATGGTTCCTTTGGTCTTCCTGATCGACGGGACGCGATAGCGATGGCCGTTTCGAAACCATCTGCGGCCAATTTACTGCCTTCCATCTGACTACAGTAGAATGCTAATCTGGAAGGCATACTCCCAATTCATGGAAGGATAGGATGGACCGCCTCGACGCCATGACCGTCCTTCTCGCCGTTGTCGAACAGGGCAGCCTGTCGGCCGCCTCACGGCATCTGCGATCCCCACTCGCAACCGTCAGCCGCAAGGTTTCGGACCTGGAAGCCCATCTCAACGCCCAGCTGCTGCAGAGGAGCAACCGGAAGATCACGCTGACAGAAGCGGGCCGCTCCTATGTCGAGGCGGCGCGGGAAATTCTCGACCGGGTGGAAGAAGCGGAACGGACTGCTGCCGGCGAATACAGTGCGCCGAAAGGCGAGTTGACGATGACCGCGCCGATCGTCTTCGGGCGGCTGCATGTCCTGCCCGTCGTGGTGGATTTCCTGAAAGCCTATCCCGATATCAATCTGCAGCTAATGCTCGGCGACAGGCTGTCGAACCTCGTCGAGGATCATATCGACGTGGCGCTCCGGATCGGCAACCTGCCGGACAGCAACCTGATCGCCACAAGGCTCGGCGCGATCCGCCGCACGGTCTATGCCAGCCCCGATTATCTCTTGCGGCACGCCCTGCCCCGGCATCCAGGCGATCTCGCCGCGCATGACTGCGTCACCTTCGAGGGCATGGCCTCGGCGCTGAGCTGGACCTTCACTGAAGGGAAACGCGATCTCACCGTGCCGATCCATTCGCGGCTTGCCGTCAACACCGCCGAAGCCGCGGTCGATGCGGCTGTCGCCGGTCTCGGCATCACCCGCGTGCTCTCCTACCAGGCCGCACGCGCCGAAATGGCCGGCCTGCTGGTGCCGCTGCTTCAGGATTTCGAACCGCCGCCGGCGCCGGTGCATCTCGTCTATCCCGCACAGGGGCTGGTGCCGCTGAAATTGCGGGCGCTGCTCGATTTCGCAACGCCGCGGCTGCGCGCGACGCTGAACAAGTCTCAGGCGAGCTTGCCCTCCTCCGCCTTGTAGAAATACTGGCTGGCGACCAGCCAGCCCTTCAGTGGCCGCAGCGGCGGAATGCAGGTGGCGAGCATGAAGGGGCCGGTGACCAGAAGCTGCACCCAGATCGGCGCCGAAAAGGCCACCTCCAGCCAGACGCCAAGCAGCACGCTCGGAATGCAGGCGAAGCAGATGACGAAGAAGGCCGGGCCGTCAGCCGGATCGGCAAAGGAATAATCGAGGCCGCAGACCTCGCATTGCGGCTGCAGCGTCAGAAAGCCCTTGAACATATGCCCCTCGCCGCAACGCGGGCAGCGTCCCCTGATGCCGGTCTGTATCGGAGGAAGTGGCGGATATTCGGTGTCCATGATGACCTCGTCCTATCTGGCGCGGAACATTGATTCCATCAATTCCGCACATTGAATGCATTCAATATAGTTACATTGCAAATGCATTACCAGTCAACTCGTCAGAATGCCGCAGGTTTCCTGCCGGCTGGCCGGGGCTGATCAACGGCAAACATGAAAATGGAGATCAAAGCGGCGCCATAACGGGAGCGCACCGAATGCGGCGGCCGCATTCGGCCATCCCGAACGGTTCGAGTCGCGGCGGATTTGATGGGTGACCCTTCCGGCTTTCGGATGCGCCCGGTAGGTTCAGCCGCACCGCTTGAACGTCAGAAGAACGAGGCCGCCATCTCGGGCGGGCCTTCCAGCGCATGGGCCATGAATTCCAGCGCGCCCTGCAACTTCTCCCGGGTGATCGGTCCGCCGAGGCAGACGCGCACCGCCTCGGGCGCCGTGCCCTCCACCGTGAAGGCATCGCTTGCTACGACGCCGATGCCGGAGGAGCGGGTATGGCTGCCGAAGGTGGAGCGGGTCCAGCCGTTGGAAAGCGGCAGCCAGATGTTGAAACTGATCGGATCGGCGCGGTAGCTGCCGGCAGGCAGGATGGTGGCGACCATCTGCTGGCGGGCGGCGGCCTCGGCACGGATGAAGCGCAGGATCGTATCGGCGGTGCCATCCTCGATCCAGCGGGTGGCGAGCGCCACGGTCAGCGGCGAGGCCATGACGTTGTTGGCGCGCATGGCGCTGACGAAGGGCCATACGGCCTTGCTGTCGGGCGCCACGACATAGGCAAGGCGCAGGCCCGCACCGATGCATTTTGCCAGTCCGCCAATATGCCAGGTCAGATCAGGCGCTGTTGCCGCGAGCGGCGCCGGACCTTGCTGCGGAATGAAGCCGTAGGCATCGTCTTCGACAATCGGCACGTGATATTTGCGGGCAACGGCGCAGATTTCCTCGCGCCGCCTGACCGGGATGGTCAGCGTCGTCGGGTTCTGCAGCGTCGGATTGAGATAAAGCGCCTTCGGCTTCAATCTCTCGCAGGCCTCGGCAAAGGCGTCGGGCAGGATACCGTCCTCGTCCATCGGCAGGCCGGTCAGATTGAGCCGCAGCTGGGCGGCGATCGAGCGCATGCCGGGATAGGTGATGACTTCCGAAAGCACGGTTTCGCCGGGTTTTGCCAGCAGACCAAAAATCGCCAGCAGGGCCGGATGGGCGCCTGGCGTGACGAAGATCCGCTCCTGCGACGGCACCAGCCCGCGACGGCTGAGCCAGGAGGCTGCAGCCTCCTTGTCCATGCTGGAGCCGCCGAAACCCTGATAGCGCAGCAGCGGAATGAGGCTCGCCGCCACCGCCGACATGCCCTCGCGCATGCGGGCAATCAGTTCCGGGTCATCCGGCTCCGGCGGCATGTTCATCGAGAAATCGACGACGGAGGCGCGGCGGGGATCGGGCGCGGCGTCGGGCGCAAAACCCTGGCGCTCCTTGTCGGCGCCACCGGTGACGAAGGTGCCGCGGCCGACATGCGAATCCACCAGCCCGCGCTTCTGCGCCTCGACATAACCTCTGGCTACCGTCGTGAAATCGACATTCAGCCGCTTGGCGAGTTCACGTTGCGGCGGCAGCCGGTCCCCAACCACCAGATGCCCGCTGCGCAAATCCATTTCGATCACGTCGGCGATCGCCATATAACGAGGACTGCTGCTGCGGCTGAGATCGGGATGCCAGTCTTTCATGTCGTGATCCGTGTCAGTCTGATTCCTGATGAGATTGACGGTATATTGTTGCACAATGCCGCTGTCACGAAAAATGTCGCGCGCCAAGTTGGGGAAGCGACGCTGGCCGGTATGGCGCAGCTTTTGCGCACTCCTTGATACGTTTTAATGACGGATTGTCGCCGGATTTGACTGCTATTTGCGCAAATACAATCTGGCACGTCAGCCGTCATCCACCGCGGGATCTCTTTTCCGGCAACATCCGCCCCGGCGAGGCGCTGCGGATCGAGTTGATCGGGCTTTCACCCGAGTAGTCCCGGGTGAGCCACGAGGACGGCAAGACAATCGGCAGCGTCTCAGCACGCATTGACGAGGGTTTGCCGCGAGCTATGGCTTCAGGCCGCCGCGAAAGCGTCAATGCCGGTCAACCTTGCCGACAGGATCCATAGGCGCGCTGCCTCCTCGGCATCGGCTGCATGGTCGCTGACACCGCCGGGTTCTCCATCCGTTGCGCGGATGGCGATATCGCAGTCCTCGCAATAGAGGCCTCCCATACCGTCGAGTTGCGGCGAGGTCGCCGCCCAGACCTGCGTGGCGGCCCCCTGGGATGGCGTCTTGAACGTCGGATCCATCGGATTGCCGTCCGCATCGATCCAGCCGGCACTGACCATTTCCTCCTTTGCGAGATGGCGCTGCAAGGGGGTAAAGATCTTGCCCGGGTGCAGCGAGAAGGCGCGGATGCCGCTGTCGCGCCCGAGCCTGTCCAGATGCACGGCGAAAAGTGCGTTGGCAGTCTTCGACTGGCCGTAGGCCCGCCATTTGTCGTAACCGGTCTCGAATTGCATATCCTCCCATCGTATGGCGGAGTTGCGATGGCCACCGGAGGAAACCGAAACGATGCGAGCGCCGCGCAAGATTGCCGGCCAAAGGCGGTTGACCAAGGCAAAATGGCCGAGATGGTTGGTCGCGAACTGTGCCTCCCATCCGTCGCCGACGCGCGTTTCCGGGCAGGCCATGATGCCGGCGCTGTTGATCACCATATCGATGCTGCGGCCAGACGCGACGAACCGCTCGGCAAAGACGCGAACGCTTTCGAGGTCGGAAAGGTCGATCCGATCAATCTCTACGCCATCGATGCCGGCGACCGCGCTGCGCGCCGCCTCGATGCTCCTTGCGCCGATGATCACCTTAGCGCCCGCGCCCGCCAGAGCCCGTGTGGCCTCGAGCCCGAGGCCGGAATGGCCACCGGTGACGATGGCGCGCTTGCCGGAAAGATCGAGACCGGCCAGAACCTCGTCGGCAGTCGTGTAGGCTCCAAATCCGGAGCCGATGGGGACTTGTTTGTCATTCATGATAATTACCCTTTTTCCGTGTTGCCGTCGCTCGGCACGACGACCGCGAGAATAAGGCGTGGCCTCCAGACGATCTATGCGCTAGAGTCCATCATCTCTTCGCCATCGTCCGGATTTCTTCATGGACCCATTATCCGATGTTCTCGCACTGCTCAAACCGCGCAGCTATGTTTCCGCGGGGCTTGATGCTGGCGGTGCTTGGGCGATCGATTTTCCGCCCCCTGATGGCATCAAGTTCAACGCGGTGATATCAGGCGGGTGCTGGCTGAGCGTCGATGGCGTCCCCGAAGCTGTCCGCCTCGAGGAAAGCGACTGCTTTCTGCTGACGAGCCGCCGAGCCTTTCGTCTCGCCAGCGATCCGACTCTCGAAGCGATCCCGTCCGACGCGATCTATTCGATCGCCCGCGATGGGATTGCGACTTGCGGCGGCGGCGGCGATTTCTTCCTGATCGGCAGCCGTTTTTCCTTTTCGGGGGGAAATTCGGACATCCTTCTCGGAATCCTGCCGCCGATCGTCCATGTGAAGAAGGATTCCGATCACGCCGCCGTGCTGCGCTGGTGTCTCGATCGGATGACGCGCGAATTGCGTGACCAGCAGCCGGGTGGCTTTCTGATGGCGGAGCATTTTGCTCATGTCATGCTCATGCAGGTATTGCGCCTCCATATCGCATCGCCGAATGCGCGCGGCGTCGGCTGGCTTTTCGCGCTTGCCGACCGGCGGATCGGTGCGGCTATCCGTGCGGTGCACGCCGATCCGGCCCGCAAGTGGACCTTGCAGTCGCTGGCTGAACGGGCCTCGATGTCCCGGTCGAGTTTTGCTCTCCACTTCAAGGAAAAGGTCGGGCTTGCCCCGATGGACTATTTGACGCGCTGGCGCATGCTTCTCGCAGGTGACCGATTGACGAACTCGGCTGAAGCAATCGCCGGTGTTGCCCTGTCGCTCGGCTATGAATCCGAAAGCGCATTCAGCACTGCTTTCAAGAGAGTGATGGGATGCTCGCCGCGGCAATATGGTCGCGCTCAACTGCCCGGAGCCATGCGAGATAGTCTCGGCGCTCAGTGAAACCTTTGATTGGTGCAGGCATCAGCGTTGGCCTGCCGAAATTCCGTCCGATACGGCCTTGCACCCGCCGTTCATTCTCTTACCTATTCAAGGAAGAATGCTCCGGCGCCCATCGGGATGAAAGCATGAATATCGATCCGATTCTGCGGTCAGTCGTGGCCGTCCGTTCCTCCATTCCGGAAGATGCCTTTACAGCGCAGACGCTGGGCACTGTCCGGGAGGGCAGCGGCGTGGTCATTCGCGACAACGGGCTGGTGCTGACCATCGGTTATCTCATCACCGAGGCTGAAGAAGTATGGCTCACGACCCATGACGGGCGCGTCGTTCCCGCCCATGCGCTTGCCTACGATCAGGAGAGCGGCTTCGGCCTGGTGCAGGCGCTTGGCCCGCTGAATGCGCCGGCGGTGGATCTCGGCGACGCGGCCACGGCCAAGCCCGGCGATCCTGTCGTGCTCGCCGATGGGATCGGAGAATTCGTCCAGGCAAACATCGTCGCCCGGCAGGAATTTGCCGGCTACTGGGAATATCTGCTGGACGAGGCGATTTTCACCGCACCGGCTCATCACTCATGGGGCGGCGCCGCCCTGATCGGTTCGGACGGCAAACTTCTCGGCATCGGTTCGCTTCGCCTGCAGATGAGCCAGGGCGACGAGGTCGCCGATATCAACATGGTCGTGCCGATCGACCTTTTACCGCCGATCCTCGACGATCTGTTGAACCGGGGCCAGGTCAACAAGCCACCGCGGCCCTGGCTCGGTGCCTTCTCCGCCGAGAGCAATGGCGGCGTGGTGGTGATGAGCGTGGCCGAAGGCGGTCCGGCCGCCCAGGCGGGCCTGCGGCAGGGCGATATCATCTCGGAGATCCGCGACGAGGAGATCGACGGCCTGGCCGATTTCTACCGCAAGCTCTGGAGCAGCGGTCCCGCCGGCGCCGAGATCCCCATGCGGGTCCTCAGGAACGGCCGGGAAGCCTGGCTGCGCATCAAGTCCGCCGACCGCAACAGCTTTCTCAAGAAGCCTCAGTTGCAATAGGGGCGCGCCGGCGCCCCAAAACGCCGATTACATCCACCTCAAAGATTTTCCCGCGTGATCGTCAGGAAGCGCACTGGCTCGGCGCTGACTTCCACCTCGATGAGACCAAGCCTGTTCAGGGCAAGGTCTATCGAACGCCTCGCCTGGACCTCCGGCGCCTGATCGAGCACGATCGACATGATACCGCGACGGAGATAGTCCTGCGTCTGCCCGGTCAATTCGTGGCCGACCCAGAAGGGCCGCCCGGCCTTGTTGGCCGCGAGAACCCTGGCAACGCCCTTGTTGTCGCCGCCGGCGCTATAGACGCCGATGATGCCGGGCTCCCGCCTGAGCGCCGCTTGCAGCAGTTCGATGGCATTGTGTTCGTCGTCGAGATCGAACATGACTTCGGTGAAACGATGCTCGTTTGAAGCATGGTCCGAGAGATAGGCGGAAAAGCCGCGGATCCGCTCCTTATGGTTCTCATAGGCGCCGCTATGGCAGAGAGCGACGAAGGAGCCGGGGCGCTGCGCCAGCATGCCCGACATGTAATGGGCGGCGGTGCGGCCGGCGGCATAATTGTCGATGCCGACATAGGGCAGTTCGGGGGCCGGACGGGTCATGATCTGGACGACGGGAATGCCGAGCTCTGCGGCCTTGCGCACGCTGGTGACGACATCGGCATGGTCGGGCGCGACCACGATCAGCGCCGACCGGCGGGCCGTCGGGTTGGCGATATAGCGGGCAAATTGCGCCGGCTCGTTCTCGCGCACGAAGGTGCGGTGAACGACGATGCTGTCGTCGAGCGAGGCGGCGATGCGCTCGAACGCCCGGTTCAGGCGCGAATAGAAGCTGGTCTCCGGGCGAACCAGGATCACCTCGATCCGGATCAGGCCGCGATGGGCGACCGGCAGGCTTTGCCGGTATTCAAGCCGTCTTGCCGCGAGAAACACCTTCTCCACCGTCTCCGGCCGTACGCCGCCGCGATTATTGAGGACGCGCTCCACCGTCGCGGTGCCGACGCCGGCTTCCCGGGCCACATCCTTCAAAGTCACCTTCGTCACAGGCTTATTCACTCCCAAAGCTGACACAGCAGAGCATCCGCGCTTCGCACGGTCAATGATCAAATTTGATCATCGAAGCATTGGAATATCGAGGCGCCGCGGCAGTATCGTGGCGGCAATCCGGGAGGAGCACCGGAAGCATGAAACGAGATCAAGGAGCGTCCGCCGGCGATGGCTGGGGATGACGGAGGAACCAGATGAAGATCGCACTCGACCCGCATATGCACCGTCACCTCAACCTCAACGACCTCTGCCGCAAGGCGGCGGAGCTCGGCTATGAGCATATCGAGCTTTCGCCGCGTGACGATTTTCTGCCCTGGTGGGTGCGCCCGCGGGCACACAAGGAACGCATCGCGGAATTCAAGGCGGCGCTGAAGGATCATGGCGTCCAGCTCGCCTCGCTGCTGCCGATGTATCGCTGGGCGAGCCCGCATGAGGATGAGCGGCAGGCGGCGGTGCGCTACTGGAAGGAAGCGATCGAAATCGCGGCCGAAATGGGCTGCGATACGATGAACTCGGAATTCGGCCGCGGCCCGTCACCGGATCGCAGCCACCGCTCCAACTGCTGCGGCGGCATGCACACCCGCGAGCACAGCGAGGCAGCCTGGTGGCGCTCGATGGAAGAGCTCGTTCCGGTGTTCGAGCGCGAGGGTGTCACGCTCAACATGGAGCCGCATCCGGAAGACTGGTGCGAAACGCTGCATCCGGCGATCGACATGCTGAAGACCATCGGCTCGAAGAACGTCAAGTTCCTCTATTGCGCGCCGCATACTTTCTATTTCGGTGACGACATGGCGCGGATGATCCGCGATGCCGGCCCGCTGATCGCCCATGTGCATGTGGCCGATACCTACAATCACAAGGCGTCGTCAGGGCTGCGCTACATCATCAACCCGCCGGGCGCCAAGGTGACGATCCATCAGCACATGGATATGTACCAGGGCGAGATCAACTGGGATGTGTTCTTCTCCTCGCTCGCCGCTGTCGGCTTCGACGGCATCATCACCGCCTGCGTCTTCGGCTGGGAAGACCGCGCCGATGAATCCGGCCGCTTCATGCGCGCCGAAATCCAGAAATATGTCGACAAATACTGGCCCGGGAAACGCGGCTGACCCTCGGCATCACCACTATCAGGAACAGAACCGTGACCATCACGATTACGACGGCCCCCTGCTGCTGGGGCGTTGATGACGTCAGCAATCCAAACCTTCCCGCCTGGGAGCGGGTCTTCGACGAGGCCGCCGCCGCCGGCTATGGCGGCCTTGAGCTCGGGCCCTACGGCTACGTGCCGCTCGATGATGCGCTGGTCGCCAAGGCGCTTGCCGAACGCAATCTGTTCATCGTCGCCGGCACGATCTTCGACGATCTGGTCTCCGCCGACAATCGGGAGACATTGCTGCGGCAGACCGACGAAATCTGCGCCGTGATCACCCGGCTGCCGCAGCCGGAACAGGTGGCGGGCCAGCGGTTCAGGACGCCCTATCTCACGGTCATGGACTGGGGCCATGACGAGCGAGACTATGCCGCCGGCCATTCCGATCGTGCGCCGCGCCTCGACGACAAGGCCTGGGCCGGGATGATCGCCAATATCACGGCGATCGCCGAACTTGCTCAGCGCAAATACGGCGTTCGCGCCGTCATCCATCCGCATGCGGGCGGCTATATCGAATTCGCCGACGAGATCGAGCGGGTGGCGGGTGACATTCCGCAGGCAGTCGCAGGATTCTGCCTTGACACCGGCCATACTTATTATGCCGGCATGGACCCGGTGGAGACGCTGCGCCGCTATGCCGACCGGCTCGACTACGTCCATTTCAAGGATATCGACCAGGCCGTCTTCGACCGCGTGCTCGGTGAAAGGATCCGCTTCTTCGAGGCCTGCGGACAGGGCGTGATGTGCCCGATCGGCCGCGGCATCATCGACTACCCCGCCGTCAAGCGGACGCTCGAGGAGATCGGTTATCACGGCTTCATCACCGTCGAGCAGGAGCGCGATCCGAGGAATGTCGCCGGCAGCCTCGACGATGTGAAGCAAAGCCGCGATTACCTCAGGTCCGTTGGTTTTTAGGGAAAACACTATGACGAATGACAGGCGAAAGCCGATCCGCTGGGGCATGGTCGGCGGCGGCAAAGGCAGCCAGATCGGCTATATTCATCGCTCGGCGGCGCATCGCGACGACGTCTTTGCCCTTGCGGCGGGTGCCTTCGATATCGATCCCGAGCGCGGGCGCGCCTTCGGTCTAAATCTCGGGCTCGACGCAGCCCGCAGCTACCCGGACTATGCGACGATGTTTGCCGCCGAAGCCGCACGCGCCGACGGTATCGAAGCGGTGTCGATCGCAACTCCCAACAATACCCATTTCGCGATCTGCAAGGCAGCTCTCGAACATGATCTGCATGTGATCTGCGAAAAGCCGCTCTGCTTTACCATCGCCGAAGCCGAGGAGTTGAAGGCGCTGTCAAAAGCGCGCGGTCGGATCGTCGGCGTGACCTATGGCTATGCCGGCCATCAGATGATCGAGCAGGCGCGCGCCATGGTCAGGAATGGCGATCTCGGTGAGATCCGCATCGTCAACCTGCAATTTGCCCACGGCTTCCACAGTGCTGCGGTCGAGGAGCAGAACCCGTCGACGCGCTGGCGTGTCGATCCGAAATTCGCGGGCCCCAGCTATGTCCTCGGCGACGTCGGAACCCATCCGCTCTACATTGCCAAGGTCATTCTGCCGCACCTCAAGATCAGCCGCCTCCTCTGCACCCGCCAGAGCTTCGTCAAAAGCCGCGCGCCGCTGGAGGACAATGCGGTGACCCTGATGGAATACGACAATGGCGCGATCGCCACCATCTGGTCGAGCGCCGTCAATGCCGGCTCCATGCACGGCCAGAAGATCCGCATCGTCGGCTCGAAGGCCAGCATCGAATGGTGGGATGAGCGGCCGAACCAACTCTCCTACGAGATCCAGGGGGAACCCACCCGCATTCTCGAGCGCGGCATGGACTATCTCTATCCCGAGGCCAGGATCGACGACCGCATCGGCGGCGGCCATCCGGAAGGCCTTTTCGAAGCCTGGGCAAACCTCTACCGTCGCTTCGGCTTTGCCATCAACAGAGTGCGCGGCCTCGCGCCGGCGGGCATTGAAGATCTTGTCTTTCCCGATGTCGATGCCGGGTTGGAAGGGGTGCGCTGGGTGGAAAACTGCGTGCAGTCCGCCGACGCCGGCGGGGTCTGGCTGGATTATCGCTAGGCCGTCAACCGCGGTGTGACGCTATGCTCAGATAAGCCGGTCGTCATCTTCCGCCGCCTGCGGCGCGCGGCGACGCGTGCTGTCGTTGGCGGCTTTTTTCTGCCCGTCGGCTGATGCCTCAGGGACTTTCTTGAGGCTTTCGCCGCCGGCGTCGTCTGCGGCTGGCTGCGGGTCGCTCTTTTTTTCAAAGCGGATCATGGGTCATTTCCTGCTTCAACAGTGGGAGCGCTCCGCAGATATATCGGAGCGCTCTGGAAGAACGGTGTCAGACGGCAAGCGCAGTGGCGCAGCCTTGAACACTTCGGCTGTCGGACGAGGTCTGCCCAGGCATGGTTGCCCAGCCGCCCGCCTCGACAAACTGACGCTGCTTGTAGCCATCGTTAAGCGCTTTGAACTCGATCAGTTTAGCGCTCGCATCCGGCGCCGCCTTGAACCGCTCGACGCAAATGGCCGACGCCAATTCTCCGCGTGCGGTATCGCCGGCGGCGGCTGCCGCTTTGCTTGACGTGCCGCCTGTGACCCAGCCTCCCCAGCTGAAGCCGATGATCATCGTGGCGATCGCCGTGACGACGCAGGCCCAGACGAGAAGCGTCTTGGATGGCTGGTAATTGTCGAAACGCTGGGTAATCGATGTCTTGCTGCTGCTCTGCACGGACATTGGAATTCTCCCTGTCTATTGTTCGGGTTGCGCCGTCCGGCGACGCCGGACCGGTTCAGGCTGGCCTCAGTATCCCATATCGCCCATGCCGCCATTTCCGGCTGCAGGAGCAGAGTCTCTTGCGGGAATGTCGGCGATCATCACCTCGGCGGTGATCAGAAGCGCCGCAATCGAGCCGGCGTCCTGCAGAGCGGTGCGTACGACCTTGGCCGGATCGACGATGCCGGCCTCGATCATATCAACATAGGTCTCCGTCTGTGCGTCGAAGCCCTGATTGTGATCATTGCTGCCGGCGAGTTTTCCGACGACGATGGAGCCTTCGAACCCGGCATTGTCGGCGATCTGCCGGATCGGGGCTTCAAGCGCCCTGAGCACGATCGAGATGCCGGCCGTCACGTCGGCGTTGTCGCCGGTCAAACCCGTCAGCGCCGACTTCGCGCGCAACAGTGCCACGCCGCCGCCCGGCACGATGCCCTCTTCGACCGCCGCACGGGTTGCGTTCAGCGCGTCGTCGATGCGGTCCTTCTTTTCCTTGACCTCCGTCTCGGTCGCACCGCCGACACGGATGACTGCGACGCCGCCGGCCAGTTTCGCCAGGCGTTCCTGCAGCTTTTCCTTGTCGTAGTCGGAGGTGGTCTCCTCGATCTGCGCCTTGATCTGCTGGATGCGCGCCTGGATGGCCGCTTTATCGCCGGAACCGTCGATGATCGTGGTGCTCTCCTTGTCGATCAGCACGCGCTTGGCGCGGCCGAGCATATCGAGCGTGACGTTTTCGAGCTTGATGCCGAGATCCTCGGAAATCATCTGGCCTGATGTCAGCACGGCAATATCTTCCAGCATGGCCTTGCGGCGGTCGCCGAAGCCCGGCGCCTTGACGGCCGCGACCTTCAGGCCGCCGCGCAGCTTGTTGACGACCAGCGTCGCCAACGCCTCGCCTTCGACATCCTCGGAGATGAGCAGAAGCGGTTTGCCGGTCTGCACGACGGCTTCCAGGATTGGCAGCATCGCCTGCAGGCTGCCGAGCTTCTTCTCGTGAAGGAGGATATAGGGGTCCTCCAGTTCCACGCGCATCTTCTCGGCATTGGTAACGAAATAGGGTGAGAGGTAGCCGCGGTCGAACTGCATGCCCTCGACGACGTCGAGTTCGGTCTCGGCGGTGCGCGCCTCCTCAACGGTGATGACGCCCTCATTGCCGACCTTGTCCATCGCCTTGGCGATCATCTCGCCGACGCTGACGTCGCCATTGGCGGCAATGGTGCCGACCTGGGCGATTTCGCCTGACGATTTGACCTTCCTCGCCCGCGCCTGGATCTCCTTGACCACCGCAACGACGCCGAGATCGATGCCGCGCCTGAGATCCATGGGATTCATGCCGGCAGCGACGAGCTTTGCGCCTTCACGAAAGATGGAGGCCGCAAGCACCGTCGCCGTCGTCGTGCCGTCGCCGGCAAGATCATTGGTCTTCGACGCCACCTCGCGCACCATTTGCGCGCCCATGTTCTCGAACTTGTCGGCGAGCTCGACTTCCTTGGCGACGGTGACGCCGTCCTTGGTGATGCGCGGTGCGCCATAGGCCTTGTCGATGACGACGTTGCGGCCCTTGGGGCCAAGCGTGACCTTGACGGCGTTGTTGAGCAATTCGACGCCGCGCAACAGGCGATCGCGCGCATCGGTGGAGAATCTGATTTCCTTGGCAGACATGATATTGGTCCAGTTCGGTCTTGAGATACGGATCGGAATGCGATCGATCAGGCGGCCTTTTGAGAGGCCACTCCGATCTTTTCGACGATGCCCATGATGTCGGTCTCCTTCATGATCAGAAGGATCTCGCCCTCGATCGTGACCTCTGCCCCCGACCATTTTCCGAACAGAATGCGATCACCGACCTTGACGTCGAGCGGGTTGAGAGTGCCGCTATTGTCGCGCAGGCCCGGGCCGACTGCGACCACGTCGCCTTCCTGCGGCTTTTCCTTGGCGGCGTCTGGAATGATGATCCCGCCCTTGGATTTGACATCGCCTTCCGCACGTCGAATGACGACGCGGTCGTGAAGTGAACGGAATTTCATAGAGGTCTTTCTGCTGCCGGCGCATATGGCGGCTGCAACACATAAATAGCACCCGTGGCACTCGATTGATAGGAGTGCCAAGAAATATTATTCACGCTGAAAAATTCAGGAAATCATTTCGGCGGGATGTTTTGTAATAATTATGAATTGAATAGAATTTCTTGAGCCATTACGCTCCATTTTATTTACGTGACCGCGGAGTTAATTTGGCGTTTTTTATAGATAAATCCGAATTTATCTTGATTTAAACGCAATCCAGGCGTAACGATAAGTCTCGTCGATTTGGCCGACTTGGCTTCGCGGTGTCAGAGACCTACGACCCGCCATACACCACCGAATTCTCGATAGCGAATAATGACGTCGTTCCGGCGTGCATTTCGCGTATTCGATCCGGAATGAGCTTGGCGCTGACCGCGGATGTACCGGCAGCGCCGAGTTCGTCCGGTTCGGATCTCAACGATACAGGAAACGCATCGGCGTATTCCTGCGGAGGCCTTAGCCGTGACAAGCCGCACCACACAAACCGTCGTCCGCTTTTCATCTCCTTTCCGCCTGCCAGGTTTCGACGGGACACAGCCAGCCGGGGAATATCGCGTCGATTATGACGAGGAATTGATCGATGGCGTTTCCAGGCTTGCCTGGCGACGCGTCGGCGCTTTCATCCACCTGCCGGCGATCGCCGCACAGAGTTCGACGCTGCAGATGATGCCGATCCATCCGTCAGATCTCGAAACCGCACTCGAACAGGATCACCAGCAATCATGACCGCTACGCGCAACCCGCAACGCAACGGACGCCCCGTCCGACGCGAGGCAGCAACACATATCTTCAAGGTGGGGCAGACCGTCCGGTTGAAGGACGGGTTCTTCATCGTTCCCTCCAAACTCCCCGATACATACCGCATTACCGCCACGCTGCCTCCGAGAGGCAATGTGCTGCAATACCGCATCCGCAGTGACGACGAACGTCACGAGCGGGTGACGACGGAAGACAGCCTGGAACCGCTAAACCTATCGCCCGGCAGCGGCGCAACACTGATCGAGACAACGTTTGGCCACGGCCCGAATGACGGAAGGTTGACATCGTGAACAGTCATGAAGACGAAGGAAGACCGAACGCCTTTGCTGTCGGCAACAACAAGGGCGGCGCGGCCGGCCACTACGCCATGGACATCGGACGCGACCGCCGGATCGAACCCGCCCGTTCGTGGACCGTCTATCACGCGAGCGTTCCGACGCACGCGGACCATGCCGTGAACGGCGCGAGCCGTTCGCAGGCCGGGAGAGACATGCTGTCCTTCAATCTTCTCAACATCGGATACCGGAAGGAATGGCTCAGGCTATCCGACGCTGCGCAGATCGCTCGTGACACCCCGCCGGCTCATCCGTGGCGTTAGGATCCGGCCCCTACTCCGCCCTTCCCCCAAATCACGTGACAGCGTCGCAGGGCTTGCGCTGAACAGCGGCAATTCGGCGCGCCGATTTCTTCGCCAAGGCGCTCGAGCGGATCGCCAGCCTTTTTGAACGACGCCCTTTCGTTGACTTCGGACCGCGGTTGAAAGATGTTGGCGTCGTGCCATCTTGAGGGATGAGCCGTCCTTCGGAGACCAAGGGAAGTCAGGGAGTTTGCGTCCATGTTCGATCACGTCTCCATCGGCGTAAAAGACATCGAAAGAGCCCGCCGTTTCTACGACGCGGCGCTGGCGCCGCTCGGATATGAGCGGCTGTCCAATTCCGACACGATGATCGGCTACGGCCCGGAAAGGGTCGGCCTCTGGGTGATGCAGGTCGAACACCCCGTTGTTGCCGATCTGCGATCCGGGCTGCATTTCTGCTTCGTCGCCCCGAACGAGGCTGCGGTCGATGCCTTTCACGCGGCGGCCGTCGCCTCCGGCGGCACGGATAATGGCGAACCGGGGATCCGGCCGGATTACGGACAATTCTATTACGCCGCCTTCATCATCGACCCGGACGGCTACCGGCTCGAAGCCTATTTTCATAAAGGCGAGCTGTAACAAGCCGACTGACCGTCAGAAAACCGCGCATTTTCCCTTATAGGCTGATCTCAATAAGCCGATCCCGAGGGGTCGTTCAAATTATGGCGCTCGGATCCCTCGAGCGGCGGATTGAAGACGCTGACGAGGATCATATCCTGGTCACGGCCGCCGCGCAGCAGATGCTTGTCATGCTTGTCGAGCACATAGATATCGCCTTGACGGATCGGAAAGACGGTGCCGTCCATATCCTCCACCTCGCCCTCGCCGGCGATGCAATAGCAGGCTTCGAGATGCTGGCGGTATTCGAGAAGCGAAACGGTGTTGGCGCGCACGATCGTATGACAAACGGTAAACCCCATCCCGTCCTTTTCCGTCAGCAAACGGTGGCTCGTCCCATTGCCCCATTCCACAAAATAGTCGGTTGCTTCGACATCCTTCAGGCTGCGCACATACATTCCGCTCTCCTGGTGTAAGAAAATTTGACACGTCAGCGATACTGTTCAGATCCGCTTCCTGCAGTCATACTGGTGATCTCCATATTCGGACAAATGATGATTTCTATCGGATAGCTGAGGAAAACTTACAGATGACACTTCCATTCGGCGCATTGAGAGCCTTCGAAGCGGCAGCGCGTCTTTCAAGTTTCTCACGCGCCGGCGACGAATTGCGCGTCACGCATGCCGCGATCAGCCATCAGATCCGTCATTTGGAGGAATGGTTCGGACGTGCCTTGTTTCTGCGTGAAAAACGCGGCGTGCGGCTCGCACCCGAGGCCAAAAGCTTTGCCGAAACCCTATCGAGCAGTCTTGAAAGAATTTCCGCAGAAGCGGAATTATTGAAGCTCAGGACGAGATCCGAGATCACCGTCGGCTGCATCCCGTCCATCGCGACGCGATGGCTGATACCATCGCTCAGCGATTTCCTGGCGAGGCATTCGGATGTCACAATAAAGGTGGTCTACGCCATGGCCGAACAGCGTCTGCGTGAAACCGGCTGCGATGTACTGATTACGCTTGGCGCCGACACCTTCGAAGGCGTCGTTTGCCACCAGCTTTTCTCCCGCGCCACTCAACCTGTCGCCAGTCCGCGCTATCTTGAAAGAAAGGGCAGCATCTACCACGCGACACAGATCGCAACGGCAGACCTGCTCCACGACGAGACCACAGCGCATTGGGCGCAGTGGCTCGACAAGGCGGGCGTGCCGTTGACGCCAACGCTAAAGGGGCCGGTGTTTCAAGACTTCAATTTGCTCGCAACCGCCGCCATTGCCGGTCATGGCGTGGCACTTTGCCCGGTCGAGTTATGCCGCCGCGAAATCGAGAATGGCGACCTGATCGTGCTCTCGGACATCGCGATTCTCGCACAGGAGAGCTATTTTCTGATCTGCAGGGCTTCTCCCCAAAAATCAATTTCAGCCTTCTGTACGTGGTTCAAATCGGTCATTGAATAGACGGAGGCCGGGGCGACAATCTCGATGCAATCACCCCTGAGTCAAGCCGCAGCTCTCGATATCGATACGCGGCAGCCGGAGGCTTCGAGCGCCTCGCTGGCGACGTCAAGGAACAGGCCGCGGAACCAGCGCGCCCGGCCGTCCGCCTGGTCGACGCGGCGATAGAGCATGGTCACGGGATCGGCCGGCAGGGAAAGCGGCGGCTGGCAGATCGTCAGCCCATGCAATTGCGCCATGCAGCGACCGATCGATTCCGGCACCGTGGCGATGGCCGGCATGGCCCTGAGCGCCGTCGGCAAGGCGGAAAAACGCGGCACCGTCGCCACCACCTGCCTGACGTGGCCAGTGCGGCTCAGCGCGCTATCGATGCTGGTCGCGGCATTGCCTTCGAACGAAACGGTGACATGGGCGACATTGGCGAAATCCTTGAGGCTCAACGGCGCCTTCAGCCGGAGCTGGGCTTCATCGTAGATGCAGATCGAGGCCTGATCGAACAGCGGCGCGCGGATGTGCCAGGAGGCCGGCTCTTCGTGCACCGAGACGCTGAAGTCGAAGACGCCCTCGTCCAGCCGGCGCGCGGCATCGCGCTTGTCGGAAGCGATGCCGATCAGCCGGGCGCCGGGTGAGAGCTGGAGAAGACGGGCGGCAAGCGGGCCGAAGAAGGCCGATTCGAGATTGTCGCACATGCCGATGCGGAACTCGCCCTGCCAGCTGGCCGGATCGAATTCGGCCTGCGGGCGGATGGCACGCTCGATGCCCGACAGCGCATCCTCGATCGCCGGGGCGATGGAAAGGGCCCGTGGCGTCGGCTGCAGGCCGCGGCCGACGCGCACGAACAATTCGTCATCCAGCGCCTCGCGCAGGCGCCGCAAAGCGGCCGAAAGACCGGGCTGGCCAAGCAGCAGCCGCTCTGCGGCGCGGCTGACATTGCGCTCCTGCATCAGCACCGAAAAGGCCAGCAGCAGATTGAGGTCGATCTTGCGAAGAGTGGCATCATTCATCATCACCAGTAATACCTGGCATGGCTACTATCAATTTGCAATAGGAAAGGAAGCTGTACATTTTCTCGTTCCCTGCCGCCCGGCAACCTCCCCCGATGAGGCGGCAGCAAATAAGGAACGATTTCGATGACTCTTTCCAAATCGCGAAACGGGGCAGGGCTGGCATTGCTGCTGCTCTGCGCCGCCAATTTTCTCGACGCCATGGATGTCTCCACCATCGGCGTCGCGCTGCCTGCCATCCAGGCCGAACTCGGCATGGAGGCGACCTCGCTGCAATGGGCCGTCAGCGCCTATGTGCTCGGCTATGGCGGCTTCCTGCTGCTCGGCGGCCGGGTCGCCGACGTCTTCGGCCATCGCCGCGTCTTCCTCTGGTCGCTGGCAATTTTTGCCACCGCCAGCATCGCCGGCGGCTTCGTCGACAGCGGCCCGACACTGATCGCCGCCCGGTTGATCAAGGGCATTGCCGCCGCCTTCACCGCGCCGGCCGCCCTGGCGCTGCTGCTCTCCGTCTTCGGCGAGGGAACGGCGCGGGCAAAAGCGCTCGGCGTCTTCTCCTCCACCGGCGCCGCCGGCTTCGTGCTCGGCATGGTGATCGGCGGTGCTGCGACGATCTTCAGCTGGCGGGCGACGCTCGTCATGGGCGCGCCGGTCGCCATCCTGACGCTCCTTCTTGCGCCGCTGGTGCTGCCGGCCGACCCGAAAAGAACCGGACCGCGGCCGGCCTTCGACTGGGCCGGCGCGCTGACCATCACACCCGGGCTCTTGCTCTTCGTCTTCGGGATCACCAACGCTGCGGCAGCGGGCTGGCAGGCCTTCCCGACCTGTTGCTCGCTCATCGCGTCGCTGGTGCTGATCCTGCTCTTCCTCGCGGTCGAAGCGCGCCATGCCGATCCGATGGTGCCGCTCGGCATGTTCCGTCGGGCCAAGCTTCGGCATGCCAATGCGATTGCCGCCCTCTTCCAGGGCGCCTATGTCGGCTTCCAGTTCCTGGCGACGCTCTACTATCAGAACGCCATAGGCTGGTCGGCCTTCACCACCGGCTTCTGCTTTGCGCTTGGCGGCGTCTTCGTGATGTTCCTGGCGCCACGTTTTGCCACACTCGCGCAAAATCGCGGCGCCACCGGGCTGATGGCGGTGGGTGTCGGCCTGCAAGCCTTCAGCTACATCTTCTGGGTGACCGCGCTCGGACATGTCGACCCGATCCTGCTCGTTCTGTTCTCGCAGATCCCGCTCGGCCTCGGTTACGCCCTGACCTACCCCTCGGTGCAGGTCGCGGCCCTTTCCGATGTGGAGGACGACAAGGCTGGACTCGCCTCGGGACTGCTCTTTGCCTCCTTCCAGATCGGCGGCGGCATCGTGCTTGCGGCCGCCTCGGCGGTCTTCGGCGCCGCGCCGCATTTCGGCTGGGACCCTTATGTCGCCGGCATCGCCTTCGTGGCGTTGCTTGCCATCGCCATCACCCTGCTTGCAGCCGCCGGTCCGCGGACATCGGCCGCCCGGAGACCCAGCTATCAGGCGGCGGAATAACCATCTCGGCCCGCACCCTGACCGGTGCGGGCTGCCCATCAACCGGTGCGATATCCGCAGCAAGATTCCCGTTGCGTTGCCTCAGCGAAAGGCGCATGGTCCCGCCTTCGGCAGCCATCGCACGGGCGCTGCCGACTGAGGGTTTTTATACCCTCGCCCCGACGAAAGGAGGACCGATGTCTTCCACCTCAGAAAAGCCGCATCTGACCTCGTCCGATCTCGACATGCTTCAGGGCGTGCTCGACGACGCCGGCTACGACGCCAGAATCCTGATCGATGACGAACGGGTTTTCAACGTCGCGGCCATCCTGCTGATCAGGCTGTTCCAAGAGGGCGTCACCTCGCCGGCCATGCTCTCACGGGCGCTCGAACACCATTTCGGCAAGCCGAAGGCCCCGCCGAAAGTGGTAACTCCTGTCTGTAACCGATATGCGATACAGGGATTGCCCCGCGAAAGACGTGCCGCCGGCTAGCCAGCCGCCCGGCTCCGAAGGATTATTGTGCGGAAAACCCTCTTGCTTTGTATCTCAGTCGCAGCGGCCGCCTATTTCGGATGGGTGCAATTCGGAGCTTACCAGCAACGGCAGCAGGACAAGGATCTTGCAGACATCGACAAGGAGCGCCGGGTGGCGCTCCTTGAGATCGACGGCTGCCAGGCGAAAGTGGATCTGCTTCTGTCGCTGACCGACCGCCTTCTCAAGGCCGGCGGCATGCGGGTGCCACTCGATATCGGGCGGGATATCGAACTCTGTTTGGCTCGCGGCATCATGTCGGCATCAGGCCTGGCCGAGATGGAAAGAACGAAGCTGATCCGGCTGTTTCCATTAAATGAATAAGCCCTGTGGAAATATGGCTTTCCTGCGGCGATGGCCTTAATGGCACCTCAATTTTATTCTATGAAGAGGGCTCGCTGATTTGGCCGATGCGGCATTTGCGGTGACCGGTTTTCCGGCCCCGCCATTTTCCCGATCGCGAAAGCATGGTGACGTCCCGTCTCAACGTCGGGTTTGGCTTTCGGTGACCTCTCCGGTCATCCGCCTCCAGACTGCGATGCGGTTTCAGCAGGCATCATTTTCATTCCATTCCTGCGGCCCGGTGTTGTCGGGTTGCCCCTCATGACGTTCCCGCGATCTCCAGTCGCGACCGACAAGCGGGGCGAATACCACGCAGGCCGCGGTTTTTAATGTCGATCCAAAGGGAGACTCATCCATGGCAAAAGGACAGGTAAGAAGCAATCGCGAGGTCCGGAAGCCAAAAAAGGACAAGCAAGCTGCGAAAGTGGAAAGCACATTCGCCAACCAGATGAAGACGGCGACCAAAGCCGCCCCGCAGGGCAGTGCTCCAAAAAAATAGGGGCTCGTCTCGAGCCCTGGACGGGGCTCTCATCATCGATGGCGCATAACAGCGCAAATCAAGATCGATTTGCGGAAGGATTATGCGCAGATTCAAAGTCACAGCGTGCCCTTTCAGCACGCCGCGCTCTGGCGTGACGGGATCACGCATGAACGTGTTTTAAAGAAAACGGAAGGTGCCACACAAAATGACCCCTCTTCATACCATGTACCGCTTCGACTATCCGCTATTCCTCATTCGCTCAGCCGTGGTGATTGCACTCGGCTTTTCGACTGTCGCTGCCTTTCACGGCGCTATTCTGTGATCGAATCTGCGCGCCGCAGCGAGTGCGAGGAAATCCGGGTTGCCCCTTCGGGCGAGCCTGACGAAAACCCGAAGCGATCCGAAGATCAAACCGCCCTTTTCACCGAGAAGGGCTGGTTGAAGATCCTTGCCCAATATCGCCAGCCACGGGCCGGACGCAGCGCCTTCGAGCTTGCCGTCACGGTCGTCCCCTTCGCGCTGTTCTGGGCCGCCGCATGGGCGGCGGTTCATTACAGCTTCTGGCCAGGTCTCATCCTCGTCGTTCCCGCCGCCGCTTTCCTGCTCCGGCTGTTCATGATCCAGCATGATTGCGGCCACGGCTCGTTTTTCGCCCGTCGCGGCGTCGACGACTGGGTTGGACGCACGATCGGCATCCTGACGTTGACGCCTTACGACTATTGGCGTCGGGCGCACGCAGAACACCACGCCTCGGCCGGGAACCTGGACGAGCGCGGCGTTGGCGACATCGAGACGCTGACGATTGCCGAATACAACGCGCTGTCGCGCTGGGGCCGGATCGGCTACCGGCTCTACCGGCACCCGATCGTGATGTTCGGCATTGGACCGGCATGGCTGTTTCTCATCAAGCAGCGCCTGCCTTTCGGCATGATGCGCTCCGGCGCCCTGCCCTGGATCTCGACCATGGCGACCAATCTTGCCATCGCAGCGGCCGCCGCACTGCTGATCTGGGCAGTCGGGATCGTCCCCTTTCTGCTGGTGCATCTGCCGATCGTGCTTCTGGCCGGCGCTGCCGGCGTCTGGCTGTTCTACGTCCAGCACCAGTTCGAGGAAACACATTGGTCGAAGAAGCCGGACTGGCAGTTCCAGCATGCGGCCCTGCACGGTGCCTCGCATTACGACCTGCCGCCGGTGCTGCGCTGGATCACCGGCAATATCGGCATCCACCACGTGCATCATCTGTCGAGCCGGGTGCCCTACTACCGGCTGCCGGAGGTGCTGCGAGACCATCCTGAGCTTGCCGATATCGGCCGCATCACGCTCATGGACAGCCTGCGCTGCGTCAAACTGGTGCTGTGGGACGAACAGGCGAAGCGGCTGGTGTCGTTTCGCGACGCAGCCCGGCTCGCCGCAGCAAGATAACCGGCGGGCTCTGAGCGGTTCCGCTTTTGAAGCGCAGACCGCTCTGACCTTTTGTTTTTACGAAAATCCAGGGAAACCGGTTGACGGTTTCCCTGGAATCGGTCGGGCTTTTGCAGACGCAAAACCCCGCGCAGTTTCGCTTTAGCGATAACCCGTCACATCCGCCGGCCTGCCCGGCTCCTGCACTTCCACCAGGTAGCGCCAGCAATCCGGCCGCGAACCGTCGATGTCGTCGAAGCCGTAGGTCTTCGCCACGCCGCCACTCGATAGCGACTGGCCGTTCCAGCGGCCGCGGTCGGGATCGGCGGCAATCGCCGCAACGGCGCGGCCGAGGAAACGCGGGGTTTCGGAAATGGCGAAATGCGGCTGTATCTTCGTCGCATCGCGCCAGTTCTCCTCGCGCACACCGTAGGCATCCAGCATCATTTCGGAGCGCAGCCAGCCGGGTGTGATCGACACGGCGGTGGCGCCGTGTTTCGCCAGATCCTGCGCATGCGCCCAGGCCATGCGGGTGACGCCTGTCTTGACGAGATCGTAGAAGGGCGAAAGCCGGTAATGCGTGTCATTGTATTCGGCCGTTCCGTCGGTTACTTCCACCAGCAGTCCACCCGGCCGCTCGATCATCAGCGGCAGCGCGTAGTGGGCGGTAATCAGATGTGTTTCGATGCCGAGCCGCAGCATGTGCAGGCCCTTGTCCAGCGAATGCTCCCAGACTGATTTGTCCCATTCGAACAGCTTCTCGCAGCCCCAGATGTCGTTGACGAGAATATCGAGCCGGCCGGCTTCCTCGCGAATGCGGGCGACCAGCGCCTCGACCTGTTGATTGACGAGGTGGTCCACCTGCACGGCAATGCCCTTGCCGCCGGCAGCGGTCACCAGCTCGGCCGTCTCCTCGATCGTCTCCGGTCTCATATATTCGGATTGCTGCGCGCGTGTCGTACGCCCGGTGACATAGACGGTGGCGCCGGCGGCGCCGAGCTCCATCGCAATGCCCCGGCCGGCGCCGCGCGTAGCTCCCGCCACCAACGCCACTTTCTCCCGCAAGTTCGCTGTCACTTCTCCATCCTCCACGCTAAAACGGCTCTCACGCCGAAATGGAAAGCGCCCCGGGTTTCCGGGGTTGGTTGTATATAAACGAATGATCGTTTACATTCAACATGAATGCGAGAGGAATTTCATGCCGCGCCGCCGCACAGTTTCCGATGAACAGCTTCTCGCCATGGTGCTTGCGCTGATCCAGGCACAGGGGCCGGATGCGGCGACCTTTGCGGCGGTGGCGAAAGCAAGCGGCCTTTCCGGCTCGACGCTGGTGCAGCGTTTCGCAACGAAGGCGGCGATGCTGCGCGCAGCATTGCTTTATGCCTGGGACAGGCTTGACGCGGAAACGGCGCGACTTGCCGGGACCGTGCCGAAAACCCCGGACGGCGCCGTCGCGTTGCTCGTCGGCCTGTCGCAGGACTACGGGGACGATGCCGCCGCCTATGGCGAAGGACTGCTGGTGCTTCGCGAGGATTTCCGCGATCCGGTGCTGCGCGCCCGGGGTGCTGCCTGGGGAACAGCGCTGATGGCTGATATCGCGCAATGTTTCGGATCGGCGAAGGCGCCGGAGACGATCGCCCGGCTGATGCTGTCGCAATGGCAGGGTTCGCTGCTCTGGTGGGGTTTTGGCGCCGAAGGGCCGGTGGCTGCCTATGTCGAGACCGAGTTGCGGCGTTTCCTCGGCGCGGTACCTGTCCATTCAGCCTAGGAGGCCGTGAAGATCATCGCCTTGATAAAATAAAGCAAGGCGGCGGTCGCGACGATCGTCGCCGATGTGAGCAGCAGTCCGATCAGGGTGACGAGACCATCCCGCTCCATCAGGGCAACGGCGAGCACCACCAGCGACAACACCGGCAGAATATTGCCGAAGGGGATCGGCAGCGCGATCACGACGGCGAGCAGAAAGACAGGAATGCCGAGAAGCGCCTGTACCGTTCGGCCGGTGAGGGCCTGCAGCCGGCCGGCGCGCACGAGCTTTTCCACCCGGGCGATCACCGGGACCGCGTGACCCACGATAAGATCAAGCGCCACGGACGAAACCCGGCGATCCCTGATGATAGCGGGCAACCAGACCTTCCGGCCACCCGCGACGATCTGGAGGGAGACCAGCGCAAGCGCGGTGCCGAAAACCATTCCGAACGGCCCGGGGATCGGGGTTAGAGCCGGGATTGCCAGGAACAGGATGGTGAAGGCGATGCTGGTCGGGCCCATCGCCTCCAGAGCCTCGCCGATGGAGAGTCCGCCTTTCGCCCGGGCGAGTTCCAGCATCTCCCGAAGCCGCGCGGTGGCCACACCGCGCGGTCGTCTATTTCCGTCGTGATCAATCACACGGTCCATTTTCAGCTGGTCGCGGTCACGCACCCTCGCCGGCTCCCTTCAGGGCGCTGGCAAGGGCTGCGCATTGTGGGTCGCTGCCGTCGAGAAGTTCTGCCGGCGCAGTATAGCCGATCGCTATGCTGACGACTGTGGCCGCCGCCCAGCCGTAGTCGCCGGCGGCGCGCTCGATGAGCTGCGGCCCCTGGGATGCCAGGCAGGCCTGGGACTGGCGGACGATCTCCACGGGAAGCCGGGCGCGCTCAGCCTGCTCCTGTATCTCAGCCTGCAGCGGACCGACGACGAGGAGGGCAAAAATCCAGCCGATGAAATTCGAAATCATATCCGGTTCCTTCCTTTGTTAGCGTTTGCGTGTGCAGAGCCCGCTCAGGCGGGCTGCTGCGGATCCCGCGTCTTCAGAAGGCTCCAGACCACGCCGGCGGCGATGATCGTGAAAGTGATGCTGAGCGAGAGCGCGGCCGGGAATTTTTCCAGGCCCAGCAGATCGGCGAGGAAGATCTTCGAGCCGATGAAGATCAGCACGATGGCAAGCGCGGGCTTCAGATAGCGGAAGCGATGAATCATCGCCGCCAGCGCGAAATAGAGGGCGCGAAGGCCGAGAATCGCGAAGATGTTCGAGGTGTAGACGATGAACGGATCGGTGGTGATCGCGAAGATCGCAGGCACCGAATCCACGGCGAAGATGACGTCTGCCACTTCGACCATCACGAGCGCCATGAAGAGCGGAGTGATGAACCAGGTCATCCCTCCCGTTTTGGGGTTTGCCTTTCTGACGAAGAACCGCTCGCCGTGATGTTCGTCGGTGACGTTAAAGCGGCTGCGCATGAAGCGGACGAGGACGTTCTTCGAGACATCAGGCTCGGCCTCCTTGACGAACAGCATCTTGATGCCGGTGACGATCAGGAACGCGGCAAAGATATAGAGAAGCCAGGCGAATTCGGCGACCAGCGTGGCGCCGACGCCGATCATGATGGCGCGCAACAGGATGACGCCCAGAATGCCCCAGAAGAGCACCCGGTGCTGGTAGATGCGCGGCACGGCAAAGAAGGAGAAGATCAGGGCAATGACGAAGACATTGTCGAGGGCCAACGTCTTTTCGACGACGAAGCCGGTCAGATAGGCAAGGCCCGCCTCGGATCCGAGATACCACCATACCCAACCACCGAAGGCGAGGCCGAGCGCGATATAGAGGGCGGAAAGCCTGACGCTTTCGCCGACGCCGATTTCCTTGTTCTGCTTATGAAGAATACCGAGATCGAACGACAGAATGGCGATGACGAGGGCGAAAAAGCTCGACCACATCCAGAGCGGCGTTCCCAGCCACTCGACGAACAAAAAAGAGAGATTCAAGGATAGTCCCCTGTCGGCACTGGTTGTCGGAGAAGAGGTCCGACATCGCAAGAGTGCCGAAGCTCTCGCCAGAGGGGCCCGGACCAGCGGGTCGCACCGCAAGTGGGGTCTCACTTTTCAATAATCAAGCAGCGGCCGGCGCCAATTTTATATCTCGCACGGGAGGCGGCAGTGCGAATGCGTCACTCGCCCCGCAACAGAAAGCCGGGAGCGCCGGCCGCCTCAGGCTTCCTCATCGTCCTTTACCTCACCCACGGTCAGCGGCCAGTCGACGACGTAGTCCTCGAGATCGTCGATATCGATCTCGTTTTCGCTGATCGTGCGGCCTCGCGCGGAAATGCCGGCGGCATGAACGGTTTCCGGGTCACCGGAGACGAGCGGGTGCCACCAGTAGAGATCATGGCCTTCATTGACCAGCCGGTAGCCGCAGGTGGGCGGCAGCCAGGCGATATCGGGCACGTTCTCCTTGGTCAGCTGCACACAATCCGGCACGAAGTCCCAGCGGTTCTCATAGCTGGAGCAGCGACAGCTTTCGCCGTCGAGCAGCTTGCAGCTCACCGAGGTGAAATAGATATCGCCGCTGTCCCATTCCTCGATCTTGTTGAGACAACAGAGGCCGCAGCCATCGCAGAGGCTTTCCCACTCGGCGACGGTCATTTCGGCCAGCGTCTTGCTCTTCCAGAAGGGCAGATCGTTCATCGTTCGTTTCTTGCAACAGCGGCCCGCAAATTCGCGTGACCCTCATGCATCTCTCTTGTTATCAGCCGCAAAATCAATCAATTCTTCAATATACTCCTGGTACTCGGAGAATTCTCTCCTGGTATCGGAGAGCTTTGCGGCCATATGCGGGCCTTGCGCTTTCGTCGGAGATGACCGAAGCACGATCAGGCGGGAATACAGGACGTGCAGGATCCGGACAACCCAGAAAACGGGCCAGACAACGAGCCCGGAAAAGTGGCGAACGGGGCGGCGGACAAGCGGCCTAGGAAGAGCCGTCACATTCTGTTGCGCATCGATTCCTGGATCGATTCGACCGTCTGGAACGCCGGCTTCCGCGCCGCCGAGATCTGGGAAGACATCACCATCTTCTTCCGCCGCTTCCGCGTGCGCGGCTGGAAGCGCATGGTCTTCGAACTTGCCGGCGAAGGGCTGACGCTCGGGGCGGCCGGCTCGGTGCTGATGCTGCTGCTCGCCCAGCCCGCCTTCGAGGCGACCAAGGAGGACTGGCGCAATCGCGGCGATTTCGCTGTCACCTTCACCGACCGCTACGGCAACGTCATCGGCCACCGCGGCGTCATCCACCAGAATTCCGTGCCGATCGACGAGCTGCCGGATTCGCTGATCAAATCGGTGATCGCCACCGAGGACCGGCGCTTCTTCGACCATTTCGGCATCGATTTCATCGGCCTCTTCCGGGCCATGAGCGAGAATGCGCGCGCCGGCGAGGTCGTCCAGGGCGGCTCGACGCTGACCCAGCAGCTCGCCAAGAACCTGTTCCTGTCCAACGAACGCTCGATCGACCGCAAGGTCACCGAGGCCTTCCTGGCGCTGTGGCTCGAGGCGAACCTTTCCAAGAAGGAAATCCTCTCCACCTATCTCGACCGGGCCTATATGGGCGGCGGTACGTTTGGCGCCGCGGCGGCGGCACAGTTCTATTTCGGCAAAAACATCACCGATGTGAACCTTGCCGAATCCGCCATGCTTGCCGGCCTGTTCAAGGCGCCGGCGAAATATGCGCCGCATGTCAACCTGCCGGCAGCGCGTGCTCGCGCCAACGAAGTGCTGACCAATCTGGTGCAGAGCGGACTGATGACCGAAGGCCAGGTGATCGCCGCCCGGCGCAATCCGGCGACCGTCGTCGACCGCAACGAAGTGGAATCGCCTGACTTCTTCCTCGACTGGGCTTTCGACGAGGTGCAGCGGCTTTCACCGCGTTTCCACCAGCATTCGCTGATCGTGCGCACGACGATCGACATGGGCATCCAGCAGGCGGCCGAGGATTCGGTCGAAACGTCGCTGCGCGAATATGGCGAGGCCTATCACGCCAAGCAGGGTGCCATGGTGATGATCGAAAACGGCGGCGCCGTGCGCGCCATGGTCGGCGGCCGGGATTATGGCGAGAGCCAGTTCAACCGCGCCACCAGGGCACTGCGCCAGCCGGGCTCCTCCTTCAAGGTCTACACCTATTCGGTGGCGATGGAGAGCGGGATGACGCCGCAGACGACGATCGTCGACGCGCCGATCTCCTGGGGCAATTGGAGCCCGCATAATTATGCCAACCGCTATGCCGGCCGCATCACGCTCGAGACCGCGATCGCCCAGTCGATCAACACCGTGCCGGTGCGGCTCGCCAAGGAAAAACTCGGCATTCAGCCGATCCGGGCGATGGCGAAGAACCTCGGCGTCGAAACGCCGATCCGCGACGACGTCACCATCCCGATCGGCACCTCCGAGGTGACGGTGCTCGACCAGGCGACGGCCTATGCCACCTTCCCGGCCGGCGGCTACCAGTCGCGCCGCCACGGCATCACCCAGATCCTCGATTACGACGGCGACGTGCTCTATGATTTCGACCGCGACGAGCCGGCGCCGAAACGTGTGCTCTCGGAACAGGCCGACGCCTATATGAACCAGATGCTGTCGCGCGTTCCCTATGTCGGCACGGCGCGCAAGGCAGCCCTCGACAACGGCATTGTGACCGCCGGCAAGACCGGTACGACGCAGGCCTATCGCGACGCCTGGTTCGTCGGCTACACCGGCAACTACACCTGCGCCGTCTGGTTCGGCAATGACGACTATACATCGACCAACGAGATGACCGGTGGCTCGCTGCCGGCGATGACCTTCAAGCGCGCTATGGACTATGCCCATCAGGGTGTGACGCTGCGCGCCATTCCCGGCATCGAAAACCCCCTGCCCTCGGAAAAGGACCTCGCCAAAACCGCCGCCGCCAAGCCGCAGGACGGTTTGCCGCAGCTCATCCGGCCGCGCATGCTCTCGGTTCAATCGACCGACATCCTCAAGAAGCTCGGCGAGAAGCTGAAGAATGCCGCTCCGCTCGCGCCTGCGAAGGTGGCGAGCGCGGAGTAGTTGGCGGCATCACGCGCAGATTCAGAAATCCTCGACCCGGCAGATCTTCGGTGCCTGCCCCTCATCCGGCTGCCACCACCAACCGGGGATCAATCGGCGCCTATGTCGCGGCGCGCCATTCCACCCCGCCAGAATCAGTGGTAACCCTTTCATCCGATATGGTTTCCAAGGTCTTGACGTGTTTCGATTCCCCCTCTTTATCGCGATCACGCTGATCGTCGCCTTCGGCGGCGGGATCATGATTTCGCTTTATGCGCTGGATGCGACGCAGGGTTTCGGGGCGATCAAGCTCGGCGCCTGGGAGGCGTTTCCGGCGCTGCAGACGGTCGAAGCCGACCCTTACGCCAAGTCGCACCGGGCGCGCGCCGGCAAGCTGCTCTATGGCAGCGCCGAGGGCCTGACCTTTACGGCGAGCGTCGACGACGAGGGCGGCCGGCTGAATGCCAACTGCCGCTACCGCATCAGCGGGCAGACGCCGCCTGCCCGGCTCTGGACCCTCTTTACCGCCGACAATGGCGGCAATCCGGCGGCGGTGAAGACCGGACATCCCTCGGCGCTGAATTCCTGGACGGTGCTTCGCCAGCCGGACAGCAGCTTCTCGATCGAGATCGCAGCCGTCGCGCAGCCGGGCAACTGGCTGGCCTTGCCGGAAGCCGGCACCTTCCGGCTGGTGCTGACGCTGTTCGACACCCCGACCGCCGGCAGCTCCGGCGTGATCGACCTCGCCATGCCGAAGCTCACCAAGACCGGATGCGGCAATGCTTAGGATATTCTTCGCTATCCTCACCGGTCTTTTCGGCGCAGCGCTGCTGCATCTCGTCATCATCCTGTCACTGCCGCATTTCACCGGCAGGGATGCGGCGACCCGCGTGGAGGCGGAGGGCGATCTCAACAATTTCTATCTGCTCGCCGACCGGTATGACGAGGCCGGCCTTGCCAATGGCGACCCCTTCGTGCGCACCGCTGTCTGCTCCTTCGACATCGAAGATGGGCCGGTGCATTTCACCGCCAAGGGCAATGTGCCCTTCTGGTCGATCGCGATCTATGACAGCGCCTCCAATGAGGTCTTCAGCATGAACGACAGGACGTCGGTCGGCGGGGCGCTCGATGTGCTGGCCGGCGGTCCGATCCAGTTGACGGACCTGCGCAAGAACCTGCCGCAGGAATTGCAGCAGGCGATCCTGGTGGAAATGGCACGGCCGGACGGCTATGCCGTGCTGCGGACGCTGGCGCCGCAGGCGAGCTTTAATGAGGCCGCGCGCAACTTTCTCACGGAAGCCGGCTGCGAGCAATTCACCGCTCGCTGAGGTTGAACAAGCGGTTACTTCTTGTTGACGCGCGGCGCGGGCGCCGGACGATGTTTCGGGCTCTCGGCCAAGCGCTCGTAGCGAACGCCGGTGAACCAGAGGATCTTGGCTTCGCGGGGCTCTTTGTCCGGACGACGCGGCGCCCGCGGCCGCCGATCCGCCAATGCGACTACTATTGCCATTCTCGTCTCCATGCACTGCCCGAGACGGATGAACTTGCGATGGATTTCACCCTGCCCGCCAATGTGCGGGCCGGCGCGTCCTGCGGAACCGGGATGACCGGACCGAGGGCATTCGCGCCTTTCCCACGGCACCTGATTGAAATACCGTGATGCGGAGTTTCAACGATCCAAACACTCAAATCGCGTCGTTCCTATCCGAATTGAGACAGATGACAGTTAACAGTTTACTAATATTCGGCGGATGCCAAACACAGTTCACCTCACTTCCTCTGTAACGCGCGAAGAGTTGATTTGGTTTCACGCCGCCCACGGAAAGACCGGGTTGGAGATCGACGCGTAAAATTAGAAACAATTCATATAGTTGGCATTGAGGCGGCAAGCTTACACGCGCGGAAAAAGGCGGTGTTGCAAAAATGCTTCATGAAAATATTTAATTGCGAGCGACTGAGATGCGCGTATTGTTGCTCTCATCGATCATACGTTTCCGGGCCCCGATCGATCGCGGATCATCCACGCTCTTGCCGGAATGCGGAGTGCAAGCGGTGTCTTTGCTGGTGAATTCTTCTTTCTCGCCTGATGATCTCGACGTGCTGCGCAGTGCGCTCGACGACTGGTGCGCGGAACGGCGCATCGACATCAGAAGCGTCGAGGCGCAGTTTGCGGCATCCACCGCACTCGACCTCTATCAAGCCGGTTACGACAGCCGCGAAAAGCTGCTGCACGCGCTGCGCGATCACAGGATCGCCTGAACTTTTCCGCAATCACAGCGGCGATACGCAGGCGGCCCAACGCCCTTTCAAACCGCGCATTCTGATATTGCCGGCCAACCGTGCCGCGACACGCGTTGCGTGTATATTTCTGTTACATTTTAATAAAATCTTCAGCATGCATTAACCGTACCGGTGTAGGATTTATTCATAACCGTATGGCCCGACATGCGTTCCGCCAGCGCATATCGGCCTGTGGTCCCCTTATTCTGCGTTTTCGGGGTATTGTTGTGCGTGACCGGTTTCGAGACCTAGAAGGCCCCTTGGCCGTCAGGAAAAAGGACGTGGTATTGATGGCGACTGTCAGCAGTTTTGAGAACCTGTCGCATCCGACACGGTCCGAACTGCGCCAATTTGCCGAGCTTTTCATGCCGCTGTTCCAAGCCTCCTCCGACGAGGCCAAGCGCCAGGCGGTCGCAGCCCTGTCCCAATGCGAGAACATGCCGGCCGCCGTGGCGCTGTTCATCGGCAATCAGCCGATCGAGATCGCCGCCCCTTTTCTTGCCGCCTCAAAGGCAATTGCCGACGATACGCTGATCACCATCGCGCGCATGCAGGGTGCTGCGCATGTCAAGGCGATCGTCAGCCGCGATTCACTCTCGCCGAAGGTCATCGATGCGCTGGTGGCGCTGCGCCAGACCCAGCCGCGATCGGCCGCCGCCTCGGCGCCGATCACGGAATCGCCGGCAGTCCCGCTTTCGCCGACGCCCACCGAAACCAATGAGGCGGATGCGCTGGAGGAACAGCGGGTGGCCAACGAAGAGGCGTTGCGCGAGCGCCTTCTCGGGCTTGCCGGTCATCTCGGCCGTGCCGACGAGGACAGGCTCGGCCTGCGCACGCTCACCGACATTCAGGAGGCGTTGCTGGTGCGCTTCGCCCGCTCCCGCGAGGCGGCGCATTTCGCAACAGCCCTTGCCGATGCGCTGTCCGCCAGCCGCTGGCTTGCCGAGCGCATCATGCTTGATCTTTCCGGCCAACAGCTCGCCACGACGCTGACCAGCCTCGGCATGGGTTTTCTTGATGCCGTCTTCGTGCTCGAAAGGCTCTATCCGCATCTTGCCGAACAGCAGCACAACGTCACACGCGGCTGGATGGTGCTCGATGCACTTGATCCGGAAGAATGCCACGACCGTGTGGACGCCTGGCGGCGCGCCGATCGCTACACCTATAAGCCGGAGGCGCCGAATGTGACGCCCCCTCAGGAAACGCCGAACCACCGCTTCATCCGCCAGACGCCGCCGCAACGCGACATGCGCGTCATGGGACGGCGGTATCGCTGAGCCGACGAGGGGGCGGCTGTCAGCCGTCCTTGGCAAGCGGGATCACGTCTCCCAATTCCTCCGCCTCCAGCTCGACGATCCAGAGATCGGGATCGAACCTGCGTTCACGCTCCAGCATGGCGCGCACCGCTTCCGGCTCGGCTCGCAACAGGCGGATCTCGAACAGCCGGTCGCCGGCCTGGCCTTCGTCGAAGGCGGTCTGCGGCGCCGGCGTATAGAGCGTTTCCAGGCCGTCGCGAAAATGCTGGCGGATGAAGATCGCACCCGCCTCCTCCGCCCCCTTTTTCTCGACGGCGGCAAAATCGCCGCTAGCGAAGACGCGACGCAGGAGGGCGGAAACGAAGATGTCGGCGCGCAATCTCATCGGCGCGGTATAGACCGGCGCGCCGGCGGCGGCAATGCAGGGTCAGTGTTTGACCCATGGAGTCAGGGTTTGACGAGGGTCAGACTTTGACTGCGAGCCGCAATCCACCCCAATGCCGTCCGCGGACGGTGATCGGAGCGGAGATATCCTTCATCATCACGAAATTGCCGCCGCCCATGTCACGCCGATAGGTCTGGACGAGGAAGGGCGCGGTGCTGCGGCCGGCGGCAAGGCCGACGCGATCGGCAAAAATACGGCGATTGCGGCAATTGGCGGTGTTCCAGACGACGTCGCCGGGGCGCTGCGGCTGCGAGAATTTGCGGTTGTGGGTCGGCAGATAGCCGTTCTCGTCGATTGCCGCGCAGAAGGCGATACGCTCGTCCGAAGCTGCCGCGGGTTCCTGGATCGGTGGCAGCAGGCGATCGGTGAGTTCCGTGAAGGCGGCCATCACCTGGGCCGGATCCGAGCCCGGTATCGGCCGATAACGCCGGTCGAACAGAGCATCGAGCCCGATCTGTCCCTCGGCAACGGCGCGTTCGAAGGCGGCGGAAATCTGCCTCGCCACCGACTGCGCCTCCTCGATCCAACGGCTGTCGGCGGTCTTGACGCCGGCGCTCGCCGTCAGCTGGATCAGGGTTTCCGAGAGGCCGACGACGCTGTCGACGCGTTTTGCCGCCTGCTGCAACCTGACATTCGAACCGGCGACCTCGGCCGACATCTCGCCGAGTTTCCCGACGAAGCCGGCGCATTGCAGATCGACAGCCTCAGTGGTGTTGGCCATGACAGTCGAACTGTCGAGGATGCGGGTGATGACATGTTCCATGCTTTCGAAGGCCCCGCGCATCGCCTCCGACTTGTCGCGCACACCGGCCGCACTGTCGCGCGCATCGCTGCCGACGGCCGACAGCCGGTCGATCTTCACACGCAGTTCGTCGAGCGTCTGCTGGATGGAGCCGGTCGCCTTCGATGTCTGCAGCGACAGCGCCCGGACCTCGGCGGCAACGACCGCAAAACCCTTGCCGGCATCGCCGGCGCGCGCCGCCTCGATCGCGGCGTTCAGCGCCAGCAGGTTGGTCTGGCGGGCGATGGTACTGATCTCCTCGGCGATGTTGTCGACATCGGCAAGCGACTTGGAGAAGCCGGCGATCTCAGTGCCGATCTCGTTCGAGGACTGAACCATGTGGCCGATCTCGGCGACCGAGCCCGTCAGACGGTCGGCCGATTCCTTCAACATGTTACGAGCCTCTGCCGCCGTGCGGTCGGTTTCGCGCAACGATACGGCGACCGAGCGGTTGGTCTCGGCGATCGAAAGCGCGGTACGGGTGACATCATCGAAGGCGGAGGCATGCCGAGCCGACATTCCCGCCATATCCTGTATGGCGCCGGCGATATCGACGAGATCGATGCCAAGGGTGGAAGCCTCTTCGGCAAGGCGCAGCAGGATATGGCGCAACGCCTCGGGATCAGGGCCTTCCGCTTCGACCGCCGGTTCTCCGGCCAGATCGTCTATCGCCTTCAGCGCATGCATGCCGACGCTCCCCCGCCTCAATCAGAAAAGCTTCAGGCAACATGGTTAACAAGTTGCAAACAGCGGCCGCACCTTAGACTTAGGTTGTAGAGAGAAGGCCCGCTCGGTAACTGCGGAGCCGCTAGATCGCGCCAATTTCCTTGAGCTTCTTCAGCACCGCCTCGGTCGGCTCGCCGTTTTCGGGCAGGTTGTAGTGCTTCTGGAAATGCCGGATGGCTGCGCGGGTCTGCTCGCCGGCGACGCCGTCGACGCCGACATTGGCATAGGCCATGTTGGAAAGGCCCTTTTGGATCTTCAGCACCAGATCGACATTGGTGAGTCCGCCAGAGGGAACCTGCTTTGCGGCCGATGGAGACGTTTTGACCGTCTTTTCGGCGCTGCGGATCGCGGCTGCCACCGGGTCTTCCGCCGCCGCCTTCGAGCTCACATCCTCGGCCGGCTTTTCGGCGGGCACGGTCGAAGGGCCTGATGCATCGGTCTTCAGCGCCGCCAGCACCTCCGGCGTCGGATCGCCGGTCTGGGCCATGCCGACGGTCTCCTCGAAGAAGAGGATGGCCGCACTGGTGCGCGGACCGATGATGCCGTCGGGGGTGCCGTTATAGAGGCCGCGGCGCACCAGCTGCTGCTGGATCTCCATGACGAGCTGGCTCGGCTGCTGACCGGGTGCCGCCGGCGCTGGCGTCGCGTTGGTGGTGGCGGCATCCTCCGGCCGTTCGATCCGGAAGGTGGTGACGTCGCCCTGTTGATCCTCGGCCAGGCGGCGGGCGCCGAGCACGGCTGGAGATTGGGGATCGCGGGTGCGGAAGATCGGGTGCGGATGCAGACCCGGCTGATACCAGAGCGCATTGGCGGCGACGAAGGAGAAGATAACGACGAAGGTGATCGTGCCGCCGGCGACCGACGGATTGCGGCCGATCACGCCGCCGAGCGCGGATGCGCCCTGCAGGCTGAGCCCGCCGAGGGCGGCGGCGCCTGACATCAGTAGGCCCGGCTGCTGCCGTCCCCTTTTTCCCTTAGGCGATTTTCGCTTGCGCGCGGCCATCGAAGCGCCCCTCTTCCAGTTCTGCACCTGTATTGACCGCGCCCTTCAGCCGCGGCGGAAACTCGACAGTCGCACCATGGCCGGCGTCTTCGGCGTGTTTGGCGCCCGAGCCGTCCACCGCGATCTCGATGGTGATAATCGTGCCTTCGCCCGGCTGGCTGGCGATGGCGAAATGTCCGCCATGCAGCGCCACCAGTCCCTTGACCAGGGAAAGGCCGAGGCCGGAGCCTTCGAACCGGCGGGTATAGTCGTTCTGGATCTGGACGAAGGGCTGGCCGAGCGAGGCCAGCTTGTCGGCCGGGATGCCGATGCCGGTATCGCTGACCGTCAGCTTGAGGATGCCGTCGCGCGCCGCCGCATCGACCGAGACGACGCCGCCGGCCTCGGTGAACTTTATGGCATTGCCGACGAGATTGATGAGGATCTGCTGGATGGCGCGCTGATCGGCGACGATCTCGCCGAGGCCGCGCTGGATACGGCTGGTCAGCGTGAGGCCTTTGGTCTTGGCCTGCAATGCCAGCATCGATTCGCAAGATTTGACGGAGCTCGAAATATCGAAGGCTTCGAGGATCAGCTCATAGCGACCGGCTTCGATCTTGCTCATGTCGAGCATGGTGTTGACGACGGACAGCAGATGCGCGCCGGATTCGCGGACCAGACCGACATATTCGCGCTGGCGGTCGTTTTCGAACTTGCCGAAATATTCGCCGATCAGGATATCGGAAAAACCGAGAATGGCGTTCAGCGGCGTGCGCAGCTCATGGCTGACGGCGGCGAGGAAGCGCGATTTGGCGTCGTTTGCCGATTCGGCATCGGCCGCGCGGTTCTGGGCTTCGTCACGCAGCTGCTGCTCGACGGAGACATCGCGCAGCTGGGCAATGATGGCGGCAAGTTCGCCGTCGGCATCGCGCCGGGCCGTCATGTCCATTCTGAGATAAGCGAACTGGCGCTGATCGCGCGAGACCGAGGGCCGATCGAGGCGCAGATCGACGCTTGCCGCATCCTCGCCCCGGCGCATGTCATCGAGCGCCTGCAGGAAAAGAATGCGGTCGGAGACATGCACCTGCTCCAGAAAGCCCCTGCCCTTGGGATCGCGCATCCAGGCGAGGAAATCGCGCCGGTCGCGGCCGCCGACGGTCGCCACACTGCCGTGCGGGTCGAGGAAGAAGACGAGGCCGGGAGTGGCGGCAAGGAAGAAATCCTCGGCCGACTGCGTGGCGATACCGGCGGACGAACCCTGACGGGCGAGCGCGATGCTGCCGACGGCGGAAAAGAGAAAGGCGGCGCAGACCATGGCGACACCGGCCGGCAGCGCGACAGCCGGACTGGTGACCGCCGAAAGACCGATGGGCGCGGCGACAAGAGCGACCGACGAGAACAGCACGAGGCGGCGCAGGATCGCGAGCTCGCGTTGACGCACGGCTTCACCGCCCCCGGTCCGGGAGAGCCAGCTTGTCGCTGCCCGGTCTACGAGGGCCGTCACCCAGCCGCCAATGTTACTCAATACACGCACGCAATACCCGCCCAAAAGGCTGTCTATCGATCCGGACAATAGGCCTTGGCGACTTAAAGAAAGGATAAGGCAAAAGCGCAGTTCACAGCCTGAAACGACCGAATTTCCCGTTTTGAGGCATCTGGAAGCGTCTTTGCCTTTTGTGGTTAATAGCAGGTAAGCGACGGATTTTCCTCATATTTCAGCATTGCGTTAACTCCTGTGGCAAGGCGAGCCGGCAAAAGCCCTGCAATTGCAAGGAGGTCCTGCCCTGATGCTTAACGCCGATCGCTCGCATTCGACTAAAATGTCCCTCAAATGCCGTTCGCTAAAATTTGAACTAAATTTGCCGCAAATGCGCGTGAGTTTCGAAAAGCGGCATTCGCAACTTGGCGGTAGGGTGAAAACACACCGGACAACCGGCCTGATTCGGCGACAAGAACCGGACGGGAAACAGGATGGGCAACGACAATGTGGTTTCTGATCAAAGGATCCTTCTGGTTTGGCCTTGTGCTCGTGCTTCTCTCCGTCTTCAGCACGGAGAGTTCCGACAAGTTCGCCAGCGGCCCGCAATTGCAGCTTTCTGACGCCTTCACCGCGGCCAGCGGCGCCTATGACTATCTCACCGGCATGTGCTCGGAAAAACCCGAGGTCTGCGCCAAGGGCGGCGAAACCCTCACCGCACTCGGTTACCGGGCCCGCGAGGGCGCCCGCGTCGCCTATGAACTTCTCGACAGCCAGTTCAAGGACGAGGCGCCGGCGACCGCTAAGCTTGGCGAACCGCAGACGCCGGTCGCACTCAACATGCCTTCGCTGGCAGCACCCACCATCCAGGAAAAGGTGCGCGAGGCAAAGGCCGCGCTCAACCAGCCGATGCCTTACCGCCCGCCCGTCGAGGATGATGCCGCAGCCGAGACGGTGGTAACGGGCGCGATTCCGCTGCCGACGCCAAAGCCGGCGATCTGACGAAATTTCGCGGGCACCCGCCCGCAGTGCCTTTCGGTTTTACAGCTTGCATCGGTGGTCCGCATGACGCGGAGATGCCCCATGCCTGACGTGCCTGCCCTGTTTAATTCAGCATGTTGCTGCGTCGTGAGGATGCCCATCCCTCACGGCGTTTTTTCTATTGTTTGCGCAATTCCTGGCCAAACCGCTTCGCGCTTTGCCTGGGAAAACCGCTTCACACTTTTCCTGGAATTGCTTTAGTGGTTCAAAACTGCCGGTCTTTCACCTATATGCACATCTAGAGCATTTCCTCACGCATTCCGGACGCAAAACCGCTGCGCACTTTTGCTGGAACTGCTTTAACAGTGAAAGGCTTCTCCATGGCATCCCTCGACCAGATCATCGACGACTTCGCTTTCCTGGACGATTGGGAAGACCGCTACCGCTATGTCATCGAACTCGGCAAGGCGCTGCCCGACCTGGCCGAGGAGAAGCGCACCTCCGAGAACAAGGTGATGGGCTGCGCCAGCCAGGTCTGGCTGGTGACGCATACGACAGGCGATCCCGACAACCCGGTCATGAGTTTCGAGGGTGATTCCGACGCCCATATCGTGCGCGGTCTCGTCGCCATCGTGCTGGCCACCTATTCCGGCAAGCCGGCATCCGAAATTGCCGGGCTCGATGCCTTCGAGATTTTCTCGAAGATCGGGCTGGTGGAGAACCTATCATCGCAGCGCTCGAACGGACTGCGCTCGATGGTGAACCGGATCCGCGAAGAGGCGAAAGTCCGCGTCGCGGCTTGAACGCGATCATGGCCGATCGGCTTTGAAGCAAACAGGCGGTGGATTCGCAAGCGCCCGCTCTGGTGAATCCAGTATATTCACACTTTCTCATAGTATAGGAATACATTCTAAGTCCGCCGGCAAAGCATAAGACGGGATCGCGCACGCTCTCTGGACATCCGCACGAATCATTTGCGCAGGCTCGAAATACTGGAAAGATTATTTTCCTCGCCTTGAAACGGCACACAAAAACATGAGACCGGCCCCTCACTCTAACCTACCGGGTTCGAGCCACAGGGTCTCGACCCATCCTTCGGCCCCCGTAAACGGGGCGAAGGTGATGCCGCGCCTGCGCGAACCGGACAGCAATGGCATGACGCCGTGTCGAGAGCGAAGTTCCACAAATTGAAAAGCCGGGCACTAGGCCCGGCTCTTGTCGTCGACGCTTTCGAAAAAGCTCAGCCGCGGCCGCGCTTGCGGCGCTGACCCAGGCCCATTTCCTTTGCCAGGCGCGAACGCGCTTCGGCATAGGCGGGCGCTACCATCGGGTAATCGGTCGGCAGGTCCCACTTCTCGCGGTATTCTTCCGGCGAGAGGCTGTGATGCGTCATCAGGTGACGCTTGAGGGACTTGAAGTTGCCGCCGCATTCCAAACACGTGATCTGCTCGTCCTGTACGGACTTGCGGACAGAAACTGCAGGCTTCTGCTTTTCGACGATCGCCGCAGCAGGCTGCGGAACGGACGTGTTGCTCAGTGCCGAATGCACGTCGGAAATCAGATTGGCCAAGTCGCTGACCGGTACAACATGGTTGCTGACATAAGCCGCGACGATGTCGGCCGTCAGTTCCACAAGCAGCTCCGGCGCATTGCCGGTCGCTATATCCGTCATATTCTTTCTCCTGTTAGCATGCTCAAACGGTCTTTGACTGACACGTCAAAGACCCGCCTCGTAGAAGCGAACAGCAAAAGTACAGGAAGCGACCTTCTGTTTCGAAAAACGCGAAATCCACCCCTAGATTCCGAAGACCGATACCTATTCTTATACTGCCTGACTGGAAACCACTACGTCATGCTCCACGCGACGGCCTCAGTTTAGACATTAAAAATCAAAACTGAGGGACTTGGAAGCAGTACGATTGCAATTCACAATCAGAACTCTACTTGCATTTTCAAATACCATCGTTTGGCCAAAAGGCCAATTATTATTTGTCGTTTTTCTTGAGAAAAAATGACAGATGAAGAATTGAAGGGCTTTCCGGCAAGCTTTACTCACAGCTTCCTGTGCATAAGTTTTGCATAAATCTGGTAAAGTCGCCAAACAGCACAGGCTCAGCGATCCGGCATATCGTCACGAACCGAGAGTGCAGCCAGATCATATCCCGAATGATGGGCAGCTCTGGCAAGCAGATGGGCAGACACCGGCGCCGTCAGCAGGAAGAAGACGAAGCCGGCAATGGCGCGGGCGAGAATCGCCAGATCTTGCGAATAGAGGCCGGCGGCAAGCAGCAGCAGGCCTGAGCCGACCGTACCGGCCTTCGAGGCCGAGTGCATGCGCATGTAGAGATCGGGCAATCTGATCAGGCCGATCGCCGCCGCCAGCGCAAAGAACGCACCGGCAATCAGCAACGCAGCGGTGATCGCAGCCACGAGATAATCCATCATCGCGTCTTGCCCCCTGCCCGGCGCTTATTCCCGCCACCCTTTGCTGCAGCTGCGGAAGGCGGCGATTTGATGTTGCCGCGCGACAGCACGAATCGGGCGAAGGCGACCGTCGCCAGGAAGCCAACGAGACCGAGCGAGATGGCGATATCGATATAGAGCGAAAAGCCGGTTTTGACCGCGATGACGCTGATGAAACCGATGGCGATGCCGGTCAGCATGTCGAGCGCCAGGATACGATCCGGCAATGTCGGCCCGGCGACGACGCGCCAGACCGTCAGAATCAGCGCCAGGCCGAGGATGATGAGTGCGGCCGAGGATGCGACCGCGACGATGGCGGCAGGTGTGATCACCGGAAGGCCTCCATGATCTTGCGTTCAAAACCGTTGGCGATGTCACGCTTGCTCGCCTCCGCATCGGAACAATCGAGCGCGTGGACATAGAGCGTGCGGCGATCTGTGGAGACGTCGACCGAAAGCGTGCCGGGCGTCAGGGTGATGAGGTTTGCGAGCAAGGTGATCTCGAAATCGCTCGTCACCGTCAAAGGGAAGGCGAAGATGCCGGGCTTCAGCTTCATATCGGGCGAGAGCACGGTGACCGTGACCTTCCAGGCCGACAGCGACAATTCCTTCAGGAACAAAGCGGCGAGCGAGAGCAGCGGGCCGATGCGAGGGATATGCCCCCCCTTGCCGCCGAAAGAGTCGCGGATGACGACCAGCGCCAGGGCCCCAAGCAGGAAGCCGAAGACGAGATTGTGCAGCGAGGCGCTGCCGGTGACGGCGACCCAGGCAATGGCCAGCAGCAGGTTGAAGAGGAAGGCGATCACCGCGCGCCTCCCGGGAAGACCGAATGAAGATAGGCCCCTGGTTCGACAAGGCCGGCGGCCGCCGATTGCGACAGCGCCAGCAGCCGCTCCGGCAGGATGCCGAAGCCGATGACCAGCGCCGTCAGCGCGGCGAGCGGCAGGCCGGTGCGCCAGTTCGCTCTCGACGGAGCGAGCACCATCGCCGCCGGGCGCCAATAGACGAGCAGGAAGAGGCGGCCGAAGGCGATCGTCGTCAAAAAACCGCCGACGAGAATCGCCGCCGCCAGCCACCAGGCGCCGCTATCGAGCGAGGCCTTGACGAGCATGACTTTCGGCCAGAAGCCGGAAAAGGGCGGCAAGCCGCAGGCAGCCAGGAAGAGCACCAGGGAGAGCGCGGTGAAGCCGCCGCTTTGCCGGTAGAGCCCGCCGAGGGCTGACAGTGAAAAGCCGCCGCCGCGCCGGGCGATCTCGCCGGCGGCAAGATAAAGTGCGGTCATCAGCACCATGGAATGGAGCGCATAGAAGACCGCGCCGCTGATGCCGCCAAGGCCGCTGACGCCGCCGAGAGCGACGCCGGCGAGCATGTTGCCGATGCCCGATATGACGACATAGCCGAACAGCCTGCGGATATCGTTTTCGGCAAGAGCGCCGAGAGCGCCGACGACAATGGTAGCGGCAGCGGTGAGCGCGATCAGCGGACTCAGTTCCGCGCGTTCCACCGGCAGCAGCATGACGATCACCCGTATCAGCGCGTAGATGCCGACCTTGGTGAGCAGGCCGGCAAACAGCGCGGAGACCACGATGCGCGGCGTATGATAGGCGGCGGGCAGCCAGAAATTCACCGGGAAGGCGGCCGCCTTCATACCGAAGGCGAGCAGGAAGAGGCTCGCCAGCGTCATCAGCGGTGCGGTGCCGCGCAAATCCCTCGCTCTTGCGGCGATATCGGCCATGTTGAGCGTGCCGAAGGCAGCATAGAGAATGCCGACGCCGATCAGGAACAGCGTCGTGGCGATGAGATTGAGCACCGCATATTTCAGCGCGCCGTCGATCTGTTCACGTTCGGAGCCGAGGATGATCAGCCCGAAGGAAGAGATCAGCAGCACCTCGAACCAGACATAGAGATTGAAGATATCGCCTGTGAGAAAGGCGCCGGTGACGCCGCCCATCAGCAGCATGAGCAGCGGGAAGAACCCGTACCGCCGGCCGCTCTGACCGATATCGGCCAGCGCATAGATGCCGCCGGCGAGCGCCGCAAGAGCTGCTGTGAAGGTCATCAGCGCACCGAAGAGATCGACGGTGAAGGCGATGCCGAAGGGCGGCAGCCAGCGCCCCATGACCATGGTCAGCGGCCCTTCGGCTGCGACCTTGGCGAGCAGCGCCGCATCGATCAGCGCCAGGCCCGCAAGCCCTGATATGGCAAGCCAGGCCTGCACACGTGGATAGCCACGGAGCATCAGCAGAACCGCACCGAGCGTGATGCAATGGGCGACCGGCAGGATGGCGAGCCAATGGGCGAGCGGCACCGGGGCGGCGATCAGGGCATCGGAGAGATCGACGGTGGTTGGGGCGGCCATCAGGTGACGCCTCCACTACCGCGAGAAAGGGTTTGCCATGGGGCAAGCATCCGCACCAGCATCCGCCTCAATACCCCAATGGCGGCAGCGGCCGGTCGTCGGGCTCGGCGGCGCGCATGTCGTTGGTGTCGTCGGTGCCGAGGTCCTGATAGGCGCGATAGGTCAGCACCAGCAGGAAGGCGAGGAAGGAGAAGGAGATGACGATCGCCGTCAGGATGAGGGCCTGCGGCAGCGGGTTGGCCGCACCTACGGGCAAGGTTTCGAGACCCGCCGGAATGATCGGCGGCACCCCGCGCGTCAGCCGGCCACCGGTGAAGAGCAGCAGGTTGACGGCATTGCCGAGGATGGCGATGCCGAGCACGATGCGGATCGAGAATTTCGACAACAAGAGATAGATGGCGGCGGCGAAGAACAGGCCGACGAGGATCGAAAGAAGCGGCTCCATCATCCCACCTCCTTTTCTTCCAATGCCAGCGCGATCGAGGTGATGGCGCCGAGCACGACGAGATAGACGCCGACATCGAAGAGCATGACGCTCGACAGCGGCACTTCGAGACCGAAGAGGTTCGGATAGATCCAGAGGCCGGTCATGAAGGGAACGGCAAAGAGGATGGAGAGAAGGCCGGCAAGGGTCGACAGCAGCAGGCCGAAGCCGGCAATCGACAGCGGATGGAAGAACAGCGCCCGGCGAACGGCGGCAACGCCGCTGGCAATGCCGTAGATCGCCAGTCCCGAGGCGGCGATCAGCCCGCCGATGAAGCCGCCGCCCGGCTCGTTGTGGCCGCGCAGCAGCACGAAGACGGAAAACAGCAGCATCAGCGCGGTGAGGAACGGGGCGACGGTGCGGAAGATCAGGGTGTTCATCGGATCAGCCCTCCACCCCGGGATCATTGGCGGCAAGCTTGCGCTCACTGCCGGCGCGGATACGGATCAGCGCCAATATGGCGAGGCCGGTGACGGCGACGACGGCGATTTCGCCGAGCGTGTCGGTGCCGCGGAAATCGACGATGATGACGTTGACGACATTGGCGCCGTGGGCAATCGATTTCGAATAGGCGTTGAAGAAGACCGTCAGCGCGTCGTTGAACGGCGCCTCGGTCGCCCGCATCAGCAGAAGCGCGAAGCCGAGGCCGCAGACCAGTGCAAGCGCTCCGTCGAAGAGCCTGCGGCCGAGCGGGCGCCGGTCGGCGGGCGAGAGGCGAAGCCTGGTCATGACGAGGGCGAGGATGACCACCGACAGCGTTTCGACCATGAACTGGGTGAAGGCGAGATCCGGCGCACCGAACAGCAGGAAGATGATGGCGACGGCGAAACCCTGGATGCCGAGCGAGACGATCGCCGTCAGCCGGTCGCGGGCGACGAGCACGGCGGCAAGGCCGAAGGCGGCGATCAGGAAGACCGCCCATTCATGCAGCCTGACATCGGCCGGCCAGGCGGGAAGACGCGGCAGTTCGCCATAGACGACAAGCGGGACGATGAGGATGGCGGCAACGCAGAGGAAAGTGCAGGTGACATAGATCTCGAGCCGCCCCGGCTGGAGCACACGCATGGCGCGGGCGGCGAAGCGGACAAGGCCGGATATGGCGAGGTCGAAACCGTGATCCGGCCCGCGCCCGGCCGCACGCAGGAGGACGGCCATCGCCGAGCGGGCGGGCGCGAGCTGCCAGTAGACGCCGATGCCGACGAGCACGGTCAGAGCGGAGAGTGCCAAAGGCAGGCCGAGATGCGGCGTCAGCGAAATGTCGATTTCCACAGGGGTCTGGCGGATGGCGGCTGATATCGGCGAGGACAGAACGGCATGGGTGAAAGTCGAAAAGACCGCCGCGAGCAGGCCGAGGATGGCGAGAACGGCCGGGCCGAGCCAGAGCAGGACGGGCGCTTCGTGCGGATGTTTCGGTGTCTCCACCGGCTGGCCGAGGAAGGGCTTCAGCGCCACGGCGAAGGCGACCGCGAACATCAGCGCATTGCCGAAGACGGTTATGGCGGTGAAGGTCAGCGCGCGGATGTCGCCGCCGATAAGGGCGGTATAGATCTCCTCCTTGGCGAGGAAGCCGAAGAAGGGCGGCAGGCCGGCCATGGAGAAAGCCGCCGCGAGCGCAATGATCCAAGTCAGCGGCATCGCCCGCATCAGGCCGCGGAGCCTGGTGATATCGCGTGTGCCGGTCTCGTGATCGATGATGCCGGCGACCATGAAGAGCGCGCCCTTGAACAGCGAATGCGCCACCAGATAGAGGGCCGCCGCCTCTACCGCATGTTCCGAGCCGAAGCCGATCAGCATGACCAGCAGGCCGAGCGATGAGACGGTGGTATAGGCAAGCTTGAGCTTCAGGTCTGTCTGGCGGATGGCGAGCGTGGTGCCGACCACCAGCGTCAGCCCGCCGAAGAAGGGCAGAAGGATTTCCCAGGCAGCCGTCGCCCCCATGACGGGATTGAGCCGCATCAAGAGATAGACGCCGGCTTTCACCATGGTGGCCGAATGCAGGTAGGCCGAAACCGGCGTCGGCGCCTCCATGGCGTTCGGCAGCCAGAAATGAAAGGGAAACTGCGCCGACTTGGTGAAGGCACCGCCCAGGACCAGGATGAGGGCGGCGAGATAGAGCGGACTTTCGCGCACGACATCGCCGAAGCCTGTGAGCTCAGACATCTGCGTGACGCCTGTGATGTTCCAGAGCAGCAGCAGGCCGGCCAACAGGCAGAGCCCTCCCCCGCCGGTCACAACAAGCGCCTGCAGGGCGGCGCGGCGAGCCGCTTCCCGCTCATGATCGAAACCGATCAGCAGGAAGGAGGTGATCGATGTCAGTTCCCAGAAGATGAAGAGCATCAGGAAACTGTCGGAAACGACGAGGCCGAGCATCGCGCCCATGAAGAGAAAGATGAAGGAGAAGAAGCGGCCCTGATCCTTGTGTCCCTTGAGATAGCCGCCGGCGTAAAGCACGATCAGGGTGCCGATGCCGGTGATCAGCAGCGCGAAAGCCAGCGACAGGCCGTCGAGGAACCAGGAGAAGGAGAGATGATAGCTCGGTACCCAGGCATACCCGCCGGTGACGACCTGGCCGCGCGCGATCTGCGGGACGAAACGCAGGAAATGCAGGAAGGCGAGCAAGGGCGCGATCGCCAGAAGCCAGGCCCCGTTGGCACCGAGCATGCGGATGACGAAGGGGGCGGCAAGAGCGCCGGCGAGCGGGAGACACAGGGCCAGAAATGTCAGAGCCGTGACATCGGCCATGTCTCCTCCCCAACCGCAAAAGAAACGAAACGCCAGCGAAAACCGGCCTGTCTTCATGACTTAGGCGAAACGGGAGGGCGCCTCAAGCGATTTCGGCCGCAGGCAAAGCTGCAGGTGTGTTCGAAGCGGTTCAGACCGCAGACCGGCCCGTCGATCAGGCCGTCGGCCGGGCCGTCGATCAGGCCGTCGGCCGGGAAAGACGCGTCAGCAGCCGGGCGACGCAGCCGTGCAGGACGAAGACCAGAAGCGTCAGCGGCCAGAGCAGGCAGGCGAAGAGGCCGGCGAGACGATGGAGCGTCAAGCCGTCATGGTTGGCCCAGCCTTCCAAAAGCGTGACCGCCATGGCGGCCACGGCGACGAGGCCGTAGAGCAGGACGATTGCTGCTTCAAACACCAGTGATTCCCCAATGCACGTAACATTAACCCTAACAGAAAACCCCTAACGGATGTAAGAGCAAGCGTCCTCCCCCAAAAGCGGTACACGGCGAATTGGGCAGGATGGTGCCCAAGACTTGATGAATCGGTGACGGCGCACCACATTTTGCGCGAAACGGAACCGCCCCTCGGCGAAAGGAGCATGGCATGTCCGAAACTGCAACCACCGCCAAGATCCACAAGACCGATGCCGAATGGAAAGAGCAGCTCACGCCTGAGCAATACCGCATCACGCGCCAGCACGGCACCGAACGCGCCTTCACCGGCCCCTATTGGGATTCCTTCGAGACAGGGCTTTACCGCTGCGTCGGCTGCAATGCCCCGCTTTTCCGCTCCGACACCAAATTCGATGCCGGCTGCGGCTGGCCAAGCTATTTCGAGGCAGTCTCGCCCGATGCGGTGACCGAACATCGCGACACGACCTTTGGCATGGTGCGCACCGAAATCCGCTGCGGCGCCTGCGAGGCCCATCTCGGCCACGTCTTTCCCGACGGCCCGCCGCCGACCGGCCTGCGCTACTGCATCAACGGCCATTCCATGGTGTTCGAACCCGGAAAGTAAGTGCTGAGCCGCGCCATCGGCAAGCGGCTCGTCCGGATGCAATGAGCCGCTGATCTTCTGTGTCGTTCACGCTATCGACGGACCGGTAGTCCCAGGAGAAGCCAATGGCGGGAGATATCCTGAAGACCAATCGGCTGGTGCTGCGGGAGATCACGCCTGCCGACCTGCCGTTTCTCCACCGCATTTTCAGCGATGCCGAATCCATGCGTTATTACCCCGGCATCAAGAGTTTCGACGAAACCGCGCTCTGGTTTCAGAGGCTCGCCTTCGACAGTTATGCCAGTCACGGTTTCGGCCTCTGGGCGGTGACGGACCGGCAGAGCGGCGCGTTGCTCGGAGATTGCGGCATAACGATGCAGGAAACGTCTGCGGGGCTGGAACCTGAGATCGGCTATCATCTGTGGCGCGACCATTGGGGCAAGGGCTATGCGGTCGAGGCAGCCACCGCATGCCGGGACCACGCGCTTGATACCTTTAGTCTTGCGCGCATCGTCTCCATCGTCAGGCCCGACAACACTCCCTCGCGGCGCGTTGCGGAGCGGGTGCACCGGCGGCGGGAAACATTCGCCAAAACAGGCAGCCCCGATGGCGGCATGATGGAATTCTACCTCTACATCACGGACGCGGCGTAGAGCGGTAAGGACCCATCACTCGTGGTCGGCGGGACAGGGCCAGCTTGTCGGGGCGGAGAGGCCGGCCGGCAGCTTGGTCGAGGCATCGCCGCAGGCAAGGTCGATCTGCGCCTGTTCGAGCCCGGTTGCGGCCGAGAGGTCGAGACCTTCGATGCGGGTCAAGAACATGAAGGCGCGTTCGAACATCGCCGGGCCTTCGAGGGCCGCGCCGGAGAGATCGGCGCGGGAGAGATTGGCGAAAGAGAATTTCGTCCCCGTCAGCACGGCCTTGTCGAAATCGGCGCGGCCGAGTTCGGCCTTTTCGAAGCTTGCGCCGGCAAGCCGGGCGCCGGCGAAATTGGCCCGCTGCAACTCGGCGCCGGCAAAGGAAGCGCCTTCGGCGATGATATTGGCGAAGCTGGCGCGATAGGCCTCGATCTTGGCGAAGTTGGCGCCTTCGGCATGGGCGCCCTCAAGCGAGGCGCGCACCAAGGTCGCCTTCTCGAGATTGGCGGATTTGACGTTGGCGCCGGCGAGATCGGTCAGCGAGAAATCGGTGCCGAAGAGATTGGCGCCTTCGAGATCACTGCCCTGCAGCATCAGGTTCTTCTTGGTGCATTCCTGCCAGTCGAGCTTTGGCGATGCCAGGCTGCCGCAATCGGCGGCGCGTGCTGCAACCGGCGGAAATGCCAGTAGAATGAGGGCAAGGAGACCGAGCGACGATCTGTGCATTGCCATTGAACTGTTCACCTCCGTGACATTCTGAAGCCGCCTCCGGCGAAGCAGGCTTCTTCCACTTTCTTACACAGCTCAGACTACAATAAAAAGATGGCAAGCGCCCTTCACAATGGGTTGCCGGACGACTCCAGAGGCAAGCGAAGCTCCATGCAGGTAAGGTCCAGCCAGCGGCCGAACTTGGTGCCGACCTCGGAAAATCTGCCGGCGATGCGGAAACCGAGCTTTTCGTGCAGCCTGATCGAGGCGGTGTTCTCAGCCTCGATGCCGGCGATCATCACATGGATATTGGCGGCCGCGGCACGTGCGATCAGTTCCCGCATCAGGCGCTCGCCGATGCCGGCACCGCGGCAATCCTTGTCGACATAGACGGAATGCTCCACCGTGTGGCGGTAACCGTCGAAGGCCCGCCAGTCACCATAGGAGGCGTAACCCGCGACCTTGCCCGCCATCTCGGCAACGATGACGGGAAAGGCGCGCGCCTTGCGCGCCTTGAACCATTCCAGCCGATTTTCAAGATCGACCAGCGTGTCGTTCCAGATTGCCGTCGTGTGCTCGACGGCGTGATTGTAGATATCGCGGATGGCGGAAAGATCGGCTTCGGTGGCGTCGCGGAGGAGGACAGCGTCTGTCATGATGCTCAGGTTCACATTGTCTGCCAAGGCGGCATACGCCCGACCCCGACAGATGTAAACGGCCGTCGTTCAGACACCCGGCGCCGGCAGGCTGAAACAGGTGAAGACGGCCGAATAATGCACCGCCGCAGCGGTGACGACGAAACCGTGCCAGATGGCGTTCTGGAAGCGCAGCTTCTCCCAGACATGGAAGATGACGCCGAGCGAATAGATGACGCCGCCGATGACGATCAGCAGCATCGAGGCCGAGGGAATGCGCGCGGCGACAGGTCCGGCCACCAGCACGCCGCTCCAGCCCATGGCGAGATAAAGCAGGATGGCGAGGCGGTCGTAGCGCCCGGGAAAGACGCATTTCAGGATAATGCCGATAGCGGCGAACAGCCAGATCGCGACCAGCATGAAGAGGAGCAGTGGATCGTCGGCGCCGCGTTCGAGGAAGGGCGTGTAGGTGGCGGCGATCAGCAGGAAGATCGCCGAATGGTCGAAGCGGCGCAGGTACCATTTCGTACGCGAGACCGGCCAGGCGTTGTAGGAAAAGGAAATGGCCAGCGTCAGCACCAGCCCGACGCCATAGATCCAGGCGGCGGCGAGCGCGCCGTAGGAGCTCCAGACCGTGGCGTAGAAAATCAGGACGGTGGCGCCGATCAGCGCCAGCACGAGACCGACGCCGTGGACGATACCGTCGGCGATCAGTTCATATCTGTCGTAAGCCCAGCGAATGCCGTTGAACTCGGCCATGCACGCCAATCCGTTTCATACCCCGGTTGCAATCGTCGCATCGAACGGGTGGAGGCGCAACTGCGGCAAAGCGCACCGGCGGTAAATCTTCGTGACAGCCAGGCAGACAGTCTGCGCTGCCTTTGATGGTACGCGGACAAGGACTGCGGCCGACGCACGACGCCGAACAGGCAGTGGCCCAGGATCAAATCTTCTGCCGGTCGACCAGCACCGAGCATTTGGCATGGCGCACGACCCGATCGGCAGTGGCGCCGATGAAGTAGTTGGAAAAGTCCGGAACGTGCGAGGCGACGATGATGAGATCGGCGCCGTGGCTTTCGGCGGTCGAGATGATGGCTTTGGCAGGTGGACCGCTGCGGATCTCGACGGTTGCCGTGACGCCGGTGGTCGCGAGCAGCGCTTGCAGCTTGTCGCGGCTGTCCTGCATGGCGTCCTCGACCATATTGGCCGGCAGTTCGATCGCGACATAGCTCGGCACATCTTCGATGACGTTGAGCGCGATGATCTCGCCGCCGTCATCGAGCAAGGACGCGGCCTTGCGGAGGATCTTTTCTCCCTTTTCGATACCGCCGAGCGCGATCGCTACGATGATCTTCCTGTACATGGCTTCCCTCCATGACTGAGATATATAAGCTTCCTCTAAAGAAGATATGAGCGCATTGATCGCAATCAAGTGGGCGCAAGCCATCGTCAACATCTGCTCAACGCTTCATCGTCAAAAACGGGTCTTCTGTGAACAATCGGAATGCGCCATATAGGGGTCAAGTACGGCAGCCAGGGAGATAAAGACGAATGAACCGGCGAAACTTCCTTGAGCTTGCCACGGGCGGCGTGTTTGCCGCCACAGCCGGTACGCCTTCCCTTTCACGGGCCAATTCTCCAGGAGAGCCATCCATGACGAGCGAAACTTCCTATGCGCTGACGCGGCCTGCCTATATCGATCAGTCGCATCTCGTCGTGACCGACCTCGGCCTGGTGTCCGGCTTCTATCAATCGATGCTCGGCCTGAAGGTGATCGAGAAGACGGCGAGCGGCGAAGTGCTGGGTGTCGGCGATCTGCCGTTGCTGACGCTGACCACGGCAAAAGATGCTGCGATCGCGCCCCGCAATGCAGCCGGCCTTTTCCACACCGCCTTCCTGATGCCGAACCGGGTCGAACTCGCACGCTGGCTGCGCCATGCGGCACACAATAATGTCGTGCTCGACGGCGCCTCGGATCATCTCGTCAGCGAGGCGATCTATCTGTCCGATCCCGAAGGCAATGGCATCGAGATCTATGCCGACCGGCCGCACGAACAATGGAAGTTCCACCAGGATGGCATGGTGGAGATGGCGACGCTGCGCCTCGACCTCCAGGCGCTCTACAACAGTGCGCCTGATGAGCGCTGGGACGGCATGGCTGCGGGGACGGCGATCGGCCACCTGCATCTGCAGGTCGGCGACATCCCGCAGGCCGACGCCTTCTACCACGACGTTCTCGGCCTCAAGCTGATGGCGCGTTATCCCGGCGCGAGCTTCTTTGCGACCGGCGGCTACCATCACCATCTCGCCGCCAATATCTGGAACAGCCGCGGCGCCACTGCGCGCGCCGGCAACATGACCGGGCTTTCGGACTACAAGGTCCGCTTCAATGACAAGGCGACGCTGGATGCGGCAGTCTCCAAGCTCGATGCACTGGAGATCAAGAGCGAGAAGCGCGACGGCGGCGTATTCCTCAAGGATCCCTGGGGCATCGGCCTGACGCTTTCGGCATAATTTCCAGGTCGCGTCGGGTCAGCCATAACGGTTGAAGAGGCTTGCGCCATGGAGCAATGCCGTCGACGCAAAGACATGCGGCATGCAGCGTATCGGATGGTCAGTCCCGTCACGGAACCGGAACCCTGTCAGCGCGTTTCCGTGAGGAAGCAATGGGGCTTCGGGGACCTCACCGCATGGGCATCGCCAATGGCATCCGCAAACAAGCAAAGAAGATCGCAATCGGCGAACGCCACACCAGCGCCTGGGCACAGTCGCTGAAGGAAGCCGCGGAAGAGCTGCCGCCGCCGCCGCTGCACCGTCTGGAAAAGGACGGGCTCGATGTCACCATGGCCTGGGCGATCATCGGCATCTTCGGCATTCTCTTCCTTGCCGCCGTCTACCTGATGTCGCTCATCCTCATTCCGATCACGCTCGCCGTCGTCGTCGGCATGATCCTCGGCATGGCGGCGGAAAAGCTCAGCAAGATGGGCGTGCCGCGGCTTGCCAACGCTTTCATGCTGTCGAGCGGCGTGGCGCTGGTGATCTTCCTGCTTATCAACTCGCTCGCCGACCCGCTGATGACGTTTGCCAATGAAGGCCCGGCCTTCGCCGAGCGAACCATCAACCGCGTCATGCCTTATCTCGAGCGCATCAGATGGCTGCATATTACGCCAGCGACATTCGAAAGCGGGTCGATGTCGATCGGTGCACTGCTCGAAAACACTGGCAACGTGCTGCATGTGGTGACGAGCAGCCTGACGCCGGCGCTGGTGCAGGGGATGATATTCTTTGCGGCGCTGCTGTTCTTCCTCGCTGGTCGGGTCAACCTACGCAAAACGATCATCATGACCTTCCGCACCCGCACGCAACGGCTGGCAGCCATCCGCGTCATCAACGCTGTCGAGCAGGTGCTCGGCTTCTATTTCGCGACGGCCTCGCTGATCTATGTCGGGCTCGGCGTCGTCATGACCGTTATCGCCTATGCCGGCGGGCTGTCTGCCCCGGTGCTCTGGGGCTTCTTCGCCTTCCTCTCGAGCTTCATCCCTTACCTTGGCATCACGCTGATGACGCTTGCCGTCGCGGTCGCCGGCATCCTCACCCATGATGGCTTTCTCATCGGCCTGATGCCGGCCGCGGCCTTCTTCACGGTGCATCTCCTCATGGAGAACCTGATCTTTCCCGCAGTGATGGGGCGGCGGTTGGAAATCAATCCCTTCGTCGTTTTTCTCGCCATCCTGTTCTGGACATGGATGTGGGGTGCCGTCGGCGCCATGCTGGCGCTGCCGCTGTCGCTGATCGTCATGACTGTTATCGACGAACTGCTGATCGAGGAAAAACCGCAGCCGCAATTGCCGAAATGATCAACCGGGGGGACGTTCGTGGCAGCTGATCTCGATCTTGCCGAATCCGATCACGACCAGATGGTCAGCGGCCGTTCTCTCTGGGGGAAAAGCGGCATACGACCGGAATGGCGGCCGATCGCGCAGAGCTTTTCCACCGACGTCGCGGTGATCGGCGGCGGCATCACCGGCGCATTGGTTGCCGAACATCTGACGGCGCGCGGTTTTTCCGTTGTTGTCATCGACCGGGAGCAGCCCGGTTTCGGCAGCACCGCGGCGAGCACGGCGATGCTGCAATGGGAAATCGACAGCACGCTCACCGAGCTCGAGGATTATTATGGCTTCGAGCGCGCGGCCGGCATCTACCGCCGCAGCGGTGCCGCGGTGGCCGGCCTTTCCAAGCTGATCGCCACCAATGGGATTGCCTGCGGCTTCCGGCCGCGCAACACGCTCTATCTCGCCGCCAATCAGGAAGGCGCACGCAATCTCCTGGAGGAGCGCCAGCTTCGCCGCCGGGCCGGCCTGCCCGGCGTCTATCTCGAACATCCCGATCTCTTCACCCAATTCGAACTCGACCGGGATGGCGCGATCTATTCGCCGGGCTCGGCGGAATGCGATCCGTTGCTTCTCACCTGGGCGCTGCTGGAGATGGCGATACGGCGCGGCGCGCGGCTGGTCAACGCTTCCGTGACGGCACTTCACAGCGAAGGCGATCACGTCACGATGGAGACGGATGGAGGCCATCTGATCGAGACGCGGCATGTCGTGCTGGCGACCGGCTATTCGATGCCGGGCCTCGACATGCCGAAGCTGCATCGGTCGAGTTCGAGCTGGGCGCTCGCCACCGTGCCGCAGGACCCGGCACATTTCTGGCGCGACAGGGCGCTGATCTGGGAGGACAGCCACCCCTATCTCTACATGCGGACGACCGCGGACAATCGCATCGTCGCCGGCGGCGAGGATGACGAGACGATCGACGCGCAGACGCGCGACCGCAAGCTGCCGGCCAAGATCACGGCGATCCGGGAGAAGATGAAGCGGCTGTGGCCGAAGGCGGATACGCGGGTGGAACACGCCTGGAGCGGCACCTTCGGTGAGACGGTCGACGGCCTGCCGCTGATCGGCTCGGTGCCGGAGACGCCGCATGTGTTCGCCGCCTATGGCTACGGCGGCAACGGCATCACCTTTTCCTATCTCGCCGCGCAGATGATCGGCGCCATGCTGGCCGGCATGCAGCGCGACTGGTTCGAGGATTTCGCGCTCGACAGGGACGGACCGGGTTTGCGCCGTTTTGGAGAGGATGTGGTGCGGGTGGGCAAGGAGCTGAGGTAAGGTCTCATATTGACTGTCGTGGCGTGGGCGCCCCCCTGGCATACCTTCAGCCGCAAAATCACTCCGTCGTCTTGTCGTCGCCAGTGTCCTCGACGTCCTCGAGGCGGACGAACTCGGTCCCCTTGGCCTTCAGATCGACCAACGCCTTGGCCACCCCCTCGCCGGCCGCATGGGTCGGCTGGTTGACGTGGGAGATGACGACATCGCCATCCCTGGCCGAGGCGATGCGCCTTTCGGTGATCGCGGCTCCCAGCAGCGAGCCGCCGTCGCCGTTCACCGAATAACCGGCAATGCGATAACCCATGGCGCGGATCTCGCCGATGGCGGAAAGATCGTATTTGGCGGTCGAGCCGCGGAACCAGTGCGGCGCCGGAATGCCGGCCGCGACCATGGCGGCAGCGCCGCCTTCAACTTCCTGCCGCACCGCCTGCGGTGATCCGGCGGAAGCGATGCCATAGATCAGCGTCGGCGTGTCGACGGCCGGAATATGGTTCTCGCCATGGTTTTCGAGTTCGAAGAGATCGGGATTCTGCAGGAACACGGCGACGGCAGCGGGATTGCGCTTCAGCCAGCGGGCGGTGACGAAGATCGTCGCCGGGATGCGTTCCCGCACAAGCGTCGACAGGATGCGCTCGTCCGCCTGGCCCATGCAGGCATCAAAGGTCAGCGCAATGCGGGCGTGGCCGGCAATATTGGAGCGGGCGATATGCAGATGCGGCTCGACGAGCTTTGGCGCCGGCGCCTTCGGGGCCGGGCTGATTGCGGCCGAGGCCGGTCCAACGGCGGCAGGCAGCGTTGGCGGCACTTCATCCGCCAATGCCGCGGACATGTTGGCCAGTAGGAACGCCGAAGCGAGCAGGATGCGGTTCATATTGTGGATTTCTACGATTCGATCCGGCAGTTCTAACGGTTGGGTTTGCCCGGCGCCATGTGGCCGGATGTCACCGCACCCGTTTGGGCGGACGGAGCCGCATCAATCGTAAAGATAATACTTGTCCCACTTCTCGCGCGGCACCTTCTCGCCGATCTCGTAGTTGAGCTCGCGCACGTTGATATGCTGCGGACCGGTAATGCAATTGTAGGAGAGATGATACCAGTCGCCCTTGCTGCGGAAGACCGCGCCCGGCGCCTGCAGCGAATTGTCGCCAGGGATCGGGTCCTTGAACGTATAGGCGATGACCTTGTCGGGCTTGAAGCCGGTGCTGTCCTTGTTGATGCGGCTCATCGCCTCGGTGTCGCAGCTCTGTTCCAGCCGGGTCGAGGGATCGAGTTTTTCCAGCTGCTTCTTGATGGCGGGATCGACGGCGAAGGCGGGGGCAGCAAGGCTTGCGAGGGATACAAACAGGAGCAGACGTTTCGGCATTGTGGAGAAAATCCCTTACTGTTGTCCATTCTTCACCCTGCCACCGACGGCTTGCCGGAGGCTTGGCACGTGCAAATTTCGCGCAACGAGAGCGGACTTTCTTAAATATTGTGGTGACATCAAGGCAAGGCGGGCAGAGCGCCCTTCTTGCCTGTGGAAGGGCACCTCGACCCTTGGCGCATCCTTGCCGCTTGATCCGGGACCGGTGCGCCTCTATCTCTTGCCAACCCGACATTCCCACCGGAGCCATTCCTTGTCCGTTTTCAAAAGCCTGCCGACACCGCCTGCCGCACCGAAGAAGCCGATCTCCGATACGCGCCACGGCATTACCCGCACGGACGATTATGCCTGGCTGCGCGCCGACAACTGGCAGGCGATGTTCAAGGATCCGTCGATCCTCGACCCCGAGATCCGCCGGCATCTGGAAGCCGAAAACGCCTATATGAACACGGCGATGGAAGACACCAAGCCGCTGCAGAAGGTGCTGTTTTCCGAAATGCGCGGCCGCATCAAGGAGGACGACAGCTCGGTGCCGATGAAGGACGGCGCCTATGCCTACGGCACCTTTTATGTCACCGGCGGCGAACAGCCGCGCTATTTCCGCATCGCCCGCGACGGCAATGTCGCCGACGAGACGATCCGCACCGTGCTGCTCGACGGCGACAAGGAGGCCGCCGGCAAGGCCTATTTCCGCCTCGCCGGTCTCGACCATACGAGCGACCACAGCCGCGGCATCTGGGGCTATGACGACAAGGGCTCGGAATTCTTCACGCTGCAGGTCCGCGATCTCTCAACCGGCGAGGACCTTGCCGACCGGATCGAGAATACCGGCGGCGGCGGCGTCTGGGCGCCCGACGGCAAGAGCTTCTTCTATTCGGCGCTGGACGAGAACCACCGGCCGTCGAAGGTATTCCACCACATTCTCGGCCAGCCGCAGTCGGAAGACCGGCTGGTCTATGAAGAGCCGGATGCCGGCTTCTTCATGGGCGTCGGCGGCTCGCTGCTCGACGATTTCATCTATGTCGATATTCACGACCACGAGACCAGCGAATACCGGCTGCTGTCGACCAAGGACCTGACCGCCGAGCCGAAGCTTGTGGCGGCGCGCGAGGAAGGCATCGAATATTCGCTGACCGAGGGCGGCGACGTCTTCTACATCCTGACCAATGACGGCGGCGCCAAGGATTTCAAGATCATGGAAGCGCCGGTTGATAAGCCGGGCAAGGAAAACTGGCGCGAAGTGGTGCCGCACAAGCCCGGCACGCTTGTTATCAGCCACATGGCCTATGCCCGCCATCTCCTCTGGCTGGAGCGCAAGGACGGGCTGCCGCAGATCATGATCCGCGACCGGGCGACCGGCGAGGAGCATGCGATCGCCTTTGCCGAGGAAGCCTATTCGCTGGGGCTGCAGGGTGCAGCCGAATACGACACGGATATCATCCGCTTCTCCTATTCCTCGATGACGACACCGTCGCAGCTCTACGACTACAACATGGTGACGCGCGAACGCACGCTGTTGAAGACGCAGGAGGTGCCGTCCGGCCACAATCCCGACGACTACATCACCCGCCGCGTCTTCGCCCCGGCCTGGGATGGCGAGAAGGTGCCGGTCACCCTGCTCTATCGCCGGGATACCCCCCTCGACGGCACGGCACCCTGCCTTCTCTACGGCTACGGCGCCTACGGCATCACCATTCCGGCCGGCTTCAACACCAATTGCTTGTCGCTCGCCGACCGCGGCTTCGTCTATGCCATCGCCCATATCCGCGGCGGAAAGGACAAGGGGTTTGCCTGGTACGAAGACGGCAAGATGGACAAGAAGACGAATACCTTCAAGGACTTCGTCGCCGCGGCCGATTATCTGAATCAACAGAAGTTCACCTCTTACGCGAAGATCATCGCCGAGGGCGGATCGGCCGGCGGCATGCTGATGGGCGCAGTTGCCAATATGGCGCCGGAGAAGTTCGCCGGCATCATTGCCGCCGTTCCCTTCGTCGACGTGCTCAACACCATGCTGGACGATACGCTGCCGCTCACCCCGCCCGAGTGGCCGGAATGGGGCAACCCGATCGACAGCAAGGAAGAATACGAGCAGATCGCCTCCTACTCGCCCTATGACAATGTCGGTGCGAAAGCCTACCCGCCGGTTCTGGCGCTCGGCGGCCTGACGGACCCGCGCGTCACCTATTGGGAGCCGGCCAAATGGGTGGCGAAGCTGCGCGATAAGACGACCGGCGACGCGCCGATCCTGCTCAAGACGAATATGGACGCCGGCCATGGCGGCGCTTCGGGCCGCTTCCAGCGGCTGGAAGAGATCGCCTTCGAGTATGCGTTTGCGATCAAGGTTGCGGGGAAGATGTAAGGGTTGGGTGGGGCGTCACAGAGGCCAGGGAGAGAGAAATGCCCGTCTATGTCGCCCTACTCCGCGCCGTCAATGTCGGCGGCACCAGCTCTCTGCCGATGGCCGAGCTGAAGGCAGTCTGCGAAGGCCTCGGCTTTACCGAGGTGAAGACCTACATCCAGAGCGGCAACGTGCTTTTCCGCTCGGACGAGGCGGAAAAGACGGTGGAGGAGCGGCTCGACGAAGCGCTCGGCAAAAAGATGGGCAAGCGGCCAGGGGTGATGGTGCGCAGCCGCAAAGAACTCGACAAGATCGCTGCCGACGCCCCCTTTCCCGAGGCCAAGCCGAACTTCCTGCTCGTCCACTTCCTGCCCGAAAAGGCGCCCGGTGTTGCGCTGGAAAAGATGGTGGCGCCCGATGGCGAGGAGGCCAAGCTCGCCGGCCGGGAAATCTATGTGCATTATCCCAATGGATCCGGCCGCTCGAAGCTGAAACTGTCGGCGCTGAAGCCCGCAACCTCGCGCAATCTCAACACCGTGCGCAAGCTCGCCGAATTGGCAGCGGCGCTGGAAGGTAAGGACTAAGGGGCCTCAAAAAGTCAGTGCGGTTCTGCGCTTCCAAGAAAAGTTGAATCGCCCGACGCCCTCGGCATTTCCACCACCGGCAGAAAGAGCATCTTCACGAAGGTGCGCAGCATCAGCACCTGTTCGGCCAGCGTGTTCGGCTCCTTCAGCGTCTTCGACAGGACGATCCCGCCTTCCAGGACGGAGGACACCATGTCGGCGAGCTGGTCGACATTGACGGGTTCGCGCGGCGGATAGATGGCCATGATCTCCCGCAGCATGCGGCCGAAACGGCGCCGCCATGCAAGCACCGCATTCCGGTTGGTCTCCTGTATCTCGCGGTCGAACAACCGCTCGTAGTAGCAGACGGTCGCCACGAGGCAGCCGGGATGGCCGTTCGGCAGGTCGGAGAGCAGTTCGGACAGCAGTTTGAGACCGAGCAGGAAGGATTGCAGCGGATCGTCGACCAGATCGCGCGCGCGGCTGAAGATCTCATCGTAGATGCGCTCGTCATTTTCGATGTAGCGGTTGAGCAGCGCCTTGGCGAGCTCGTTCTTGTCCCGGAAATGATAGAAGAAGCCGCTCTTGGTGATGCCGGTCTCGGCGATCAGCTCCTCGATGGAGGTGCCGCCGAAACCCTTCTGCAAGACCGCCGCTTCGGCCACATCGAGGATGCGGGTCCGCGTTTCCTCGCCCTTTCGCATGTCCCCTCCTGCCCTGGCTCCTGTACCGGCGGTACGGTTTTCAGCGCCGCATATTCAGATCTGCCATCGCCCCGGCAGCATCGAGTGAAGCAAGCAATTGATATCCATCGGCAAAAACCAAAACCGCCTGGAGTATACCTCAAGTCGCCTAGTTTGACAGCCGAATAAGCGTCAGAACATCATTGATCGACAGCAGCCGTTTCTGGCGCTGCGAGGGAGAGACTTCACAATGGTAAAGTACAGAAACGGTTTGCCGCAACTCAAAGGCGGCACCTTCATTACCGATGGCGGCATGGAAACGACGTTGATCTTTCACGAAGGGATCGAACTTCCGCATTTTGCCGCCTTCATATTGCTGGCTTCCGAAGAGGGGCGGCAGCGCATGCGGAATTACTATCGCCGCTACCTCGATATCGCACGGCGCCACGGCACAGGCTTCGTGCTCGACACTGCCACATGGCGGGCCAATCCGGACTGGGGGCAGAAGCTCGGCTATACCAGCGAAGCCTTGAAGGCGGTCAACGAGGAGGCCGTCGACCTGCTCGTCGGCTTGCGCAGCGCCTATGAGCGGCCGGAGCAGCAGATCGTCATCAGCGGCGCGATCGGCCCGCGCGGTGACGGTTATAAGGCGGGCATCATGGATGCGGCCGAGGCGGAGGACTACCACGCCTTCCAGATCGCGGCTTTCGCCGGCACGGAGGCCGATATGGTCAGCGCTTTTACGCTGACCAATATCGACGAGGCGATCGGCGTGGCGCGGGCGGCACAGGCGCTCGGCATGCCCTCGGCCATCTCCTTCACGCTGGAGACGGATGGCCGGCTGGTGACGGGCCGCAGCATTCAGGACGCCATCGAGACGACGGATGCGGCCACCGGCGGGGCGCCGGCCTATTACATGATCAACTGCGCGCATCCGACGCATTTCGAAGCCGCGCTCGATCCCGAAAGCGCCTGGGTGAAGCGCATTTCCGGCATCCGCGCCAATGCCTCGACCATGAGCCACGAGCAGCTGGACAATAGCGAGACGCTGGATGCCGGCGATCCCGCAGATCTCGGCCGCCGCTACCGCAAACTGCTCGGCCGCATGCCCGCGGTGCGCGTGCTCGGCGGCTGCTGCGGCACCGACCACCGCCATGTTGCAGCGATCTGCGAGGCATGCCTGCCGCAGGCGGCGTGACGACCTGAGAGGGAGGAGAGAATGACGATTGGATGGACGATGATGGGAGTGGTGACACGGGAGCACGGCTGGCACGATCTGTGGCTTGCGATCACGGGACGGCACAGGCGCCCCGAGCCTGAGGCGGCCGTGGAGGTGGCGCTGCGCGATAGCGATCTCGCCTTCGGCGGCTTCGACGGCCAGGTGACCTATGGGCTTGAGGCGGACTGGCGCGAGGGCCGGTCCTCGCGACGCAGGCGGCTGCGGGCGCCGGTCGGCTTCTGACGAAGGGAAAGCCGGCGTCAGCCTTTGGCGGCGCCTTTCGACGGTTTGGCCTTGTAGCCGCTGATCTCCTCGCCGGCGGTCGGGGAGAAGCGCAGGTTCCAGAAGGTCGCGGTGATCGAGATGATCGTGACGACGACGAATGCGGCCGAAAAATCGCCGAGAGCAGGCGTTTCGGCGCCTGACAGGGCCATGGAGCCGTGCAGCGCCAAGGCGCCGATGCAGATGCCGAGCGACAGCATCAGCTGCTGGAAGGTGGTGTAGAAGCTGGTGGCCGAGCTCATCCGCTCCTTGTCGATCTCGTCATAGGCAATGGTGTTATAGGCGGTGAACTGGAACGACAGGAAGAAGGCGCTGAGCACCAGGACGACGAAGATCAGCGGCATCGGCCAGTCCGGCCGGAAGGCGGCGCAGAGGCCATAGCCAATCGTGCCGAAGATGCCGTTGAGGACGAGGCTGCGGCGGAAGCCCAGCCGGCTGAAGACGAACTTCGCCATCGGCTTCATGGCGAGCGCGCCGATCGCGGTGGCGATGACGATCTGGCCGGCCGCGGCGGCAGACAGGCCGAAGCCGATCTGGAAAAGCAGCGGCAGCAGGAAGGGCTGCGCCCCTTGCGTGATGCGCGTCAACGAACCGGCGATGACTGACGTGCCGAAGCTCGGCACCTTCATGAGCGAGAAATCCATGATCGGCGACGGGTGTTTGCGGGCATGCTTGAGATAGGCGATGCCGAAGATGAGGCCAAGGGCGATCAGGAAGATCGAGAAGGCGCCCTCGCCTTCATGGCTCGACATTTCGAAGCCGAAGAGCAGCGAGCCGAGCGAGATTCCGGAGAGGATGAAGCCGATCGTATCGAAGGGACCGCTGGCCTTGCCCTTCACCTCGTCAATGTAGATCGAGACGAAGATCATGCCGATGATGCCGACCGGCACGTTGATATAGAAGATCCAGCGCCAGTCGAGATAGGTGACGATGAAGCCGCCGAGCGGCGGACCGATAATCGGGCCGATCAGCGCCGGCACGAGCAGCCATGACATGGCGCTGACCATATCCTTGCGGTCGACGCTGCGCATCAGCACCAGGCGCCCGACCGGCATCATCATCGCGCCACCCATGCCCTGCAGCAGCCGCGCCAGCACCAGGAAGGACAGCGTCGGCGCGAGCGCACAAAGGATGGAGCCGGCGACGAAGACGGCGATGGCGGCGCGGAAGACGGTGCGCGAGCCGAAACTGTCGGCCATCCGGCCGCTTGCCGGAATGAAGATCGCCAGGCTCAGGAGATAGGAGGTGAGCGCGATCGACATGGCCGGCGCGCTGACGGCGAAATCGCGCGCCATTGTGGGCAGCGCCGTCGCCAGCACGGTCGCATCGATATTTTCCATCAGCATCGCGCTCGCGACAATCATCGCGATCACCCGGAAATTGGGCGCGGCGCGCCGAACCATCGGCGCCTGGTAAATCTGATCCGACATCGTCCGGAATCACTCGCGGTGGCGCGGCGGAGCACACGAAGCAGCTGGGCCGCGGAGATGACATGGCGCAAGGCCAAGGGGAGACGATTTGCTATACGCCTGTGATCATGGCGGCGCTATGTCCTTTATGGCAAAGCTGCTTTGACGAGAGGTAAAGGCAGATCACGATTCCTTGCATTTGTCTGTTCTTCGTGAAGGTCTTTATCCCCTGGCTTGCGCGGCATGCATCCTAGCCCTACCTATGAGTGATGACCTCCGCCCTGCAGACAAACCGGCCCGGTGCGGCCTTTCCGTTCGACAACAGCTATGTCGGCTTGCCCCAGCATTTCTTTGCGCCGCAGGCGCCGACGCCGGTGGCGGAGCCCTGGCTGATCAAGCTGAACGAGCCGCTCGCCGCCGAGCTCGGGCTTGACGTCGAGGCCCTGCGCCGCGACGGTGCGGCGATCTTTTCCGGCAATCTCCTGCCCGAAGGGGCCGAACCGCTGGCCATGGCCTATGCCGGGCATCAGTTCGGCGGCTTCTCGCCGCAGCTCGGCGACGGGCGGGCGATCCTTCTCGGCGAGGTGATCGACCGCAACGGCAAGCGCTATGACATCCAGCTGAAGGGTGCGGGCCCGACGCCTTTTTCAAGACGCGGCGACGGCCGGGCGGCAATCGGGCCGGTGCTCAGGGAATATATCATCAGCGAGGCGATGTTTGCGCTCGGCATTCCCGCCACGCGGGCGCTGGCGGCGGTGACGACAGGCGAGCCGGTCTATCGCGAAGAGGTGCTGCCGGGGGCGGTCTTCACCCGCGTCGCAGCCAGCCATATCCGTGTCGGCACCTTCCAGTATTTCGCGGCCAGGGGCGACACCGACGGCGTGCGGGCGCTGGCCGACTATGTGATCGACCGGCATTATCCGGCGCTGAAAGAGGCCGAGAACCCCTATCTCGCGCTTTTCGATGCGGTCTCCGAGCGCCAGGCGGCGTTGATCGCCCGCTGGCTGCATGTCGGATTTATCCATGGCGTGATGAATACCGACAATATGACCGTCTCCGGCGAGACCATCGATTTCGGCCCCTGCGCCTTCATGGATACCTATGACCCGGCGACCGTCTTCTCGTCGATCGACCAGCACGGGCGTTATGCCTATGCCAACCAGCCGGGCATCGGCCAATGGAACCTCGCAAGGCTCGGCGAGACATTGCTGTCGCTGATCGACGCCAATCCCGACAGCGCCGTCGACAAGGCGAATGTGGTGATCAAGAATTATGGCGAACGCTTCCAGGCGCATTGGCTGGCCGGCATGCTAGAGAAGATCGGCCTTGCCGGGCAAGAGGATGGCGATCTCGAACTGGTGCAGGCACTGCTGTCGCTGATGCAGACGCAGGCCGCCGATTTCACCCTGACCTTCCGGCGGCTGTCGGATCTTGCCGGCGATGACGCGGCAGGGCCGAGTTTTGCGGCGAGTTTCCGCGAACCGGAGGCCTGCGGCGCCTGGCTTGCGCAGTGGCGCGAGCGGCTGTCGCGCGATCCGCAGACGGCCACCGAGCGCGCCATTGCCATGCGCAGCGTCAATCCGGCCTTCATTCCACGCAATCACCGGGTCGAGCAGGCGATCGAGGCCGCGGTCGAGAACGGCGATTTCTCGCTGTTCGAGGCGCTGCTGACCGTGCTTTCAAAACCCTATGAGGATCAGCCGGGCTTTGCCGCCTATCGGGCACCGCCGAAGCCGGATGAACGGGTGCTCGCGACCTTCTGCGGGACGTAACAGGCGTCGTCATCTCCTCACAACCAGCATCAAGCCCAGTTCAGGGTATCCAAAACGTGACGACAGCCTGCGGCAATTGTGGCCGTTGAAAGGCATCTCCTTCGCGCTATCTGGCTGATCGGCGGGACTTTTCCGCCGATCCCTCACCCCGGCGAACCTCAGCGGGAGATACAGCCTTATGGCGATCGTCATCACCTCCATCTTCTTCATCATCATCGGGCTGGCCCTCGGCGGCGGCGGGCTGTGGCTCGTCACGCTCGGCGGCAGCGTGTTCTATCTGTTCGCCGGGCTGATGTTCCTGATCACCGCCGGGCTGCTGCTGATGCGCAAGGCGGTGGCGCTCTGGGTCTATGCGGTGCTTGTTGTCACCGCGCTCGGCTGGGCGGTGTGGGAGGTCGGCTTCGACTGGTGGCAGTTGGGGCCGCGCGGCGGCATGATCATCCTGCTCGGGCTCTGGCTGCTGACGCCCTGGATCCGCCGGCCGCTCGGCCTGCGCAGCCCGACCGGCTTCACTTACGGCGCCAATCCCTGGCCGCTCGCCATACCCGTCATCCTCGCCATTCTCGTCGCCCTCTATTCGATGACCACAGATCCGCACGATCTTGCCGGCGATCTGCCGACCGACAAGGTCGCCGCCAGCCCCGCCTTCGGCGGCAGCGTGCCGGACGGCGAATGGCATCAATACGGCCGCACGCCCTTCGGCCAGCGCTATTCGCCGCTCGACCAGATCACCGCCGAAAACGTCTCCACCCTCAAGGAGGTGTGGCGATACCAGACCGGCGACGTCAAGCGGCCGGAGGATGTCGGCGAGACGACCTATCAGGTAACGCCGCTCAAGGTGAAGGACACGCTCTATCTCTGCACGCCGCATAATTGGGCGATCGCGCTCGACGCCAAGACCGGCAAGGAGAAATGGAAGTACGACGCCAACTCCGGCATGAACCCCGACCGGCAGCATCAGACTTGCCGCGGCGTCACCTATTATGCCGATCCCGCCGTTGCCGCCGGCCAGCCCTGCGCCGAGCGCGTCTACCTGCCGACATCCGACGCGCGGCTGATCGCGCTCGATGCGGCGGACGGGAAGATCTGCACCAGCTTTGCCGATCAGGGCGTGCTGCATCTGGAAGCCGGCATGCGCTACAACCCGGCCGGCTATTATTATTCCACCTCGCCGCCGGTCGCGGTGGCGGGCAAGATCATCATCGGCGGGGCGGTCAACGACAACTACTCCACCCAGGAGCAGTCCGGCGTCATCCGCGCCTTCGACATCAATACCGGCGCGCTCATCTGGAACTGGGATTCCGGCAATCCCGACGTGACGACGCCGCTCGCCAACGGGCAGACCTATACCACCAATTCGCCGAACAGCTGGTCGGTCTTCAGCGTCGACGAGGCGCTCGGCATGGTCTACCTCCCGCTCGGCAACCAGGTGCCTGATCAGCTTGGTATCAACCGCAGCGACAATGTCGAGAAATTCTCCTCCTCGATCGTCGCGCTCGATATCGCCACCGGCCAGCTGCGCTGGGTGCGCCAGACCGTGCATCACGACCTCTGGGACATGGACGTGCCGGCACAGCCCGTTCTGATCGACCTGACGAAGCAGGACGGCACGACCGTTCCCGCCCTGGTCGGCCCGACCAAGCAGGGCGATATCTATGTGCTCGACCGGCGGACCGGCGAACCGATCATTCCGGTCAAGGAAATCCCGGCGCCGGGCGGCGCTGTTGCCGGCGATCATACCTCGCCGACCCAGCCGATCTCCGATCTCACCTTCTCGCCCGAGCCGCTTCAGGAAAAGGACATGTGGGGCGTGTCGCTGTTCGACCAGCTCGCCTGCCGCATCGACTTCCACCGTTATCGCTACGAGGGCCGCTACACCCCGCCTTCGCTCAAAGGCACGATCGTCTATCCCGGCAATTTCGGCACCTTCAACTGGGGCTCGGTGGCGGTGGATCCGGAGCGGCAGATCATGTTCGGCATGCCGACCTATCTCGCCTTCACCTCGCGCCTGGTGCCGGCGGCCGACATTCCGCCGAGGGGCCAGGACGAGAAGGGCAGCGAACAGGGACTCAACCGCAATGACGGCGCGCCCTACGGCGTCTTCATGGGTCCCTTCCTCGGACTGCTCAAAATCCCCTGCCAGGCGCCACCCTGGGGCTATGTCGCCGGCGTCGACCTGCGCACAGGCAAGATCGCCTATATGCACAAGAACGGCACCGTGCATGACATGACGCCGCTGCCCCTGCCCTTCAAGGTGGGCGTGCCGGGCATCGGCGGGCCGATGCTGACCAAGGGCGGCGTCGCCTTCCTCGGGGCTGCGGTCGACAACTATCTGCGCGCTTACGACGTGACGAGTGGGCGGCAGCTCTGGCAGGGACGGCTTCCCGCCGGCGGCCAGGCGACGCCGATGACCTATATGGCTGATGACAACAAACAATATGTCGTCATGGTCGCCGGCGGCCACGGCTCGGTCGGCACGAAGCCCGGCGACTACGTGATCGCCTATACGCTGCCTTGATCCGGAAATTCATGCCGGACGATCAGCGCGCCGGATCGAAAAGGAAATCGCCGAGCAGATCAAGAGCGAAATGGCCGGCATGAGGACGACGGCACCGAGACGGCAGGCGACGTTTCCGGCGCCTGAGCGGGAGCATTTCGAATTGCTCGTGTTTGAGAAAGACCCCTCCGCAACCCCTCCCCACAAGGGGGAGGGACTAACCCGCTGCGGGATCCAGCCACCAAAATACGCCGCCACATGCTGCGCCGTCAGGAATGAAATGCAACGGGCGCCGCACGGTAGCCCCTCCCCCTTGTGGGGAGGGGTTGGGGAGGGGTTTTCCGGCGAGAACCGGACAGCTGTCGATTATGCCCTTCGCATTTTCCCGATTCACACCATCTCGACGATCATGCGGCCGACTTCGGCGAAGACCGGGTTGAGTTCCGTCACCGGTGCGGTCGCCTCGGCGATATAGACGGCGGCGACGATCGGGCCGCGATCCGGGGGCCAGATGACGGCGATATCGCCGAGAGTGCCGTTCGGGCCGGTGCCGGTCTTGTCACCGACCTTCCAATCCTGGGGCAGGCCGGCCCGCAGCCGTTCCTTGCCTGTGGTGCTGGCCACCAGCCAGGCGATCAGCCGGTCGCAGGAAGCCTCGGCAAGCACCGAGCCGAGCGTCAGGTTGCCGAGCGTGTCGAGCATCGCCTCCGGGGTCGTCGTGTCGCGCGGATCGCCCTTCCTGCCCTCGTTCAGCGTCGGTTCGGTGCGGTCGAGACGCGTGGTGCCATCGCCGATCGAGCGCAGCCAATCGGTCAGTCCTGCCGGCCCGCCAAAACTTTCGAGCAGCAGGTTGCCGGCGGTATTGTCGCTGACGGTCACCGCCGCCTCGCAGAGTTCAGCAACGGTCATGCCGTCGGTGCCCGCATGTTTTTCGCTGAGCGGCGAATAGTCGACGAGTTTGTCCTTGCCATAAGTCACCCGCCGGTCGAGCTTCTCCTCGCCCTTGTCGACACGGGCCAGCACGAAACCTGCTGCCAGCGCCTTGAAGGTGCTGCACATCGGAAAGGCCTCGCTGCCGCGATAGCCGAAGGAGATGCTCGTTTCAGTGTCGAGCACCGAAACGCCGAGACGGCCGCCGGTGCGTTTTTCGAGCGCAGCAAGGCGGTGCTGGATGTCGTCGTCGCCCTTCTCGGTATTCTCCTCCTTGGTCCCCTCCTCGGCATTGGCGGGAAGCACCAGCGCGGGCAGGCCCATCGCAGGCAGGCAAAGGGCCGAGCCGAGCAGCATGCGGCGGGTCAAACTGAGATCCATGAAATCCTCCGGCGGGTGGGAGGACAGAGCTAAGGAGCGATTGCGGCGACTTGTCGTCAACGCGGCGACTTCTTCGCCCGCCGAGCGACCTCTATCGTCCGCACTGGTCACGCGGCGCAGGTGACCTCGACCGTCACATGCGACAATTCCGTCAGCGCCGAAAGCCTGCCCTTGTAGAAGGCCGGATCGCGCGGCTGCGAGGTGAGGACGGCGACGATTGCCGCATGATGGCCGGGGCCGACCTGCCAGACATGCAGATCGGTGATCCGGTCGTCCTCGGTCTCGATGGCGCCGCGGATTTCGGTCGGCAGCGTCTCGCCTTCGGGGACGACGTCGAGAAGGACGCCGCCCGAGGATTTCATCAGGCTCCAGGACCAGTTGGCGATGACCAACCCGCCGACGATGCCCATGATGGGATCGAGCCAGAGCCAGCCGTAAAGGCTGCCGAGCGTCAGCGCCGCGATGGCGAGCACCGAGGTCAGGGCATCGGCGATCACATGCAGATAGGCGGCGCGGATATTGTTGTCGCCGGTCTTTGCGGTGTGGGCGTGGTCGCCATGTCCATGGCGCCCGTGATCGCCATGTCCGTGGTGGCCGTGAGCGTGATGATGGTGGCCATGGTGCGCATGCTGGCCATGCCCGTGCATATGATGGCCATGCGCGGCATGGCCGCCGCCGGCGAGCAGCCAGGCGCTGGCGAGGTTGACAGCAAGGCCGATGACCGCAACGGCAATCGCCTGGGCAAAACCGATCGGCACGGGGTTAGAAAGGCGCAGCAGGCTTTCGTAGGCCATCAGCAGGGCAATCAGGGCAAGGACGATGGCGCTGGCAAAGCCGGCGAGATCGCCGAGCTTGCCGGTGCCGAAGGTGAAGCGCGGATTGCGCGCCTGCCGACGGGCGAAGAGATAGGCGAGCGCCGAAATCAGCAGCGCACTGGCATGGGTCGACATGTGCCAGCCGTCGGCAACAAGGGCCATGGAGCCGTAGACGGTGCCGGCGGCGATTTCCGCCACCATCATCACCGCCGTCAGCGCGATCACCAGCCAGATGCGCCGCTCATTGCGCGTGTGATCGGCGCCGAGGAAGACATGGTCGTGTTCCAGGGCGTCCATTCCAGCCTTGTCGATTCCGGCACGCATTACAGGCTCCTTCTTCACGGCATTCAGCGAATATAGATTCTCAAGACTTCCGATATTTCCTCGACCGCCTCGGCCCTCGCCGCATCATTGGCGGCATTCAGCACATGTTCGCGCAAGTGGTCGTCGAGCACCTCGCCGGTCAACCCGGTCAGCGCGCCACGGATCGAGGCAAGCAGTTGCAGAATTTCGCCGCAAGGGCGCTCAGCCTCGAGCGCACGCTCGACCGCCTCCATCTGCCCTTTCAGGCGGCTGATGCGGGCGACGAGCTTCTTTTTCTGCAGGGTGGTGTGGGACATGGTGGGTTCCCATATAGCATAGGGGGGTATAGTATCAAGCGGAAAGCCAGGGCTCAATGCCGATGATGTCGTTCAGCGCCGCTCCTTCTCGCGACATTCGATGCGATCATGGCCGCGCGAGCCCCTCACAGCATTTTCTAATGAAAGCGAATGCGCGGCTTAATCCGCCATTGACAAAGGCCGCGTTTCCGACGATCTATGGCCCATGATCAAAAACGCGCACCAGAGCCGCTCGTATTTTTGGCTGTACCTGTAAAGGGCGGCCGGACAAGATCATATTGTCAACAAGCCGCCGTCAGGCGGCTTTGTTGTATCGGCAGCGTCCTGACGGCAGAATATCAAAGGACGCGAAGACCATGACCGAAATCGAAGACAGCGAAATTTCACTGATGCGCCCATCGGTGGTAACGATCCGCGCCGCCAAGCCGCGCGACCTGCCCGAGCTCAACGAGATGATCGCCCTGCTCGCCGCCCATCATGGCGATGCGGCTGCGACAACGCCGGAGCAACTGGAGCGCGACCTCTTCGGTCCGCTGCCCTGGATCCATGCGCTCGTGGCCGAGACCGCCGAAGGGCTGATCGGATACGCCATTCTGGTGCCGCTCTACAGGGCGCAGGAAGGCAAGCGCGGCATGGACCTGCACCATCTGTTCGTGCGCGACGGCCATCGCGGTCACGGCACCGGCCAGTTGCTCGTCGACCGGGCGCGCGAAACCGCCCGCAAAGCCGGCTGCGGCTACCTCTCCGTCAGTGCTGCGACCGGAAACGTGCTGGCGCACCGCTTCTACGAACAGCTGGATTTCACCCCGCGTCCGGTAACCGGCATGCGCTACATGCAGTCGATCGCCTGAAGCGCGTCGGGCATGGTGCGAGCGGTGTTGCGATAACGGGATGCATTAACAAAAAGCCCTAAAGCGCGACGAACGAATCTGAAAGATTGCGACGCGCTTCAAGGCTGGCAGGCACGAGGCGCCCGCCGGGTTTATGCAAGAACCGGTTTCAGCCTACCGACAATTATCGAATTGCATGAGGAGCTTTCATGCCAGATTTCAAGCTACATTGCTTTGCTCTCTCGGGGAACTGTTACAAGGTCGCGCTCTTCTTCGCACTTGCCGGCATCGAGTGGGAGAGCACTTTCGTTGACTATCTGGGCGGCGAAACGCGCACCGAAGAATGGCGAAAGACCATAAACGAGCAGGGCGAAGCCCCTGTGCTCGAACATGGGCAAACGAAGATCAGCCAATCGGGGATCATCCTTGACTATTTGTCAGAGGTGACAGGGCACTTCGGGGCGCAGACAGCCGAAGAACGACGAGACATCATGCGTTGGATTCTTTTCGATAACCACAAATTCACGAGCTATTACGCGACGTTGAGGTTCATGTATGGCCTGCAGAAGTGCGGCGAGACGCCAGTCGTCGAGTTTTTAAGACTGAGGGCTAAAGCTGCCTACGCAATCGTCGACGAACATCTGGCGCGTCGGGCCTTCGTGGTCGGCGACCGGCTGACGATCGCAGACCTCTCTTTGGCGGGCTACGTCTTCATGCCGGAGGAAACCGGGATCGATCACAGCGCCTTTCCGGCTATTGCAGCCTGGAAAGATCGGATCAGAAACATGGCTGGCTGGCGCCATCCCTATGATCTCATGCCGGGTCCCACCTCCCTGTAGACAGAGCATGGGATCTTCCGAAGGCGCCAAGCAACCAAGTGAACGCGCGAAAGCCCTCGCCCGGTTGGCACCGTTATTTCCACTGGGTCCCGTCAGCGGCGGCGCAGCCGTATGGCGGCAGGGAACCGGCAAAGGTGATTTTCAGCTTGGCGCAGCCCCAGCTGTTGATCGGGCCGGGCATGGCATTGTTCAGCGTGATGCCGATTTCATCATAGGGGCTGTCGGTGTTGGTGATATAGCGATACCAGCGGAAACCGGTGAAAATCACGACCGCAAGTGCGATCGTCAGCAGCAGGCGAAGCAATCTTTTCATGATATGTCCTTGAAATACAAACGTCGCCGTTTAGCACCGACATATCGAAGCGGAAAGCGCTGCCGCCGCCGGGCAAAGCGAAATCCCGTAGAAAGATATTATCAACTGCAGGCCGCAGTGACTTCGCCCCACCACTAACGCCCCGGCACGGCCTTCAGATAGGCGGCGATTGCCTCACGGTCGGCGGCCGGGAGATGGGCGATGTTCTGCTGCACATCGACCATCGAGCCGCCGACGGAATCGAAATCGGGCGTGAAGCCGGTTTCGAGATAGCTGGCGATATCGGCCTCGCTCCAGCCGCCGATGCTCTTGGAGGCCGGCGTGATATCGGGTATGCGGCCCTTGCCTTCCGGATTGGGAGCGCCGGCAAGCCATTGATCCGCCGTAAAGCCGCCGAGCGCATCGCGCGGCGTATGGCATTCGCCGCAATGACCGGGACCTTCGACGAGATATTGCCCGCGCTTGATCTTGTCGTCGCTCTCTGCCAGCGCCACGCGCGGCTGGTCGTTGAAATAGAGGAACTTCCAGCCGCCGAGCGCAAGCCGGATATTGAAGGGGAACGGCAGCTCATGCGGCGGCGCGACGTTTGCGCTCTTCGGCAGGGTTTTCAGGAAGGCGTAGATATCGTTGACGTCCTTGTCGCTCATCCGGGAATAGGAGGCATAGGGAAAGGATGGGTAGAGATGCTGACCGCCCGGGCCGACGCCGCGCTTCATGGCATTGCCGAACTCGGCAAGCGTCCAGCCGCCGATACCGGCCTTTTCATCGGGTGAGATGTTCGGCACGTGGAAGGTTCCGAAAGGGCTCTTCAGCGCCAGGCCGCCTGACAGTGTCAGCTTGGCATCACCTTCGGAACCGGGTGCGGCATGACAGCTGACGCAGCCGCCCGCCCAGAAGACCATCTCACCGTTTGCCGTATCAGGCGCGCCGAGATTGGCCCAATGGCTTTCCGGCAGCGGATCGGGTGCGGTGACGAGATAGAAGGCGCCTCCGCCGAGGACGGCGACGCCGATCAGACAGAGCAATAACCGGATGAACCTGCGGACCATGCGCCGCCTCCCCTTTTGCCGAGATTTCCGCGTCGATCGATCCCCCGATCGATCTGCGCAGGCGGAGAATAAGGCGATCCGCGCCGGCGACAAGGCCGGCGCGGATCCTGTATCCAGATGAAAATGGCCTATCGCTCATTTGCTGAGGCGATAGGCCTTGTGACAGCCGCCGCAATTGGCGCCGAGCGTGTTCATCGTGGCGCCGACGGCCGCAGGATCGGCCGGAAGCTGAGCCAGCGCGGTTTCAGCGTCGCTGGAGAGCTTGGCGGCGCGCGCCTTGAAGTCGTCCATGTTTTCCCAGATTTTCGGGCTCGCGCCTTCGTCATTCGTGTCCGTGCCCGGCTTGAACTGGTCGGGGAAGACCTTGGCAGTTGCGGCGATCGTCGTCAGCGCCGCCTTCACTGCCTCGGCGTCATAGGGCTTGGTGCCCTTGGCGATGGCTGCCAAGGCCCCGGCCGAACCGCCGATCTGCTTCATCAACGCAACGCGCGAATCATGAGTGCCGTCGGCGGCGGTCACCGAACCGGCGGCCATGCCGGCCATCGCCAGGGCCGCAGCTACTGCTTTCCAATTCATATTCCTCTCCATTTCTCCTCGGCCAGGGTGGCCGAAGGCCAATCTGCACCGGGAGCATGCCAAAATCCATGCGTCCGGGCAGTCACGTTTTGCCGGATCATCATAAAAACAATGTGATAGGCCGCAGCGGCTCAAGCGCTTTTCCACCCCTGCCAGAAGCTGAAGGCGGAGACCGCAACCAGCAGCAGTCCGGCGAAGCGGCCGACAAAGGCCGTGACGTCAGGGTTGGCGACGAGCAGGTCGCGGCTGCGGCCGGCCGTCATCGCCAGTGTGCCGTAGATGGCGAACTGGGTGACGACAGTCATGACGCCCATGATCAGCCCCTGTATCCAGAGCGGACCATATTCCGGTCTCAGGAACTGCGGGTAGACGGCAAACATGAAGATATAGGCCTTCGGGTTGACCAAACAGGTGACGGCCCCCTGGCGGAAGGCGCGCCAGCCGGAGCGCGCCGTTCCCGGCCCGACCGCCTCGACGGTGATCGAGCTGCGGATCAGCGAAATCCCGATCCAGATCATGTAGGCCACGCCGGCAAAGAGCAGCACGTTGAAAAGCTGGGGCAGCATGGTGACGAGCACGCCGACGCCGGCCGCGCCATAGGCCGAATGTACCGCACCCCCGGCCATGATGCCGCCGGTTGCCGCCAGCCCACGCTTGACGCCGCCAGTCAGCGAATTGGCGAGCACGAAGAGCATGTCCATGCCCGGCACGATGATGATGCCGAACAGAAGGGTGAAGAAAAGCCAGAGGTTTTCATGGTAGTTCATGTCAGTTACCGCCTTGAATTTCTGCGGGCCGTTTTCAAAGACCCTGATTGATTTCAATCTGATAGGCGGCTCTATACGGGAACCCAACTGACAGTGTACTGTCAGGAGCGTGGCGGATGGGAGAGGTTAAATGCGCAAGGCCTCTCGGCTTTTCGAGATCATTCAGATCCTCCGGCTGGCAAGAAAGCCGATAACGGCGGCTGACATGGCCGAGACGCTCGAAGTGACCGCGCGCTCGATCTATCGCGACATCGCCGCACTCCAGGCGATGCGGGTGCCGATCGAAGGCGGGCGCGGCATCGGCTACATCATGCGACCGGGCTTCGACCTGCCGCCCTTAATGTTCTCGATCGAGGAGATGGAGGCGATCGTGCTGTCGCTGGCGCTGCTCGACCGGACGGCGGACGAGGAACTGAAACAGGCGGCGCGCCGGGTCAACCGGAAGATTTCAGGCGCGGTGCCCGCCCCGCTGCGCCAGGCGATGGACAACAAGGCGCTCTATGCCTGGGGTTCCATCGCGCAGCCGGCGGGCTTGGACCTGGCGATCGTGCGCCGGGCGATCCGCGACGAACGCAAGCTGATGCTCGGTTACCGCGACGAACTCGGTCGCGCCAGCGAAAGGACGATCCGGCCGGTCGCGCTGATCTATTATTCGCAGACCGCCAATATCGTCGCCTGGTGCGAACTGCGCCAGGCGATCCGCAATTTCCGCAGTGACCGGGTGGAGCACTGCGAGGAGGCCGATGGCTTCTTCAAGGGTGAAGGCGATGGGCTGCGGGAATTGTGGACGAGCGGCTGGACGGAGAAGGCTGTGCCTGCCTGAGGCGAGGTACGAGCAGGCGTCGGTGTCACCTAACATTCCGGCCATGAGGTTGGCGAGACCAGCCCCTCGTCCGCCTGCCGGCACCTCTGCCTGGATCGAGCCACGTGTCTCGACCCCGGTAAGGTTATAGGGTGAGGGGCAGCTGCTCGCGTAAATCAAACAGTAGCGAGCAACCTAATAAGCCAGCGTGCGGCTCTCTTCCCGGCCGAAGCCGCGGATTTCGATGCGGTCGGCATGGACCTCGACGATCGCGAAAGCGTTTTTGGTCTCGGTGTCAACCACGCCCTTGAAATTGACGAAGTGGCAGGCGCCGGCCATGCCGTAATTGCCGACATGGTCGTGGCCGTTGAGATAGGCAATGACATTGCTGCGTGAGGCGAGCAGCGCGACGATGCGTTCGCTGTCCCACATGCCATGCTCGCTCGGCGGATGCACCGGATAGTGATTCATGACGATCACCTTCTCGCCGGCCGCGGCCGCTTTTGCGATTTCATCGCCGAGCCAGGCGAATTGCTCGTCGCTCAGCGCGGCATTCCAGCGATGGGCATTCGCTGCACCCTTGGCCTGCAGCTCCGCCAGCATCTCGGCGGCCAACGCGCGATGAGGATGGCCTTCGGGCGGCGCGAAGATACTGACCTCGTTGCCGTCGAGCACGATGAAGCGCCAGCCGTGGCGCAAGAAGCTGTGATAGGGCGACGGCATGCCGAGACGCGCGGCAACTTCGGAGAGATGCCCCGCCGAAACCGAGAAATCATGATTGCCGAGCAGGAAGAGCGCCTCATGCCGGAGCTTCCGATAGACCGGCAGGATATCGTCGAAGCTTGAAAAGCTGCGGTCGATGACATCGCCGAGCGTCATGACGAAGCTCAGTTCCTCACCGTTGAATGTCTCGATCGCCTCGGCGACCTTGGCGAGGCTGTTGGCATAGTGGCGATCCATGGCCACATGCGGCGCGATCGCCGCATATTGCGGATCGGCGATGATGCCGAAGCGGAACAGGGGAGAATCGGAAGACGACATGGGGGCGTGATTAGGAGCGGTCGGTGACAGGGATGTGACGGCTTTGTGTGAAAACAAAACACCCGGCGCCTGAGACGCCGGGTGCTGAATTCTAAGAGGCGGGCGACATCGCCACCATGGCGGCGAGTCCGGTGCCGCTTACTTCGTGGCTTCTTCGTAGCGTTCCAGGACGTAGTCCCAGTTGATCAGGCTATCGACGAAGGCTTCGAGATATTTCGGGCGGGCGTTGCGATAGTCGATGTAGTAGGAATGCTCCCAGACGTCGACGCCGAGGATCGGGGTGGCGCCGTGAACCAGCGGATTTTCGCCGTTCGGGGTCTTGGAGATCTCGAGCTTGCCGTTCTTAACGGAAACCCAGGCCCAGCCGGAGCCGAACTGGGTGGCGCCGGCATTGGCGAAATCGGCCTTGAACTTGTCGTAGCCGCCAAGATCGGAGGTGAAGGCCGCTTCGAGCTTGCCCGGCAGCTTGTTGCCGCCGCCGCCCTTCTTCATCCACTTCCAGAAATGGATGTGGTTGTAGTGCTGGGCCGCGTTGTTGAAGAGGCCGGCATTGGTGCCGAAAGACTTCTTGACGACGTCTTCGAGCGAGAGATCCGAAAGACCGGCTTCGGCGGCGAGCTTGTTGCCGTTGTCGACATAGGCCTTGTGGTGCTTGTCGTGGTGGAACTCCAGCGTTTCCTTCGACATGAAGGGAGCAAGCGCTTCGTAATCATAGGGAAGTTCAGGCAATTCGAAAGCCATGTCAGATCTCCTCTTGGCAATAGATTGCGTCATCGGCAGGTGTGGCGGAACATAGGAGGGGAAAGGGGGAGAGGCAACCGGCGAAATATCAAAAAACGACCGGCCGGAGGAAAATTTGCCTCAGTTACGGGGCTTTAGTCGCGCGGGCAAATCGCCCGGGTTGCGCGCCGCGAAAACCGCTTCGCCTGTGACGGAGATCAACGGAGACCGATATGAACAGGAATATAATCCAGCTTCTCGCTGCCGCGGTGCTACTTTCGCTCCCAGCTGCGGCGCATGCCTCCTCCGACGATGCCTGGAAGCAGCTTGCTGCCGACGTCGAAGCCAAATGCAAGAAGGCAGCGGTCACGATCGAAAAGCCCAGCGCCACTGTCGATCCCTTCGGCAGCTCGCATTACGGGCTCGCCCTGGTGACGGGCAAACCGAAGGGTGCCAAGGGGCTGATTGTCCAGATCTGCGTCTACGACAAGCAGAAGAAGACCGTCGAGATCGGCAGCGAGCTAGATGCCAAACAGCTCGGGCTGATGCCGGCAAAATAGTCTGCTGCGGGTGATCCACCATGGCAATTTGTGACCTGCGTCACATTCCTGGGGAACCGAAGCCTACCCTTGGGAGTTGAAAGGCTGGGCTTTCGAGCGGATCAGCTTTTTCATGGAAGCGCGCAACCGCTCCAAATCTTTTGTTTTAAGCAATTCCGAACGCAAAACCGCTGTGCACTTTTGCTGGACTTGCTGGGGAGGTGTCGGCATGTCACAGCTTCGCAACCGGGCGGACGATCAGCAGAAAATCTATCAGCGCTGGGCGCCGGTCTATGACCGGGTCTATCGCGGCATCCTGCGCGATGGCCACCGCAAGCTGGCGGCGCTGGCCGCCGCGGCCGGCACCGATATTCTGGAGATCGGCGTCGGCACCGGCCTGACGCTCGGGCACTACCCGCGCCGCTGCCGGGTGACCGGCATCGACATTTCCGAACATATGATCGCGCGGGCGCGCGAAAAGGCGAAACGCGAAAATCTGCAGCATGTGCAGGCGCTCGATGTGATGGATGCGCATGCGCTGAGCTATGCCGACCGGTCTTTCGATGCGGTCTGCCTGCCCTTCGTCATCACGCTCATCCCCGAGCCCGAACGTGCGCTTGACGAATGCGCAAGGGTGCTGCGGCCGGGCGGCGAGATCATCCTTGCCAGCAAGCTTGGCGACGGCGCCGGCCTGCAGGGCGCGATCGAGACGGCGGTGGCGCCGCTGGTGCGTCATATCGGCTGGTCCTCCGCCTTCCGTATCCACCGCATCATCGCCTGGGCCGAGCGCCGCGGCGATTTTGACGCTGCCGAAATCCTGCCGGTCTTTCCGAACGGCTTCTTCAAGATCATCCGGCTGAAACCGCGCGAACCTAACGCCTGAGAGTATTGGCCGCCTGAGGCCGGAACTTTTTTCCCCGCGTCGTTTGTTCTGATACTACCGTTCGCCTGAGGGGACCGCATGACATCGGATTTTTTCTTCTTCATCGTCGTGGGCTTCTGCGCGCAGGTCGTCGATGGCGCGCTCGGCATGGCCTTCGGCGTGCTGTCGACGACGAGCCTTCTCGCCTTCGGGGTACCGGTGGCCAATGCCAGCGCGATGACGCATGTGGCGGAAATGTTCACGACCGCTGCCTCGGGCCTCTCACATGCCTATCACCGCAATGTCGACTGGCGCCTGGTGGCGCGGCTTGCCCCGGCCGGCATGCTCGGCGGCGCGATGGGGGCCTATCTGCTTGCCAATGTCGACGGCAAGGCGATCGAGCCCTTCGTGTCGGCCTATCTGATCGTGATCGGGCTGGTGATTCTCTACAAAGCCTTCCGGCCGCCGCCGAAGCGGGATGTTCGCGACTGGATCGTGCCGCCGGTCGGGCTTTTCGGTGGCCTGCTCGATGCGATCGGCGGCGGCGGATGGGGGCCGATCGTCACCAGTTCGCTCGTCAGCCGCGGCCATGACCTGAAGCGGGTGATCGGCTCGACCAACTTCACCGAATTCGCAGTGACGCTGACGATTTCCCTGACCTTCGTCCTGACGCTCGGCTGGTCGGAGCTCGATTCGGCGATCGGCCTGATCATCGGCGGTGTCATCGCTGCCCCCTTCGGCGCGATCCTGGTCAAGAGGCTGCCGGTGCGGCCGTTGATGGTGGCGGTCTCGATGATCATCATCGGCACGTCGGCGATGCGGATCCTGTAAAAGGGGTTACAGATTCCGGCCGAAATAGACATCCACGGAGGCGATCTTGTCGCCGCGGAAGCGAAAGCTCTCGATGTTGCGGAAGCTGCCGCCGTCCAATTTTTCGGCGCGGTAGCGGACGACCGCCTCGTCGCCGTCAATCGCCAGGAATTCGATGTGAAAGTCGCGGAAGACCGGCTCCTTCGGCCAGCAGCGCTCGAAATACGTCGCTCGGTCGATGTGGTCGTCGCGCGGACTGGAGAAGGTGAAATCCTCCGTCAAGATGGCGCCGACCATATCCTTGCGGTCGTCGAGATAGGCGGCGTAGAGATGACGGACGGTCTGTTCTCGGGATGTGCGCATGTCGCTCATGGCAATCTCCTCGGCTTAACTGATTGCATTATGCAATCGGTCACGTTCTAACACTTTTGCCGGAACGGGTCCAGCTTACGGCGATAATTTCCCAAAGACAGGCCACCGATGCGCAAACGCCGTCTTGAAGGACGGGCGACAAGGCGGTTATATCAGCGCGTGCCCGCCCTGGAACGACGAGCGCATGCTCCGCCAGGCCCGTGCGCTCGACCTCGAAAAGCTCGATCTCAGGACAGTTTTACCCGCGTCGATCTCCTCGCCGCGGCAAGGGGTACATCGTTTCATCGGGCGGGCGGAACTTCGCCGCGCGATCAATGCCGAGGCCGAAAGAATGACCGATACGCAATTGGAAGCTGCCAGCGCCAGGCCGGGCTCGATCTACTGGAAGCGCAACCTGGTGATCTCGCTGATCGGCTCCTTCACCACGATCGTGGCGATGACGCTGCTGCTTCCCTTTCTGCCGCTCTATGTCGAGGAACTCGGTGTCAGCGACCATGCGGCGATCGTGCAATGGTCGGGCATCGCCTATGGCGCCACCTTCTTTGCCGCCGCCCTCGTCGCGCCGCTCTGGGGGCGGCTCGGCGATATCTATGGCCGCAAGCTGATGCTGGTGCGCGCCAGTCTCGGCATGACGGTGGCGATCGCGCTGATGGGCATGGCCGGCAATGTCTGGCAGTTGGTGGCGCTGCGCCTCTTCGTCGGGCTTGCCGGCGGGTACTCCTCCGGCTCTATGGTGCTGGTGGCGACGCAGACGCCGAAGGACCGTTCGGCCTGGGCGCTCGGCGTGCTCTCCTCCGGCATCATGGCCGGCAATCTCGTCGGGCCGCTGCTCGGCGGGGCGCTCCCGCCGATCATCGGCATCCGCGGCACGTTTCTCGCCGCCGGCGGCATGATCTTCCTCGCCTTTCTCGCCACGGCCTTGCTGATCAAGGAGGAGAAATCGCCGGCCCGCAAGCAGGCCGCCAAGGCCAGCGGCGGCTGGAAATCCATTGCCGACAAGCGGCCTGTCGTCGCCATGCTGGCAACCGGCATGCTGTTGATGTTTGCCAATATGTCGATCGAGCCGATCATCACCGTCTATGTCGCGCAGCTGGTGGCCGTAGAAGCCCAGGTGACGATCGTATCGGGCGTCGTCATGTCGGCCGCCGCCCTCGGCAGCATTCTCTCGGCCTCGTGGCTCGGCAAGCTTGCAGACAGGATCGGCCATTGGCCGGTGATTTCAGGCGCCCTCGCCGTCGCCGGGCTGCTGTTGATCCCGCAGGCCTTCGTCACCAGCTCCTGGCAGTTGATCATCCTGCGTTTTCTGATGGGCGCAGCACTTGGCGGGCTTCTGCCCTGCATCGCCGCCGTCATCCGCCACAGCGTGCCGGACAGTGCGGCCGGCAGCATTCTCGGGCTTTCCATCTCCTCGCAATATGTCGGCCAGGTCGCCGGCCCCATCCTTGGCGGCTTCGTCGGCGGCCATATCGGCATGCGGGCGGTTTTCCTCGGCACCTCCGTGCTGCTTGTCGCCGGCGCTGCCTATGCCTGGGTAGCGCGGCCGCGGGATCGGCAGACATCCGGCTAAGGCGCGCTCCCGCAGATCATCTCGACGCCTGACCGGGCGATCGCTTCCAGCGTCTCGCGGCTGTCGCCGGCGCGGGCGCGGACGGCGAGCGAATGCATGACGGCGGAGGCGAGCCTTGCAAGCATCTGCGGATCGGCGCTTCGGGGAAGCTCACCCCTTTCCACGGCAAGGCGCATGCGCTTTTCGATCTCGTCGTCGAAATCGTTGAGGCTGCGGCCGAGCACTTCGCGGACCCGCTCATGCTGGACCGCTTCGGCCGATGCCGTGCCGATCAGCAGGCAGCCGCGGGCGGCGGTTTCACCGTGCAGATAGATCGCCAGCGCACCCGCATAGACGCGGGCGATATTGTCGCGAAGCGGCAGTGACGGGTCGAGCGCCTCAATCAGCACGTCCATGCCGTCCTGCCGATACCCCTCCAGCGTATCGAGATAGAGATCCTCCTTGTCACCGAAGGCGCCGTAGAGGCTCGGGCGGTTGAGGTTGGTCGCAGCGCTCAGATTGTCGAGCGAGGCGGCGGCAAAGCCCCTGTCCCAGAACACATCCCGCGCCTTGCCAAGCGCCGCCTTGGGGTCGAAGCCCCTCGGGCGGCCGCGCTTCTTCTCGTCCTTCATATTTTGTACCGTTTCGCATTAAATTCTTGACGAAGTTTATTTTATGCGAAACAGTACAAATGTTCAACGCTATCGGCGGGCGGCATCACCTGCCTCCCCAAGGAGAGGAAACCGCAATGAAACTCTATATGCACGCCGCGGCCTGTTCGCTTTCGCCGCACATCATCTGCCGGGAGCTGGGGCTCGATATCGAACTCGTCCAGGTCGACCGGCAGACCCATCGGACGAGCAACGGCGAGGATTATCTAGCCATCAACGGCAACGGCTATGTGCCGGCGCTGATGCTCGACGATGGCAAGGTGTTGACCGAGGGGCCGGCGATCGTACAGTTCCTCGCCGACAGCGTGCCCGAAGGAGCAGCCCTGCTGCCTGAGGTCGGCAACATCCGCCGCAACGAGGTGCAATCCTATCTCAACTTCATCACTGCCGAGCTGCACAAGCCGATGGTGTTGCTCTTCAATCCGATTTATTCCAGCGTTCACGAGGAGATCCGCGCGCTGATATCGAAGCGACTCGCCTGGCTGAACGGCCGTCTTGCCGGACCCTATCTCACCGGCGATGCGTTTACGGTGGCGGATGCCTATCTCTTCGTCTGCCTGAACTGGTCGCCTTGGACCAACATCGATCTCAAGCAATGGCCGGCACTGCACGGCTTCATGGCCCGCGTGGCGGCTCGACCGAAGGTGCGCGAGGCGCTGCAGGCCGAAGATCTCGAGGCCTTCGATGCCGACGGCGTCTATTTTGCGCCACACGCCTATCTCGCCTCATCAGGACGGACCGGCTCGCCGGTCAGGCCGTAAACACGAGGTCGGCCACACCGCGACTCCGAGGGGTATCAGACGGCGTTGACGGCGACCGGCAGGGCACGCTTGTGGCCGGTGGCACGATAGGCGGCGAGGATGCGGCGGCGGGCGATCTCGCCGACCGGCCTGCCTTCGAGGAAATCGTCGATCTCGTCATAGCTGACGCCATAGGCTTCTTCATCGGGGCGCAATGGGCGCTCGCTCTCGAGATCGGCCGTCGGCACCTTGAACACCAGCTCGTCCGGGGCGCCGAGGCGCTTTGCCAGCAGACGGACGCGGCGTTTGTTGAGGCCGGCGAGCGGCAGGATATCGGCGGCGCCATCGCCGAACTTGGTGAAGAAGCCCATGACCGCCTCGGCCGCGTGATCGGTGCCGATGACGAGGCCACCAAGGGCGCCGGCCAGGGCGAACTGGGCGATCATCCGCTGACGGGCCTTGATGTTGCCGAGGATGAAATCCTGCCGGCCGGCATCGGCGAAGGCGAGGCCGCCATTTAGCGCGGCGGCAAGCATCGCATCGGCCGGCTCCTTGATGTTGACCACCATCGAGCGGTCGGCGCCGATCGTTTCCAGCGCCCTCACCGCATCGGCCTCATCTGCCTGGACGCCGTAGGGCAGGCGCACGGCGATGAATTCGGCGGTGTGGCCGCTGTCCCGCAGCTCGCGCACCGCCTTCTGAGCCAGCAGCGCCGCCGTCAGCGAATCGACGCCGCCGCTGATGCCGAGGACGTAGCCGCGCATGCCCGAGGCGACGAGATAATCCTTGAGGAACGCGGTCCGCCGTTCGATCTCGTGCTCAGGGTCGATGTCGGCGGCAACACCCAGTTCGCGGATGATCTCGCCTTGTTCGTCGAACAGCACCGTCATAAGCCTCTCCTCCCACTTACGGAATTTCGGCGCCACTATGGCGAAAAGATGGGGGAAGACGAAACCGTTTCGGGCAGAGCTGCCATGCATTTTATGCAAGTGGGCGTTGGGGCGCAGTATCTCCGGGCTGGGTTCGCACCTACCGCACGATCGTGAACAGCTCCACCGGATCCGCAAAACCCTTCAGCCTGTGCGCCCCGGCGGACACCACATCCCCTGCCCCGGCCTCCTGACGGAACGGTGCCGACATCAGCAAGGCCTCTCCCAACTCGCTGCAGGCGGTCTGGATGCGGCTGACAAGATTGACGTCGCCGCCGATCAGGGTGAAGTCGAGGCGACGGCCGGAGCCGACATTGCCGTAGCTGACCTCGCCGTAATGCAGGGCAATGCCGGCCTTCACGCCGATGCCCTCATATTGAAAATGGTCGATCTCCTCGAGGATGGCGCGGGCCGATGCCAGGGCGGCGCCGCAGGAATGGGCGGCATCGTAACCCGGGAAGAAGGCAAGCACGCCATCGCCCATGAACTTCAGCACCTCGCCGCCTTCTCGGGTGATGGCCGGCACGATCCTGTCGAAATAGGCATTGAGCAGGCCGAGCACGGTGCTGCCGGGCAGACGGTTCGACAGTTCGGTAAAGCCTCTGAGATCGCAGAGCAGCAGTGCCGCCTCCATCGATTCGATCTCGTCGCGGCGGATGCGGCCGGCCAGGATGCGGCTTGCCGTCAGCGGGCCGATATAGGTATCGAGCAGGCTGAGTTCGACCTGGCGCAGAATGCGCAGCTCGCTGGTGTTGCGCAGCGCCGGCAGGATGCGCTCGATCACCTGACGCTCCGGGGCGGTGAAGCCGCCAGGCCGCCTGGTGCCGAAGACGGCGGCGCTGACCGGGCCGTCGACGTTGCAGAGCGGCGCGATGACGAGCTGCATCAGGCCGCGATCGGCGAAGACATCGATATGCTGCCAGCGGCCATGCACGCTTTCGCCGGTATCGACGACCAGCGGCTCCCGGGTCTCCATGACCTTGCGCAGCGGCGTATTGGCGATGGCGACGCGGGCGCCGTGTTCCCGGTCGTGGATCTCGACCGGCTCGCCCGGCGCCCAGGCGATGGTGCGGCCGATGAACTCGGGATGCAGCGTCATCAGATGCAGGGTCAACCGGTCGATAGGCAGGCCGAGCGCCTGGAGCCTGCGGCCGAGGCCGGAGACGAGGCCCGCTTCGTCGAGCGCGTGGCATTCATCGCCGGAAAGCCATTCGATGATCGACAGAAGTGCGGCGGCGCTGACGGCATGGCCGGCGGTCTTCGTTTGGAGCCTGTCGGTATCGGGAGCGTAGATCGCTGATGTCATGGCTTTCTCCTCCTTAAGGGAAGGCGGAGCGCTAGTGAGCGCCGCCGCCGGAGAGTTGACCGGGTTTTCTGAGAAGCAGGCTTGCCAGCAGGGCGACGACGAGCGCGACGCCGAGCAGGAAAAAGGTGTCGCTGAAGGCCATGATATTGGCCTGCTTGCGTATCTTGAGTGCGATGGCGACGACGGCCTTGTGGCCGGCGAGCGCCTGATCGCTGACCCCATGGCTCATGAAGTAGCCGGTCAGCCCCGCGATGCGATCGCGGGTGGCCTCCTCGAAGACCGAGACCGAATTGGTCAGGATGTTCGAGTGGAACTGTTCGCGCTTCGACAGGAAGGTTCGCAGCGAGGCGATGCCGACGGCACCGCCGAGATTGCGCATCATGTTGAAGAGTGCCGACGCCGAACCGGCATTCTCCTGCTCGATGCCTGCTGTGGCGATTGCCGAAAGCGGCGTGAAGACCAGCGCCTGGCCAATGGCGCGGACGATGTTCGGCCAGAAGAGCTGGTCGCTCGCATAATCGCCGGTCATGTGCACGTTCATGAAGTTCGAAGCGGCGAAGAGGGCAAAGCCGACGACGATCAGCAGGCGTACGTCGAAACGCTTCATCAAGCGCGGCACCAGTAGCAGCAGCTGCGGGATGCCCGTCCAGGCGAGAACCATGCCGATCTGCTCGGAATTATAGCCCTGGATGCGGGTCAGATAGATCGGCAGCACGAAGACCGAGCCGTAAAGCGCAATGCCGAGCAGGAAATTGGCGACGATGCCGAAACCGAAATTGCGGCGGACCAGCAGGCGGAGGTTCAGCAGCGGAGTGGCGGTCTTCAGCTCGATGATCAGGAACAGCGTCAGCGAGACGGCGGCGATAACCGACAGGCGGACTATGAAATCTGAGCCGAACCAGTCTTCCTTGTTGCCCTCTTCCAGCACGGTCTGCAGGGCTGCGAGGCCGATCGCCATGGTGATGATACCAGGCCAGTCACCCTTGGCGAGCAGCTTCAGGTTCATCGGCGCGCGGTCGAGCGAGGCCCAGAGCAGGCCGACCATCAGCGCGCCGGGCACCAGGTTGACGTAGAAGATATGTTCCCAGCCCCAGTTCTCGGTGAGGTAACCGCCGATCGTCGGGCCGATCGCCGGCGCGAAGGTGGCCGACAGGGCAAAGAGCGCAAGACCGATCGGCTGCTTGGCCTTGGGCAGCAGCGTGATGATGATGGTGAAGGCCATCGGGATCAGCACGCCGCCGGAAAAGCCCTGTATGGCGCGCAGGATGATCATCTGCTGCAGATTGGCCGCGAAGGCGCAGGCGACGGAGAAGACGAGGAAGAGGATGGCGTTGGTGAGCAGATAGTTGCGGACCGAGAAGACACGCGCCAGCCAGGCGCTCAAGGGGATGACGACGATCTCGGCGATCAGATAGGACGTCGAGATCCAGCCGCCGTCATCGGTGCCGGCGCCGATCGCGCCCTGGATATCGGCGAGCGAGGCATTGACGATCTGGATGTTGAGGACGGCCATGAAGGCGCCGAGTGTCGAGCCGACAACGGCTGCCCACATGCGAAGCGGGCTCATGGCGGCAGGCGCCACGGGCGCTGCGGCGGCGGGGCGCGCAAGCGCATTGCCGTTTGCGGCGATCTGAAGAGTGGCCATGGCTTATCTCCTTCCAGCTCTCGCGGGAAACTTTCTCATGACGGGGTTCGAGTGATCGTTCGGGGAATGATCGAGATCATTCAGGAATGATCGGGATCATTCGGGGAATGATGGGATCATTCGGCAGAGAAGAGAAGGATCAACCTTCGTGGCTGGACAATCCTTTTTCGGCTGCCCCGAAGACCTGGCCAGCCTTGGCTTGGGCAGGCTTGGTTTCGGCAGCTTGGGTCTGGGCAGCCTTGGTATCGATTTCGGGCTCGACCGACATGCCCGAACGCAACAGGCCGCTCAGAGGCTCGTCGTCGATGACGATCTTGACCGGGATGCGCTGGACGATCTTGGTGAAGTTGCCGGTAGCATTATCCGGCGGCAGCAGCGAGAATTCCAGGCCGCTTGCCGGCGAAACGCTGTCGACATGCCCCTTGATCGAGATGTCGGGAAAGCTGTCGACCTTGATCTCGACCGGCTGGCCGGGGCTGATATAGGTCAGCTGCGTTTCCTTGAAATTGGCGACGACATAGACCGCATGCAGCGGCACGACCGCCATCAGTTGCGTGCCCGAATTGACATATTGGCCGACGCGGATCGAGCGGGCGCCGACCGTGCCGTCGACGGCGGCGACGATGTCCGTATAGGAGAGGTTGAGCTCCGCCTGCTGGGCGGCGGCGGCGGCGCGATCGCGCTGGGCAACCGCCTGTTCGCGCTGGGTTTGCAGCACCGGCACCTTGTTCTGAGCCGCGACGAGGGCTGCCCGGTCGCGCTCGACGGCGGCAGCGGCCTGTTCCCTGGCCGACTGGGTCTGCTCGGCACGGGACTGAGTGCCGGCGCCGTTGGTGATGAGGCGGGCCGAGCGGGCGGCGTCCGACACGGCAAAATCCAGCGAGGCCTGCGAGGCGTCGATCGTTGCCCTCGCCTGCTCGATCACCGACTGCTGCAAGGCGATCTGGGCATCGATATTGGTGATGGCGGCTTCGGCCGCCTTCACATCGGCTCTCGCCTGCGACAGGGCAGCCTGGAAGTCACGGTCATCGATGCGGGCGAGAACCTGACCGGCTTTGACCTGGTCATTGTCGCTGACCAGCACTTCCCTGATATAGCCGGCGACCTTCGGGGCGACAGTGGTGTAATCGGCCTTCACATAGGCATCGTCGGTGGATTCGATGAAGCGGCCGACCGTCCAGTACCGGTAGCCGAAATCGCCGGCGAAAGCGACGCCGGCAAGCAGCGCGGCGGCAAGGACGGCGCGCTTGACGATCCCCCGACCGGCCTTTCCGGAAGCACCCGCGACCGGCGCTTCCGCAACCGGTGCTTCGGCGGCCGGCATGGGCGGCGCCTCGGCAGTGGGCGTCCTGGCAGCTTCCTCGGCCAGGATCTGCTCGGCCTGCCTGGAAGTTTCGAAAACTTGCCTCTGGGGTAACTCGACCATCGTCATTCTCCTTCACCGTTGGCCTCCTCTGTGAGAGGCCATGTTCGATGCTAGGGAAAATGCACCCTGACATTTATTTTGATAATCTGTTTAAATCGGGAAGGATCATCAACTCTCAGCGGATAATCCGAGGGCAATATGGATCGGCTGACAAGCCTCACAGTCTTTGGCCGGGTGGTGGAATGCGGCGGTTTTTCCGCCGCGGCGCGCCGGCTCAACATGTCGGTCACCATGGTCGGCAATCACGTGCAATCGCTGGAGGATCGGCTCGGCGTGCGACTGCTCAACCGCACGACACGCAAGGTCAGCCTGACCGAAACCGGCAAATATTACTACGAACGCTCGTCGCAGATCCTGGCCGAACTTGAGGAGGCGGACCGGACGGCCGGCGCGCTGAGCTCGACGCCGCGCGGCACGCTGAGGGTCTATACCAGCAGTGCCATCGTGCGTTTCCTGCTGCCCGTCGTCAGCGAATATATGGAGCTCTATCCGTCGATCTCACTCGATTTCAGCGTCGGCGAGCGGATGGTCGACATGATCGAGGATGGCTACGACCTGGTGATGCGCACCGTACCGCCGCCGGATTCCTCGCTCGTTGCCCGCAAGCTGACGCCCTGGCGCCATATGCTCGTTTGCTCGCCGGCCTATTTCGAGACTCATCCGATGCCGAAGAAGCCGGCGGAGGTCGCGGAGCACAATTGCCTGCAATATGCCTATTATCCCTATGGCGACGAATGGCGCTTCGAGGATGGTGCGGGCAACCCGGAGAGCGTCAAGATCGCCGGCAACGTCGTCTCCAACAGCGCCGAGATGCTGCGCTTCCTGACGCTGAGCGGGCGGGGCATCTTCCTGGCGCCGAGCTTCGTGGTGTTCGACGACATCGCCGAAGGGCGGCTGGTGAAGATCATGCCGGACTACCGGCCGGTGGAATTTAACATCAACGCCGTCTATCCCAACCGCAGCCATCTGCCGACGAAGGTGCGGCTGTTCATCGATCTCTTGGTGGAGAGATTTGCCGAGCATCGGAAGTGGATGACGTGAGGGGCCTGCCCGGGGGTAGGCCTGCTCTTTTTTTGCGAGCGGGCTCGGGTGTGGGTAGCACCCCCTGCCCTGCGCTTGCGCTCCGGGCGTTCGCTGCTGCAATCGATTCACTGGATCGATTGCTTCGGCTGCGCCGAACCGCTGCTCACTCCTCGCTTTCGCTGCGGCCGTAGGCCCAGTCCATATAAAGCTCCAGCGCCTTGCGGGTGAACGGGCCTTCCTGAAAATTGCGGTCGTCGAGGCGGGTGACGCCGACGACTTTGGAGTAGTTGCCGGTGGTGAAGATCTCGTCGGCTGCGAGGAAATCCTCGACGGAGAGCGCTGCTTCCACGACGTCGAAACCGGCCTGGCGCAGCAGGCCGATGACCCGCGCGCGGGTGATGCCGGCGAGGAAGGTGCGGTTGGCGGCCGGCGTCATCACCACGCCGTCGCGCACCATGAAGACGTTCGATGAGGCGGTTTCGACGACGTTGCCGTTCAGGTCGCGCACCAGCGCATTGTCGAAACCGCGGCTGCGCGCCTCGGCGATCATGCGGCCGCTGTTCGGATAGAGCGAGCCGGTCTTCGCCTCGGTCATCGCCGTTTCCGGCGACGGGCGGCGATAGGGCGAGACGGTGAGGCTGGTGCCGCCATGGCCGCCCATCGGCGCCTCGAACAGGCAGAGCGCGAAGCGGGTCGATTCCGCGTCGACGGAAACGACGCTGCCGGGCGAACCATGTTCTCCCCAATACATCGGCTTGATGTAAATCGCCGTGGCGCCATCGAATTTCGCAACGCCTTCCCAGGCGAGTGCGGCGATCTCCTCGGCCGACTTCACCGGCTTCAGGCCCATGGCCAGCGCCGAGCGGTTGATGCGCTGGCAGTGCAGGTCGAGATCTGGCGCGATACCATCAAACCAGCGGGCGCCGTCGAAGACCGTGGAACCCAGCCACATGGCATGCGAGGTCGGCCCGATCAGCGGCGGATTGCCCGGGAGCCATTCTCCATCGACATGGGTCCAGGTGGTTGAACGGGGTGATGTATCGACGGCCATGCTGCCCTCCCTATAAAGCCGGCAAAGCAAAAACCTCCGCGGCAAGCCGGGTCAAGGACAAATCCCGCTCGGAAACACGGAAGCAAGAAAATGCCGAAGCATGCGATCATGCCGCAATATTCGTGCGCAGCAACAGCGTCACAGATGGGTGCATCAGCAAAAATGATGGAATGGAATGTTGGAATGGCTGGCTGCAGCATGCGATGATGGGGTGCAACAGCGGATACGCAGCAAGGGAAGACGCCGATGAAAGCCATGTTCTACGAAGCCTTCGAACAGGCGCCCGAAATCCGCACCCTGCCCGATCCGACGCCGACCGAGGACGGCGTTGTCATTGCGGTCGGCGCAAGCGGGCTCTGCCGCAGCGACTGGCACGGCTGGATGGGACACGATCCCGATATCCGCCTGCCGCATGTGCCGGGACACGAGCTTGCCGGGCGCATCGTCGCCACCGGCCGCGGCGTGATGCGTTTCAAGGTCGGCGACCGGGTGACAGTGCCTTTCGTTTCCGGCTGCGGCCATTGCAGCGAATGCCATTCCGGCAACCAGCAGGTCTGCCCCAACCAGTTCCAGCCGGGCTTCACCCATTGGGGCTCCTTCGCCGAATATGTGGCGATCGATTATGCCGACACCAATCTGGTGCACCTGCCCGATACGATCGACGATGCGACGGCCGCAAGCCTCGGCTGCCGCTTCGCCACCTCGTTTCGCGCCGTCGCCGACCAGGCCCGCACCGGGCCCGGCGAATGGATCGCCGTGCATGGCTGCGGCGGCGTCGGCCTGTCGGCGATCATGATCGCCACCGCCCTCGGGGCGAATGCGATCGGCATCGACATATCCGAGGAGAAGCTCGCCTTTGCGCGGGATTGCGGGGCGGTGGCGACGGTCAATGCAGCAGGCGTCGCCGACGTGGCGGAGGCGGTGCGCGAAATCACCAAGGGCGGCGCCCATGTCTCGATCGACGCGCTCGGCCATCCTGTCACCTGCTTCAACTCGATCAAGAACCTGCGCCGGCGCGGACGGCATGTGCAGGTGGGGCTGATGCTCGGTGAACAGGCAACACCGCAGATTCCAATGGCGCAGGTCATCGGCCACGAGCTGGAAATCTACGGTAGCCACGGCATGCAGGCCTGGCGTTACGACGCCATGCTGTCGATGCTTTCGGCCGGCAAGATCGCGCCGCAGAAGCTGATCGGACGGCGGGTCAGCCTCGAAGAGGCCGTGCCGGCGCTGATGGCGCTCGACAAGGCGGAGGCCACCGGAATCAGCGTGATTACCCGGTTTTCATGAGGGAATTCCCACCCTCCCCGCCCGTGACGAGCACCGGACTCAGGGAGGGCGGGACGAGCAACAAGACCCTATTGGGCTACGCCGATCGAGGCGAGAAAAGCTGATGAAGCCGGGATCTTCGACTTGTCCTTGATCTCGATGATGAGGCGCGGATTGCTGTCGAGCTTGGCAAGTGCCCTAAAGACGGCGTGCCAGTGGATCGAGCCTTCGCCGAGGCTCCAATGGCGATCGGCATATCCGTCGGCATCCTGCAGGTGGACATGCTGCAGGCGATTGCCGGCGGCCTTGACGTAGTAATCGACCGGCGGAGCACCGGTGTAGCCGTGGGCATAATGGGCGTGCCCGGTATCGATCGAGACGGCGACCGCGGGCGAATGGAAGCTTTCGGCCAGCGCCACGCGAATATGCGGATCCTTATCCTCGATGTTCTCGATGACCATGGTGCAGCCGATATCCTCGGCGCGCCGGACGGCGTCGCGCAGGGTCATGTGCGTGCGCTCGACCAAGGCTTCGCGGGCGCCGGCATTGTCGTCGAGATTGTTGTAAGACCAGGATGTATAGGGGCTGTGGATGACCATATGGGTGGCGCCGATGGCAGCGCAGACATCGAGACCCTGCAGCAGGCGCCTTGTGACGATGGTGCGGATATCGGGATCTTCCGAGGCGATGGTGAAGCCCCAGAACGGGCCGTGAATGCCGAGGCGGCCGCTGTGGCCGTCGAGAAGCCGCCTGGTGCGGGCGGCAAGCGGCGCCCAGTCGCCGTTGAGAACCTCGGCATCGATGAAGCTCTGCAATTCGAGATCGCGGGATTTTTCGAAAAGCCAGTCGCGGTGAAGCTCGACTTCATCGAGCGTCATGGCGGCGCCGACGACGGGAAGAGAAGACATGGATGCGCTCCATCAATTGGAATGATCAATGTGAAAATGGAAGAACGGTCAAGAACGGCCGCCGCGTTCTATGCGCCCCTTCTGTGTCGGCGGTATTACAGACAGGCAGACTCGAAACCCTCCGGCTTCAGTCATTTCCGCACAGCTGGTGCGGCATTTTCGGGCCTTGCGGAAACGATCCGCCGTACCGATATCAGCGCCGACTACTCGTGATGGCTAGAGCGGTTCAGCTTTTAACGGAAGCGCAGAACCGCTCTATCCTTTTGTTTTTGCGCAATTCCGGACGGAAAACCGGTTCGCACTTTTCCTGGAATTGCTCCAGGCGCACGAGCTGCACTGAACTCTCGGCAACGGAGCCGTACGTTCATCGCTTCGGCGACCGAAGCGCCGCGTTGAAGGCGCTTGGCAATGTTGCCCCCGACAACAGTGCGGTTGTCAAAAGCGGCGTAGAGGTTTAACGGCTGCGCCCGCAAGAAAAAGCCCTGTAAGAAAAAGAAAGAGACATGATGTCCAACTCATTTGTGAAAATGCATGGCAGTGACGAGGCGAAGCGGTTTTTCGTTCTCGGCGACCGGGTCGAGCGGCGGCTAAGAATCAGCGGAACCTGGCTGAATATCTTCGACGTCACCGTGCCATCAGGCAGCCGGACGCCGAAACATGCGCATGCGAGCCCTGAAGTGTTCCGCATCCGCGAGGGACGTCTGACGATCTGGCGCATGAGCGACAGCGGCCCGGAAGAGATCGAGGCCAGCGCCGGCGACATCGTCACCATCCCGCCCTTCATGGTGCATGGCTATGCCAACCGCGGAACCGTCCCGGTGGTGTTTTCCGCGATCGTCGATCGCGAGATGGCCGAGTTCATCGAAGCGGAAGGCGCGACCGAACCCCCGAAGGCCAGCCCTTCGACTGAGACCATCGCCCGCATGACGGCCGCCGCCAATGCTTACGGGATCACCATCCTCGCGGCCTGATGGGACAAGAGCGTGATGCCGTAAATTTCGAGCGATTTTCGGCGTCACGCAGAATTGCGAAAAATTCCGCTACAATCTTCAAACATAACGCGGCGCTGCCGCTATTTTCAAAACTGTCACATCAAGACGCTATAAGGATTTTCACTCGGCGCCTCTTGCGCCGGAAGCGTTTCACCGCCAAAATTGCGCCATGCCTGACAGCGACCCATCCAGTACAAGCTCCGCCCGTTCCAACCGGGATCTCCCGGCCGAGGACGCTGGCGACCACTGTAGATGGCGCGATGACCTCCTCCT
>Ga0102592_1000299_pt1 | contig 99101 bp, 89 predicted proteins | sample AraplaCol_mMF_r2_FD_76861 | JGI IMG/M metagenome (GOLD analysis project Ga0102592, IMG submission 76861) | Arabidopsis root microbial communities from North Carolina, USA - plate scrape MF_Col_mMF_r2 (SPADES assembly) (version 2) | ecosystem: Host-associated > Plants > Roots > Endosphere...
GCCTCAGGCCAGCGCGACCGCCCTACGCAAACGTCCACGAAAGGCATCCAGAAAGAAGAAAACCACTCTGCACTGACCGGACATCCTGATCTGGCCAGCGATAGGACATTCTGATTTAGCCAGAACAGGGTGTCAGGGCCAATTAGACTTGTCGTACTTAGGCCAAATAGAAATGTCGTACCCCCTTGCCTGTAGACTGGAGCCCTCAAGAAACGGTTCTTAAGGCCTCACAGACGCATGCGCCATGGCACTCTCCGACACGTTACGTAGCTGGGCAAGGCGTATCAAGCGCGATGGTGTGACGCTATGGTTTGCGTGCAAGAATCCAGGCATTCCTCTGTTGCCGAAACTCCTGTGCATGTTTGTCGTCGCCTACGCGCTGAGCCCGATTGATTTGGTACCAGACTTCATTCCAGTCCTTGGATATGTCGACGATGTTCTGCTATTGCCAGGACTGATCTGGCTGGCAGTTCGCCTCATTCCTAACAGCGTTCTCGTCGCCAGCCGAGCCCAGGCAGACGCGTGGCTGGAAGAAAAGCGAAAGAAGCCAACGAGCCGCTGGGGTGTCGCCCTTGTTCTTTCGGTGTGGCTTGCAATCGCATACGGGGCCTGGCTGACGCTCCGCTAGCCGAGTCGATGACTGACGTGATCTCAACAAGCCGATGATTGCGTGTTGACCGACTCGCACTCGCTCGCCTCTCGGCGTGCTGCAATTGCCGAAAGGCGCGTCGACAGAAGTGGATTTGATTTCAGGTCGTCACCTCACCTCTTCCAGATCTCCCGGCTTCCAACTCCGGTCAAACCACGCCTGCAGCGGCGCATATAGTCGGAGAATGACCATCCACTTCTTCTTTGGCATGGTCTCCACCCAGTTGCTCTCCTGGCCTGCTGGCGCCTTCGGACCGAACCAGACCGTGTACGAGCCATCGGCATTTGGTTTCATGCTCTTCTGGTTGCTGTCGATGCCGGCAAGCTTCTGGTTGGTTTCCAGCATCGAGCGTGTTTGTGTGTCGTATGCCGTGAACGACCAGAACTGGCCGGCCGGCACCGGCCCTGGCAGGGTTACCTTGTAGGTCCTGGAGCCATCCAGATATTCGCCTTTTCCGTCCCGGGTCGTTATCGCGTATGCCGAACCCGATCCTGGCTTGGCCGCAGACATGGCAGGCGTGATTCCGGTCGCGGCATAGTGGAACAGCGTGCGCGCATCCAGCATGCGTTCGCCGTTGTCCATGAACTGGTAGCTGTTGCCGATGAAGCCATTACCCCACTGCCGGTCAGGAAAGAACTTAAAGCGCGCGTCGCGCGGGGCGAACTGAATTGCGCGTGCAGCGGCATTCCCTACCGCGACGGCGTCGGTCAAGATTGATTTCATCCGTGCATCGGGCTCGAAAGGCTTTCCCTTCTTGATGCCGATGGCACTGAACAGGCCGACGATCTCCGGATCAAACGCATCTCCCGGTTCGTACTGAATGACTTCGTTCATCTCCTGGTAGAACTTGAAATTGTTCGAATGGATAGTATTGAACTGCCTGCCAGAGGTGTTGACGAACGTCGTCACTGGCGGATTCTCGGCGAGCGCCAGCGGATAAATGTGCGTGCGCTGCTTCACGTGCCTGACGGTTGCCGGCGTGTCGTTGTTCTGTACAAAGGCGCGGAAAAACATCAGGTTGGTAAAGGTAGGTGTTGGTATTACGAAGTAGCCTTTGTCAGGCACCGCCCCTTTATAGCCAGGGGGCACGAACAGATATTTCCCACCTTTGCCCTTGTCCGGTCCCGTCATGCCGACATCCGTGACAAAACGGAAATAGGCGTCATCGACCGGCCCCAGCACGCCGGGCGGAATCTCAACCACGACTGGGCCGTCCTTGACGTCAATGCATGTGGCGCCATAAACCGTGGTGGAGTTTGCGGTAAGGAAGAGCGAACGCGCGTCCAGCAGATCTTCGCTGATGCTGAGGCCCTGGTTTTTCCTGACGCCTGCTTGTTCCAGGCCGGTGCAGATGGCGTGTACGGATGCAGCGGGAATCCCTGAGAGGAACGCCTCGATGCCGCGCGAGAAGTCGACTTGATCGTAGGCCTTCCTGACCGTATCCGCGTCAGGCAGGCCGTCGACAAACTTCAGTGCGCCGATGCGCGTCTCCACCGTATCCGGCGTCGTAATGGAGGGCGGCACCACTGCAGAATATTTCGGGGTGGTTTGAGCCTGTGCCGAAGCCACGGCCACCATTGAAAATACGGAGACAAGTATTGCTGCTTTCATGGATTTCCCCACGTATCAAACTACGTGACAGTTTTTAACGTCAACGGGGAATATATCGGTAGACCACCCGGGGCGCCCCATACATCACTGCTGAAAGTTTTATCTCTCCTTGTTAAAAATTGTCGATGGGTCGGTGGTCATCTGCGCTACGGCAAATGCGGTCGGCGGCCTGCGTTGTTTCCCCTTTCCCGGCCGTGCGATAGGTCATTGGTCCAATGGCAGACAGGCGTTGTCCGGTCTACCGTGTCCGAACCTACTGCTGGTGCACGGGGAGGAACCTCCATGTCGGCAATCAATCCGTCGCACAGCGACAGCGTGCAGGATCGCGCACCCACCCTCGACGTGGTCGATCGCGTGTCCGAGATGTGCTTTGGGCTCTACATGGCGTTGACGTTCGTTGGCGCGGTGTCATCCGCCACGGCCGGGCCCGATGCCGCCCAGACCATGCTGCGTGCCGCGCTGGGCTGCAATCTCGCCTGGGGGCTGGTCGACGCCATCATGTATCTGGTGCGGACGCTGGCCGGGCGCGGCATGCTGCAGAAGCTTGCCTTGACGGCCAAGCATGGCGATGCGCCTGCGGGCATTGCCGCCATACGCGATGCGCTGCCGCCAGCCATGAACCCGCACATCGCCAACGACGACCTCGAACCGGTGCGGCTGCGCCTGGTCTCCGGCGCCACGGTGCCAGACCGCCCCACGCTGAATGGTGGCGACTTCCTTGCTGCAATCCGTATCTTCTTCATCGTGGTGCTGACGACATTCCCCGTGGCGCTGCCATTCGTGCTGCTGCACGACGTCGCCACGGCTTTGGTGGTGTCCAGGGTGCTGACGCTGATCATGCTGTTCGTGGGCGGCGCGGCGCTGGGGCACTACGGCGGGATCAACCCGTGGCGCGCCGGATTCTGGATGATGGCGCTAGGGGTGGCCGTCACCATGGCGGTCATTGCGCTGGGAGGCTGAGATGCGTGCCACCGCCCTGGCAGCAGCTGTGATCTGGCTGGCGTCGAATGGCGCCCATGCGCAGGAAATAGCCGTCACCCCGCCTGCCCCCGCCGAGGCTGCGCCGCCGCCCGCCTGGAGTTTCCTGGCAACGGGCTTCTGGAACATGCCGCGTCACGAAGACAGCTATGGCTCGGGCATATTCTCGGCCGATCACGGTCAGTTGCATCTCGAGGCGCGCGTCAACTACGAGGCCATGCATGCCCAGTCGGGCTTTGTCGGCTGGTCGTTCTCGGGTGGAGAGACCTTCCAATACAAGGTCACGCCCATTGTCGGCGTCGTGGTTGGCAGCGCGCACGGCCCCATCGCCGGCGTGGAGGCCAGCCTCGCGGTAAGCAAGTTCGACTATTACATCGAGGCCGAATACCTGCCCGGAACGGGGTCCACAACGCCCTACACCTACGCATGGAGCGAACTCGGATTTCGCCCCGTCCAGTGGCTGCGGGTCGGCCTTGTCGCACAGCGTACGCGGATCTACGGCGGCGACCGCGAATTCCAGCGCGGCGGGCTGGTGCAACTCACGTTTGGCAAGGTCACCGGCAGTGTCTACTGGTTCAATCCGGCGTCCCACGACCAGGTGGTGATTGCCGCCATGTCCCTCGCGTTCTAGCGCGGCCTTGCCGGCCCGCACCGGCTGCGGCCCGGCGAGCGCAGGCTACGTCACGTTCCCGGCAAGAACGGGCCGCCTGCGCCCTGCCCTTTGCCTACATCACGCGATGTGCGAAATGGCCGCGCCGCGCGTCGGTCATCAGCTGCGAGAAATCGTCGACGTTCATATGGACCAGCGCTTCGCGGTCGCCGGCCTCGAAGTAGACGTCGTCGTGGGCCAGCAAGCTATCGTCGATCCAGGTCAGCGTGCCGTAAGCCATCCCAACCGGTGGCAGCGCGTGCTGGTCGCAGTCGCGGAACACCTCGCGCACGCCGTCGGCATGCGCGTAGGCCAGCTTGCGGCCGGTCTGCTCTCGTAGTTCAGCCAGTTTCAGGCGATGGCTGGCGGGAATCACGGCGGCCAGATAGCCCTTGTCGTCTTCCAGCAGCACGGTACGCGCCAGCCGGTCGGCGGGGATGCTGGGCGCCGGCATTGCCGTCGCGTCAGCGGGCGTCCCGGGCCGCCCGGGGCGTCGCACGGTCTCGAACCGGCTCTCCGTCCTGCTCAGGCATCGTGCCAGCTTCGTAGACATGGTCATGATCGCAGCCTCCCGGCGTCAGCCGCCGCAGTGCTCTGAAGTACCGGAACTATAGGTCACGCACCGCGCGGCAAATGGTCGGTGCTAACCCGAATCGTGATGGCGCACACGTCATAGCGATGCCCTATCGCGCCGATTGCAAAGCTCTCATGTTGTTGACATGCGCTCTCGCCTATATTTCTCGTGCGACAGGATCTGCCGAGGCAGAGCCTCGTGGAAGTGTTGACGCGTGAAGACAGACTAGAACTACCGTTTGGATCCCCCAAAGGAGAGAGCATGTCTAACGAAAAGTGTCCCTTCAACCATGCCGCCGGCGGCGGCACCACCAATGCGGACTGGTGGCCGAAACAGCTGCGGCTTGACTTGCTGGCCCAGCATTCGGACAAATCCAATCCGCTGGGCGAGGGATTCGACTACGCCGCGGCCTTCAAGAGCCTCGACTACGCTGCGCTGAAGCAGGACCTGGCCAAGGTGATGACCGATTCGCAGGACTGGTGGCCGGCCGACTTCGGCCACTATGGCCCACTGTTCATCCGCATGGCCTGGCACAGCGCCGGCACGTATCGCATCGGCGATGGCCGTGGGGGTGGCGGCCGCGGCCAGCAGCGTTTTGCGCCGCTCAACAGCTGGCCCGACAACGTCAGCCTGGACAAGGCCCGCCGGCTGCTATGGCCCGTCAAGCAGAAGTACGGGCAGAAGATTTCCTGGGCCGACCTGATGATCCTGGCCGGCAACGTCGCCCTGGAAACCATGGGCTTCAAGACGTTTGGCTTTGGCGCCGGCCGCGAAGACACCTGGGAACCGGACCAGGACGTCTACTGGGGCAATGAAAAGACGTGGCTGGGCGGTGATGTGCGTTACGGCAAGGGTGCCGCGGGCAGGCAGGACGACGGCGGCGTGCTGGTGGCCGATGTGGAAAAACATGGCGAGGAAGTCAGCCGCACCGACCCGGGCCGCAATCTGGAAAATCCGCTGGGCGCGGTGCAGATGGGCCTGATCTATGTGAATCCGGAAGGCCCGGACGGTAACCCCGATCCGCTGGCCGCCGCGTATGACATCCGCGATACGTTTGGCCGAATGGCCATGGACGACGAGGAAACCGTGGCGCTGATCGCCGGCGGCCACACCTTTGGCAAGACGCACGGCGCTGGCCCTGCCAGCAACGTGGGGCCGGAACCCGAAGCGGCCGCGCTGGAACTGCAGGGCCTGGGCTGGCAGAACAAGTACGGGACTGGCAAGGGCGCCGACACCATTACCAGCGGTCTGGAAGTGACGTGGAGCAGCACCCCGACCCAATGGGGCCAGGGCTTCTGGGAAAACCTGTTCAACTTCGAATACGAGTTGACCAAGAGCCCGGCCGGCGCCAACCAGTGGGTGGCGAAGGATGCACCTGAAACGGTGCCGCACGCGCACGATGCGTCGAAGAAGCTCAAGCCGACCATGCTGACCACCGACTTGTCGCTGCGCTTCGATCCGATCTACGAGAAGATCTCGCGCCGCTTCAAGGACGATCCGAAGGCGTTTGCCGATGCCTTCGCCCGCGCGTGGTTCAAGCTGACCCACCGCGACATGGGGCCGGTGGCGCGCTACCTGGGCCCGGAAGTGCCGTCCGAGGAACTGCTGTGGCAGGACCCGATCCCGAAGGTGGACCACCCGCTGGTGGACGACAAGGACATCGCGGCGCTCAAGCAGAAGGTGCTGGCATCGGGGCTGTCGATCGCCGAACTGGTGAAGACGGCGTGGGCCTCGGCGTCGACGTTCCGCGGCTCGGACAAGCGCGGCGGCGCCAATGGTGCCCGTATCCGCCTGACCCCGCAGAAGGACTGGGCGATCAACGAGCCCGACCAGCTGGGCAAGGTGCTGTCGAAGCTGGAAGGCATCCAGAAGGAGTTCAACGGTGCGGCATCGGGCGGCAAGAAGGTCTCGCTGGCCGACCTGATCGTGCTGGCGGGTGGCGCCGCCATCGAGAAGGCGGCCGAGAAAGCTGGCAAGAAGCTGACCGTGCCATTTTCGCCTGGCCGCATGGATGCGTCGCAAGACCAGACCGACGTGAAGTCGATGGACGCCATGGAGCAGACCGCCGATGCGTTCCGCAACTACGTCAATCCGCGCGTGCGCGTGCCCGCCGAGCACATGATGATCGACAAGGCGCAACTGCTGACACTGACCGCGCCCGAGATGACGGTGCTGATCGGCGGCATGCGCGTGTTGAACGTCCATGCTGGCAAGGATGCCCACGGCGTGCTGACCGACCGGCCCGAGACGCTGACGAACGACTTCTTCCGCAACCTGCTCGATATGAGCCTGGAGTGGACGCCGCTGTCGCGCGACGTGTTCGAAGGCGCCGATCGCAAGACCGGCGCGGTCAAGTGGACGGGCTCGCGGGTCGACCTGGTATTCGGCTCGCACGCGCAGCTGCGTGCGCTGTCCGAGGTGTACGCCAGCGCCGATGGCGCCGACCGGTTCTACACGGACTTTGTCGCCGCCTGGGCCAAGGTGATGGACCTGGACCGCTTCGACCTGCGCAAGTAAGGTAGCGCTGTAGCAAAAAGGGCGCCGATGTGGGAATCGGCGCCCTTCTCTGTTTCTGATCCTGGTGATCGGTATGTTGCCGAAGGCCGCAGCCTTGGTTGCCTCCGGCCAGATACATGCATATCCAGCCTGAATGTCCGGAGGATTATGGTTTGCAGCACGCGCTTAATGCCCGCAGGCAGAATTCCGCCACCACGCCGGCCATCTGGTCGATATCGAGCGGCTCCGCCGATACTGCGGAAATGCGGGTATGGCTGGCCGTCACCGTAGCCAGGCCATGCGCGGCGATCCAGACCGCGAAGGCCAGTTGCTCCTCGGTCAGTTGCGTCGGCGCCCTGCCGTCCAGGCACGCGGTCACGGCCTCGCACACACGCGAGAACGAATCGCCCGCGGCCTGCGTCAGTTCGGGATAATCGGTGCGGCGTTCGACGCCGGGGCCAAACATCAGGTGGAAGCGTGCCGGATACGTGTGCGCAAATTCGGCATAGCCCACCAGCAGCCCGCGCAGGCGGTCGGCCGGCGTGGTGTTCGGCAGCCGGGCGGCGCGTTCGCTCTTGAAGTGCTTGAGTTCGCGGAACGCCTGCGCGGCGATTGCCGCCAGCAGCCCGTTGCGGTCCTGAAAATGGTGCGATGGCGCGCCGGGCGACACCCCCGCCAGCCTGGCTGCCGTGCGCATGCTCATCGCGGCAACGCCTTCGGTATCGATCAGATGCAGGCCCCAGGCGATCAGCGCCGCGCGCAGATCGCCATGGTGCCACTGCCCTTCGGGCTTGGTGGCTGCGCCGCTGGGCGCCTTGGGGGAGCGGGATGGGCGGGCCGCCGTGGAATCCTGTGTCATGCCGGGTTGCTGCCGTGATTCAAGGGCCTCCATGCTACCGTGGCTACGTGGCTACGGGGCTGTCCAGCGCGCCGTCGGCCTCCGGTGCGGTGGCCGGGCGCCGACGCAACGCGGCCTTCACCACGGCGTACTGCACGCAGAACAGCACCCCCTTGGACGCGGCCGGATAGATCGCGATAAAGGCTGGCCACGACGCCGGATGCCAGATCGCCACGAACGCGTTCAGCACGGCAGACACCAGCATCAGCACCGCCCAGGCGTAGCCGAAAAATGTCATCTCGGGCTGTACTCGCGGCGCGATGGCCGGTGGCACATATCGGTTCATCCAGCCGCCGCGCAGCATCACCACGCCGATCACCAGAAACAGGATGCTCGGCTTTGCCATTACGAAGCGCGGATCGGACGTGACCCATGTGGCAACCGACGACACCACGACCGACGCCAGGCTGATCCACTGCAGCACCGCCACACGGCGGCGATGGACGATTTCCCGGCCAACCACGGCCAGTGCCACGACCAGCCCCGCCAGCGTGGCGATGCGGACATCCACGCTCAGCGCCATAAGCACGGCAAAGACCAGCACGCCCAGCGTATCGAGAATAACGGGCCACGCCACCCGCAGGATCCGGCTCATGTGCTCGCTCCTTCCACCCAGTTCCCGTGGAAGCCAAATGGCACGCGCTGCGGCAATTCCACCGTGGCGATCGGGCCTGCCTCGACGTTCAGGGCATCGAGCACCAATAGTTCACTGGTGTTCGATGCCGCGCGCCACACCACTGCCAGCAGCCAGCCGTCGCCTTCCGCACGGCCCCGCGTGGCGAATACCGGCTCGGAGGTGGCGTCGCCCGGGGGCAGCCACAGCGTGGCCTGCGCGCCGGACTGGGCATCGACATGCACGATGCCGTTGCGCTCGCTGTGGTCCGACTGTCCCTGTCCGGCGTCTTCCCCCGGCACCGAGGCCGCAAACCACCCATGCCGATGCGGGCGGCCGGCCAGACGGTCGTCGATGCGCGGAAACTCGCCCGGTATGTCGCACAGGCGCTGGCTGGTGAAACTGTCGCGGCCACCGGCCAGGTCAAAGGTCCAGCGGGTCAGATACGCCAGCTGGCGCGACCGGTCGCCCGGCGAGCCGTCCGGGCGCGGAAACAGCGGTGCCTCGTCGTAGACCATGACATCGGCATGGATCGTCTCGCCCTCCTCCCATGCGTTCAGCGCGTGGAACACGTAGCACGGCGGCCCCTGGAACCAACGCACCGCCGCCGAAGGCGAGTCACGCCGCATGATGCCGATCATCGACGGCCGGTCTGCCTCGAAGGCATACGGCGGCAGCCCCTTCTCCAGGCGCTCGCGGCTGCCGGTCAGCGGCAGCACAGGAAACAGCAGGTGCCGCGTGGTCATCATGAAGTCGTGAACCATGCTGCAGTACGGCGTTTCGAACTTCAGATGGCGGGTGAGCCGGGCATCGGGACCGATGGTGCCGGTCGTCATGGCGGCGGTCAGCGGGCCATCGGCGTTGTAGCCGAAGAAGAACATTCCCCCGTCAGCGGATCGATCTTGGGATGGGCCGTGAACGGGCCCTGCAGCGGGCCATAGTCGGCATAGCCCAGCGTTTCCAGCGTGTCCGGGGTCATGCGCGTGGGCCTGTGCGCTTCTTCCAGCGCCAGCAGCCGCTGGCCGTGCCACACGATATTGGTGTTTGCCACGCCCCGGTCGTCGCCTGCCCACTCGGGCGCATCGGGCAGCTTGCCCGCGAAGGCGCGGAACAGTGCCCGGCCCGCCCGATCCTCGTCGCGCCATTTCGGTGTGCGGACCCAGCGGTTGCGATAGGCGGCGGCACCGTCCGCCAGTGCGATGGCGTGGATCATGCCGTCGCCGCCGAACCAGTGGGTCACGGCACTCGGGAAACGCGGATTCGGACCATTTCGATACAGGGTGCCGGTCAGTTCCCGGGGCAGCGCACCATGCACCTTCAGGCCGGCGGCCTCGATTTCCTGTGACACCGGCGCGCAGTTGCCGTTTGTCCAGATGCTGTCCGGCGCCCGCTGGGCCTGCTTGTCATGCGCCTGCTCATGCGCATCTTCATGCACTCGTTGCTGTGCCGTCTCCACGCTGCCTCCCATCCAAACTAATCACTGTTCAGTTTGCGTATTCAAGGCGCCGCCGCAGGGGAAGTCAAGGAAATCTGGCTTGGGGATTTCGCCTATGCGCCCGCGTGCCCATGCACGAAGACGGGCAGCCGGAAGTTTTCATCAACGCCCAGAAAACGTTCATGGCGATGGACACACGGCTGGCCGGGGCCGCCGCGTATAGTGGAAAACGCCATTTCCGGCCCGACCGTAAAAGGAGTCCACCCCATGGCCATCGCCCGTCCTTTCGAGCATTCTTCCATCGTCACCACCCTGCGCCGCGCGGCCTGGCTGGCCGTGCCGGCCGCGCTGCTGGCGGTGTCCGGCATTGCCAGCGCCCAACTGGGCGACATGCTGAAGTCGTCGCCGCTGGGCGGCAGTTCCGGGTCCAGCCAGGGCGCAGCTGGCGCGCTGGGCAACCTTGGCGGCCTGGGCAGCATCTCGTCACTGACGTCCAGTTCGGCCGGCAATGCGGCCGGCGTGATCGAGTTCTGCATGAAGAACAACTACCTGAACGCCGACGCGGCCACATCGGCCGTCAAGGACAAGCTGCTGGGCTCGGTGTCGGGTGGCACCTCGGACACGGGCTACAGCGACGGCTCGCGCGGCATCCTGTCGACCGGCGGCGGCAAGCCTATGGACCTGAGCGCCAGCGGCCTGAAAGCCGAAGTCACCAAGCAGGTCTGCGACAAGATCCTGGCGCAGGGCAAGTCGATGCTCTGAGCGCCGGCGCGCGTGCGTGGGTTGCGGCCTATGCCGCGTCAGGGTCCGGCGAGTTGATGACGACCGTCGGCACCACCGACTGCGCCACCACCTTCGATACCACGGAACCGGTCAGCGCCGCCTTGAGCGGGCCCACGCCCTTGGCGCCCACTACCAGCAGGTCGGCGTTCTGTTCCGCGGCAAAGCCCACGATGGATGCCACGGCATCGCCGCGCAGCCAGTGCTCGTGAATGGCATCGGTATGGCTATCCAGGATGCGGTGCGCGGCTTCGAACGCCAGGCGCGCCTGCTCGCGGTTTTCCTGCTCGAAATCGACCGTGCCAAACCCGGTGCGCCCCAGCACCGGCGATACGTGTATCAGATGGACGATGCGCGGCGCGGCCAGCGCGCCGGTGGAGGCCACCCAGGAGGTGGCAGTGTGGCTATGGGCGGACCCATCGATTGCCAGCACAACTACGGTCATCGGACGCTCCTTTCCAGAATGGATCGAACTGTCGCGAGCATACTGCAAGAACCGTTGGCCATGCGGCACACGGGCGCGCCTGGCGCGTCCTGGCAGCCTGCCGCGCAGTTGCCTACCATGTCATCACCGCCTTGCCATCCCTGCAAACTTCCGGGCCATCCCATGCCGACCGACGCCAACCCCATCACCGCTCCCCCACCCCGCCTGCTCCAGCTGCCCCTGCACACCACGTTGCGCAATGGACAGCCGGTGGTGCTGCGCAAGATCCGGGAAGACGACAAGGCGGGCATTCTCGAAGCGTTCTCGCAGCTGTCCGACGACTCGCGCTACACGCGCTTCATGGCGGCCATGCGCGATTTGCCCGAGGCGCTGCTGGACGACGTGGTTCACCCGGTGCCCGGGCAGGACTGCACGCTGGCCGCCGTGGCGGGCAACGCCGAAAGCGGGCATCTGGTTGGCGGCGCGCGGTTCGTGGCGCTGCCGGGGCGCGATGCCTGCGAGTTTGCCGTGACCGTGCTCGACGGCTGGCAGTCCACCGGCCTGGGCAGCCTGCTGATGCAGACACTGATAGAGGTTGCGCGGGCCGCCGGGTTCGGCACGATGGAAGGCTACGTGCTGTCGGCCAATCGCGGCATGCGTGGGCTGGCGCACCGTCTTGGCTTTGCCGATACTGTATGCCCCGACGACGCCACGCTGCGCGTGGTCACGCTTGACCTTCGCCATACGCGATCCGCCTGACAAGTCAAATCTTTATCGGTCACCTCCGCGTGCGCAAACGCACGGATGCGGGGTTGGCCCCCCCGTAACTTCGGCCTCAAAGAGCCGCAGCGGCAACATCGCCAGCTGCCCGCATGTCGCCCAGGGCGGCGTGTGACACCGGAGAGGCATTCATGGCATTGAGCGATCCATCGCCGGAAACGACGCTGCAGACACAAGTCTGCGTGATCGGTTCCGGCCCGGCCGGTATTGCCTGCGCGTTGGAATTGGCGCGGCGCCGGATCGACGTGATCCTGGTGGAGGCAGGCGGCACCGACCACCTGCCAGAGGCGCAAGCGATGTGCGATGCCGAGATCGTCGATCCCCGACGCCACGCGCCGATGCACGACGCCGTACGGCGCGCACTGGGCGGGACGTCGTGGCTCTGGGGCGGGCGCTGCCTGCCGTTCGATCCGATCGATTTCGAGCCGCGCGACCACGTGCCGGACGTCGGCTGGCCGGTTTCCTACGCGGAGATCGCGCCGTGGTACCGCATCGCGTGCGAATACGCCAACTGTGGCCGCCCGACATTCACGCTGGCCGAACTTGAGGCCCCGTCGGCCCGCCAGCCTTTAACCAACACGTTCCAGCCCGGCGCCGTCATCGCCAGCGACCTGGAGCGCTGGAGCGGCGAACCCAATTTCGCGCGCCGCTATGCCGAGGCGCTGCGCACCAGCCCGCATGTGCGGCTGCTGCTCGATGCCACATGCGTCGCCATCGACCTGATGCCCGGCAGCGAGCAGATCCGCAGTGTGGGCGTGGTCACGGGCCTGTGCGGCGACACCCGCCTGCGCATTCGTGCCGATCGTTATGTGCTGGCCTGCGGCGGGCTGGAATCCACGCGACTGCTGCTCAATGCCAACCTGCAGCACAACGACCAGCTAGGCAACCGTGGCGGGATGCTGGGGTGCCACTACATGGGCCACGTGTCCGGCAAGATCGCCAGCGTGCGCCTGCACGCCGACCCGGCCCGTACCGTCTGGCATTTCGAGCGCGATGCCCAGGGCTTCTATGCCCGGCGCCGCCTGACCGTGCCAGCCGAGATGCAGCACCGCCATGGCCTGCTCAATACCGCGATGTGGCTGGACAATCCGCCCCTGGCCGATCCCCGGCACGGCAACGGCTTGCTGTCGATGGCCTACCTGGCGCTGCGCACACCCGGCCTGAGCCGCCTGCTGGCTGCGCCGGCCATTGCCAGGCTCACCACGGCGGGCGGCCCCCCCGACGCGCTGACCGCCCATCTGCGCAACGTTGCCCGCGCCTTGCCGAAGATCGCGGCCTTCGTACCGCCGTTTGCCTACCGCCACTATCTGGCACGCCCGCGGCTGCCCGGCTTCATGCTGCAGAGTCCCACCAACCTGTACGCGCTGCACTATCACGCCGAACAGCTGCCGCACCGGGCCAGCCGCGTCACGCTGGCCGACAGCGCGGATCGCCACGGCATGCGGCGGCTCAAGGTGGATTTGCGGTTTCAGCGTGCCGATGCCGAATCGGTGGTGCGCGGCCACGCCTTGCTGGACCGGCACCTGCGCGATACGGGCGCGGGCCAGCTCGACTACTGGACGCCGGCGTCCGAGCGGGTGGACGCCGTACTGGCGATTGCGGCCGACGGCTTTCACCAGATCGGCACCGCCCGCATGGCCGCCGACTGGCGCCGGGGCGTGGTGAACCGGGATTGCCGCGTGTTTGGCACCCGCAACCTGTATGTCGCCAGCAGCGCGGTGTTTCCGACGTCGAGCCAGGCCAATCCAACGCTGACCATCCTGGCGCTGGCCGCACGGCTTGCCCATCATCTCGCGATGCAGCTCGAAAACAACCAGCCGGGGCGCGACCTGGCTGGCGACGATGGGCGCCTGGCTGATGCCACCGCCGGCAACGGCAACATGCCGATGGCCGCGCGCACGGCCGGCGGGGCGATGCCGTAAGACGGCCGGGCTCCGGCCCGAGAGTCGCGCCGCTTGTGGCCCCGCTTGTCGCCCCGCTTGTCGCCCCACTGCCCGGCCGTCCTTGCGCGCCCGGTTCGCTGTCAATGCGCGGTCATGGCGCGCCTTGCCTTTATTGCGCGCCCGACAGCACCGCCTTCTGCGTGGCAAGCTTCGCGCCCATGGCTTCGGCCAGCGCGTGCAGGCCCGACATCGGCCGCACCATCACTTCGAACTCCTCGATCTTGCCGGCATCGTCAAAACGAAGCATGTCGATGCCTTTCAGCGCCTTGCCATCCACCTCGGCACTGAATTCCAGCACCGCACTCTTGCCGTCATCCGTGGCGAACATGCGGTGATAGGTGAAATTGCGGAACACCGTGTTCACCGTCTTCAGTACCAGCTTGATGGCGGCACGGCCCGGATATGGCGTATGTGCCACAGGCGAGAGAAACACGATCCGGTCTGACAGCAGCGGGTCCAGCTCTTCCATGGCATTGCGTGCCAGCAGCGTGTGCCAGGCTGCCAGCGTCTGCTGCGCGGCGGGGGTCAGGCCTTGAACGTCCATGCGGGTCTCCTGGGGATTGGGGTTGGTGCAACCTGTGCCGGTGCTTCCCGAGCTTGATTTATGCAACTGGTTGCATAGAGACGCATGCTAACGCGTGCCCGGGCAAAATGCCAGCGCAAAACCGCTCTGACCTTGGGCCATGCACACACTGCATTCCGCGCCTGAAGTTGCCCTCAAAATGCTAGAAATACAAAATCAGACAAACGCCTACAGCGTCTGCGTGTGCCTCACTCTAAGCTTCATCGCAGGACCTGACCCGTCCTGTTTAACCTCCCCCTGCAAACCCGCCTGATTTGCGTCAGGCGGGTTCTTTTTTTGGCCTCATGCAAATGTTTCAAATGTGCGATTTCGCATATTGCGGAATCCCGCATTCGGCAAACATCGGCAAATAGCCAAAAAATCGAGGAGGCGACCGTCATGCCAGATTCACCGCAAGTCCTTGACCAGGCAAGCCGGTTCGGCAGCATCCGCACCCCGCCGGGCCAGCAGTGCCCGATCTCGCCCAGTTCGGTGCATAGCGGCACGCCGATGATGCGCTACCAGGAACACTCCTGCACGGTGGACGGCGCGGCCTGGACGATGGTCTGGGATTGCACGCGGAGCACGTTCGACTGGTATTACGAATTCGACGAGGTGGTGATCATTCTGGAAGGCAGCGTGCGGGTGACCGACTGCCATGGCAACACGCATACGCTCAATGTGGGCGATGCGGGCTACTTCCCGTGTGGGACGACCTGGCTCTGGGAGGTGGACAACTACGTGCGCAAGGTGGCCTTCTGCCACAACACGATTCCGCGGGGTCTGCGCCTGCCCGTGCGGATCACGCGCCGGCTGGCGCGCGAAGTTCAGGTTCGCGCCCGGAAGCTGCCGCCACTGGGGCGCCAACTGGCAAGCTGGCTGCAGCGCGTGGCAAGGATTGGCCGCACAACGGCCAGCGTGATGCTGTTCGGGATGCCGCTCTAGCCGCTGGTTCGGGCGTTACCGGCGCGGCTGTCCCGCCGCGTCCAGCGCCTGCAGGATCGCATACGCAGCCTGCACGCGCGCCGGGATCGGCAGGTTACGATTTGCCAGCATCACCACACCGATCCGCCGTCCGGGCACGAATGCCACATAGGCGCCAAAGCCATTGGTCGAACCGGTCTTGTTGATCAGCACATCGGCGGGCGCCGGTTGCGGTGGCTCGATGCGCTGCACGGCCTGGGCGTCGCGAACCATGCGGGCGTCGTTGCCGGCCTGCAGCACGTCCAGCGCCACCGGCCAGCCGTAGCGTTCCCACCCCAGCCCCTGCGTCATGCCGCCCACCCGGAAATACCCCGTATGCGTGGCCGCCAGCGCCTGGCGCAGCGCGGGGTCGGAGACGGCCTGCCCGTCGATATTCAGTTCGACATAGCGGATCATGTCGGCGGCGGTGGTCTTGATACCGTAGGCCTGGCCGTCGAACACGCCAGCCGACGCACGCACGGGCTTGTCGTCCTTGTAGCCCCACGCGTAGTGGGCCATCCGGGCACGTGGCACGTCGATCCAGGAATGGCTCAGGCCGAGTTTCGGGATCAGTTGCCGCGTCATCGCGCTTTCAAACGAGGTGTCCAGCGCCTGGGCGGCCGCCAGGCCGAACAGTCCGATGCTGACGTTCGAATAGCGCCGCTGCGTGCCCGGCGCAGCTTCGGGCTGCCAGTTGCGCAGCCAGTCGATCATCTGCGGCATGGAATTGATGGCGTCCGGCACCTGCAGCGGCAAGCCCCCGGCCGTGTAGGTGCCCAGTTCCAGCAGGCTGATCCGGTCGAACGCGCTGCCGGCAAGCGTTGGCAGGTAGCGGGTGGCCTTGTCATCGAGCGAGAGCGCGCCGCGCGCCTGGGCCCAGGCGGCCAGCGTGGCTGTCAATGTCTTGCTGACCGATCCGATCTCGAACAGCGTGTCGTCGGTCACGGGCTGGCTGCCCTGCCGCGATGCCACGCCGTAGTTGAACACCTGGTGCCGCCCGCCGGCGGTGACTGCCACCGCCATGCCCGGCACCTTGTACTGGGCCATCACGGGCTGCACCGCTGCGTCGACGGCCTGGCGAATCGCGTCGGTGCCAACTGCGGGTGCGGCCAGTGCGGCCGGGGCAAACACGGCAAGCGTCAACGCGAACAGCCCGGTACGTACCGGACGACGGGTGGCAAGGCGGCGGAGCGTGGGGGCGACGGTGGGATTCATCGGTAAACCGGAGGGCTGGTGCCAAGGCAAGGATCGCATTGTAGCTGCGCCGACAGCCGCCGCAGCGGGGTGACAGGCCTGCCCGTTTCGGCCTTTTTTGGTGCGTGGCGGCCTACAATGGCGGCTTCGCCGTCCTGATAGGTCTATTGCCATGCAGCCCGGTGCGTCGCTGAACCTGCTTGAAATCGTCGGCCTGCTGGTAGGTGGGCTGGCCCTGTTCCTGTATGGCCTGGACTGCATGACCGGCGGCCTCAAGGCGATTGCCGGGGCGCGGCTGCAGTCGCTGCTGGGCACGCTGACGGCCAGCCGCTGGCGCGGCGTGCTGGCCGGGGCGGGCATCACCGCGCTGCTCAATTCGTCCACCATCACCACGGTCCTGCTGGTGGGCTTTGTCTCGGCCGGGCTGATGACGCTGGCCCAGTCCATTCCGGTCATCATGGGCGCCAATATCGGCTCCACGCTGACGGCCCAGATCATCGCCTTCAATATTTCCGCGATCACGCCGTTCCTGCTGGCGCTGGGCTTCCTGCTGCATGGCTTTGCAAAGCGGGAACTGCTGCGCCAACTGGGCGGCGTGGTGCTGGGCCTGGGGCTGCTGTTCCTGGGCATCGAGTTCATGGGCAATGCCACCCGGCCGCTGCGCAACTTCGAGCCGTTTATCGCGGCCATGCAGGACATGCGCAATCCGCTGCTGGGCATCGTGATCGGCGCCATGTTCACGGCCATCGTGCAGAGTTCGGCCGCCACGCTGGCCATCGTGATCGCGCTGGGCAGCCAGGGGCTGATTCCGCTGGAGTCGGGCATCGCGCTGATCCTGGGCGCCAATGTCGGCACCTGCGGCACGGCGCTGCTGGCGGCCATCGGCAAGAATGCCGAAGCCACGCAGGTGGGCATCGTCCACCTGTTGTTCAACGTGCTGGGCGTGCTGTTCTTTGCGTTCATCATTCCGCAGTTCGCGGACTTCGTGCGGCTGGTGTCGCCCAGCGCGCCGGAGCTGGCCGGCGCCGCGCGCCTGGCCGCCGAAACGCCGCGCCAGGCCGCCAACGCCCATACCATCTTCAGCGTGGTCAGTACGGTCATCCTGATCTGGTTCACGGGGCCCATCGGCCGGCTGGCGCGGCGGATCGCGCCGGCCACCCGCAAGACGCTGCACGACCCGGGCGCGCCGCGCTACCTCGACGAAACCCTGCTCGACATGCCCGCGCTGGGCATTGCCCGTGTGCAGCTGGAACTGACCAGCCTGGGCCGGCAGGTGCAGGCGCTGGTGGAACGCGGCGCCGATATCGCCGTTCGCGGCACGGCGCAGGACGTGGTGGCAATCGCCGGGCAGGACCAGGCCGCCGAGTCGCTGAGTACGGCGGTTCTTGGCTATATCGGCCAGCTGTCAGACGGCAACGACAGCGAGGACGAAAGCCACCAGATGGTGGATCTGACCCGCATCGCGGCCACGCTCGATGCCATTCGCGAAGTGGCGACCACGAGCATGCTGGCGCTGAGCCAGCGCCGCCTGTCGCAAGGCGCCGATGCCGACCGCCTGGACCGCCTGCGCAGCCCCACCACCATGGCCTTCGCCAAGGCCGTCATCGCGCAACTGGAAAGCGCGGTGAATACGGTGGCCCACCCCGATATCGACGCCGTGGCCCGCATCGTGGCGGCCAAGCCCGCGCTGGAAGCCATGGCCGGCGCCGCGCGGCAGGGCATCATGGCGGAACTGCATCTGCGCAGCCCCGATGACGTGGCGAACTTCCGGCTCGCCAACGACATGATCGAACATCTGAACGAGATCGCGCGGCTGTCGCGCGCCATCGCCAAGGCAACCGCGTCGCTGCGCGATGTGCGCCTGGACGATGCCGGCGCCGTGCCGTCCACCTCCAGGGAGATCCCATGAAACCCCGTATCTCGGTGCTGACGCTGGGTGTTACCGACCTCGAACGCGCGGTGCGCTTTTATCGCGACGGGCTGGGCCTGGCGACGCCGGGCATCATCGGCAAGGAATTCGAACACGGTGCTGTGGCGTTCTTCGACCTGCAGGCTGGCCTGAAACTGGCGCTCTGGGCGCGCGACAACCTGGCCTGGGACACCGGCCTGCCCGCCAGCGCGCCCTGCCCCACGGGTTTTTCGGTGGGTCACAACGTGACGAGCAAGGACGAGGTGGACCAGGTGATGGCGCAGGTTGCCCGCGCGGGCGGCACCATCGTCAAGCCGGCCCAGGACACGTTCTATGGCGGCTACGCCGGTTACTTCCAGGATCCCGATGGCAACCTCTGGGAAGCGGTGTGGAATCCGTCCATTCTGCCTGCCGACTGATCCAGGCTACGCCGCCTGCTGGCAGAAACACAGCCGGTTGCCGAAAGGGTCCTTGACCTGTAGCTGGCGGCCCCAACCTGCGTCTTCCACGCCAGGCTTCGCGTATCGGTACTGGCGCCCGGTCAGTTCGCGGTGAAGGGCGTCCACGTCATCGACCGGTACGAAGACGGCTGACCCCGGGGTGGCGTCGCCATAGTGCTCGCTCAGATGCAGCGTCAGCCCGGATCGCGAGACCTGGGCGTAGAGCGGGAAGTCGTCGCCAAACCGGTGTTCCCAGTCCAGCGTGAAACCAAGGAAGTCGAGATAGAACTCTTTCGCCTTGTCGACGCAGAAGATGCGCAGGATCGGGATGGCTGGCGACAGCTGCATGAGGGATTCCTGGTTTGTCGGCAAATGGACATTTTGCCATCGGACGGCACCATGAATATGCCTTTTGTGCCACTTTTACACCGGCCGCCACGATCCAGCGAAGACTTTTACTTTGATTTATAGAAATCCTATAATTATTGGGATTTCATAATTCAGTCTAAACCTGCCATGAGCTACGTCTACAAGCGCCCGGAGCTTGCCCGCCAGATGGCGCGCCAGTTGCTGCATCCCAGCGTTCTGGACGAAGGGCTACGTTCCGGCTTGTTCCTGTCCGGTCTGCGGCGCATCGGCAAGACCACGTTCCTGCTCAATGACCTGATCCCCGCGCTCGAAGACCTTGGCGCTATCGTGATCTATGTGGACCTGTGGAGCGATCCCCAGCGCAGCCCTGCCTCGCTGATCCGCGATGCGATCCGCGAAAAGCTGTCAGAACTGGAATCGCTGCCGGCCACCGCCGTGCGCAAGCTCCGCCGGCTGGCCGGTGCCGACATCGGCGCGCTCGGCTTCAAGTTCGGATTCAAGCTCGACACGCTGGGCGAACCCGGCGGCGCCACGCTGGCGCAGGCGCTGGGCGAGGTGGTGGACCAGGGCCGCACCGATGTCGTGCTGATCGTCGACGAGGTGCAGCACGCGATCACGTCGGAGGAAGGCAACCAGATGCTGCTGGCGCTGAAGGCCGCCCGTGACGCCATCAACCCCCGGCCCAACACGCTGGGACACTTCCTGTTTGTTGGCACGGGCTCGCACCGCGCCCTGGTTGGCGAACTGACGGCGCGCCGCAACCAGGCATTCACGGGTGCCACATCGGTCGCCTATCCGGTGCTGGACAAGGAATACGTGGCCTACCTGCTGCAGCGCCTGTCCGCCGAAGGCTTTACCGCCCAGCCTTCGCTGGACGTGGCCGTCAAGGCGTTCCAGACGCTGGGCCACCGGCCGGAGGAGATGATCAAGGCGCTGCGCCAGCTGCATTTCCACCTGCCGCCCGGCAGCAACCCCGACGAGCACCTGCCCGTGATTGCCAATACGCTGCGCTCCACGGCAGCCGATATCGAACTGATGAAGCTGGAACAGCTCGGTGGGCTGGCTACGGCCATCTTTGACCGGATTGCCTCGGCCGAAGGCGACGCGCGCGGCCTGTTCTCCGCCGATGCGGCGGCAGCCTACTCGAAGGCCATCGGCCGCGAGGTCAAGGTCGAAGAGGCGCAACCGGTGGTCAACGAACTGATGGCCACGAACCTGATCATGCGCAAGGGCCACGGTCTCTACGGCATTACCGACCCGTTCGTGCAGGAAATGTGGCGCGAACGCAAGGCCATCGAAGGCAAGCTCTGACGGCGTCGAAAGGTATTTCGCAAGAAATTTTGCCAAACCTGTCACAACCGCGTTTCGCCACGCGTCTTATAGGCAAACGGATGCGAATGGCGCGTCCGTCTTCCTGAAAACGACGCATTGGAGAACCGTATGTCCGCACGCCTCAACTTCTTCCCCCTTGCCCAGACCAGCCAGAAGGCCCTGATTGCGCTGTCGCAATCGTGCAAGAAGAGTTCGCTCGGCGAACGCCTGGTCGAAATGGTCCAGTTGCGCGTGTCGCAGCTCAACGGCTGCGGCCTGTGCATCGACATGCACTGGCGCGACCTGATCAGGCAGGGGGTGGACCCGCGCCATCTGAACGCCATCGCCGGCTGGCGCGAGGCGCCGTTCTTCGACGCCCGCGAACGTGCCGCGCTGGGCTGGGCCGAAGCGATGAACGCCCTGCCGCACCGTGACGACACCGACCGCGCCTACCCGGCGCTGCGCGAGCACTTCAACGAGGAAGAGATTGCGCAGCTCTGCTACACCGTGGCCGCCATCCGCGCCTGGAACGTGATGAACCTGAGCCTGCACAACCAGATCCCGCTGAACCCGCCGCCGGGGATGTGAATCGCACTTTCCCGAGTTTTCTCCCCCTCTCCCGCCCTCTCCCGCCCGCTCGCGAGATGCGCGAGCGGGGAGAAAACAGTCCTCAAGCCGCCATCGCCGCCCGCTGCCGCGCCACCTCGGCCTGCGGCGCGCTGGCGTTGTCCGTGTGCAGCGTGAAGTCGAAGCGGATCATCGCAAACGGCCTGTCCACGCCCGCCGCCTGCATGGCGGTCGGGTCGTCGACGCGCGTCACCGGCGGCACCAGGCCATCGCGCGTGGCAAACGCGAAGTCTTCCCACAGGAACGGGTCGCCGTCGATATTGATCTGCGTGGTCAATTTACGATGTCCCGGGGCCGACACGAAGAAATGGATGTGTGCCGGGCGGGTGCCATGGCGATCCAGTTGCTTCAGCAGGCGGTCGGTGCTGCCGCCCGGCGGCACGCTGTAGCCCACCGGCATGATGCTGCGGAAGCGATAGCGGCCGTCCGCGTCAGTCACGATGCTGCGGCGCAGGTTGAACGCACTCTGCGTCGGGTCGAAGTACGAATAGTTGCCCAGCGAATTGGCATGCCAGACCTCCACCACGGCATTCGCCAGCGGCTGGCCGCCCGCGTCCCGGACCTGTCCTGCCATCACCAGCACCTCGCCTTCGTCGGTGCCGTCGTCCAGGCGCGCCTCGCCCCGCGCCACCGGTGCGCCGGCCACGTAGAGCGGCCCCTCGATGGTCCGCGGCGTGCCGCCGTTGATGCCGGCGCGCGCCTCTGCCTCGTCCATGCGCAGGTCCAGGAAGTGGTCGAAGCCCAGCCCCGGCGCGATCAGTCCAAGCTCGCCGGCGCGGCCGGCTTCGGCCAGGAAGTTCAGCCCGGACCAGAATTCCTCGGGCTGCACGTCCAGGTCTTCGATCATGTAGAACAGGTCGCGCACCATGCGGTGAACGATGGCGGCGATGCGCGGGTTGGCGTGCTGGCCCGTGGTTTCCTCGATACGGTTGAGCACGGCGTCGATCTGGATCTTGTCCATGGTGGTCTCCTTGGTGGGTCTTTTCTCGGGGTTTGCTCGTTACAGCGAACGGAACAGCGGACTGCGGGTGGCCTGGCTGGCATCGGCCGCCGACAGGAACTTCTCGGTAAAGATGTCCTTCTCGAACAGCCGGCCCTGCATCAGCGTGGCGATGCAGGATTCGATCATCGGCGGCGGCCCGCACAGGTAGGCGCGCCAGCCTCGGAAGTCGTGCCCGAAGTGGCTTGACGCCACGTCATGCACATAGCCGCGTTCGCCATCCCATGCGCTGCCCTGCGGTTCGGCCGACAGCACCGGCACATACGTGAAGTGTTCGTACTGCGCCGCCAGCGCCTCGAAGGCCTCGCGGTAATACAGTTCGTCGGCGGTACGGGCGCCGTGTACCAGCACGATCTGGCGCGTATCGCCCGACGCCAGCAGGTCCAGCACCATCGAGCGCGGGCTCGACAAGCCCGAGCCACCGGCCATGAACACCAGCGGTCGCGGATCGCTCTTGCGCACGAAGAAGCGCCCCAGCGGCCCCGACAGCTGCAATCGCTCGCCTATCGCCAGTTTTTCGTGGATATACGATGTCGCGCTACCGCCCGGCACCAGCCTGACATTCAGTTCGATCTCGTCCGACGACGGCGCCGACGCAATCGAAAAGGCGCGTGGCGCGGCCTCGTTGCCGACCCACAGGTTCACGTACTGGCCCGGCTGGAAGCGCAGCGCCTCGGCGCCCTCCACCCGCAGGAACACCCCCTTGATGGTCGGCGTCAGCGCCTCGATGCGCGTGACTTCGGCCGTAAAGTCCATCAGCGGCAGGCACTGATGGTCGGGATCGGGCTCGATATCGGCCTCGATGGTCATGTCGGACAGCGGCGTGGCGCAGCAGGCCAGGCATTTGGCTTCCTCGCGCTCGAAATCCATCAGCGCGAAGGGCGACGCCTCGCCGTGGTCGATCTCGCCGTCCAGGGTCTGCACCTTGCAGGTACCGCACAGGCCGTGCCCGCACGCGTGCGGCAGCCATACGCCGGCGCGCAGGCAGGCGTCCAGCAGGGTCTGGCCTTCGTCCACGTCGATGGTCTGGCCCAGCGGCTCGATGGTCAGTTGGTAGCGCATGGCAACCTCCGCTTAGTTGAATGACCCGCCGATACCGGCAAGCCCCGGCGTGCGCAGCCGCAGCAGCGACTTGTGGCCCAGGCCGTTGTCGGTCAGGCTGGCCTGCGCGTCCGGCGTGAACGGCGCGTCGCCGCGCAGCCATTCCACGCGCGCCCAGTCGATGGCCGCGCCTTCGGGGTGGGCCCCCAGCAACGGCACCAGCACGTTGTCGACCAGCGCGCCGAACGGCATGTCGGGCGGCAGCGGCAGCGTGAACGGGCTGCAGAACAGCCGGTGCTGGTCCCACCCGAAATACACCAGCTGGTTGCCGTGAAAGTTCTCCACGCGGTCGCGAACCTCGCCCGTATAGCCGGGCGCCAAGGCGATGACTGGCATGATCTGTCTCCTTCTGCTTCTGTCTGTGCTGACGTTGCTTACTCGTGGCCGGTCCAGCGCTGCCAGTTCGCCCGGTCCTGCGAATCGGCATAGTCGCCACGGTCTTCGGGCTTCAGGTGGTACCAGTCCAGCACCTCGGGCAGCGTGGCGCCGCCGCAGTTGCCCTGGAAGATCTGGTGCACCGGCAGCCATGACTGCACGTATTTCTCGGGCTCGCCCAGGAACACGTCGCGGCAGCCGTCCGAGCAGAAGTGGTAGTGCTCGCCGTTGTGTTCGGCGTGGCGATAGCAGACCTGGGTGGGGTCGTCAGGCTCGGTGAACGCCATCGGAATCTGGCAGATCTGGCACAGCATCGGCAGGCCGGGGTTGGTCCAGCGCTGGCCGGCGTCGTGCTGCTGCTTCCAGTAGTCAAAGCGCGGCCGGTAGTGCTGGTCGAAGCTGTCGGGGTACTTCTGCGCCAGCCAGTCCAGTTCGTTGGGCTCGGGTACCCAGGTGTGGATGGCCGCCGCGTGGTTGAAGTTGTAGAAGATGCCCCAGGCGATATGCGACAGGTGGTCTTTCTCCTTCGCGGCCTGCTCGTGGTACTTGGGCATGCGGATGCCGTAGCGCGCCAGGTCCTTGAACAGCGCGCCGCCGTTTTGCTCGAAGTAGATCTCCCAGGCCTCCTTCCAGCTCATCACGCGCTTGGGGCACATGTAGTCCATCATCATCGCCACCAGCGTCAGCAGCCGGTAGCCGCGCCAGAACCACTTGTCGATCCACTTCTGGATGATGGGCAGGTTGGCCGGGTCCTGTTCGAGCATGAACTTGACCACTTCCAGACCCAGCGTCATATGGCGCGACTCGTCGGACTGGGCCGAGAACCCGAACGTCACCGTCGCCATGTCGCCGTTGTACGCCGCCCCCGACATGAACGGCATGAACAGCAGGTTGGTCAGCACGTATTCGAACGAAAACGAAATGGCGGTGATGAACTCGAACGGCCCCGCCGTCATGGCGTCTTCGAAATACGACTTGGGCACCGACAGATACCAGAGCCGGTCATGCAGGTGACGCCAGTCGGAAAAGCCGTTGAAGAACTTGTTGTAGTGGCTGATCGTGTGGATCTGCGTCTGGCAATGGCGCAGTTCGTCGATCGACTGCATCTGGCAGGCCACGCGGGCGCCCACGCCGCGCAGGCTGCGCCCGGCCATGGCGAAACCGCGATGCGCCGCATATTCCAGCGGCGACACGCCGGTCAGGAACAGCTTCAGCGCGTTGACGTAGCGGGCGTCGCTGACGTTGAGCTGGCCGTTGTTCTGCTGGAAGGCGTCGATGATCGCGTAGAGCTTGCGCTCCTTTTCCGACTGGAACTTCCAGTAGGCGTCCATCGTCAGGCGGAACGGGTCTTCCCAGCCGTTCCAGTCGTGGATCACGATGCCCTCGAACTTGTCGTGCGGAAAGACCTTGTCCATGGGCTGGTAGGTGGTGTCCCAGCCCAGGTCGCGGGTCAGCACGGCGTACTTGTCCTTGAGCGACAGCTTGGGCCGGGCGGCTTCCCGGGCGGCCATGGCGGTGGCGGTTGCGGTGGTCATTGCCTGTCTCCTGTGTTCTGTGGGGCCGGCGCGGGCTTTACTGCCACGCCAGCACGAATGCGTCTTCGGTCTCGTCGATATGGCCGGCCAGCGAGATCAGGCCGAGCTGCAGTTCCTGCACGTCCCAGGTGCGGCCGATGCGTTCTTCCACGCTGGCACGCAGGATCGACAGCCGCCCCGGCGCGTCGATCTTGACCATCGCCGGGTAGTGGTTGACGGTGGCGTGCGGGTTGTCGGCCTCGATGGCTTCGATCACCGGGCGCATGTCGTCGGTGGCCTGCAGCGCGATGAATACCGGTGCGTCGCTCATGGCTGGTCTCCCTGGGGGTGAGTCAAACCCAGCCCGGCCAGGCGCTTGCGCAGCCCATCCACGGCCTGGGTCAGTTCGGCATCGGCATCGGCGCCGAACAGCCGCATGGACAGCGGGCGCAGCGCATGCGTGAAGCGCTCCAGCCAGCCGCTGGCGAATTCGCCGATGACGGCGGCGTTGTCGGGGCTTTCCTGCACGGCCGTCCTGACCGTGGCATCGACCCAGCGCGCCGATTCGCCATACCAGGCGGTCATGAAATCGGTCACCAGCGAGAACGCCGGATTGGACGAAAGACGATGTCGCTCGAACTGCTGGTAGACCAGCGGATACACCAGTCCGTCCAGCACCAGGTTCTGCGCCACATGCAGTTCGAACCAGTCGTCGCGCACCAGCAGGTCTTCGGTCGCATGGCGCAGCGGCTGCCAGGCCATGTCTTCCATCCAGGCCGTCTTGGCCTGGTCCACGGCGTCCTTGTCGCCGATCAGCAGCCCGATGCGCGTCAGGTACTGGGCGATGCCCAGGCGGTCCATCGTGTGGAACATGGCCGCCTGGGTGATCGCGGAGCCAAATCCGTAGGCGGTGATGGCCGCGTTGTTCATGTTGGCGGCCCACTCCAGATGGCGCAGCGGCACCACGCCTGCGATCAGCAGTTCGCGCAGGTCGGCCGGCACCGCGGACAGCAGGCCGCGCCTGTCAACGAACTCCAGGTTCTTCTCCATCGCGTCCTGCTGGCGGGCGCGGGCGTTGACGTAGGCGCCGTAGAAATATTGGCGCGGGTCCTTGAGCGCGTACCAGTCCTGCATCACCACGCGGGTGCGGCGCGCGTCGTAAAGCTCGTACTGCGGCTGCCACAGCGGGCGATAGTGGAAGCTGGTCACCGGCTGCAGGTCGTACATGGCCTCCTGGTAGCGCGTGGCGGGCTTGTCCGCGCCCAGCCGCCGGGCGATATTGGCAAAGGTCTGCCGGATCGGACTGACGCTGGCGTCGGTCCGGATATCGATTTGCATGGCTGTCTCCTTGTGGGTGTTATCTGTTCAGTTCAGCAACTGGGCGTGCTGGTCGCGGCAGAACGACTGGAACTGCTCCGGCGGCATCACCAGTTCCACGAAGATCGCCGGATCGCCAATCGAGAACTCGAATTCGACCCAGCGCTCGTCGCGCTCCACCACGCGCACGTAGCGCTGGTCCGGGGTGGGAAGTGGCATGTCTCGCTCCTGTTGCCTTGCACACACCGGGCGGTGCGCGCGTTTTTGTGGAATCGGGTGCAAGGCATATAGCGAGCCGCGTGCCAGGCCGCGAAAATCGTTGTGGCACAAGGGATTGCGGGAAATTGGCGGTTCTGCGATGCGTCAGGCTGCTTGATCATTTGATGAGGGGATCAAGGCCGTTTTCATCAAATGATCAAATCGCCGGGCGCTGCGCCGCAGCATCGGCGCAAAGGGGCGCGTCAGCCCCTATCGGGGATCGCCAGAGGCCGTGCTAGGCTTCGCGGAAAGACGAGGCGCTTCGCCAGAAAGCGCCCGCAGGAATCTGGAGTGACGAGGATGACAACGCCCCCCAAAACACCGCCCAAGCTGCCCCCGCAATCGCAAGACCCACCGCCTGGCGCCCCGCCCTTCGACCTGGCATCGCTGCTGACCATCGACGCCCGTGCGGCGCAGATCCGCCTTGGCGAATCGCGCATGGTGCTGATGCATACCGAAGCGTTGAGCTATCTGCGCCGGGAGATTCTCGACACGCTGGGCATCGAGCGCGGCAAGGGCCTGCTGATCCGCATGGGCTACGCGCAAGGCATGCGCGATGCCGAGATGGTCAAGCGCGAGCGCAAGGAAGAACTGGCCAGTTCGCCGCACGAGGCGTTCCTGTGGGGCCCGCAACTGCATATGCTCGAAGGCGTGACGCGCGTCGAGCCGGTGCGGCTGGAGGTAGACCGCGACACCGGCCACTTCTACGGCGAATTTCTCTGGAAGGATTCGTGGGAAGGCGAGGCGCCGTTCAACGAGGCGCTAAGCCGCGAGGAAGCCGGCTGCTGGGTGCAGCTGGGCTATGCGTCGGGCTATTCCAGCACCTTCATGGACCGCCTGGTCATCTACAAGGAGACCGAATGCGCGCGGCGCGGCGACGACCAGTGCCGCATCGTCGGCAAGCCTGCCGAGGAATGGGACGACGCCGAATACCTGAAGTACTTCGAGCCAGACTCGGTGATCAGCGACCTGCTCTCGCTGCAGCAGGAAGTCAGCACGCTGCGCGAAACGCTGTGCGGCGCCAACCAGGGCAACCTGATCGGGCAGTCCCCGGCGTTCCGTGAAGCCTTCACCCTGCTTTCGGCCGCCGCGGACAGCCATATCACCGTGCTGCTGACCGGCGAAACCGGCGCCGGCAAGGAGATGTTCGCGCGCTGGCTGCATGACAACGGGCCGCGCGCCGAGCAGCCGTTCGTAGCCGTCAATTGCGCGGCGATTCCGCATGAACTGGTGGAATCCGAGCTGTTTGGCGTCGAGAAAGGCGCCTATACCGGCGCCCAGCAATCGCGGCCGGGCCGCTTCGAACGGGCTCACGGCGGCACGCTGTTCCTGGACGAGATCGGGGACCTGCCCCCGGCAGCCCAGGTCAAGCTGCTGCGGGTGCTGCAGAACAACGAGGTGGAACGGCTGGGCAGCGTGGAAGCGCGCAAGGTCAACGTGCGGCTGATTGCCGCCACCAACGTGAACCTGGCGCAGGCCATCAAGCTGGGCCAGTTTCGCGCCGACCTGTTCTACCGGATCAGCACCTACCCGGTTGCCATCCCGGCGCTGCGCGAACGCAAGGAAGACATTCCCGAGCTGGCCCAGGCTTTCATCACCCGCTGCAACGCACGCTACCAGAAGCAGGTGCGCGGCCTGACCGGCCGGGCGCGCGACGCGCTGGTGCAATACCCGTGGCCCGGCAATATCCGTGAGCTGGAAAACATGATCGAACGCGGCGTGCTGCTGGCGCCGGCCACCGGCATGATCGACGTCCCCCACCTGTTCGCCAGCCAGCAGATGGGCGCCGGATGCCCGGAAACCAGCGAGGACGCCGATGCGCTGATCGAGAAGCTGCTGAACCAGCAGGTGTCGCTGCCCCAGATCGAGGCCCGGCTGATGCAGCTGGCGATGACCACCACGCGCGGCAACCTGTCGTCGGCGGCGCGGATGCTCGGTATTACCCGGCCGCAACTGGCGTACCGGCTCAAGAAGGACGGATAGGCGCTGAGTTTATTAAGGGTTATCACCTAGTTTTCATATAACCAGAAAAGCGTAAGGTGCTGGCCTATGCAGACAAGGCCCATCACCCTGACCGAGCGCGTTATCCAGCAACTGCGCGGCGAAATTGCCGACGGGACGTTTCCCGTCGGTGCGCGGCTGCCTACCGGCAAGCAGCTGGCCGAACGCTACGGCGTCAGCGCGGCCGTGATCCGCGAGGTGACCGAGCACCTGCGGTCGCAAGGAATGATCGAAAGCCGCCAGGGCCTGGGCAGCACCGTGCGGTCCCGTGTCAGCGATAGTGGATTCCGGCTGGCCGGCAGTGCCGATGCCACCGACCTGGCCGCGATTTTCGAACTGCGGATCGACCTGGAAAGCGCGGCGGCCGCCATGGCGGCCCGGCATCGCACCGAAGCCGACGTGACACGCATGTCCGCCCTGCTCGATGCCATTGCCGCCCGGATCGACGATCCCGACCACGGCGTGGAGCCCGATATCCAGTTCCACATCGCCATTGCCACGGCCACGCACAACCCGTATTACCTGCAGTTGCTGCAGTACATGAACCTGCAATTGCACCAGGCCGTGCGCACTGCACGCGTCAATTCCAGCCGCCAGCCTGGGCTGCCCGCGCGTGTGCATGCCGAACACGTGGCGATCTTCGATGCCATCCGTGCGCGCGACGCCGAACTGGCCCGCCTGCGTGCCACCGAACACCTGCGCAACGCCGCTGGCCGCCTGGGCCTGCCGCTGCGCCAGTCGTAAATCCGCCAAATCCACTGAATTCCTCGATTTCCGAAGCCGATCATGTCCGATATTGCATTCGCCCAACGCCTGACCGAAGCCCTTGGCCCAGAGGTGGTTGCCACCGCGCCCGATGACGTGGCGCCCTGGCTGTCCGACTGGCGCGGGCTCTACAAGGGCCACGCGCAGGCCGTAGTGCGGCCGCGCACGACCGCCCAGGTGGCGCAGGCGCTGGCGCTCTGCCAGCAGTCAGGCGTGCCCGTGGTGCCGCGCGGCGGCAATACCGGCCTGTGCGGCGGCGCCGCGCCAGGCAACAGTCCGGCCAACGTGGTGATCAGCCTCGACCGCATGGACAAGATCCGCTCGATCGACACCATCGCCAACACGATGGTGGCCGAGGCGGGCTGCATCCTGGGCAACCTGCGCCGCGCCGCCGAGGAAAACGACCGCCTGTTCCCGCTGTCGCTGGCGGCCGAGGATTCGTGCCAGATTGGCGGCAACCTGGCCACCAACGCCGGCGGCGTGAACGTGGTGCGCTACGGCATGACGCGCGAACTGGTGCTGGGCGTGGAAGCGGTGCTGCCCAACGGCGAGATCTTTCATGGCCTGCGCACGCTGCGCAAGGACAACACCGGCTACGACCTCAAGCAACTGCTGATCGGATCGGAAGGCACGCTTGGCATCATCACGGCCGCCGCGCTGCGCCTGTCGCCGCGCGCCGACTCGCGCGCGGTGGTGCTGGCCGCCGTGGAATCGTCCGCGCAGGCGCTGGAGCTGTATTCGCTGCTGTTCGCCCGTTGCGGCGCCCGGCTGCAGGCCTACGAGTTCTTTACCGGTGCCTGCCTGGACCTGGTGCTGACCCATGCCGAAAACGTGCAGGCACCGTTTGCCGAGCGCCATCCAGCCTATGTCCTGCTGGAAATTGCCGATACGGCGTCCGAGGATGTGCTGAACGCGCTCCTGGAATCGGTCATCGGCGAAGCGCTGGAACGGGGCCTGTGTCTTGACGCCGCCGTATCGGCATCGCTGGCGCAACTGCAGGGCCTGTGGCGCCTGCGCGAAGAAATCTCCGAGGCACAGCGCGCCGACGGCCTGCACCTGAAGCACGACGTGTCGCTGCCGATCGAGAGCATCCCGGCGTTCATGGCGTCGATGGAGGCCCGCCTGGTCGCCCGCCACCCGGGCATCCGGCCGTTCATCTTCGGCCATTTCGGTGACGGCAACCTGCATTACAACCTGTCGCGCCCGCTGGGCGCCGACCCGAAATGGGCGCTCGGCGACGGCAAGGCCGTCAGCGACGAGGTGATGGAGGAAGTGGCGCGCTACAACGGCAGCATCAGCGCCGAACACGGTATCGGCCAGCTCAAGCGCGACGCGTTCCTGGCCCTGAAAGATCCGCTGGAACTGCGGCTGATGCGCGCCATCAAGCAGGTGTTCGACCCCAGCGGCATCATGAACCCGGGCAAGCTGCTGTAACGGCTTCCGGTGGACGTGCTTTCAGGCGCTTTGCGGCCTTGCACAGTCGCTATACTGGGAGCCTTTTTCTGCATACCGCAACGAAACGGTTCCCAAATTGGCTGATCAAGACCTGAGCAAGCTGAAAATCGACCGCAGTGCCATGGCACCCGCGCCGCGCCGGCGCCGCCGCTGGGTGCGTTACGCGATCATCGCGGCGATCCTGCTGGTGGTTATCGGCGTTGGGGCGCGGCTGGCAGGCCCGCAGCCCGTGGAAACCACCACGATCACGGCGGCCTACCCGTCCCAGAACTACACGCTGCTGAACGCCACCGGCTACGTGGTGCCGCAGCGCAAGGCCGCCGTGGCCTCGAAGGCCCAGGGCCGGCTGGAATGGCTGGGCGTGCTGGAAGGCTCGCGCGTGAAGAAAGACGAGATCATCGCCCGCGTGGAAAGCCGCGACGTGGAAGCTTCGGCCGCCCAGGCCCGCGCGCAGGTGCAGGTGGCAGAGGCCAACCTGCAGTTGCAGCAGGCCGAACTGCGCGATGCCGAGGTCAACCTGAAGCGCTCTGAGATGCTGCTGGAACCGAAGGCCATCTCCAGGCAGCAGTACGACGCCGACCTGGCGCGCTACAACAAGGCGCGTGCCTCCATCAACAATTCGCAGGCGTCGATCACGTCGGCCAAGGCCAACGCCCGGGCAGCCGAGGTGGCGGTCGAGCAGACCGTGATCCGCGCTCCGTTCGACGGCGTGGTGCTGATCAAGCACGCCAACGTTGGTGACAACATCACGCCGTTTTCGGCCGCCGCCGACACCAAGGGCGCCATCGTGACGATTGCCGACATGGATACGCTCGAAGTGGAAGCGGACGTCGCCGAATCGAATATCGCCAGGATCACGGTGGAACAACCGTGCGAGATCCTGCTCGATGCGCTGCCCAACCTGCGCATGGCCGGGCGCGTGTCGCGCATCGTGCCGACCGTGGACCGGTCCAAGGCTACGGTGCTGGTCAAGATCCGCTTTGTCGACCGCGACCAGCGCGTGCTGCCCGACATGAGCGCCAAGATCGCCTTCCTGTCCAAGCCGGTGCCGCCCGAAGACAACAAGCCGCTGACGGCCGTGCAGCCGTCGGCGGTGGTGGACCGCGACGGCAAGCCCGTGGTGTTCGTGGTGGCCGATGGCAAGGTCAGGCAGATACCTGTCACCCGGGGCGCGAAAGTTGGCGAACTGCTGGCCGTGCAGGGCGTGAAGCCGGGCGAGACCGTGGTGCTGGCCCCGGCCGACAAGCTGTCGGACGGCGCTCGCGTCACGGTCACCAAGAAGTAAGACATGTCCGCCCCGCTCGACCCTTCCACGCCCTCCGCCCCGGTCACGCCGCCGGCCCCGCTGGTCTCGATCCGCCACCTGGCCAAGTCGTACCAGCGCGGCGCGCAGATCGTGCCGGTGCTGTCCGATATCTCGCTCGACATCGCGGCGGGCGACTTTATCGCGCTGATGGGGCCGTCCGGCTCCGGCAAGAGCACGCTGCTGAACCTGATTGCCGGTATCGACCGCCCCGACAGCGGCGAACTGCTGGTGGGCGGCGTCGATATCTCGGAACTGCCCGAGGCCTCGCTGGCTGACTGGCGCGCCGCGCACGTTGGCTTTATCTTCCAGTTCTACAACCTCATGCCGGTGCTGACCGCCTACGAGAACGTGGAACTGCCATTGATGCTGACGCGGCTGAGCCGCGCCGAGCGGCGCGAGCGCGTGGAGATGGTGCTGGGCATGGTGGGCCTGGCCGATCGCATGGACCACTATCCCACCGAGCTGTCCGGCGGCCAGCAGCAGCGCGTGGCGATTGCCCGCGCGCTGATTACCGATCCGACGCTGATCGTGGCCGACGAACCGACTGGCGACCTGGATCGTAATTCGGCCACAGACATCCTGGCGATGCTGCAACGGCTCAATACCGACCTGGGCAAGACCATCATCATGGTCACGCACGACGCCCATGCCGCCGAAGCCGCCAAGTCTCTGGTTCATCTGGAAAAAGGCGAACTGCTCCAGGGCGAGCAGCGCGGCCGGGAAGCGTAGCCCATGTTCCTGCCCAAGCTGATCGCCCGCAACGCCATGCGCCACAAGCTGCGCACCGCGCTGACGGTGCTCGGCCTGGTGATCGCGGTGCTGGCCTACGGGCTGCTGCAGACCGTGGTCGATGCCTGGTACGCGGGCGCGTCGGCGGCGTCCAACGCGCGGCTGGTCACCCGCAACGCCATCTCGCTGACCTTTGCGCTGCCGCTGAACTACGAATACCGGATCAAGGGCGTCGATGGCGTGACGCAGGTGGCACGCTCGAACTGGTTCGGCGGCGTCTACCGCGACCCCAAGAACTTCTTCGCCCAGTTTGCCGTCTCGGACAATTACCTCGACCTGTATCCCGAGTTCATCGTCCCGCCCGAGCAGCGGGCCGACTACCAGCGCGACCGCCGCGGTGCGCTGGTGGGCCGGCAACTGGCCGACCTGTACGGATTCAAGATTGGCGACGTCATCCCGATCAAGGGCACGATCTACGCCGGCACCTGGGATTTCGTGGTGCGGGGCATCATGGACGGCCGCGACGAAAGCACGATCACGCGCCAGATGGTGTTCCACTGGGATTACCTGAACGAAACGGTGCGCAAGAAGAATCCCAGGCAGGCCGACCAGGTGGGCGTGTTTATTCTGGGCGTCGATAACCCGGACAATGCCGCCGCGATATCGCGCGCGGTGGACAACGTGTTCAAGAATTCCCTGGCCGAGACCCTGACCGAGACCGAACAGGCTTTCCAGCTTGGCTTTGTGGCGATGTCCAACCAGATCATCGCGGCCATTCGCGTGGTGTCGTATGTGGTGATCGTCATCGTGATGGCCGTGATGGCCAACGCCATGGCGATGAGCGCGCGCGAGCGCATCACCGAATACGCCACGCTGAAGGCGCTGGGCTTCGGCCCTGGCTTCCTGTCATTGCTCGTTTTTGGCGAATCGATGATCATCAGCGCGTTTGGCGGCGCGCTGGGCATGTTACTGACACCACCGGCGGCCCGCTTCTTCAAGCAGGCCGTGGGCGGGGTGTTTCCGGTATTCACCGTGTCCCACGAGACCATGGCGATGCAGGCTGGCTGTGCGCTGGTGGTTGGCGTGGCCGCCGCCATCGTGCCGGCGGTGCAGGCCGCCCGGGTGCGGATCGTCGAAGGCCTGCGGGCCATTGGCTGACGGGAACGCGCGCAGATGGTCATTCCGCTCCACTACATCGCCCGCAACGTCTGGGCCCGGCGCCTGACCACGGCGCTGACGGCCGGCGGCCTGGCGCTGGTGGTCTTCGTGTTCGCGACGATGCTGATGCTCGATGCGGGCCTGAAGCAGACGCTGGTGACCACGGGCGAGCGCGACAACGTGGTGGTGATCCGCAAAGGTGCCGAGACCGAGATCCAGAGCGCCATCTCGCGCGACCAGGCGGCCGCGCTGGAGATGTATCCGTCCATCGCCATGACGCCAGAGGGCCGCCCGATGGCCTCGCGCGAAGCGGTGGTGCTGATCTCGCTGACCAAGACCGGCTACACCACGCCGTCGAACGTGGTGATCCGAGGCGTATCGCCGCTGGGCGTGTCGCTGCGGCCGCAGGTGCGGCTGACCGAGGGCCGCGTGTTCAAGCCGGGATCATCGGAAATCATCGTCGGCAGCAGCCTTGCCAAGGGGTACGGCAACGTGCGCATTGGCGATCACCTGCGCTTTGCGCAGCGCGACTGGACCGTGGTGGGCCATTTCGATGCCGGCGGCAGCGGTTTCGATTCCGAGATCTGGGGCGACGTGGACCAGCTCATGCAGTCGTTCCGGCGCACCAGCTATTCGTCGATGGTGCTGCGGCTGGCGAATACCGACGCCTTCGACAAATTCCGCACCGATATCGACGTCGACCCGCGCCTGGCGAACGAAGCCAAGCGCGAACAGCAGTTCTACAGCGACCAGTCCAAGGCGCTGTCGGCCTTTATCAATATCCTGGGCCTGACGCTGACGACCATCTTCTCGGTGGCGGCCATGATTGGCGCCATGATCACGATGTACGCGTCGGTGGCCAACCGCGTGGGCGAGATCGGCACGCTGCGCGCGCTGGGCTTCCAGCGCACCAACGTGCTGATGGCGTTTCTGATCGAAGCCGTGCTGCTGGGGCTGGTGGGCGGCATTGCCGGCCTGCTCTGCGCGTCGCTGATGCAGTTCGCATCGTTCTCCACCACAAACTTCCAGACCTTTGCCGACCTGTCGTTCCGCTTTTTGCTGACACCGGCCATCATCGTCAAGACGCTGCTGTTCTCGATGGCGATGGGCCTGATCGGCGGGTTCCTGCCGGCGCTGCGCGCGTCACGGCTCAATATCGTGGATGCGCTGCGGGCACGGTAAAGACGCGGGAAACGGCATCGGACCCGATGACCATCAGGGCGGTGCCTGGTCCCGCCGCGTGGGCGCCTGCCCCTCGTGCACGGCCGGCTGCCTGCGCAGCGACCCGAAGCGGTTGGCATAGAGCCACGTGAATTCCGCCCCCAGCAGAAAAATCTGCGCCGAGTAGTACACCCAGACCAGCACCACCACCAGCGATCCGGCCGCACCGTAGCCGGTGGCGATGCCCGTCTTCCCGATATACAGCCCGATCAGCAGCTTGCCCACCGTGAACAGCACCGACGTGACCACGGCGCCCAGCCATACGTCCGGCCACCGTACAGCGGCGTGCGGCATGATCTTGTAGATCATCGCGAAGACCACCGTGACCAGCACAAAGCTCAGGCCCATGTCGAGCAGGTGGCCCAGCACCTCGCCCTCGCCCAGCATGGGCGACCAGTACCGCCCAATGGCGGCCAGCGCGGCGCTGGCGACAAGCGAGACGATCAGCAGAAAGCCGATGCCCAGGATCATGCCGAACGACAGCACGCGCGCGCGCAGCAGTTCCCAGACGCCCGACGGCTTCTTGCGCTCAGGCACGCGCCAGATGCGGTCCAGCGCGTCCTGCAACTCGGCAAAGACCGTGGTGGCGCCCACGAACAGGGTGACGGTACTGAGCACCGCCGTGAGCGACCCCTTGGCAGGCGAACTGAGCGAGATCAGCATGCTTTCGATGGCCTTGGCGCCCTCCACGCCCACCAGGCCACCGATCTGCTCGACCACCGCGCCGCGCGCTGCTTCGTCGCCATACACCAGCCCTGCAATGGCGATCACGATCAGCAGCAGCGGCGCCACAGAAAACACCGTGTAGTACGCGAGCGCGGCGCCCATGCTGGGCGCATAGTCGTCCAGCCAGGCTGACACCGTATCGCGCAGCAATCGCGCAAAACTCCGAACCGATCGTTTTTCCGCCACCACTGGCTGCATCGTCAGGACTCCCATGCGGCATCTGACTGAAGCCTAGTGGCTGGTAGCCTCGGCAGCTATCGGTCGGGGTCTGACAGGCCGGCCCGCCCTTACTCCCACGCCTACCCCCACGCCTACCCTCCGCCCCTACCCCATTACCTCCTCGCAAACCTCCAGCCACGCCCGGGCCGCGTGTGACAGGTAGCGTCCCGGCGACCAGATGTGGGCCAGGGCCCAGTCCATGGTCGGTTCGGTCAGACGGGCCACGGCGAGCTTGTCGCGCGTTTCCAGGCGCTTGAGCAGCGGTTCGGGCAGGAAGGTGGTGCCCAGTCCTGCGGCGGCCATCGACGCCAGAAAATCCCAGTGGCCGCTTTGCGCCACGACATGCGGTTCGATGCGCGCTTCCAGAAAGGCCTGCCGCAGCTTGCGCGTCAGCGAGAATTCGTCGGTCAGCATGACCAGCGGTTCTTCGCGCAGCGCCTCCAGCGTCACCGTGCGGCCGCTGGCCCACGCGGCACGATGCGGCCCGACCGCCCAGATTGGATATTTTGCGAACTGCCGCGTTTCCAGCGCCAGGCCCGTATCGCCGGGCAGCACCGTGGCGCCCACTTCAAGTTCGCCATTCGCCACTTGCTGCTCCACCACCTGCCCGCCGTGCTCGGACAGCGTCAGCTGCAGGTTGGGATAGCGCTTGCGAAAGGCGCTGACGGCAGGCGAGAAGAACAGGTTGACCATGGGCGGGATGCCCACCGTCAGCTGGCCGCGCCCCAGCGATGACAGATCCGCCACTTCCAGTGTCAGCCGGTGTACCACGCCCAGCGCCTCCTGGCCCCGGTCGTACACCACCCGGCCCACGTCGGTCAGCCGCACCGACTTGCCTTCGCGGATCAGCAGCGGCTGGCCGATCTCGTCTTCCAGCTGCCTGACCATCTTGCTGATGGTCGATTGCGTGACGTAGAGCGACGATGCCGCCTGCGTAAAGCTTTTCAGGCGCGCGGTCTCGACGAAGTAGCGCAACGCCCGGATGTCGATCGGCATGACTGGCCTTTCATGAATATTCCGACTGAAGACGCGAATTTTAAATCATGTATGGAATCTTTGCCGGGCGACTACACTGCCCGTCCTACGCCCCCAATTGCCGGCCCCCCGGCGCATCACAATCATGGCTAGCTGGCCGCATGCCCGACAGTGGCTGTTTTCGCTGAAGGCATTCGCTGCCGCGATGCTGGCGCTCTATATCGCCCTGTCGTTCGGCCTGCCGCGCCCGTACTGGGCCATGGCCACGGTCTATTTCGTCTCGAACCCGCTCACGGGCGCCACGCGCTCGAAGGCCGCCTATCGCGTGGCCGGCACCATGCTTGGCGCGATGGCCGCCGTGATTACCGTGCCGCAACTGGTGAACATGCCGATCGTGCTGATGGGCGCCATCGCGCTGTGGATCATGGCGCTGGTCTACCTGTCCCTGCTGCAGCGTACGCCGCGCAGCTATGTGTTCCTGCTGGCGGCCTATACCTTGCCGATCGTCGCGCTGCCGGCCGTCATGCAGCCGGCCGACATCTTCGATATCGCCGTGGCCCGCATCGAGGAAATCGTGATCGGCATTGTCTGCGCGAGCCTGGTCGGTGCCATCGTGTTTCCGGCCAAGGTGGCGCCAGCGCTGCGCGAACGGGCGCGCATCTGGCTAGACGATGCGGCAGCCTGGGCCAGCGATATCGTCGCCGCCAACCCCCGCGCGGCCGTCAGCCGGCATCGCCTGGCGGCCGACATGCTGGCCTTGGACCAGCTGATCGTGCACCTGTCCTTCGATATCGAGAGCCAGCAGGCCGTGGACCACGCACGCGCTCTGCGTGGCCGCATGTCGCGGCTGATGCCGGTACTGTCCGGCCTGGAAAGCGTGCTGCAGGCGCTGCGTGACACCCGGGCGCCCCGACTGCCGCGTCTGGCGCTGGAGCAGGCGGCCGCCTTGCTGACCACCCGGCACGCCATCCTGATGCGCGCCTGCGCCGATTTGCGGCAGCGCATTGTCGACCGCCCGGACGCGCCGCAGGGCAAGCCGTCGATGAGCGAGCCCCCTGGCAGCGCAACCGGGCACGAGCCCGAACCCGAAGGAGACACCCTGCATCACGACCACGCCATGCTGGTGTTTGGCGCGGTATCGGCTGGCCTGGCCGTGTTCTGCGCAGGCCTGTTGTGGATCTTCTCGGGCTGGGAGGACGGTGGCGGCCCGGTGGCCGTGTCGGCCATCGCCTGCTGCTTCTTCGCCACCATCGACGAGCCGCGCCCCGTGGCACGATCATTCGTCCGCTGGGCCGCGATCTGCCTGCTGATCTCGTCGTTCTACCTGTTCATGGTGGTGCCGCACGCGCAGACGTTCGAAACACTGGCCGGGATGTTGTCGGTGCCCTATCTGGGCATCGGGCTGCTGATCCAGCGGCCCGGCTTCAACCTGATCGCCATGTTGCTGTCAGTGAATACCGCGTCATTTGCCAATGTGCAGACGGTCTACGACGCCAATTTCGTCGGCCTGTTCAACACGAACCTGGCAAATGCCGCCGCGATGTTGTTCGCGCCGCTCTGGGCCATGCTCGCGCGACCCTTTGGCGCACACGTGGCCGCGCAGCGGCTGATCCGCGCCAGCTGGCAGGATCTGGCGCGGGCCGCCACCTGGCGTGCCGCCGATGCCCATACCCGTGTCGGCGCTGGCATGCTGGACCGGCTGGGGCAACTGATGCCGCGGCTGGGTGCCGGCGGTGGCCGCCTGGCGTCGGACGGATTCACCGAGCTGCAGATTGGGTATTGCACGCTGACCCTGCAACGCGCGCTGCCATCGCTGCCCGTGTCGGCCCGCAAGCCAGTGCGCCGGGTGCTGGGTATCGTGGCCCGCCATTTCCGTGCGCGCATCAAGGCGGGACACACCGTCGAGGCGCCGGATGCCTTGCATGCGTGGATCGAGACATCGCTCGTGCAACTTTCCGCACTGCAGGATCGGGCCCTGGCGGCCGACGTTCAATGCGCGCTAGTGGTGCTTGGCGTCACGTTGCAGACACATGAAAAAACCGACTGACAAATGATTTTTTAAATCATCACAGGAATGCATGGGGCGGCCTACACTTTGTCTCGTGCCGCACCACTCCGATGCGACATCGCCCACAAGGCGTCCCGGACGGCGCGTCCTCCCCCCACCCCCGCCAGACGCGCCGTCCACCCAATCTGTTGAAGACCAGAAATGCACAACTACACGATCAAGTCCCTGCTTGCCACCACGATGCTCTGCGCCTGCACGCTGGCCGCCGCGCAATCCGGCCACGGCATGCAAGACCGCGGCGTCGATGCCGACCGCTACGGCTACGCCATGCACAACGGCCCCCGCGACGTCTTTACCGAAGGCGCCAACGTGCTGGAAAAGCGCGATGTCTACAGCCAGGGTGCCTATGGCACGCGCAAGCCCGATCCGTACACCGACGGGGCCCGTACCATCGCCGGCCTTGACCGCACCGGTGTCTCGGCACCGCCGGCCCACAGCGCCTGATCTGCCTGCTCCTGCTTCTTTTCTGCTTTGTTCTCAGTGAGATGAGACTTGTACCGCGTCCCTCGGGACGCGGTTTTTTTATGCTCAGCGGAACCTGAACAGGCCTTCCCAGAACGATTCGAAGGCCGGTTTTTCCGCGCGGGCGGTGCCGGCATCCGACTGGGCGGCGTTCTCCGGGGTCTTGGGTATGTCGGCCATCTTGCGCGACTCATGCAGGGCCCAGACGCTGTCGGCGATGCGGCCGGCCAGATCGGGTTCGCAGTCCCGGCCCAGCAGCACGCCAAACAGCACGTCGCGGCCGTGCCCGTCGTCGGCAAAGCGCATGGCGATGGCAACCATCTTCTCGTAGTGCTCCTGCGCGACTCGCCGGGCCGCTTCCTGGGCCTCGCGCTCCTGCGCTTCTTCGGCCTCCATCTCGGCGGCATGTTCGGATTCCCAGCGGCGCATTTCCCGCTCGAAAACGTCGTCGTACACCTGACGCTGCTCGGCGTCGGACAGGATCGAATAAGCGTCCCGAATCTGCTGGAAAGCCGCGTGGGCGTCGGCTTCACGCCCCGGATTGCGATCCGGATGCCACTTCATGGCGGCGCGGCGGTAGGCGAGCTTGATCTCGTCCAGGGTGGCATCGGACTGGACGCCAAGCGTCGCGTAGAGCGTAGTCATGGGAGGTTGCGTAAGGGTGCGGCGGAGAACGCGCTCATGCTAGCACGGCGTCCCGGCGCGATTTCCGGCCCGATTTCCGTTGCCACGGCTCGTCCACTTTCGGCCCGGCGCGACGCCCGTGGACGCCCATCCGCATGGCGGCAGCATCATGTTTTCGATAGGGATTGCCCCATTCTGGTGCTAAGCTTCGTGCCTGTTTGGACATCCAGCCACAAGCATCAATGTCCGGACATTGACGGCATCTTATTGCGCCCGTGCCCTTCCGCCCGGGTTGCCTACCCGCATTGCATGCCACGGCGCGCATCCGACGCGCCAATCCAGGACGGCCCGGCCGCCAGCCTCTGCGGCAGGCGCAGGCGCCACATACAGTACCCAAGACAATACCGAGACATCGTGACTTTCCACTCCCTCGATTCCTTCCTGGCCGGCGTTGCCCGGCGTGACCCTGACCAGCCCGAATTCTTCCAGGCCGTGAAGGAGGTCATGATGACCTTGTGGCCGTTCGTCGAGCGCGACACGCGCTACCGCGAACAGGCGCTGCTGGAACGGCTGGTGGAACCCGAGCGCGTGATCCAGTTCCGTGTGGCCTGGACCGACGACCGTGGCCAGGTGCAGGTCAATCGCGCCTTTCGCGTGCAGCACAGCTCGGCCATCGGCCCGTACAAGGGCGGCATGCGCTTTCACCCGACCGTGAACCTGTCGGTGCTGAAATTCCTGGGCTTCGAGCAGACCTTCAAGAACGCGCTGACCACGCTGCCGATGGGCGGCGGCAAGGGCGGATCGGACTTCGATCCCAAGGGCAAGTCGGACGCCGAGGTGATGCGCTTCTGCCAGGCGCTGATCGCCGAACTGCATCGTCACCTGGGGCCCGATACCGACGTGCCGGCCGGTGACATCGGCGTGGGCGCACGCGAGGTGGGCTTCATGGCCGGCATGATGAAGAAGCTGACGAACCAGTCGGCCTGCGTGTTTACGGGCAAGGGGCTGGCGTTTGGCGGCAGCCTGATGCGCCCCGAGGCCACCGGCTACGGCACGGTGTACTTCGCGCAGGAAATGCTGCACCGACGCGGCCGCGAATTCAATGGCCTGCGCGTGCTGCTGTCGGGGTCGGGCAATGTGGCGCAGTACGCGGCCGAGAAGGCCATCGAACTGGGCGCCAAGGTGCTGACCGTGTCGGACTCCGGCGGCGTGCTGCACTTCCCGCAGGGCATGGACAGCGAGCAGCTGGCCGCGCTGATGACGTTCAAGAACGAGACCCGCGGCCGCCTGGCCGACTTTGCCGCGCAGCACGACCTGCGTTTCGAGGCCGGCAAGACCCCCTGGCACGTACCTGCCGACGTGGCGCTGCCGTGCGCCACCCAGAACGAACTGGACGGCCACGACGCCGAGCGCCTGCTGTCGAATGGTGTGTTCTGCGTGGCCGAGGGTGCCAACATGCCGTCGACGCTCGATGCCGTGGATCGCTTCGTGGCCGCGCGCATCCTGTACGCGCCCGGCAAGGCCAGCAATGCCGGCGGCGTGGCCACTTCGGGCCTGGAGATGTCGCAGAACGCGATGCGCCTGGCCTGGCACCACGCCGAGATCGACGAGAAGCTGCACGCCATCATGAAAGACATCCATGGCAACTGCATCCACTACGGCCAGAAGGATGACGGCTATATCAACTATGTGGAAGGCGCCAATATCGCGGGCTTCGTCAAGGTGGCCGACGCCATGCTGGCGCAAGGCGTGATCTGACCGGCGCTGGCGATAAGCGCCGGAGCCGGTTCCAAAGAAAAAGCGACGAGGGAAACCCCGTCGCTTTTTTCTTGGCGCCTGGTTTTGGCGCCCGGTTCTGCCGATTTCCCTACTGAACCTTGGCCCAGCCGACCACCTGCCAACGGAACATCGCCGATTCGCCAACTTCTGCGCCATACGTCATTTGCATCTTGCCGTCCGGCGCGTAGATATCGAGCCGGGGCATGGTCGGCAGGTCGAGCCACAACGAATCGTCGTGGAATGACCAGTTGCCACACCAGGCGCAGGCATCGCCCGGCTTCTCGCCTGGCTGATGGAAGTTGAAGCGGCCATCGGCGCTGATTTCCAGGTAGTCGAACGCGCGGTAGAAGGTCAGCAGGGTCCGCTGCCTGGCGGTTGCCTCGGCGGTCTGGGCGGGGGTGGCCGGCGCCGGCAGGTCTGACGGCGCGCGAACGGCTGCGCCATAGAGCGTCCACTTGCCGACGAAGTCCGCGGCAGCGGGCAAATACTCGGCAGCGGTGCTTGCGGCCGGCGCGGACTGCTTTACGGAAGCAGCCGGGCCGGCTGCGTGGGCAGCGGCCGTGGCGGCAAGCGCCAGCAGCGCGGCAACCGTGGCGACCGTGGTAACGGTCCTGAAGGCAGTGAAAGTCGGGAGGGTCGTGGCGGATTTGGCGAAGTGGATCGCCTTGAAACGGAACATCGGCAAAAACATCCTGAGTGAAAGCGGGAACAGCCTAGCAGCCATGGCATCGATCGAAGGCCGGAATAGGCGCGATAAATGTAGCATGTTAGGCATTTTAAGGCATATACATCACATATAAAGCGCCTTAAAATACATATTCGGCCGTTGGCAAACCCGATCCGGGCGTGCCCGGGAGCCAGGTCGTACCGGTGGCCGAATCCGTAGCTACACCCCCCATGGGGTGACAAAACACCGAAGGAAAGCAGCAAATGAAAGCGATTACCCTCCGCGTCCTGACGGCTGGCGCATTGGCCGCAGCAGGTACCGCCCACGCGGCAGCCCCGGCGCAATCGCCGGAAGCCGTCACGGACCTGTTCCTGCGTACGCTGATTCAGGCCGATCCGGCAGCCATGAAGTCGCTCAACGACTACACGCGCCCGGTGCGCGTCGCCAACAAGGCCCCAGGCGACTTCATCAACATTCCGGAGAAGCTCGAGGCAGACAAGGATTACGCCAAGGATCTGGCGCCTGTCTTCCTGCAGCAGCTGAAGATGTCCGACGCGGACAAGGCCGCGCTGGAGCCTACCGTCGTCAAGTTCATGCAGAGCCTGCACGATGCCCAGAAGCGCACGGTCTGCACGACGGGCAAGGCCGAGACAGTCACCGAAGGCGTGCCGAAGAAGTCGGTGGCGGTCAACGTGCCGTTCGAGTGCAAGGTGGTGAATCCCCCCGAGAAGCTGAAGGCCTTCCTGCAGCGCGCAGCGGGTAGCAACTGGAAGACCGTGGCGCAGTATCGCGAAGCGATCGACAAGCTTCGCGTGGGCTATGAAACCGCCCCGCTGACCCAGGACTGGCGCGGTGCCCTGCCGCTGATTTCTGACAAGAAGCCAGTCGTGTGGCAGAACATCTTCCCGAACGAGAGCGTCGATATCACCGAAGCACTGTTCTGATTGGCGCGCCGCGCCACGGTATCGGGGTATCCCGAGTCCTGGCGCAAGAATTGAAGAAAATGCGACGAGGCCACCCTCGTCGCATTTTTTTGGCCAACCGCCGATCTGTGCGAGTCCTGGCGCTTGCCTGGACCGCGCGCCAGGCGACACGCTAGACCACGTTCACGTCGGCCGTATTCGCCGCCACTTCCAGCACCTTCGTGCTCGCCGTCGCTGGCGCCGGTGCCGTGCCTCCCGAAAGCCGCTGCATCACGTGGAATGCGCAACTGAGCTTGTCGGGCGTCAGAGTCACCACCGCGTAGCCTTCGGCGTTGGTGTTCACGTGCCGCAGCCACGGATTGAACGTGCGCAGCGTGCTGTCGAAGGTGTTGGTCAGCGTGCCGCCGACGTTGCTGTAGATCAGGTCTCGCAGGGCGGCGAACGTCTGGTCGTTATCCACGACCGCACGGAACGAGCTGAGCAGCGTGTTGCTCGACAAGCCCGCAGTGACCAGATCCACCATCACCGGCGCGGGGCTGGCGGCATCGTAGTCGTCCATCACCTGGCCGCCAAAGAACGCGTGGATGTCGCCGCTCAGCGCCACGACATTGCGCACGTCATGGGTCTTCAGGAACGCCATCAGGTTCTTGCGCTCGGCATTGAAGCCATCCCACTGGTCGGCATTGAGAATGAACTTGCCCAGCAACGAAACGGGCGGCAGACGCGACGCGATGAATGGCTTGACGTTGGCATCGAAGGCCGGCCCGTCAATGCCGGCCTGCGACAGCACGTTGCGCAAAGCCGTATAGGCCAGCCCGGCATAGGTGCCAGCCGTCCGCGCCGCCGCGAGATCGCTGGCCAGCGCCGTGGCTATCGCGCTTTCGACCGACGCCAGCGCGCCGTTGGACAGTACCAGCGCGTGTGCGATCAGGGTCGACACCGCTTGCGTGATATCCACTTGCATCCGCAGCATCGCGAGCTGGTTGCCCCAGAGCTTCCACGTGGTATTGGCGCCACCGACGCGGTCTTGCCACCACCCTCGCTGCGTGTCGCCCAGCATCGACACCGGCGTCAGGGCCCCGCCGGCAGCCGATATCCTGGCCGCTTCGGCCGAGGCCAGCTTGTCGGCCGCCACCAGGTAAAGGCTTCCGACCGAGCCGCCCACGGATTCCTCGGTAATGACATGATCGGCGCGGTACAGCCGTTCGTCCGTCATCATGAGCGTGGCCAGATTGCCAAAGGTGAACGAGCGGTAGATCTGGATGTTCTGGAACGACGGATTGTCCGCATCGAAGCTGACATCGGCCGGCATGTACTCGAACCAGGCCTGGTTGGCGGCACGCCGGCGCGCGGTACGTGGCGTGAGGTCGTCATCGGCGTCGTAGGTCTGCCGGTCCTGCCAGCAGTTGTCGGAAAATTCGTGGTCATCCCAGATCGCGATCATCGGTGCCGCCGCGTGCAGGGCCTGCAGCCGCGAATCGTTGCGATAGCTGCGGTACAGGTAGCGATAATCGTCGAGCGTGGTGGCGTAGACACTGCCATCGGGCAATACCGTGCCGTTGGGCAAGGTCAGTACGGCATGCCGATCCTCGACATTGCCGGTGCGCGAGCCGCCCGGCACCGCTTCGTAGATGTAGTCGCCCACGTGGACGATAAAGTCCAGATCCTGCTGGGCCAGCTCCTCCATGCCGGCCCAATGGTTGGCGTTCCAGTCCTGGCAGCTTACGAAGGCGAAGCGCAACTGCGCCAGCGCAGTGCCGGCCGGCACCGTCGTGCGGGTGCGGCCAACGGTGCTGGCCCGGTTGCCGAGCAGGAAGCGGTAGTAATACCGCGCGCCGGCCGTCAGGCCCGTCACCTTGTTGCGGATCGTATAGTCCCATTCCGGGCGCGCCATCAGGGGCTGGTTGACGAGCAGGCTTTGCGGTGGGAAATCCGCCTGCGTGGACACCTGCAGGCGCACCACCACGGGCCGCTTGCCATTGTTGCCCTCGACGCGTGTCCACACGATCACGCTGTCGGGGCGAGGATCGCCCGAGGCTACGCCATGAACGAAATTGAAATTTTCGGGATTACCGGTATCGGGCGGCTGATCGTCCCCGCCTCCGCCGCCCCCGCAGGCGGCAAGCCCGCCAGCAGCAACGGAAACGGTAAGAAAACCTCCCAGCTTGAGAAAGTGACGACGGTCCATGACTGTTTTTCCTGTATGTGGGGACATGGACAGCCAGGGACGGGATGCCACGCAAGTCGCATCAGGCTGTCTTGCGTGGCAGGTCGCATCTGGATACTAATGTCGGCGCGTGGGACGCGCCGTCGGCAAATCGCGGACAACGGTATCGGTAAAAGGATGACGTCGGGTCGGGCAAACCATCTCAACCAGGTGGATGCCTTCGTGTTGCCGATTCCTGAATGCTGAATGACACGCGATTACTCTCGCGCGCCCTGCCCGCCGCGCCGGCAAGTCCGGCGGGCGCCGGCGCCACTTCGAGAACGTCAAGCGCTTCAGCGTGCCCGCCGCACCCACTCCCCAATGGCGTCGAGCAGCAGCCCCGAGCCATGCTCGCGCGACCCCGCATCGTCATAGCCATCCAGGAAGGCGCCATGCTCGGTCAGCGTCAGTTGCGTGCCCTGCCCCACGGCCTTCAGCTCGAAGACGGCCAGCGACACCGAAATCTTGCGTTCGCCCATATGCATCTCGTAGCTGTAGACCAGGCGCTCGTTCGGAATCACGTCGAAATACACAGCGTCGAACGTCGACACCAGGCCGTTATCCCATTTGCCCTGCAGATGCTCGCGGCCGCCTGGGCGCACGTCCATGGCGCGCGACACGGTCTGGTAGCCCTGGCCGCCGTGGAACCATTCGGCCTTGGCCGCAGGGTCGCTCAGCGCACGGAACACGAGGGCCGGCGGGGCATCGTAAGTCCGCGAAATCGAGAACGTGCCATGCGCCACCGAGCGCGGCGGCGTTGCGGCGACGATACGGGCCACTTCCCGTTCCAGCCGGTCCAGCGTCTGCTTCCAGCCCTCCTCGGCGCCCCGGATGAAGTCGCCAGCCGACGGATCGAGCATGGTGTATGCCTGCGTCACACGCATCTCGGTGCCGCCGCAGACGGTTTCGAAACCGACCGTTGTCAGCGCGTTGAACAGCGGTTTGCCGTCGACGGTGACCACCGTCATGTCGATCACCAGCCGCGAGTGCGGCATGACCTCGACAAAGTGACCACGGATCCAGTGCTCGAACGCGCCGTCCTGCGAGCGCATGCACAGGTCGAACTTGCCGCCCGGACGGAATTCCACCTCGCACGCCGGCACGGTAAAGCCCTGCGGGCAGAACCAGTGTTTCAGGTGATCGGCCGTGCTCCATGCCTTGAAAACCAGATCGCGCGGGGCATTGAATGCACGCGATGTGGTCAGGCGGTGCTGGGCGTGCTGCTGGGCTGACGACTGGGTGGACGGCGACGTCTCAGTCTTCGTTGCGGTCGCGGGTGCCATCGGATGCTGCCTCCTTTTTCATGGTTTCCAGGTATTCGCCCAGGCGGTCGAAATGGCCTTCCCATTCGGCCCGGCGGGCGCTGATCCACTGCTCTGCCTCGCCCAGCGCATTGGGCGCCATGCGGCAGGTGCGTACCCGTCCGACCTTTGCGGTGCTGACCAGGCCCGCCTGTTCCAGTACCGACAGGTGCTGCATGACCGCCGGCAACGACATCGCCAGCGGCCTCGCCAGATCAGAGACCGACAGCGGTCCACGGGCCAGTTGCACAAGCATCGTGCGCCGGGTGGTGTCGGCCAGCGCCTGGAACGTGGCGTCGAGAGGATCGGAATAGTTAAGCATGTCCTTTAGTATAGGGGCGCACGAAAGTTAAGCAAGGACTTTAGTGATTTTCCGGGATGGAAAGCCCTATGCCCGCCCGCCCCTCGCCGGGCCGGATATTCAATCTTCTTGGCGATCGATCTCAAAAATCACCGGCGATGCCAGACGCTCAACGGGTCGTCGAACGCCGGCGGTTCGGCATCATCGCCCTGGCCGGATAGTGGCTCTGCCGCCATCCGCATCGCCACGGCCTGGGTATGGAGCTTGTCGAGGCAGCGCGAAAACACCTCGGCCTCGGCCGGGTCCAGGCAAGCGGCCAATTCGCGGTTGAAATCGCGTGCCCGGGCAAACGCGGCGGCATAGACGCCCTCGCCCGCCTGCGTCAGCGTGAAGGCCGCGGCGCGCCGGTCTGCCGCCTGCGCGGTCTTGCACACCAGGCCCTTTTCCATCAACGCATGGACGGCGCGGCTTGCCAGCACCTTGTCCAGCCCGGCGCTGGCGGCCAGTTCGGTCAGCCGGGTGCCGGGCTGCTCGCCCAGGAACGCCAGCATGCGCCATTCGCGCCGGCTGACCCCGGCCGCCGCGCGCAGGTGGAGCCCGCTGGCAGACATCGCCACGCGGCTCAGGTGATAGAGCCGGTAGTTGATGAAATCGACCAGGCGCGCGGGCGCCTGCAGTGTCCCCGAACCATGCTCCGGATTGGCTTGCGGCATGAATAGTTGATTTTGTTAACTAATGGGTCGGATGCTAGCGTGCCGGACACACTGATAACAATCGAAACCTGGTTCGAGGAGACATCGCGTGATCCGCCCCATCCGCTCCACCCGTCCTGTCCACCCCATCGGCCCGGCCCGCCCCAGCCGTTTTACGCGCCGCGCGACGCTCGGCACCCTGGCCTGGCTGGCCGCCGCCATCGCCTGCGGGCCCGCCCTGGCACAGAGTGACAAGCCGCTGCGCATTCTGGTGGGCTATCCGGCGGGTGGTACCGCCGACCTGGCAGCACGGCTGGTGGGCGACAAGATCCGGGAAGACCTCAAACAGACGGTGATCGTCGAGAACAAGCCCGGCGCCGGCGGCCGGCTGGTGATGGACTATGCGCGGGCGCAACCGGCGGACGGCAATACCGTCGTGCTGGCGAATTCCGCCGTGATGACCATCGCTCCGCTGGTCTATCGCAAGCTCAACTACGACATCGCGCGCGATTTCGTTCCCGTGGCGCCGATCGCCAACTTCCAGCTGGCGCTTGCCACCGGCGGCGCCACGCCGGCCCGCAACCTGAAGGACTACATCGCCTGGCTCAAGGCCGACCCGACGCACGCCGCCTATGCATCGCCCGCGCTTGGCAGCATTCCGCATTTCTTCGGGCTGATGATCGGCAAGCAGGTCGGCGTGTCGATGCTGCATGTGCCGTTCAATGGATCGGCGCCGCTGATGACCGCACTGGTGGGCGGCCAGGTGCCGGCTTCGGTCGATACCCTGGCCGACCTGACGGAAATGCATCGCGCCGGCAAGATCCATGTGCTGGCAACCTCCGGCACCCGCAGATCCGCCGCGCTGCCGGATGTGCCCACCTTCACCGAGCTTGGTTACAAGGACATCGAAGGCGTGGGCCGCTACGGTGTGGTTGCGCCGGCCGGCACGCCGCGCGCCGCGATCGACCGCCTGAATGCCGCCATCACCCGCGCCCTGGCATCGCCGGATCTGCAGGAGAAATTTCTCAAGCTCGGGCTGGAGCCGCAAAGTGGCAGTGCCGATGCGTTTGGCAAGACGCTGACCAGCGATGCAAACCGCTGGAGCCCCGTGGTCAAGGCCTCCGGCTTTGTCGGCGATTAAGGAATCAACGATGTCCATCCGCAATGTGCTGTTCATCATGTGCGACCAGTTGCGTCGCGACCACCTGGGCTGCTACGGCCATCCCACGTTGCGCACGCGCAATATCGACGCGCTGGCGGCTCGCGGCGTGCGTTTCGACAATGCCTTTGTGACGTCAGGCGTCTGCGGCCCCAGCCGCATGAGCTTCTACACGGGCCGCTACGTCAGCAGCCACGGCGCCACCTGGAACCGCGTGCCGCTGTCCGTCGGCGAAATCACGCTGGGCGAATACCTGAAGGACAGCGGCCGTGCGCTGGCCCTGGCCGGCAAGACCCACGTGATGCCCGACAACGCCAACCTGAAGCGGCTGCATCTGGACGGCGGTACGGAACTGGAAACGCTGTTGCGCAGCGGCCACTTTATCGAGGTGGACCGCCACGACGGCCACCACGCAGAGCCGCACAGCGCCTATGCCGACTGGCTGCGCGCCCAGGGCTATGACAGCCGTGACCCGTGGACCGACTATGTGATCAGCGCCCAGGCGCCCGATGGCGAGATCGTCTCGGGCTGGCAGATGCGCAATGCGGGCCTGCCGGCACGCGTGGCCGAGCCGCATTCGGAAACGGCCTATACCGTGGACCGCGCGATGGACTACATCGCCGCCCGGGGCGACGATCCGTGGGTGCTGCATCTGTCGCTGGTCAAGCCGCACTGGCCCTATCTGGCGCCGGCGCCGTACCACAACGCCTATTCGCTCGACGACTGCCTGTCGCTGCAGCGCAACGACGCCGAACTCGACGATCCCCATCCGGTGGTCGATGCGTACCGTACGCAGGAGGAATGCGCCAATTTCATGCGCAAGGAGGTATCCGACACCGTGCGTCCTGCCTACCAGGGCCTGATCCAGCAGATCGACGACCGGCTCGGCCAGCTCTGGGAACTGCTGGAGCGCACCGGGCGCTGGCACGACACCCTGGTGGTCTTCACGGCCGACCATGGCGACTTCCTGGGCGACCACTGGCTGGGCGAGAAGGAGCAGTTCTATGACACCGTGCAGAACATTCCGCTGATCGTCTATGACCCGTCCGCCGAGGCCGACGCCACGCGCGGCGTGGCCGACGCCCGCATGGTTTCCGCCGTCGATGTGGTGCCGACCGTACTCGACGGTTTGGGCCTGCCAGCGTTCGACCATCGCGTGGAAGGCCGGTCGCTGCTGGACCTGACCCGGGGTCGCGGCGGCGATTCGGCGGCGTGGCGGGACTTCGTGGTGTCGGAACTCGACTATGGCTATCGCGGCGCCCGCGTGGCGCTGGGCCGGCAGCCGGGCGAATGCCGCGCCTGGATGGTGCGCGATGCGCGCTGGAAGTACGTGCATTGGCAGGGATTCCGGCCGCAATTGTTCGATCTGGCGAACGATCCGTCCGAATTTGTCGATCTTGGCGCCGATCCGGGCCACGAGGCCGTGCGCAGCCATATGCGCGGCCAGTTGCTGGACTGGTTCTGCACGCTCAAGCCGCGCGTCACCGTCAGCCATGCCGAAGTGGCGGCCAAAACCAACGTCTACAAGCAGGCCGGGGTATTCTTCGGCGTCTGGTGACAGGACCGCAGGCGGGCCCGGTGGCGCTTTGGCGGCGGACTGGATGGTCCGGCAGCGCGCTTTCCGGGCGCTCCGCGGCCGTCCGCAGGACACCTGCAAGCGCCTTTGCTGCACGGGTGCGGGAAAGGGCGTATTCTGGTGAACTTGTCATTCGGGCGTCGTAGGCGTAGTGTTCCGCATCGCCTGGCGCGCCGAAGTGCCGGAGCCGCCCCTCCAGATAGTTTTGACGGATGAACCAGAAATCCCCTAAATACCCGGATGAACCGCCCTTGCCGTCCACCTGGGATGCCCGCCTTGCCCGCCATTTGGTGCGGCCCCTCAAGAACACCCGTGTCACCCCGAACCACCTGACCACGCTGCGGCTGCTGATTGGCATCGCCGGCATCGCCTGCATTGCGCAAGGCGGCTACACGTGGAGCAACTGGGGCGCGCTGCTGGTCGTGGTGTCGAATTTTGTCGACCATACCGACGGCGAGTTGGCACGAATTAGCGGCAAATCGAGCAAGATCGGCCATTTTTACGACCTGGCAAGCGACGCGCTGATTACCGTGCTGCTGTTCGTCAGCTTTGGCATGGCCGTGGCAAACACCGCGGCCCCCGGCGGCGTGCCCGAGACGTTCGGTCCGGTGCTGCGCGGCACTATTGCCGGACTTGCCGTGGCGCTGATCTTCTTCCTGCGCATGCGTATAGAATCGCGGGTTGGCAAAAGTGGCACCAAGCAGGCGTCGGCTGGCGGATTCGAGACCGAAGACGTGCTGTACCTGCTGCCGCTGGTGACGCTGACTGACGGCATCGGTCCCTTCCTGACCGCGGCCTCGATCGGCGCCCCGCTGTTTGCCGTGCTGGTCATCATCGATTACTGGCGAGTCATGCGGCGCCCCCAGCCAGTCGCAACTTCCACCGATCACTGAGGCAGCCCATGCCAGAGCAAGTTACCGGCGACATCGCCATCACGCCGCAGATGGCGCGCGAAGCCGAACCCGTGGCCGCGCGTCCGGCGGCCCGCCGTCCGGACGCCGCCGTGGCCGGCGTGGTGTCGCAGCTGGACACCCCCGCCCTGCGCCAGGATTTCGACCGCGATGGCGCGTTCCTGTACCTGGACAAGTTCCTGGGCCCGGACGAAACCGCCCAGCTGGTGGCGCTGGCGCGCTCGCTGCAAGGCGGCCTGAACCGCAACTACCTGCCCGGCCACAAGCAGGGCGGCAGCGTCAGCCGCCATACGATCGACGAAAAGGCGCCGTTCATTGCCGAGCTGTACCGTTCGAAGGCGCTGATCGGCTGGCTCGAAGACGTGACGGGCGACAAGCTCCAGGTCTGCCCGGAAACCGACCCCCACGCCTACGCACTCTATTACTACACGCGCCAGGGCGACCATATCGGCTGGCACTACGACACGTCCTATTACGATGGCCGCCGCTACACGCTGCTGATCGGCGTGCTGGACGAATCGACGTGCCGGCTCGACTACGAACTGCATACGCGCAACCCCGACATTGCGGACGAACCGGGCTCGGTGCAGATTCCGCCGGGCGGCATCGTGCTGTTCGACGGCGACAAGCTGCGCCACCGCATCACGCCGGCTGGCCCGAACGAGATCCGCGTGTCGCTGACCTTTGAATATGTGACCGATCCGGGCATGCGCCCGTGGCTGCGCTTCATTTCGAACATGAAGGATGCCGTGGCGTACTTCGGGTTCCGCCAGGTGTTCCGGCGCCTGCTGGGCGGGAAATAACCGGGGTAGTCAGCGGCGTGAATCGTGCAGCTTTCATTCTTCTGTCGGTAGGCGCGGCACTGTTTGTCGGGCTGCTGGCCTGGCAGGGCTTTGGCGCGGTGACCACCACGCTGATGTCGGCCGGCTGGGGTCTGGCCGTGGTGGCCGCGTTCCATCTGGTACCGCTGGCGCTCGATGCCGGCGCCATCGCCGTGTTGCTGGACCGCAAGACCCGCCACGGATCGTTCTGCAGCGCCCTCAAGGCACGCTGGACCGGCGAATCGGTCAACAGCCTGCTGCCGGCCGGCCAGATCGGCGGCCCGGTGCTGATGGTGCGCTACCTGTCGCATCGCGGCGCGCGCATGCGTGACGCGGCTGCCGCCATCACGGTCAGCACCACCACCCAGGCGCTGTCGCAGATGCTGTTCGCATTGCTGGGCATTGCCGTGTTCGGCGCCAACGGCGACATGTCCGAGTACCGCACCCCGATCATCGCCGTGACCGGGGTGCTGGGCGCCTGCGTGCTGGCGTTCTGCGTGCTGCAGCGGCGCGGCATGTTCGGCCGCATGATGCGCATCGGCCAGAAGCTGTTCGGCAAGCGCGATGCCACCGATGACACGGATGCCACCGAACCCGGGGCCGAAAAGCCGGGCCGGTGGGCCGGGCTGGCACTGCGTGCCGACGCCGTGGACAGTGCGATCCGGGAACTCTATCGCGACCGCAAAAAGGTCGCGGCCAGCTTTTGCCTTAACCTGCTTGGCTGGATCGCCGGCACTGGCGAGGTCTGGCTGATCCTGTATTTTCTGGGGCATCCGGTGAACTGGCACGAGGCACTGCTGCTCGAAAGCGTGGGCCAGGCGATCCGCGGGGCCGCATTTGCCATTCCGGGGTCGCTCGGTGCGCAGGAAGGCGGTTACCTGCTGCTGGCGCCGCTGGTGGGCCTGCCACCGGATGCCGCGCTGGCGCTGTCGCTGGCCAAGCGCGTGCGCGAGCTGGTGCTTGGCATCCCCGGACTGGTGTATCTGCATTTCAGCGAACGGAAGTTCCAGCGCCGTCGCGCCGCGCATGCCCTGTCGGCCGACCGGGGCTAGCGCGGCCCTTTCATTTTTCATGAGAACAACGTGATGCGAGCAATCATTCTTGCCGCGGGCCTTGGCCTGCGACTTCAGCAACAGCCGGGAAAGCAGTTCCCGAAATGCCTGCTGCGCTTTGACGGGCTCACGCTGCTCGAACGTCACCTGCGCCTGCTCGACGCCGCCGGCGTGACCGAAGTGGTGCTGGCGCTCGGCTTCGAACCGGACCATGTCAAGGAAGAACTGGCCCGCCTCGGCCGCGATCTGGAAATCGTCATCAACCCGCGCTACGACCTGGGCAGCGTGCTGACCGTGCATACGGTGGCCGACGCCATGACGCGCGGCGGCGACGTGCTGCTGATGGACGCCGACGTCCTCTACGACGAGCGCATCATGACCAAGCTGGTGGCCGGCGACACCGTCAACCGCCTGCTGATCGACCGCGACTTCGAAGCCGGCGACGAGCCCGTGAAGCTGTGCCTGAAGGACGGCGTGCCCGTGGAACTGCGCAAGCAGCTGATGGCCGACCTGCAGTACGACACCATCGGCGAATCGGTGGGCTTCTTCCGCTTCAAGGAAGACTGCGCCCGCCGCCTGGCCGAAATCGTCAAGGGATACGTCGACTCGGGCCGCGCCAACATGCCGCACGAAGAAGCCGTGCGCGACCTGCTGCTGGAACAGTCCCACGTATTCGACACCGCCGACGTGACCGGCGCCCCCTGGATCGAAATCGATTTCCCCGGCGACGTCTCGCGCGCAGCCGTTGAAGTCCTGCCCCAACTTCTGCCCGTAGGAATCGCCCAATGAACGCCATCGACCCGAACCTGCTCGCCACCTCCGGTACTGCTGTGCCCCTGTCGCGCGCCGCGCGGCTGCGCCAGATGCTGCTCTCCAACGAGCTCGAATTCATCATGGAAGCCCACAACGGCCTGTCCGCGCGCATCGTGCGCGAGGCCGGCTTCAAGGGCATCTGGGCGTCGGGCCTGGCCATTTCGGCCCAGTTCGGCGTGCGCGACAACAACGAGGCCAGCTGGACCCAGGTCGTGGACAACCTGGAGTTCATGGCCGACGCCAGTGACCTGCCGATCCTGCTGGACGGCGACACCGGCTACGGCAACTTCAACAACGTGCGCCGTCTGGTGCGCAAGCTCGAGCAGCGCGGCATTGCCGGCGTGTGCATCGAAGACAAGATCTTCCCGAAGACCAACAGCTTCATCGGCGGCGAACAGCAGCCGCTGGCCGACATCGACGAGTTCTGCGGCAAGATCAAGGCCGGCAAGGATTCGCAGGCCGATGACAACTTCTCGATCGTGGCCCGCGTGGAAGCCCTGATCGCGGGATGGGGCATGGAAGAGGCGCTGCGCCGCGCCGAAGCCTACCGTCAGGCCGGCGCCGATGCCATCCTGATCCACAGCAAGCTGTCGAAGGCCGACGAGATCGTGACGTTCGCGCGCGAATGGGGCAACCGCGCCCCGCTGGTGATCGTGCCGACCAAGTACTACAGCACGCCGACCGACGTGTTCCGCAAGGCCGGCATCAGCCTGATCATCTGGGCCAACCACCTGATCCGCGTGGCCGCTTCCGGCATGCAGGCCGTGGCAAAGGACATCTACGAGAACCAGACGCTGGTGAACGTGGAGGACCGCATCGCCACCGTCAACGAGATCTTCCGCCTGCAGGATGCCGACGAATACTCGGCCGCCGAGAAGATCTACCTGACCGGCGGCCAGGCCCCGGGTTCGGCCGTGGTGCTGGCCGCGGGCCGTGGCAAGGGCCTGGAAGCCCTGACCGAGGACAAGCCCAAGGTCATGCTGCCGGTGGCCGGCAAGCCGCTGCTGCGCTGGCTGGTGGACGGCTTCAAGAACCAGGGCATCAACGACATCACGGTGGTTGGCGGCTACAAGGCCGAGGCCATCGATGCCGCCGGCATCAACCTGGTGCGCAACGACCGCTATGCCGAAACCGGCGAACTGGCGTCGCTGGCGGCTGCCGCCGACACGCTGCAGAACGACACCGTGATCGCCTATGGCGACCTGCTGTTCCGCAGCTACATCCTGCGCGACCTGGTGGATACCGATGCGCCGTTCAGCGTGGTGATCGATTCGTCGGAATCGGCGCCGTCGAACCAGAGCGTGCGTGATTTTGCCTGGTGCTCGGCATCGGATGATCGCGACCTGTTCGGCCAGAAGGTCCTGCTGAAGAAGATTTCGGACGACGTGCCGGCTGGCGACGCCCCGCATGGCCGCTGGATCGGCCTGATGAACGTCCGTGGCGAAGGCCGCGCGCGCCTGCAGAAGCTGCTGGGCGAACTGCGCCAGCGCCCGGACTTCGACAAGCTCGACCTGCCGGACCTGCTCAACGCGCTAGTTGCCGCTGGCGAACAGATCGAAGTCAAGTACGTGCACGGCCACTGGCGTGGCGTGAACGACCTGGACGACTTCCGCCGCGCCGGCGATTTCGCGCACGGCCAGGCGCCGTTCTCGGTCGGCGGCAGCGACGGCGAGGCCGCGCAATGATCGAGGCGGTCCAGTTCGTGGAAGCCGCGCGCGAGCGCGGTTTCGAGTGGTATGCGGGCGTGCCCTGCTCGTACCTGACGCCGTTCATCAACTACGTGGTGCAGGATCCGTCGCTGCACTATGTGTCGGCCGCCAACGAAGGCGATGCCGTGGCGTTTATCGCCGGGGTGACGCAGGGTGCGCGCAACGGTGTGCGCGGCATCACCATGATGCAGAACTCGGGCCTGGGCAACGCAGTAAGCCCGCTGACGTCGCTGACCTGGACGTTCCGCCTGCCGCAGTTGCTGATCGTCACGTGGCGCGGCCAGCCCGGCGGTGCATCGGACGAACCGCAGCACGCGCTGATGGGCCCGGTCACGCCGCAGATGCTCGACACGATGGACATCCCGTGGGAACTGTTCCCGACCGAGCCGGAGGCCGTGGGCGCGGCGCTGGACCGGGCCATCGCCCATATGGACGCCACGGGCCGGCCGTACGCGCTGATCATGCAGAAGGGCAGCGTCGCGCCCTACCCGCTCAAGTCGCAGAAGGGCCCGGTGGCCCGCGACAAGGCGCTGCCCGAGGCGTCCCACACCGGCGCGGCCACACTGCCGAGCCGTACCGAAGCACTGCAGCGCGTGATTGCGCATACGCCGGTCGATTCGACCGTGGTACTGGCATCGACCGGCTTCTGCGGCCGCGAACTGTACGCGCTGGACGACCGGCCGAACCAGCTCTACATGGTGGGGTCGATGGGCTGCCTGACGCCGTTCGCGCTGGGCCTGGCGCTGGCGCGTCCGGACCTGAAGGTGGTGGCCGTCGATGGCGACGGTGCCGCGCTGATGCGCATGGGCGTATTCGCCACGCTGGGCGCCTATGGCCCGGCCAACCTGACGCATGTGCTGCTGGACAATAACGCGCATGACTCCACCGGCGGCCAGGCCACGGTGTCGCACAACGTGTCGTTTGCCGGCGTGGCGGCGGCATGTGGCTACGCGTCGGCCATCGAGGGCGACAACCTTGCCATGCTCGACGACGTACTGGCGCGCGCGGCCACGGCCACGGCGGGCCCGAATTTCGTGTGCCTGCAGACGCGTCCCGGATCGCCCGATGACCTGCCGCGCCCGTCGGTGACGCCTGTACAGGTGTCCACGCGCCTGGGCCGCCAGATCGGCGCCGACCAGGGCAACGCCAATCACGCCTGACCCAACCCGCTTGAGAGCTTGAGAGAACGCATGCTGCTTCTGAATCCCGGCCCCGTAACGCTGTCCGAACGCGTCCGCAATAGCCTGCTGCAAACGGACCTGTGCCACCGCGAAAGCGAGTTCTTCGACCTTCAGGACGAAGCGCGCCAGCGGCTGCTGGACATCTACGGGCTTGACCCGGCCACCTGGTCGGCCGTGCTGATGACCGGCTCGGGCACTGCCGCGCTGGAAAGCATGATCGCCGGGCTGGTGCCGGCGCAAGGCAAGCTGCTGATCGTACAGAACGGCGTCTACGGCGAGCGCGTGGCACAGATCGCCTCCCAGTACCAGATCCCGCACACCGTGGTGAAGCACGAGTGGATGGAAGCCCCGGACCTGGCCCGCATCAATGCGGCGCTGGCGGCGGACAAGGCCATCACCCACCTGGCCGTGATCCATCACGAGACCACCACGGGCCGCCTGAACGACCTGCCGGCCATCGACGCGCTGTGCCAGGCGCGCGGCGTGCGCCTGCTGGCCGATACGGTCAGCAGCTTCGGCGCCGAGGCCATCGACTTCAGCGGCAACATCGATGCTGTGGCGGCCACGGCCAACAAGTGCCTGCATGGCGTGCCCGGCGCGGCCTTCGTGATCGTGCGCCGCGCGGCGCTGACCCATGCGGTCAGCCGCACCTATTACCTCGATATCGCGCGCTACGCGAAGCAGCAGGACCAGCGCAACACGCCGTTCACGCCGTCCGTCCACGCGTTCTACGCGCTGGTGGAAGCCCTGCGCGAGCACAGCGACGAAGGCGGCTGGCAGGCGCGCCACCAGCGTTATGCCGCGCTGGCCGAGGAAGTCCGCAGCGGCCTGGCTGCCCTGGGCATCGAGGCACTGTGGCCGGCGGCCCAGTCGTCGGTGGTGCTGCGCGCGTACAAGCTGCCGCAGGGCGTCACGTACGAACAACTGCACGACGGGCTGAAGGCACGCGGCTTCGTGATCTATGCAGGCCAGGGCGGCCTGTCGTCGCAACTGTTCCGCATCTCGACCATGGGCGCGCTGACGGCCGCCGACATGCACCGCCTGATCGCGGGCTTCCGCGAACTGCTGCATCGTTGATGGGGAGTGCCGGGGCTGGCTTGCTGGTCAGCTTCGGCCCCCGCCCCTCAACTCTCCGGGTCGTACCCAAACTCGCGCAGTTCCTGCGCGCAGCGGCATGCCGTGGCGATCTTTGCAGCCCACGCGATGGCGGCTTCGCGCGAAGGAAGCTCCAGGACACAGAAGCCGCCATCGAACTCCTTTGTCTGGGGATAGGTTTCGTTTGTGACGCTGCCGTCCGAGGCGACCATGACTGGCGCTACGCCCCCGTTGATTCCGCCACCGAACACGTACACGCCCGCAGCCTTCGCCTCGCGTATGACCGCGCGCGCGGCTTCGCCCACGGCGGCAAATTCCTCGTCAGGTACCTTCATCGCCGGTCCCGGAAACGAGATCAGGTATTTCGTCATCGTTGGCTCCTTCGGTTCTTCACAAAGCGCAGGATTTCAGCCGCACCGTCCTAATTCGCCTGATTATTGGAAATCAGAATCGCCGGATTTCCCGAAGCAAACTGCCTGGTAGATTCACCAACCGTCATGCGGTTCGAATCAACCAGGTAGGACGTAATGCCTGCGATGCCGTTCGCAAGGGTAAAGTTGTAGCCAGCCTGAATCGAATTGCCCCGGACATAGACTCCACTGATAAGCGTGCCAGGAAAGTTCCTGGTGTAGAAGCCACTTCCCCTGGGGTCGGTCGGAAACATTGTATTGAGTCCGGTTCGCACGCTGTTATTGATAATGTCAATGCCGATCAGATTCAAGAAATACGAATCGTACTGCTTCGAAATCACCGAGATTGCCGTGTTTGTCATGGCGTTGCCGAGTATGGCGCTGTCAAACACATTGCCGAAGAAGCCGTTGCCAGTCTGCACGGTAGTCGCGTTGGTAATCGTGTTGTGGCTGATTACGAATCGAAAGACGGAACTTGTGACCGAGATTATCGATGTCTTGTCAGGGACCACATCCCACGGACGATCGATCGTGATGGTGCGTCCATTGATCGCCCGGACCATGCGGTATTGACCAACGCCCCGCCCCTGGCTGATTGCAACCGCCAGCGTCTGGAAATTGGTCACGCCGACCGAGCTGAAATCCATGTCGTTTGCGGTGGTCACGGATTCCGCGGAGGCTCCGGACGTCATGCCAAGATACGCCTGGCCGCCCCCGTCGGTCGTGATGCCCTGACCATACGGGTCGCCGATGTCCGTGATCTGGTTGTATCCCGCATAGAGATTCTGGCAGATCATCGAATAACTGAACTTCCAGAATGGGCGGCTGAACGCCACGCCAGCACCCATTCCGCTTCCTGCTCCCTGGACCCGGTTTTTCTCGAATATGACGTTTTGAGCGGCTGAAAATCCGATGTCGGAACCCTTCGCCTGGACATAATCGTTGTCGGTAACCAGGGCACCATCGCCATACAGAATATCAACAGACCTGCCGGGGCCGGTGATCCTTGAGGAAAGGACCCGAATATCGGGTCCCGACAGCGCAACGATGGTTCCCTTGCCATTCGTCTTGTCCGCGCTGACCGCAATATTCACTTGATTGAATAACAGATGTCCTGAAAGGGACGGAGCGCCGGTCAGGTCGCCCTTGACAAGGTTGGCGGACATTGGAGCCTTGAGCGAAAGGCTTTCAAGACCAAACCAATGGCTACCCTGGATCCACGCCGGCGGCGGCGAAGAAGACTGCCCGGTGATGGTGGTGGCCGATGGTGAGCGGCCGATGATGTATTGGTGAGGATGCAGCGTCACCGCCCTGGTAATCACGAAATTACCGGCCGGCAGCGGGAGATAACGGGGATTCGCTGCGGTTGACGATGCCTTGTTGGCGTCGAGACATTTCTGCATGACCGCTGCGTTATCGGTTGCCCCATCGCCGGCCAGGCCGCTGCAATGCATCGCGCTCAGATTCACGCCCGGATTCGCGTAGATCCTGATCTTGCTGGCGGGCCCCGATGCCGCATCCTGCGTGCTATTGCCGAGCCAGATGTAGTAGTCGCCGGCAGCAACAGATGCGGGAATTGACACCGCAATGGCATTCTCGTCGCTGCTGATGACCGAAAGCCTGGAATAGCTGCCGCCGGCATCTTGCAGGATCACCGATGGTCGGCCGGGAAAATTCTTGCCGAAGAGTCGCAGGATGCCACCGGCATCGGCGCCACAGATACGGAGCTGGTGCTTCGGTGCCTCAAGGGGATCGCTCTCCGAAGGCACCCCGACAGCCCAGTCGAGCTGCGGCACATTGATCAGGATTTCCACCGCATCGGCCGAGCGATCTTCGATGCGGACGGCATAAACAGCATGCGGGAAAGTTGGCGGAATCGTAAAGCGGATTCCCGTGGAAGCCAGGTTTTTTGCCGGCACCGTGATCTTGCTGGCGCGTAGGGCGCGACGCCAGTCCGTCATTCCTGCAGTAACCGCGAGCAGCCGAACTGTCTTGGGATTGCTGGTAAAGGCCCCGTTCATCAACACCGGCAGTCCGGGCCCTGCCTCGCGCGAGGTCCAGTACACCGCGTTGCCGGCATAGGTCGGAAAATTGTCGATCTGGGACATCTTGCTGGTGTCCACATGGACCGCCTTGCCGCTTCCCCAGTTCAGGCCGGACGGATTTACCGGGCCACCATTCAGCGCGTATGGGTTGGCGCAGCCGTGGAGTTCGTCAAGATTCTTCGGCAACGGCGCGTTCCCCGAGATGCCCGCGTCAGCAACCGACTGCGATACCGGTTTCGCGGTAACGTTCTCGGCGGCCTGAACGTCGCCCTGGGTGATGCTGGTGTAAGCGATGGTGTACAGCAGGCTCAGAAAAATAAGACGAAGCATGTCGCTCATCCTGATCGGGCATTTTGCTGGCATTTGTCGCCCCATTTTTCCCGAATGCAGGGCGCGATCAACCAGAAAAAAGTCCGCCCCTGACCTGGAGCGGGCTCGACATGGCTCCCAATTCACGGTGTTTCAACACCCTTCTGGAACGGATAGCCATCAACAACGTGCGAAACGGGATAAACCCCGGGGACGATCCCCCCTACAACTGCTCCTCGACCGGCAATATCCGCAGCACCCCCTGCTTGAACTTGTCCCACCCGTTCATATCGGGCTCGCTGGTATAAGTCCGCACCACCCCGCCCTCGCGGGTCACCCACTGCAGTGATTCGCCGTCGTCGCCAAGCACCACCTGGTACGCCGCGTCCAGCAGCGCATCGTCCACGCCCTGCGCCAGCATGTCGCATAGTTCCTTGCTGTCGACGATGATGCCCATTTCCGTGTTGAGCCGCGCCGAGCGCGGGTCCAGGTTCAGCGACCCGATAAACAGTTCGTGGCGGTCGACCATATAGGTCTTGGCATGCAGGCTGGCGCGGCTGCTGCCGCCCGGTCCCCGGTGGCGCTTCTGCTTCGCCATCTCGGCGTAGGCGGTTGGCTTCAGTTCGTAGAGGATCACGCCGGCCTTGAGCAGCGCCTTGCGCTTTGGCGCGTAGCCGGCGTGCACGGCGGACACGTCGGTGGCGCCGTAGGAGTTGGTCAGGATGCGCACCTGCACGCCTCGCTTCTGCATGCCGGTCAGCCAGGTCATGGCCGATTCTGGAGGCACGAAGTATGGCGAGATCAGCGTCAGGTCGTGCTGCGCCCCTTCCAGGAATTTCACCAGCTTGGGGATGGCGTGGGTCGAGTCGTCCTCGGGCGGCAGCAGCACCTTGGCCGCGCGGTCGGCAATCACGGTCGCGTTGCCCCAGTACTCGGGCAGCTTGTTGTCGCGCAGGAGTTGCACGATGCCCGTTTCCAGCAGCGACTTGCCGTAGGGCGTGGCGCGCATGTTCACGGCGTGCTCGTCCAGATAGCTGCGGAGCTTCTGCTGCTGCGTCACCGCCTCGTCGCCGCTCAGCGGCTTTGCCATGACCGACAGTGGATACACGGCCTCGCTGTTCCAGAAATCGTCGAACACCGCCGATACCTCGGGCACGACGGGTCCGGCGGCCAGCAGGTCAAGGTCGGTGAAATCGGTATCGGCCGCGCCGTAGTACTGGTCGCCGATATTGCGGCCGCCCACAATGGTCAGCTGGTTGTCGGCCGTCAGCGACTTGTTGTGCATGCGGCGATTGATGCGCCGGAAGTCGGTCACGTACTCGAACAGCCGCACGTTGCGGCTGGCAAACGGATTGAACACCCTGACTTCCACGTTCGGATGGGCATCCACGGCAGACAGCGCGCGGTCCTGCCGCGCCAGGTGGATATCGTCAAGCAGCACGCGCACCCGCACGCCCCGGTCGGCCGCGGCCATGATCTCGGCCAGCAGCGTCAGGCCCGTCTCGTCGGCGTCGAAGATGTAGTACTGGACGTCCAGGCTGCGTTGCGCGGTGCGCACCAGGGCGATCCGCATCGCCAGCGCGTCGGTGCCCGACAGCAGCGGATAGAAAGACGACTGCCCCGGATGCGCGGCCAGCTTGGGCGCCATGCCGCGCGCCAGCATGGTGTCGCCGGTGTCCTGCAGTGCCATCTCTGGCGCCAGCGGCGGCCTTTGCGGCAACCCGGCGCAGGCGCTCACCAGTAGTGCCAGCATCACCATCAACGGCCGCCCCACCTGCCTTAGCGCAGTTTGCGTGACATGCATCATGCCCCTCCCGGGATTGTTCCAGCGTGAACAATGGACATGTACAAAAACAACGATAGCGATATTACCGTGCGCTGCTATGCTTTCGATACTTTCATTTTGCAAGCTATATAGCCCAGCTGCATAAGCTTATGACCACCCTCTTCGACCCGCTCCAGATTGGTGACCTGCATCTGCCCAATCGTATCGTGATGGCCCCGTTGACGCGTCTGCGCGCGGCCGATCCGGTACATGTGCCCAATGCCCTGATGGCCGAGTACTACGCGCAGCGCGCCAGCGCCGGCCTGCTGATTTCCGAAGGCGTACCGGTGTCGCCCGATGGCGTGGGCTACCAGAATGTGCCGGGCCTGTGGTCCGACGAACAGGTGACCGGCTGGAAGCAGGTGACGGACGCCGTACACCGCGCCGGTGGCCGTATCGTGGCACAGCTATGGCACGTGGGCCGCATTTCGGACCCGAGCCTGCTGGATGGCCGTACGCCGGTGGCGCCCAGCGCGATCGCGGCCGGCGGCAATGTCAGCCTGCTGCGTCCGCAGCGCCCGTTCGTGGTACCGCGCGCGCTGACCGTGGAGGAAATTGCCGCGGTCGTGACCGATTTCGGCCGTGCCGCAGCCAATGCCAGGGCCGCCGGGTTCGACGGCGTGACGATCCACGCCGCCAACGGCTATCTGCTGGACCAGTTCCTGCAGGACGGCAGCAACAACCGCACCGATGCCTATGGTGGATCGGTGGAGAACCGCGCCCGCATCCTGCTGGAAGTGGCCGACGCCGTTACCGCCGTCTGGAGCCCCAACCGCGTGGGCGTGCACCTGGCGCCGCGTTCGCCGAGCCATTCGATGAGCGAAAGCCAGCCGGCGCAGACGTTCGGCTACGTGGCCCAGGCGCTGGGCCAGCGCGGGCTGGGATTCCTGTTCGTGCGGGAAACGCCGGGCGAAGGCGCGCTGCTGCCGCAGCTCAAACAGGCGTTTGGCGGGGCGATCATCGCCAATGACGGTTTCGACCAGGACGCCGCCCAGGCCGCGCTGGACAGCGGCAACGCCGACGCGGTGGCATTTGGCCGCGCCTATATTGCCAATCCGGATCTGGTGGATCGCCTGAAACAACGTGCCGCGCTGAACGCGGTGGATCCCGCCACGCTGTACGGCAGCCCGGGCGCGCCGGCCCAGGGCTATACCGACTATCCGACGCTGACTCAGGCCATCCAGGCCATCCAGGCCTGAGGCCGCCAGCCGCCCAGGGGCACCCGGGTGCCTGGGTGCCTGGGATGGCGCTTCAGCCCGGGCCGGCCGGCACGGGCTGGATCGGAATCACGGTGCGGCCGCCGCACTGGCGCAGCAGGTCGCGCAGTTCCTTGATGACCGGGAACACCTCGTGGTTCCAGTCCTCGCCCTGGCGGTCATGGGCGGCCTGCTCCATCTCCACGATCTCGCGGTCTTCCTTGAAAATCCGCTCGGTGAACCACACCAGCAGCGGCCAGGCCGCGTCCAGCAGCAGCGGAATGCCGGGCCGGCGGATCGACAGCATGCCGAACGTGCGGTTGGTGCGCTGCGCGGCGTCCAGTGGCACGTAGACGATCCACAGGTCCATCACCAGCGTGCCGGAGCCCGAGCGGATCTGCAGCGTCTGGTACGGATAGCCGGTGCGCACCGTCATCACGTCCTTGTTGTTCTGGCCGCCATCCTTGCCGAACACCAGCGCCTCGCCCACGGGCTGCTTGCCGCCCTCGCGTTCGAACACGTAGTCCACCTCGACGAAGTCATCGCCACGGCGCCGGCCCAGCGAGCGCGCCCGCATCATGCCCATCTGCTTGCGGTGCAGGAACTGATGGTTCATGTCCATCAGGTTCTCGTGCATGAACGAGTAATGGCAATTGACCGCGCGGCCCAGGCGGCGCGTCTTGTACTTGGGGTCCGACACCGACGCAAACTCGGGCAGCGCCTTCTGGTCGGCCAGCCCCGGATCACCGGGAAACACGAAAATCAGCCCGGCCCGTTCCTGGCAAGGGTACGCACGCACGCCGTTGGGCAGGCGTTCCTTGCCCAGGTACGGCACGTCGATACAGCGGCCGGTGCAGTCGTAGGTCCAGCCGTGATAGCAGCAGCGGATCGACTCCCCGTCCACCACGCCGGCGTGCAGCGGCACCTGGCGGTGCGCGCAACGGTCTTCCAGCGCGAACACCTTGCCGGTGGCCGTGCGCACCAGCACGATCGGGTCGCCTGCGAACGTCACGCCATGGGCGCGACCTGTCCTGACCTCGCGCGACCAGGCCAGCGGATACCAGAAATCGGGATGGATGGGCACGCGGCGCAGGTCGCGCGGCGGTGCTTCGGGCATGGTCGGCGGGACGGGCGACGCAGACCCGGCTGCAGCCGGGTCGGTGGCGAGATCGGAGGTACGGCGGTCAAGCGCAGACTCTGCATACATGCGGGACGTCTCCTTGGGTCCAGTCACTCGATCTCCGGCGCCTGAACGGCGCGGCGGGTACATCGGGCAGGAATCTTTCGAGTCTAACCCAATGCCGGCCGCCGGTCTGTCAGCTTTTATCCGACTGTCGACCCGTACGGCCCGGCTGGCGCGCCCGCCTTGCACCCGCGCTTCGTACGCCGGCGCGGCGCCCCCTCTGAAAGGGTGAGAAGCATCCTGACCGCGCGCCAGACGGCTGATTTGCAACACATTTGCGGCGGTCTCCGGCAAATGGCCGGTCTCGGGTTATCCTTTCAGACTACTAAACCAGAGACATGCCAGCCCCTCCGATCATGTCCCGTTCCGCCCACCCGCCACTGCCGCACCGCGACATCGGCGACGACGCCTCCTATCGCACCCTGGTCGAGTCGATCTACGACTACGCCATCTTCCGGCTCGACGCCACCGGACACGTCATGAGCTGGAATGCTGGCGCCGCCCGTATCAAGGGCTACAGCCGCGACGAAATCCTGGGTCAGCATTTTTCGCGGTTCTATACCGAGGAAGCCAAGGCGCGCCACTGGCCCGACACGGAGCTGGAGGTCGCTGCCCGGCTGGGCCGTTTCGAGGACGAAGGCTGGCGCGTGCGCAAGGACGGCACGCAGTTCTGGGCCAACGTGATCATCACCGCCCTGCGCGACGAGCACGGCAACCTGACCGGTTTCGGCAAGGTCACGCGTGACATGACCGCGCAGCGCAACACGGCCGAAGCACTGCGCCAGAGCGAGGAAACCTTCCGGCTGCTGGTCGACAGCGTCAAGGACTACGCAATCTTCATGCTCGACCCCGCCGGGCATGTCATGAGCTGGAACGCCGGCGCGTCGTATATCAAGGGCTACCGCCGCGACGAAATCATCGGCCAGCACTTCTCGGTGTTTTATCCGCCAGATGACGTGGCCGCCGGCAAGCCCGGCCGCGAGCTGGTCATCGCCCGCGAGCAGGGCCGTGTGGAGGACGAAGGCTGGCGTGTGCGCAAGGACGGTTCGCTGTTCTGGGCCAACGTGACCATCACCGCCGTCTACGACGATACGCGGGCGCTGCGCGGCTTTGCCAAGGTCACGCGCGACATGAGCGAGCGCAAGCGGCTTGAGGAACTCGAGCAATCGGAACGGCGCATGAACGAATTCCTGGCGACACTTTCCCATGAACTGCGCAACCCGCTGGCGCCGATCCGCAACGCGCTGACGGTGATGCAGATGCGCCCCGAAGACCCGCACGCCATGCAGAAAAGCGTGAGCCTGGTCGAACGGCAGATGGCCCACCTGACACGGCTGGTGGACGACCTCCTCGACGTGGGCCGCATCGCAGCCGGCAAGATCGATCTGCGCCTGGAGCCGGTTGACACGCGCGACATCATCGCGCTTGGGATCGAGGCCGCCGATCCGGCATTGGCGGCCAAGTCGCAGACCGTGACCGTGACCACCGACGCCAGGCCGTTACCGCTGCATGCCGACCGCACCAGGCTCAGCCAGGTCATGCAGAACCTGCTGCTCAATGCATCGAAATTTTCATCGCCGGGCGCGCAGATCGCCATCTCGGCGTCGATCCGCCACCGGACGCTGGTGATCCAGGTCATCGACCACGGCCGCGGCATTGCGTCCGGAGCGCTGGAATCGATCTTCAACCTGTTCGCGCAGGAAGACCGGCCCGGCAGTACCGCGCAGGGCGGGCTTGGCATCGGCCTGTCGCTGTGCCGCTCGCTGGTGGAAATGCACGGCGGCTCGATTGCCGCCACCAGCGAAGGCCCTGGGCTGGGCGCCACGTTTACCATCCAGCTGCCGCTGGCGGCAGCCGCCGCCACACCGGGCACGGACGGCGGCATGAGCCATGGCGGCGGCCACGAACGCCGCGTGCTGCTGGTGGACGACAACCGCGACGCGGCCGACAGCATGTCGATCCTGCTCGAAATGTCGGGCCACCATGTCACGATTGCCTACGACGGCATGGAGGCCATCCACGCCGCCGCGCGCGTGCGGCCCGACGTGGCCCTGATCGACCTGGCCATGCCCGGCATGGACGGCTTCGCGGTCATCCACGCGTTGCGCGGCATGCCAGCGCTGTCCGGCACCCGCTATGTGGCGCTGACCGGATTCGGCCAGGCCTCCGATCGGGAGCAGACCGCCGCCGCTGGATTCGACGTGCATCTGGTCAAGCCGGTGGAACTCGACATGCTGCTGAAGGTGATTGCCGGCGACTGACTCATGACCTGGTGGTACCGGACAGGCTTGCCCTCTCCCCCAGCCCCTCTCCCGCACGCGGGAGAGGGGAGCAAACCCATGCGGACCTCTCACCCACCGCAACCATTCAGGCATTGCGGGCTGCCGGGGTTCTGCCACCGCAACCATTCGGGCATTGCGTGCTGCCGGGGTTCTGCCACCGCAACCATTCGGGCATTGCGGGCTGCCGGGGTTCTCCCCTCTCCCGCATCGCGGGAGAGGGGTCGGGGGAGAGGGCCTGGCGCATCCGGTGCGAGATGTCATCCGCGCGGCAGCGCCCACACCCGGCCATCCCCCACCGGATAGATCCGTTCGCCCTCGCCCGGCCGCACCGTGGCGTGCCCGGTGAACGCGCCGAACGCCGGCAGGATCATGCCCCGCCCGCCCACCACGAAGCACGGCAGCCGCAATACGTCGGCGCCTGTGCCGCGCAGCACGCAGGCGGGATGCAGATGGCCCGCCAGTGCGTAGCCCTCGGTGCGTGCGCCCGGTTCATGGCACAGCGCGAATGGCGGCGCCACCAGCGGTTCGGGCACCACGCCAAAGCCCAGTTCGGGTGGCGGATCGCCGGCGTGGGTGTCATGGTTGCCCCGCACCAGCGTGCAGCGCACGCGCGACGGCATGGCGCGGCGCCAGTCGTGCAGGGCCAGCAGCACCGCCGCCGTGCGGGCGGCCCGCGCGTGCAGGAAATCGCCCAGAAACACCAGCTCCCGGGCCGGATAGCGCCGCGCCAGGGCCAGCAGCCGTGCCAGGTTGTCGGCCGTGGTGCCGTGGGGCACGGGCTGGCCCAGCGCCCGGAACGCCGCTGCCTTGCCGATATGGACGTCCGCCACCATCAGCGTGGCGGCAGCCGGCCACCAGACTGCATGCTCGGGCAGCAGCCAGAGCGTCTCGCCGGCCAGCGTCACGGCCTGGGCCCCCACTTCGTCCGCTGTCATGGCAGCCGGTGTCATAGCAGCGGCAGCGGCTTCGACGCCTTGCGCGGCCGCCGGGGCTTGCGCGGACCCGCAGGTCTGGCATGGTCGGCCATGCCGAAGCGTGCCAGTTCGGCCACGCGCGCCGCGTCGACGGCGGGCGGGGTGTCGTGCATCGGCCCCCGGTAGGTGCCACCCATGCCGCCCCTGTCGCTGTCGGGCTGGGCGGCCGCCTGCTCCAGCTCCGCCAGCATCCGCGCGATACGGTCGGCCAGCTTCTCGGTGCTGAGCTTCTCGCGCAGGAACTCCACGATCAGCGGGAAGGCCAGCGGCGACGGGCGTTGCAGCGTGCGCAGGTCCAGCCGCCGCGTTGCCATGCGCTGCAGCGTCCCCGCCAGCCGGTGCGCGTCCAGTTCCTGCATCAGCACCTCGCGCTCGGCCTGCCCCAACAGCAGGTTGCCAGGGTCGTGCTTGCGGAAGACCTCGTAGAACAGGCTCGACGATGCCTGCAGCTGCCGCGCGCTGTGATGCGCGCCCGGGTAGCCCTGGAAGATCAGGCCGGCCACGCGCGCAATCTCCCGGAAACGCCGCAGCGACAGTTCGCCGGCGTTAAGGCTGCCCAGCACATCGGCGGCCAGGTCGCGCTGGCGCTCCTCGGCCAGCACCTGCGGCAGCCACCGGGCCCAGTCCACCGGCGCGGATGCCAGCAGTTCCAGCCCGTAGTCGTTCACCGCCACCGAGAACGTGGCCGGCACCTTCTGGCCCAGCCGCCATGCCAGCAGGCTGCCCAGCCCCAGATGCACCGAGCGGCCGGCGAACGGATACAGGAACAGGTGCCAGCCTTCGCGCGAATGCAGGCTTTCCGCCAGCAGCGTGCCGGGCGACGGCAGCGCAGACCAGCGCGCCTGCAGGGCCACGATCGGGGCGATCAGCGGCAGTTCCGGCGTGGTGGCGGGGTCCAGCCGGCCCGCCTGCACGGCATCTAGCGTTGCCACCACGGCGTCGGCCAGTTCGGTCGACAGCGGCATCTTGCCGCCGTTCCAGCGCGGCACGGACGGACGCTTGCCCGTGGCGCGCCGCACATAGGCCGTCATCTCCTGCACACGCACCAGTTCCAGCAGCCTGCCGCCGAACAGAAAGCAGTCGCCCGGCGCCAGCCGCGCGATAAAGCCCTCCTCCACGGTGCCCAGCGACGCCCCGCCGCTGCCCGCGCGCGTCCAGAAACGAACCTGCATCGACGCATCGCTGACGATGGTGCCCACGCTCATGCGATGCCGCCGGGCCAGCCGGGCATCGGGCACGCGCCAGACGCCCGCGTCGTCGGGCATCGCGCGGCGGTAGTCCGGATAGGCCGACAGCGTAGGCCCGCCCTGCCGCACGAAATCCAGGCACCAGCGCCATTCGTCGTCGGTCAGGGCACGATAGGCCCACACCTGGCGTACCTCGGCCAGCAGTTCGTCGGCCCGGAAGCCGCCGCCCAGCGCCACGGTCACCAGATGCTGGGCCAGCACGTCGAGCGGCTTGTCGGGCGATTCGCGTGCCTCGATGCGGCCCGCCTGGATCGCCATCCGCGCCGCCACCGATTCCACCAGTTCCAGGCTGTGCGTGGGCACCACGGTCACGCGCGACGCGCGGCCCGGCGCATGGCCCGAGCGCCCGGCCCGCTGCAGCAGCCGTGCCACGCCCTTGGGCGATCCGATCTGCAGCACGCGCTCTACGGGCAGGAAATCCACGCCCAGGTCCAGGCTCGACGTACAGACCACGGCACGCAGCGCACCATTCTTGAGGTTCACCTCCACCCATTCGCGCACGGCGCGGTCCAGCGAGCCGTGATGCAGCGCGATCTGCCCCGCCCAGTCCGGGCGGGCATCGAGCATGGCCTGGTACCAGATTTCGGCCTGCGAGCGCGTGTTCAGAAACACCAGCGACGTGCTGCTGGCCTCCAGTTCGCGCAACACGTGCGGCAGCATCGACAGGCCCAGATGACCCGCCCATGGAAAGCGCCCGGCGGCATCTGGCAGCAGCGTATCGATGATCAGCGTCTTGGGCGTATGGCCGTGTACCAGCACGCGGCGTGTTTCGGGAATGCCGGCCAGCAGCACATCGCGCGCGTGATCCAGGTTGCCCAGCGTGGCCGAAAGCCCCCAGACACACAGGTCCGGCTGCCACTGGTGCAGCCGCGCCAGCGCCAGCTGCACCTGCACGCCACGCTTGCTGCCGATCAGTTCGTGCCATTCGTCGACGACGACCAGCCGCACGCGGCCCAGCGCCTCGCGGGCATCCGCACGGGTCAGCAGCAGCGACAGGCTTTCCGGCGTGGTGACCAGCGCGGTCGGCAGGCGGCGCGCCTGCGCCGCCCGCTCGGTGCTGCCGGTGTCGCCGGTGCGCAGCGCCACGGTCCAGCCCAGTCCCAGTTCGGCCAGCGGCGCCTGCAGCGCACGCGTGGTGTCGGTGGCCAGTGCCCGCATCGGCGTCAGCCACAGCACGGTCAGCGGCGGCGGTAGCGCACCGGCCCGCGCGGGCGGCACCGCGTAGGCCAGCAACGCGCCCAGCCATGCCGCGTAGGTCTTGCCGGTGCCCGTGGTGGCATGCAGCAGCCCGCTCTTGCCCGCGCCGATGGCCTGCCACACGGCACGCTGAAAATCGAACGGCTGCCAGTGCCGCGCCGCAAACAGCGCGGGCAGCGATTCCGCCACGGGCGGGGCCTGGACGAACGGCGGATCTTCGGCGCTCATGCGGCGTCCCGGGCCGGCGCTGCCGGCAGCATGGCTTCGAGCGCATCGAGCGTGTCGGCGTCTTCCACCGGCTTGTCGGTGCGCCAGCGCAGCATGCGCGGAAAGCGCACGGCAATGCCGCTCTTGTGGCGCCCGCTGCGCGCAATGCCCTCGAAACCCAGCTCGAATACCTGCGTCGGCGTAACGCTGCGCACCGGGCCGAACTGTTCCACCGTGGTCCGCCGGACGATGGCGTCGACAGCGCGCATTTCGGCATCGGTCAACCCCGAATAGGCCTTGGCGAACGGCACCAGCGCGCGGTCGGGCGTGCCAGGCGGCGCGTTCCACACGGCAAACGTGAAATCGGTATAGAGGCTGGCGCGGCGACCGTGGCCGCGCTGCGCGTAGACCAGCACTGCATCCACGGTGTACGGGTCGACCTTCCACTTCCACCAGATTCCCACGTCGCGCGTGCGCCCCGCGCCATAGGCCGCGTCGGCAGCCTTCAGCATGAAACCTTCCACGCCCAGTGCGCGCGATGTGTCGCGCAGCCGGGCAAAGTGCGGCCAGTCGTCGGCCTCGACCAGCGGGCTCAGTTCCAGCGCCGGATGAATATGGTCGGCAATCACACGGGCCAGCTGCGCCCGACGTTCGGCCTGCGGCCGGGCGCGCCAGTCCTGGCCCTGCCATTCGAGCAGGTCATACGCCATCAGGATTGCCGGTGCTTCGCGCAGCAGCCTGGCACCCACGGTCTTGCGGCCGATGCGTTGCTGCAGCAGCGCGAACGGCTGCACCCGGCCATCGATCCAGACGATGATCTCGCCGTCGAGCACGGTGCCGTCCGGCAACCGCTGCGCGACCTCGGCAAGCTCGGGAAAGCGGTCGGTAATCAGTTCCTCGCCGCGCGACCAGAGCCAGGTCTGGCCTTCGCGCCGCACCAGCTGGGCGCGGATGCCGTCCCACTTCCATTCCACCTGCCAGCCCGCCGGGCCACCCAGCACGGCATCGAACGCATCGACCGGGGCCTGCAGCGGGTGGGCAAGAAAGAATGGATAGGGCTGGCCGCCGCGCGACTGCATGGCACCGTCTTCGCTCTCGGGCGCGATCAGGGCCAGGAAACGCTCCGGTGTGGGCGCGGCCTTGATGTCCGTATAGCCGACCAGGCGTTCGGCCACGCGCTTGGGATCGATGCCGGCCACCTCACCCAGCGCCCGCGTGACCAGCAGCTTCGACACCCCCACCCGGAAGCTGCCCGTGATGAGCTTGAACAGCACCAGACGGCCGCGCGCGTCGAGCGGCCGCCAGAGGGCGTCCAGCGCGTCCATCAGCACCTCCGGCGGCTGGCCGCGCGCCAGGTCCCGCAGCGGCAGCACGCGCTGTTCCACCCACTCGGCCAGCCCGGCGGTATCGACGTGATCGGCATCGGGCAACAGCAAGGCGATGGTTTCGGCCAGATCGCCCACGGCCTGGTAGCTTTCCTCGAACAGCCATTCGGGCAGACTGGCCGCACGCTGCGCCAACGCACGCAGCGCGGCCACCGGAACGATCTGGCGCGGCTTGCCGCCCGCCAGGAAGTAGGCAGCCCACGCGGCGTCGGCCGGGGCGGCGCTGCCGAAGTAGCGCGCCAGCGCGGCGAGCTTGGCCTTGCTTGACGTGGTGCCATCGAGCTCGCTGTAGAGATCCGCAAACGCCTTCACGTGGCACCCTCCCCCGCGGCGGCGTCCGCTGCAGGCACGTCGGAAGCTGCCTCGGAAGCTGCCTCGGCGGCGGCGCCGGTGGCATCGTCGTCATCGCCAAATTCGGTGCGAAAGCCCTGCGCGTCGAGCCCCTGCTCGCACAGGTAGCGCACCATCACCGGCACGTTGCCATGGGTAACGATCACGCGCGGGGCACCGGTGGCGGCGATGGCCGACAGCAGGCCGGGCCAGTCCGCGTGGTCCGACAGCGCAAAGCCCCGATCCACGCCGCGCCGCCGGCGCGTGCCGCGCAACTGCATCCAGCCGCTGGCAAACGCGTCGGACGCATCGCCAAAACGCCGTAACCACGTGGAGCGCTGCGCCGATGGCGGCGCCAGCACCAGCGCCCGGCGCAGTGCCGGGCTGCGCGCGGGCAGGTCCGCCGTGGTCATGGTGGGCGGCAGGGCCACGCCGGCCGCGGCATAAGCATGGTTCAGCGTGACGATCGCGCCATGGGCGACGATCGGGCCCGGCATCGCCAGCGCCGCGCCTGCATGGCGCATCAGGCCGTTCAGGATGCGCTGGGCCTTGCCGAACGCGTAGCAGTACAGCACGCTGGCCCGCCCCGCCGCCGCATTGTCCTGCCACCACGTGAAGATCTCTGCCATCAGCGTGGACTCGCGCGGCCAGCGGTAGATCGGCAGGCCGAACGTGCTTTCGGTGATAAATGTGTCGCAGCGCACCGGCTCGAACGGCACGCAGGTGCCTTCCGGTTCGATCTTGTAGTCGCCCGAGGCCACCCAGACCTGGCCGCCATGCTCCAGCCGCACCTGGGCAGAGCCCAGCACATGACCGGCCGGATGCAGGCTCAGCGTCACACCGTGGTGCGTGATCCGCTGCCCGTACGGCAGGGTATCGAGCGATATCCCTGGCAGGCGCGCCAGCAGCACGCCCCGGCCGGGCTGTGCACACAGGTAGTGACCGTTGCCGGGCCGCGCGTGATCGGCATGGGCGTGCGTGATGACGGCCCGCGCCACGGGCCGCCAGGGGTCGATATAGAAGTCGCCGGGCGGGCAGTACAACCCTTGCGGCGTTGCCACGATCAGGTCCGATCCCATATGCGTCCTGATATCCATCCCGATTCAGCCGGGGGCGCCCTCCTGGCGCGAACCGCCGCCGCGTTGGGCGCGGCCGGCCTTGGCCTGGCCGCGAATATTGAGCACGGCCAGCGCAAACTGCAGCACCACCAGCGCCCAGGCGCCGGTATGCCAGCCCCACCCCACCCACATCGCGTTGCTGGCAAGGAAGCACCAGAACCCCGCCTTGCGGCGGCGCGCCGACTCGCTGCCCACCAGCCAGGTTGCCAGCACGGTCACCGCCATGGCGGGCCATTGCAGCGCATCGAGCCAGTCCACAGTCACCCTCCGTCGTCCGATGCTCCAGACTAGGCCGGGGCGCGGGCCGCCGTCAGCCGGGGCGGTCCCGTTCCGGTGTCGGCGCATTCTCACAGGCCGGCACGGTGTTACGCATAAGGCGTCTTCATCGCTTTGCATCCGATAAGCCGATTTTGGTTGTGGCGTCAATCAGCCGGACGCCGATAGTGTGAGCTATGAATCTCTCCTAGAATGACTCGGATATTCTTCCTGCCGGCGCAGTCCTGCGGCTGGCGACCCCAACCCATCAAAGCGACGCCCATGCGCACCGAAAACCAGCGACTTGCAGACCTCCTGCGCGCCGATCACGAAAACATCCTGCGCGGATGGACGGTGGAATACCACAACTATGCCGAGGGCCGCGGCCTGACGCAGAACGTGGCAGCCGAACAGACTGCGATCCTGCAGGGCCTGGAAGCGGGCCTGCGCGGAGATGGCGACGCCGGCAACTTCAACACCGGCCCGTGGGGCACGCTGCGCGACACGCTGGCGCACCTGTCGCGCAACCGCGCCGCGCAAGGCGAGACGGCCGACGTGACCAGCGGCTTCGTGCTGGCGCTGAAGCGGCCGATCTTTGATGCACTGCAGCGCCAGGCCAGCGGCGTCGAAGGCCAGATCGACGTGATCTGGACCACCTCTGCCATCGTCGACCGCATGGCGCAGTGGACCATTTCCACTTACCAGAAGACGCGCGAGGAAATCATCGTGCGCCAGCAGCACGAACTGATGGAGCTGTCCACGCCAGTCATCAAGCTGTGGGACGGCGTGCTGGCGGTGCCGGTGATCGGCACGCTCGACAGCAGCCGCGCCCAGATGGTCATGGAATCGCTGCTCGAACGGCTGGTGGAAACCGGCTCCGAACTCGCCATCATCGACATCACCGGCGTGCCCACCGTGGATACGCTGGTGGCGCAGCACCTGATGAAGACCGTGACGGCCATCCGCCTGATGGGGGCGGACAGCATCATCAGCGGCATCCGCCCGCAGATCGCGCAGACCATCGTGCATCTGGGCATCGACCTGCAAGGCATCGTTACCAAGTCGACGCTGGCCGACGCACTAGCCGCCGCCATGCGCATGACGGGGCACACGGTGTCCCGCAACGGCAACTGACCCCGCGAGCGAGCCATGGAACGGATTCCAATCCTGCGGATGGGCAGGCACCTGCTTGTCACCATCCAGATCGACATGCAGGACCAGACAGCCCTGCAGCTGCAGGAAGACCTGGCAACGATGGTCGAGAAAACCGGCGCGCACGGCGTGCTGATCGACGTCTCGGCGCTGGAAATGGTCGATTCCTTTATCGGCCGCATGCTGGTCAGCATCTCCGACATCAGCCGCATCCTGGGTGCCACCACCGTGGTGGTGGGCATCCGCCCGGCCGTGGCGATCACGCTGGTGGAACTGGGGCTGTCGCTGGGCGGGGTGAAGACCGCGCTCAACGTCGAACGCGGCATGGCGATGCTCGACGCCGCCCGGGTGGCCTGACGTGGCAACCGAACTGGCCCTGACGGGCAGCGCGCCCATCGGCGACGAGCGCGACATCGTGCAGGCACGCGCCGTGGTGCGCACACTGACGGCCCAGCTGAAGTTCTCGCTGGTGGAGCAGACTAAGATGATTACAGCGGCCAGCGAACTGGCACGCAATACGATGGTGTACGGCGGCGGCGGCGAAATGCGCTGGGAAATCCTGGCCGAGGGCGCCCGGCGCGGCCTGCGCCTGCATTTCGAGGACCACGGGCCCGGCATTCCCGATGTCGAGCAGGCGCTGGTCGATGGCTGGACCACCGGCAACGGCCTGGGCATGGGCCTGTCAGGCACGCGCCGCCTGGTGAACGAATTCGAGATCCGCACGCAAGTTGGCGAGGGAACCTGTGTCAGCATCACTCGGTGGAAGTAGGAACCACGGGCCGCATCATGCGGTACCGATGGGCGACCCCAGCCGCGTGGGCGAAGCCCGGCGCCACGCCGCCGAGATGTCCGCGCGCCTGGGGTTCGACGCCATCCAGTGCGGCCGCCTGGCGGTGGCCGTCAACGAACTGGGCAACAACCTTGTGCGCCACGCACAGGGCGGCCGGCTGTTGCTGGCCGCGCGCGAGGTGGGCGGCAGCGTCGCCATCGAACTGATGTCGATCGACGACGGCCCCGGCATGGCGAACCTGCAGGCCTGCATGCAGGATGGCTATTCCACGGCCGGCAGCGCCGGCCAGGGCCTGGGCGCCGTAAGCCGGCTGGCCGACGATTTCGACGTCCACACGCAGGCCGGTATCGGCAGCCTGATCCTGGCCCGCTTCTACCGCGAGCGCGATACCCAGGGCAAGGCGCGACGTCCCAACGGCGGCTTCGCCGTGGGCGCGATCTGCCTGGCCGCACCGGGCGAGCAGGTCAGCGGCGACGGCTGGAGCGTGGCCGTATGCGATCATCGCGCCGACGTGGTGGTGGTGGACGGCCTGGGGCATGGCCCCGAAGCCGCCGAGGCCGCCACCGCAGCGCTGACCGTATTCGACCCGAACTGCGGCGGCAGCCCGGGCCCTTATGTGGAGCGCGCCCACGCCGCCCTGCGCGGCACGCGCGGCGCCGCCATTGGTGCCTACCGCATCGACGGTGGCACCCAGCGCATCCGCTTTGCCGGTGCGGGCAACATCATGGGCCGCGTGATTTCCGGCATCGGCGACCGTACGCTGGTCAACCAGAATGGCACGGCCGGCATCCAGATGCGCACAGTCCAGGAGCAGGAACTCGACTGGCCCTCGCATGCGCTGGTGATCCTGCATTCGGACGGCATCCAGTCGCGCTGGCAATTCGACGACGCCACCGTGCTGCAGCGCGACCCGTCCATCGTGGCCGCCTTCGTACTTTGGAAATTCAGCCGTGGACGCGACGATGCCACCGTGGTGGTGATACGCCGCGCGGAGATTTGAAATGAGTGCCCAGGACGCGATCCCGGACAACGCCATGCCCGACCAGCCCGACCAGCCCGAACGGCCCCGACAGCCCGCCCCCTCCTCGCCATCCGACCACGTGGCGACGCTGCGCGCCGCGCTGGATGCCCGCACGCAGGAGGTGGAGGCGCTGCGCGCCGAAATCGAGGAAACCAACCGCGGCGTGCTGGCGCTTTATTCCGAACTGGACATCCAGGCCGAGCAACTGCGCCAGGCCACCGAACTCAAGAGCCGTTTCCTGGCCTATATGAGCCACGAGTTCTGCACGCCGATCGTGGCGATCCAGAGCATCACCCGGCTGCTGATCGACCGCGTGGACGGCCCGCTCACGCCCGAGCAGGAAAAGCAGGTCGGGTTCGTGCGCGACACCGCCGCCGAATTCGCCGAGATGGTGGGCGACCTGCTGGACCTGGCGCGGCTGGAAGCGGGCCGGGTCGACGTGTCGCCCGCCTGGTTCGACATGGTGGCGCTGTTCGACGCGCTGCGCGGCATGTTCAAGCCCGTGCTGACCAACCCCGACGTGTCGCTGATCTTTGAGGCGCCGCACGACGTGCCGAAGCTGTTCAGCGACGACCGCAAGCTGTCGCAGATCCTGCGCAACTACATCTCGAACGCACTGAAGTTCACGCCCAGCGGCGAGGTGCGCGTATCGGCCATCTGCGACACCCCCGACACCATCACGTTTTCCGTACGCGACACCGGTATCGGCATCCCGCCCGGCTCGCATGGCGAGGTGTTCCAGGACTTCGTGCAGATCGATTCGCCGCTGCAGCGGCGCTACCGGGGCTCGGGCCTGGGTCTGGCGCTGTCCAAGCGGCTGGCAGAACTGCTGGGCGGCCATGTTGGCTTCGAGAGCGAGGTCGGCGTCGGCTCGCGCTTCTACGTGACGCTGCCCACGACCTACGGCGTCGCAGCGGCCGCAGGTGACGCCGGGCGACAGGCCGAACCGGCAACAACCTCCGGAGACGACCATGCCGGATGAAAACCGCAATGCACCCCTGCCCGGCGCCTCGGACCCGCTGGTGCTGGTGGTGGACGACAACCCGGTCACGCGCTACGCCACGGTACGCGTGCTGACCGCGGCGGGCTACCGGACGCTGGAGGCCGAAAGCGGCCAGGAGGCCCTGCAACTGGCCGATACCAGCGTGTCGGCCGTGGTCCTCGACGTCAACCTGCCGGACATCGACGGATTCCAGGTCTGCCGCACCCTGCGCGGCCGTCCCGAGACCGCAACCGTGCCCGTGGTGCACCTGTCGGCCACCTACGTCGCCGACTATGACAAGGTGCGCGGCCTCGATGCCGGTGCCAGCGCCTACCTGGTCCACCCGGCCGAGCCGGGCGTGCTGGTAGCCACCATTGCATCGCTGCTGCGTGCCAGCGCGGCCGAGCGCTCGATGCGCGAAAGCGAGGCACGCTTCCGCGCGATCTACCACCAGGCCATTGGCGGCATCTGCACGCTGGACCTGGCCGGGCGCTTCGTCGATGTGAATCCGGCCATGCTGACGCTGCTCAAGCGCACCGAGGCCGAACTGCTGGGCCAGCCCGTGGCCGCCTTCGCCCCGCCGTCGTACCGCGACCAGGTTGTCGAAGCCACCGGGCATGCGCAGGTGGACGGCTGGCAAGGCACGTTTCCGCTGGAGGATGCGCAGGGCGAGACCATGCACCTGGAGTGGAGCATTTCGGCGGTGCTGGAAACGGGCGTCAAGGTGGCCGTGGTGTCGAACATCACCGACCACATCAACCTGGAGCGCCAGCGCGAACAGCTGATCGAGCGCGAGCAGGCCGCGCGTGCCGCCGTGGAGCGGCTGAACCGCATGAAGGACGACTTCATCGCGATCCTGTCGCATGAACTGCGCAACCCGCTCAACGTGATCTCGGTGTGGGCCCACGTGCTGTCGCGCCATGTCGATTCCGAGGAAGGCCGGCGCGGGCTGGCCGCCGTGGAGCGCAACGTGGCGATCCAGCGCCGGCTGGTGGCCGATCTGGTCGACGTATCGATGCTCAACGTCGGCAAGATGAAGCTCGAACGCGAACGCGCCAATGTGGCCGAGGTGGTACGCGGCGCGCTGGACACGATGCAGGCCCAGGCCGCCGAGCGGCAGATCAAGCTGGAGCTGCACCTGGCCCCGGCCACGGCGGAATCGGCCTGGCTCGATGCCGCCCGCTTCCAGCAGATCCTGTGGAACCTGGTGTCCAACGCGATCAAGTTCTCGCCCGAGGACGGCACGGTGCAGATCGACGTGTCGTCCGACACCGACTACCTGCGCGTGCGCGTGATCGACAACGGACGGGGCATCCCGGCCGAATTCGTGCCGTTGCTGTTCGACCGCTTTACCCAGAGCGAGGACACGAACCGCCGCAAGCACGGCGGCCTGGGGCTGGGGCTGGCCATCGTCAAGCATCTGTCCGAAATGCATGGCGGCACGGTGCAGGCGTTCAGCGCCGGGGCCGGCCTGGGGGCCACGTTCGAGGTGATCATCCCGCTGGCCGATTCGACCGCGCCGGAGATCCCGATGGCGGGCGACGACGTGCCGCCGCTGCAGCAGCCGGTGCCGCTGACCGCGCTGGACGTGCTGGTGGTGGAAGACGACGCCGATGCGGCGGCCGCGCTGTCCGCAATCCTGACCGACTACGGCGCACGCGTGCGCACGGCGCGCGATTGCGAGGAGGCGCTGGACGAGGTGGCGCGCGTCACGCCAGACCTGGTAATCAGCGACATCGGCCTGCCCGGCCGCGACGGCAACGACCTGATCCGCGAGATCCGCGTACGCGAAGCCGTGGAAGCGCTGCGGCGCGTGCCCGCAGTGGCCCTGACCGCGTTCACGCGCCAGCAGGACCGACGCTCCGCCCTGGAATCGGGCTTCGATGCGGTCTGCGGCAAACCGCTACGGCTGCAGGAACTGATGGACGCGATCGACGCGGCAATGGCCACGACGCCGTAAGCCACAGGAGCGCAGCGGCTTCAGACAGGGGCACCCCGAGGTGCCCTTGCCGCGCTTCAGGCCGGCACGGGCTGCGGCCTTGCCGTGCGCCGTTCGCCCGGACCGAACAGGGCCGGGCGGGCCTTCATCTGGTCCAGCTGCCGCGCCAGCGCTGCCGTGGCGCCCTCCAGATTCTCCAGCACGATCTGGTCTTCGTGCGGGTCCAGCCCGCATGCCCTGAGCTGTGCGACAACAGCCTGCTGCTTGGCAACCCTGGTCTGCAGATAATTGACGTACTGCTCCAGCATCACCGTGTCGCGTAAGGCATTGCGTACCATCGCGATCTCCTGATCTGTTTTCGGCTCACATCATGGTGTGACCCATCCCCTCTGACGCGCCAAAGATTACCGCAGTTGAGCCCGGGATGTATGTCCAGAAAGACACCTATACGGACACAATCAGTCACATGTTCGTTCCGGTAGATTGCCGTGGTGCCCGGACATATCCCGGTTACGGGCATTTCCAACAGCCGCGCCTTCCCTGGGCGCGGCATTTTTTTGCCCGGCTCAGGTGGCCTACCTGGAAGGCGGGCTTGCCAGGTCTTCCTCGACAAACCGCAGCAGCGCTTCGGTGAGGGCTTCGCGTGGATAGGCGTTGCGGGTCACGAACATGGCGCCGATGGTCGGGCGCGAGCGCGCGATCGGCACGGCCAGCGCCCAGTGATCCGCATTGACATAGCCCACCAGGGCGCTGCCCGGCACGATCTGGTCGTAGAAGATCATCTGGCTGTCGTTGCGGGCGTCGATGCGTGCCAGCTTGTCGTAGCTGGATTCAAGAATGGACGAGATGCGATCTGGCTCCGGGAATGTCACCAGCGAGTAGTAGCGCAGCCCGGTGGGCAGCGGGTGGTCGGCCAGCCATGCACGCCTTACCGCCGGCCGCAGGCTTTCCACGCCCCGGCCGTCGCCAGCCTCGCACTTCGAGCCCGGGAAATGCTGCAGCAGGTTGGCCTGGTACTGCTCGGCATCGTTGGCCAGTGGCGACCCGCCAACGGCGCCGGCTGCGCTGACCACGGCCACCACGCGGCTGCGGATTTCCGGATAGCCGACCACCGCCTCAAGGATATCCGGCGCGCCTTTGGAATAGCCGATCAGCACGACATACGGCCCGTCCGGCCCTTCAGGCAGCGCCATGACGGCATCGCGCACCTGGCGTGCGTTGTGGGCGGTGCCTGACAGCGCATCGACCCTGAGCAGCGCGGCATCGTAGCCGAACTGCCGCACATGGGTAGCGACCGTGCCTGGAGGATCGAGCCACGGCTCGAAGCATTCGTAGCCGATGCCCGGCACGATCATCGCCATCAGATGCCGCCGCGACGGACCAAGATCCACCGGCTTGCCTGTGCTGGCTGGCTCCACGCCGACGCGCGTCAGCGCGGTTTCGCACGGCAGGTGGTCAGGCAATGCCTGCTGGCGGGTACTCAGGATGGCGCAGTAGATCTCGCGGAAGCGCCCGCGTGCGTCGCGCACGCCGGCACTGGCAGCCGGCGCCAGGATCAGCGGGGGCGTTTCGGTGGAATACGGCACCAGCGGCTTCGATGCACAGGCGGCCAGCATCAGGCAGGCGCAGGCCAACGCCCAGACCTGCGCGCAGCGTCCCGGCCATCCCCGCCGTGCGGGTCGCCCGACGACTGGCAGGCTAGCGCGTCTGCGCAGTGTCTTCGGCAGCATGCCGATCCTTTCCGACGGCATCGGTCGCCGCGGGCACGCCAAGAGGCACCCAGTCCAGGATTTCCAGATCCGAAATGCTCAGGGGCCGGGTCACGAAGAACATCACCGCGCGCAGTCCGTCGGTAAAGTACTTCGCCCCGTTCAGGCTGCTGCGTTCCTGCTGCCGGCTGACCGGCCCGCCCCCGGTGACGAAGCCGAGCTTTTCCAGTCCTTCCGAGTAGATGCTGTCCTGGACGACCATGTTCCGGGCCTCGTCCACGTCCTCGTGCAGCACGGACTGCGCCGGGGCTGCCAACAGGCGGCCACCGGCTGGCCGGCCGATCTGCAGGACATAGACGGCCTGCCCCTCATAGCGAAACGGCGCCAGCCAGGCACGTATCCAGTTCGGCGACACCATGCCGGCTTGCCCCTGCTTGCGCAGGACCGCATCGGGCACGCGGCCGAAAACGTACTGCGCATCGTCGAACGGCTCCTGGTTGCGCCGGTAGTTCCGGCGCACCATGGCCGCCCCGAAGTCTTCCAGCCCGCCGATGGCCACGCCATTGAGCGGATCGCCGCTGTGCTGGCTGCTGGCGTCGGTGGCGCAGCATGGCAGGCGCTCCAGCGCGGCACGCAGCGACGCCAGGTCCTGGTAATCCACCGCCACTGGATCGGGGTAGGTAAACAGCGAGCGCGAGAAGTCCGGATCGCCGGAATCATCAGGCACCCTCAGGAACAGCGTAAAGACCACGAGATGCTGGTTGCCAAGCAGATCCACGTTCAGCAGCTTGGTGCCGCGCGCGGGATTGGTGAATACAATGCCCGAGCGCGATTCGCCAGGCGGGATGGGGTTCCTGAATCCCACGTGGTTGAACCAGTCGTCGATTTCGGCATTCGTGCCGCCGGTGAACCACCCGTGCAGCGACCAGGCAACTTCGAGTGGCGAGAAGTAGTCGGGATCGGTCCCGGTACGCAGCAGCGCCAGTGACTGGGCCGTACCGTTGTGAACCTCGATCCAGACCGGCTGCACGCCGACCGCACCGATATTCGCGCCCAGCAGCCGATGGCTTTCCAGCTTGCTCGGCACCGTCGCGCTCAGCGTGACGCCGTCCTTTGTCATGCTGACTGCCCGGGCGCGCAACGGCTCGTCGCCGCCTTCGGCGGGCCGTCGCCAGGTCGAGCATCCCGCCAGCACCAGCAACAGCAACAGGCAGGCCGCCATTGCCAGCCCCTGTGCAGCCGGCCAGCGCCGGACACGCGGGGCGGCGATCATCGTCCCACCCCGACACCAGTTCCGCGGCGCCCGTCCGGCTCATGCTGCCCGTGCGTCTCATGCCAGCTGAATCGCCGGATCGCCGACAGCGACACGGGGCGCTGGTAGAACACCATCACCAGGCGGTCGCCATCCGTGTAATAGGGATCGGTAGTCAGGTTCTGGCGCGGGGCCTGCGGCGGGGCCAGGCCAACGCCGCCCACGTATCCGACCACGGCCAGGCTCTGGGAGTACGCCATGTCTTCGGCCAGCGCCGTGCGCGCCTCGTCAACGTCGGGATCGATCTTGTGGGTGGTCAGCGTGGGCGAATGAATCGTCATGCGGCTGCCGATGTCGCGGCTGATCTGCCCCACCCATACCGGCTTGCCCTGATAGCGCAAGGGGCTCAGCCAGAGCCTCAGGTGGTTGCGCTGGTGAACCGAATCGCGCGCCTTCTGCAGCGCCAGATCCTGCGGGCGGCCGAACAGGTAGAGATCGCTGACCGGTGCATTCAGGTAGCGCTCGCCGGAAAGTGCCGACGTCACCACGCGCATGATGGCGCCCGACCATTTCGTCTCGGTCGGACGCCAGCCACGCCGCACCAGGGCCGGGAAGGCATCTTCGAGGCCGCCCACGATGATCAGGTTCAGCGGGTCGCCATTGCGCGAGCCGTCGCCGTTGGTGGCGCAGCATGGCAGTGCCTCCAGGGCAGCCCGGAATGCCTCGTCGTCGTCGACATGGCGGAGCGCCTCGGCAGGATAGATCTCGCGCTTGAACACCTCGCTGGTCTGGTAGTCGCCCCGGAACCCTGGCACCACTGTGAACACCGAGAACGTGCGCGTGCGGCCGTCGGCTGCCAGGTCGATCTGCACCAGCTTGACGCCTTCCTCGAGGCTGGTCAGCACCATGCCCGACACGGTCTGGCCGGGTGGCACCGGGTTGCGGAACGCCAGTTCCGCAAAGCGCTCGCGAAGCTGGCGTTGCGCGTCGGGGCGCTGGTTCGCGGCGAACGCTTCGGCGGCCTCGGAGCTAGGGACGAAATTCGGATCGAGCCCGGGAAACAGCAGGTAGTACGGCCGGTCGTCGTCGTTGTGGACCTCTACCCAGACCGGCTGCGTGGCCTTTTCGGCCAATGGCACGCCATAGAGTTCGGCGCTCTCGCGCGCCGACAAGACCGAGACGGCCACGCTCACACCGCCATCGGCACGCGTGACGGCCCTTGACCGGAAGTCACCCACCGCGTCCTGGCGCTCGGGGGCCGCACAGGCCACCAGCGCCATCAGCATGCAAACGGTAGCGGCAGATTTCATGGCTGACGCGGCGAACGCGAAACCGGCTGTCACGGGATCGAAGCAGCCCGGAAGCTGGCCGCTTCAGGGCCAGATTGCCGCACCGCTTTCCATCGTCTAGTCTGGGATACGTTCCCGCGTTTCACAAGAAAGAGGTGCCCGCCGGGCGCACGACAGTACGGTGAATCAGGGGACCGAAAGCGAACAACCTATGCGTTGCACACTGGCCGGCGCTGCAAAAAGCAAGGGGCCTGGCGCCCCGATACGAAGAAAGGGGGCAGCAATGAATCGAAGAATCGCCATCCTGACAATCCCCGCCCTGGTCGCGGTACCCGCGATCGCACTGGGCGCAAGCAAATCCGAAAAGCAGGCCGAGGTGCGCAAGGCCGCGCAGAAGGCGCTGGATGCGCTCTACAAGGCCCAGCCGTCGGCGCGCAGCGCCGTGTCATCGGCGGCCGGCTACGCGGCTTTCAGTAATTTCGGCATGAAGATCCTGCTGGCCGGCAGCGGCACCGGCGAAGGCATCGCCGTGAATAACAAGACCAAGGCCTCGACCTACATGAAGATGGTCGAACTCCAGGCGGGCCTGGGCATTGGCGTCAAGAAATTCCAGCTGGTCTGGGTGTTCGAGAAGGAAGCCGCGCTGAACGACTTCATCCAGTCAGGCTGGACGTTTGGCGGCCAGTCGACGGCTGCGGCCAAGGCCGGCGACAGCGGCACCGCGTACCAGGGCGCACTGGCCGTGGGGCCCGGAATCTGGCTCTACCAGATCACGGACAAGGGCCTGGCGCTGGAACTGACCGCCAAGGGCACCAAGTACTACAAGGATGACGATCTGAACTAAGCCGCTACAGAAAAGCGGCTGGCTTGGGGCTAGCGAGACCGGGCCGGGGGGCCCGGGGGAGACGCCTGTCTGGTCGGGACGATTCCGATCGCCCCGATCGCCCCGTTTGATTCAGCAAGCCACGCCCATCCACGAGCCGTATCGGTGCATGCCTGTCGCCTGCGGTGCACGCCGCATGCAACCGTGCCCCGTCGTGCTCTCTTCCTCCCCGCGCTGGAACGTGCCCCGCGCGGCGCGCCCCGCCCCAATCCACCGTCTGACGCCGTTTTCCGGCACGTCGCCTATCCGGGTTTTCACTGGCACGTTTCGTGCTGGATTATTTTCCAAAGATATCCTTAATATATTTACAAGATATTTCCATGCCGCGTACCGGGGGCGTTCGAAGGATCGCCGGGGTGCGCAGCCTCACCTTCCCAACCGAGGAGTTCTTCATGAGCAATCCGCGCTGGACCGGCATCTTCCCGGCCGTCACGACCAAGTTCCACGCCGACGAGCGCATCGACGCAGAAGGCACCATCCGCCATATCGATTTCCAGATCCGCAACGGCATCCATGGTCTGGTCACCTGCGGATCGCTGGGCGAGGCCAGCACGCTGTCCCTGGAAGAAAAGCTCGACGTGGCGCGCATTGCGCTGGAGGCCGCCGATGGCCGCATTCCGGTGCTGGCCAATGTGTCCGAAACCAGCACGCGCGACGCACTGCGCTATATCGACGGCGCCAACAAGCTGGGCGTGGCCGGCTTCATGGTCATGCCGTCGGTGATCTATGTGGCCGACGCCCGCGAGGCCATGCAGAACGTGCGCGCCATGGCCGAGGCGGCCCAGAAACCGGTGATGGTCTACAACAACCCGGTTGCCTATCGCGTGGACCTCAAGCCTGAGCACATGGCCGAACTGGCCGATTGCAAATGGATTGCCGCGGTCAAGGAAAGCACCGGCGACATCCGCCGCGTGACTGACCTGCGCAACACCGTGGGCGACCGCTACCAGATCTTCATGGGCGTGGACGACCTGGCCTACGAAGGGCTGGCGCTTGGCTGCGACGGCCTGCTGGCCGGGGTGGGCTGCGCCTTCCCGCGCGAGACCGTGGCGCTGTTCGACCTCATGCGCGCGGGCAATTTCGCCGAGGCACTGAAGCTCTACCGCTGGATGACGCCGATGCTCCATCTCGATGTGTCGAACAAGCTGGTGCAGAACCTGAAGCTGATCGACGCCATCGTGGGCGTGGGCACCGAGCACATGCGCCGCCCGCGCCTGCCGCTGATCGGCGAGGAACGTGCCTTCGTCGAACGCGTCGTGCGCCAGGCGCTGGCGACGCGGCCCGCGCAATACCAGTCGGTGGCCTGACCCGGCCGGCGCACTGGCACCTGCGATGCCAGCGCGGTGCCACGCGCGCCGACTGGCATCCAACTTGCTCGATCCGGCCCGGCCAATTCCCACGCACAGGAGCTTTACAGCAATGTCAGACCTCTCCTCGATCACGGCGGACGCAGCCTCCGCCAGCCCGCCCGTGGCGCGCCCGGTGCGCTGGGTGCTGCGCGCCTCGGACGCCGTGCTCGCCGTGGAGCGCCTGGCGCTTGGCGGGCTGATGACCCTGCTGGTGCTGCTGATCCTGCTGAACGTGGTGACGCGCTACGCCGGCCTGCCGCTCTACTGGGTGGACGAGGCGTCGGTCTACTCGGTGGTGTGGCTGACCTTCGTCGGCGCATCGATCATGACGCGCCTGCGCCTCGATTTCGCGGTGGGGCTGCTGACCGAACAGCTGCCCGCAAAGCTGGCAAAGGCCGCCAAGGTCATCGCCACGGGCGGCGTGCTGGTGTTCGGCCTTGCCATGATCGCCATGTGCTGGCTGTGGATGGACCCGGTCGGCATCACCAGCTTCAACTTCGACGCAAAGGAATACGCGGCCCAGTCGTTCAACTTCCTCTACACCGAGCGCACACAGACGCTGGAATGGCCGATGTGGGTGCTGCAGCTGATCATGCCGCTGTTCGCCTGCACCCTGAGCCTGCATGCGCTGGCGAACCTGCTCGAAGACCTGGACCTGGCGCCGCGCCGGGCGTATCCCGAGTTCCATGTCGGCAATGCCGAATCGGTGAACTGAGCCATGACGACCACTTTCTTCTTCTGCGCCGTGATGCTGGCCGGCGTGCCGATCGGCATCTGTCTGTGCCTGTCGGGCCTGGCCTTTATCTTCAGCACCGGCGACACCGTGCTGCTGCAGTCGTTTCCCACGCAGATGTTCGCCGGCGTGGACAGCTACGGCCTGATCGCCATCCCGCTGTTCATCCTGATCGGCGAGATCATGAACAGCGGCGGCATCACGCGCCGGCTGGTGGACCTGTCGATGGCCTTTGTCGGCTCGGTCAAGGGCGGGCTGGCCTACGTCAACATCCTGGCCAACATGCTGGTGTCGTCGATCATCGGGTCGGCCACCGCGCAGGTTGCCATCATGGCGCAGGTCATGGTGCCCGAGATGGAAAAGCAGGGCTACGACAAGACCTTCGCGGCGGGCCTGACCGTCTACGGCGGCATGCTCGGCCCCATCATCCCGCCCTCGGTGATGTTCGTGGTCTACAGCGTGCTGGCCCAGGTGGCCGTGGGCGACATGCTGATCGCAGGCATCCTGCCCGGCGTGCTGCTGACCGTGCTGTTCTTCGTGATCATCGCCATCATGGGGATGTTCTACAACTACCCGCGCAGCGCCCGCCAGACGCTGCGCGAGCGCGCGACGACCGTGCTGCAGGCCAGTCCGACACTGCTGATCCCGATCGTGATCGTGGGCTCGATCCTGGCCGGCCTGGCAAATCCGACCGAGGCGGCCGCCGTGGGCGCGCTGGCCGCGGCGCTGGTGGGGCGCTACGTGACGAAGGAATTCGACATGCGCACGATGCCGGCCATCCTGCTGCGCTCCGCAATCTATTCGGCGATCGTGCTGTTCCTGGTGGCGGCGGCGGCCGTGTTCTCGTGGCTGCTGATCTACGGGAAGATCCCGCAGATGGTCGCTACCTGGATCCAGACCGTGGCACACAGCCCGGTGGCATTCCTGCTGCTCGCCAACGTGATCCTGCTGATCATCGGCACCGTGATCGACGGCATTCCGGGCCTGATCATGACCGTGCCGATCCTGCTGCCCGTAGCCACCGAGGTCTATCACATCGATCCGCGCCACTTTGGCGTGGTCATCGTGATCAACCTGGTGCTGGGGCTGATGTCGCCGCCGGTGGGGCTGAGCTTCTTCGTGGCGTCGGCCGTCACCGGGGCCAAGCCCGGCAAGATGTTCATGATCACCCTGCCCTTCTTCCTGATCAGCTGCGTTGGGCTGGTACTGCTGTCGCTGTTCCCCAGCCTGTCCATCGGGCTGCTGAAGTAACCGGTTTCCCTTCCCCTCGACATTCCCTCGACACCCCCTCGATATCACCGAACGTACAGGAGCCTGCCATGTCCCACTTCACCCGCCGCCGCTTTCTGAAGACCACCGCGCTGGCAACCGCCGCCGCGCCGCTGGTGATCACGTCCACCACGCGTGCCGCTACCACCAAGGAATTCCGCCTGGGCCTGATTACCCCGGCCGGCCACTCGTGGAACCGCGCGGCCGTGGCATTCGGCGAATCGTTGAAGAAGGAAACCGACGGCAGGCTCAGCGTCACGGTGTTCCACTCGGGCCAGCTTGGCAACGAGTCGGCGATGATGCAGCAACTGCAGTCGGGCGCGCTCGACATGGGCTGGATCCAGGCCGCCGAACTGGGGTCGCGCGTGTCCAGCGTGGCCGCCATCAACGCTCCCTACCTGGTGCGCTCCACGGCAGGCGTGGCAAAGCTCGTGCGTACGCCCGCCGCGCTGAAGCTGCTCGATGCCCTGCCGCGCGAAACCGGCACCATCGGCCTTGGCTGGGGTATCACGGGCATGCGCGTGGTGTTTGCCACCAAGGACATCGGCTCGCCCGACGACCTCAAGGGCATGAAGCTGCGGATCAACCCCACGCCGGTCTACCGTGATTTCTATTCGATGCTGGGCGCCGCACCCACGCCCATCCCCACCCCGGCCGTATTCGACGCCATGACCAACGGGCAGGTGGACGGGCTGGAAGCCGATATCGAACTGTCCTGGAACCAGCGCTACGACAAGATCTCGAAGGCGCTGCTGCCGATGAACGCGCTGTTCATGCCGTTCGCGCCGCTGGTGTCGGGCCGGATCTGGGCCGGGCTCGACACCAAGGACCGCGACCTGGTGCGGCAACTGGTCAGCCAGGCGCTGACGGCGCAGATCAACGATATCGTGACCACCGAAGCCGGCCTGGTCGACAAGCTCAAGCAGTCGTCGGTGGCATTCAAGAGCGCATCCAGCTACGACCCGCAGCCGGTTATCAAAAAGTTCGACGAACTCTGGGTGGCCAAGGCCCCGGCCATCCCGGAACTGCGCAAGATCGGCGCCACGCTCTGAGGCCCTGCCCGCCTGCGGCATAATGTCGGCCACCGCCAGCCCTGCCGGCTGGCGGGCCCCGCTTACTTCTACGAGATGCCTAACGCTTCCAGTTCCCAGGGTACTGCCGCGCACGCGCCGGAAACCGGCAAGCGGCGCGCCGCCGATATCGCCTATGACCGGATCGAGACCATGATCTCGAAGCTGGAGATCGCGCCCGGCAGCCCCGTGGTGGAGGCCGAGCTGGCCGAAATGACCGAGCTGGGCCGCACGCCGGTGCGAGAGGCGCTGATGCGCATGGTGTCGATGGGCCTGATCGTGCAGCAGCCTCGGCGCGGCCTGATGGTATCGACCATCGACGTGATGGACCACCTGGACGTGATTGCCACGCGGCGCGTGCTGGAGCGGCTGATTGCCGCCAGCGCCGCGCGGCGCGCCACCGATGTCCAGCGCAAGGCGCTGCTGGCGAGCGCACAGAAAATGGTGAAGGCGGCCCAGCGCGGCAACCTGGACGAATACATGGCCGCCGACCAGGCGCTGGACCACGTCAACCACGCCGCCTGCCGCAACCGGTCGGCCGTGAAGGCCGTGATCCCGCTGATCGTGCAGTGCCGCCGCTTCTGGTACGCCTACCAGCACGAAGGCGAGATTGCCGAAGGCGCGCAGGCGCACCACGCCATGGCCAGCGCCATCGCCAGCGGCAACGAGGCCGACGCCGCGCGCGGCGCCGACCTGCTGATGGACTACCTGGAACGGTTCGCGCGGCGGGTCATCGACGCCTGATCGTCGGCCGGCCGGCCGCCAGCCAGCCAGCGGCCAGGGTCTTCCTTGCCGGAAGGCATGCGTTTTCGTCAGTCCAGCGTGGTGCCGGTGGATTTCACCAGCGCGGCCCACCAGGCGGTATCGGACTTGATCTGCTGCGCGAACTGCTCAGGTGAATTGCCCACCGGCTCGGCGCCCTGCTCCATCAATCGCTTGCGGATCTCGGGCCGCGCCAGCACCTTGACCATGGCCTGGTTCAGGCGGTCGACGATCGGGCGCGGCGTATGGGCCGGCGCCATCAGCCCCTTCCATGCGGGCACCACATAGCCCTTGAGCCCGGCTTCCTCGGCCGTGGGCACGTCAGGCGCACCCGATGCGCGCTTCTCGCTGGTTACCGCCAGCGCCCGCAGCTTGCCCGACTGCACGTGAGGCCAGATCGCCGGCATGTTGTCGATCATCAGCGTGATATGGCCGGCGATCAGGTCGGCCACGGCCGGGCCGCTGCCCTTGTAGGGCACGTGCTGCATCTTCAGGCCGGCGGTCTGGTTCAGCAGTTCGCCGGCCAGCTGCGCCGGGCTGCCGTTGCCGGGCGAGCCGAATGTGATCTGGTTCGGATGCGCGCGGGCGTAGGCCACGAACTCCTTGACGTTCCTGACCGGCAGCGACGCATTCACCGCCATCATGTTGTGGTCCCGGGCGATCATCGTCACGGCCGCCAGGTCGCGCGCAGGCTCGTAGCTCATCTTCGCGTACAGGCTCGGGTTGATGGCGATCTGCCCGGCCGCGGCCATCAGCAGCGTATAGCCGTCCGGCGCGGCCTTGGCAACGATGTCGCCGCCGATATTGCCACCTGCGCCGGGCCGGTTATCGACGATCACGGTCTGGCCCAGTTCCTCGCGCAGCGGCTCGGAAATCAGCCGCGCCACGATATCGGTGGACCCGCCCGGCGCAAACGGCACCACCAGCCGGATCACCTTGCTGGGATACCGGGCCTCGGCGTCGGCCGCGTGGGCGGGCATCATCGGCATCAGGGCCATGCCGCAGGCCAGTCCGGCGGCTATCAGGATGGGCTTGAACATGTTGTCTCCGTCGATATCTTGGTAGCCGCTCTGTGGCGGCCGTCCCGTGGTGCGCCGCTCAGCGGCTGCCGGCCTGCGCGAAGGTGCGCCTGGCAATATTGAGCTGGTGAATCTGGCTGGTGCCTTCGTACAGCCGGAACAGGCGCACGTCGCGGTAGAAGCGTTCGATGCCGTAGTCGGCGATATAACCGTAGCCGCCGAACAGCTGCACGCAGCGGTCGGCCACGCGGCCGCACATTTCGGACGCGAAGTACTTGCAGATCGACGCCTCCATCGTCACGTCCTGCCCGTCGTCGCGCTTGCGCGCGGTTTCCAGGATCAGCGCGCGGGCTGCGTGGATCTCGGTCTGGCAGTCGGCAATCATGGCCTGCACCAGCTGGAAGTCGGCCAGCAACTGCCCGAACTGCTTGCGCTCGGTGACAAACCGCACCGCGTCGTCGAGCATGCGAATGGCCGGCCCGGTACACAGTGCCGCCAGATGGATGCGCTGCTTGTTCAGCACCTTCATCGCGGTCTTGAAGCCCTGGCCTTCCTCGCCGCCGATCAGGTTGGCGGCCGGCACGCGGCAATCGTTGAAATAGACTTCGGACACCGGCGATCCGGCCTGGCCCATCTTCTGGTACGGCTGCCCCGTGCCCAGCCCCGGCGTGCCGCGCGGCACGATAAACGCCGAGATGCCGCCCGCGCCGGACTTCTCCGGGTCGGTGCGCGCCATGACCGTGAACACGCCGGCAATGGGCGCATTGGTGATAAAGCACTTGGTGCCGTTCAGGATGTAGTCATCGCCGTCGCGTACGGCCGTGGTCTTCAGCGCCGTGGCGTCCGAGCCTGCATCGGGCTCGGTCAGCGCAAACGAGCCGGTCAGCTCGCCGCTGGCAAGCCGTGGCAGGTAACGGGCCTTCTGCTCGGGCGTGCCATCGGCCACCAGGGCCTCGGAGCCGATGCCGGTGTTGGTGCCCACGCGGGCGCGGAACGCCACCGAGCACTGCGACAGTTCCATCGCGGCCAGCACCAGTTCCTCGGTGGTCATGCCCGCGCCGCCGTATTCCTCGGGAATCGAATAGCCGAACATGCCCTGCGCGGCCATGGCGTTGACCAGATCCTCGGGCACGCGGTCCTGCGCGGCCACCTCGGCTTCGCGCGGCACCAGCCGCTCGCGCACAAAGCGGCGCAGCGAATGCAGGAACGGCTGGAATACGTCGGGGTCACGAATCATCGTCTCGCTCCATCGGTCTTGTGTTTTGTGATGAAGGCAAGCGTACGCGCGGCTTCGATATGCCGGCACAGTTGTTTCGCTATCTTGAACACCCGCCCGCCCGGCGCCATACTGGCTTCGGTAGGATGACAACCAATGACCGCGCCCAAATCTCCCCGTCACCACCCCGACCCGGCCTTCGCCACCACGCTGGCGCATGGCCTGGCGCTGCTGCAGTGTTTCCGGGTGGGCGAAACGGTACTCAGCAACAAGGAACTGGCCGAGCGCACGGGGCTGTCCAAGGCCACCATCAGCCGGCTGACCTACACGCTGGCCGTGCGCGGCCTGCTGCTCTATGACGCGCGGCTGCGCCGCTACCGGCTGGGGTCGACGGCCCTGGCGCTCGGCTATCCGCTGCTGGCGAGCCTGCGCGTGCGCCAGGTGGCACGGCCGCTGATGAAGGCGCTGGCCGACCGCATGGGCGGTTCGGTGTCGCTGGGCCTGCGCGACCGCCTGCGCATGGTCTACGTGGAAACCAGCCGGGGCCACGACGCCATTGCCTTCCGGCCCGATATCGGCGCGTCGCTGCCAATGCTGGCGTCGGCCATCGGCCGTGCCTGGCTGGCCCAGGCGCCTGCCAACCTGCGCGCCGCCGTGCTGGCCGGCCTGCGCGAAACGGAGCCCGACGAATGGCAGCGTCACGCCGACGCCATCCCGGCCGCCATCAAAGACCTGACCACGCTCGGTTTTGCGCGTTCGGCGGGCGACTGGCTGCCCGATGTCCATGCGGTGGCCGTGCCGATGCAACGGCCCATCGACGGCGAAACGCTGGTGTTCAACTGCGGCGTGCCCGCCGCGCGCATGAAGACGGGCAAGCTCGAAAGCGAGATGGGGCCGCGCCTGCTGGAACTGGTGGCCGAAGTCGAGGCGCTGCTGGCATGACACAAGACATCCACGACGACACCGGGACGCCGCCGCCACCCGCCCCTGACGACGATCCGTCCGACCGCCAGTTCGCCCGGACACTGGCAAACGGCATCGACATCCTGCTGGCCTACCGCCCCGGCGAGGCGTTGCTGGGCAATCGCGATTTCGTGCAGCGCACCGGGCTGTCGAAATCCACGGTGGCACGGCTCACGCATACGCTGGCCGTGCTGGGCTATCTGCGCCATGAAACCGCACTGGGCAAGTACCGCCTGGGCGCACCGGTGCTGGCGCCGGGTTATCCGCTGCTCGCCAGCATGCAGATTCGCCAGGTGGCGCGGCCGCTGATGAAGGCACTGGCCGACGAGATAGGCGGCGCCGTGTCGCTGGGCATCCGCGACCGCACCCAGATGATCTACGTGGAAACCGCGCGCTCGACCGACAACCTGGTGGTGCCGCCCGATATCGGCGCGGCGCTGCCGATGCTGACCACCGCCATCGGCAAGGCGTGGCTGTGGCGCGTGCCAGCCGAATTGCGCGATCCGGTGCTGAACCGCCTGCGGCTGGCGTCGCCCGACGCCTGGCGCCGCGCCGAAGCGGCCCTGTCCCAGGCGCGGCATGACCTGGAAAGTGTCGGCTACTGCTCGAACCGGGCCGAATGGCGGCATGACGTGTTCGGCTTCGCCGTTCCGCTATGCAGACCGGTGGACTCCCAATGGTTCATCGTCAACTGCGGCGTGCCAGCGCGCCCGGGCACGTTCGACACCGTGCAGAAGCGCGTGGGGCCGCGCGTGGTGGCGCTGGCCCGCACGCTGGAAGACCTGCTCGGACTGCGCTGAGCATCGGGTGATCAGCGCCAGAGCGCGCCAGCGCGCCCCCAGCATCGGGACGGATGCCGTGTCTTGTCCAGATTGCATCCAATCCGCCACCTGTTGGAAATATGGCAAAGGCCGTGCCTGGTCCATGGCTTTTTCTTGACGGCTCAAGTGCTCACTGGGCATGATTCGCCCTTTGACACCGTAATGCGAGTTGTTCGCATTACGGTTTACGTTTTTATTTACGAGCCAAACCGCACCATGACGTCCTGCCCGTCGCCGGCATCCCGCCGGCAGCACGCCCCCTCGCGCATCCGCCCTCTCGCCGCCTTCGCCCGTGTGGCCGTCCTGGCCGGCTTTCCGCTATGCGGAACCGCCTTCGCCCAGACCGCGCCGGCCGACCAGGCCCTGCCGACGGTGACCGTGAGCGCCGCGCAGGACGTCGAAGTAGGCCCGCAGCTCCAGAAAAAGGCCTCCGGCGGCGCGCTGGGCAGCCGGTCGCAGCTCGACACGCCGTTTTCGACCACGGTGGTCAGCGGTGAAGACCTGGCCGACCGCCAGGTAACCAAGGTTGGCGACGTGTTCTTCAACGATGCCTCGGTCTCGGACAACAGCAACGGCAACAACGCGTGGGCGTCGTACACCACCGTGCGCGGGCTGCAGCTCGACTGGCGCAATGCGTACAAGATCAACGGCATGCCGTTTATCGCCTACGGCATCACGCTGCCGTACGAGCAGCTGGACCAGGTCGAACTGCTCAAGGGCGCGTCCGGCTTCATGTACGGCTTTGGCAACCCGGGCGGCACCGTCAACTACGTGACGAAGAAACCGACCGACCAGTTCACGGCCAGCGTGGAACTGGGCTACCGGTCGTCGCACGTATGGACCGAGCACGTCGACGTGGGCGGCCGCGCGGGCCCCGACAACATGTTCGGCTATCGCCTGAACGTGACGCACGAGGAAGGCAAGCCGGCCAATGCCGTGGGCATCAACCGCAATTCGGTGTCGCTGGGCCTGGACGCCCGCATCACGCGCGACCTGACCTGGACGTTCGACAGCATCTATCAGGACCGCAATACCTGGGGCGCCACGCCGTCGTTCTACCTGGGCAGCCTGAGCGGCAACCAGCTGCCGGGCGTGATCAGCGGCCGTGGCGGTCTCTACGGCGGCCCGGACACGCACTTCTACTCGAATCTGCAGGTCTACCAGACCGGCCTGCGCTACAACCTGAACCAGGACTGGACGGTCAGCACGACCTACAGCTTCAGCAAGCAGGCCCGCAGCCGTAACGAAAGCACGTTCTTCCTGTCGGATGCCGCCGGCAACTACACCAGCTCGCGCTACGACGGCGCCGAGAACCAGCAATTCAGCAACTGGACGACGATGGTCGAGGGCAAGTTCCGCACCGGCCAGTTCCGCCACGAACTGGTGGCCGGCCTGAGCTGGCAAAAGCAGATCGACCGCTATTCCAGCAACTTTTTCAACGACTCCTCGTTCGCGTCCGGCAACCTCTACGCTCCGTACACGGGCGTGCACTACAGCGACACGGCGTTCCAGAAATACCGCGCCGGCGATACGGCCCAGAAGGCCGCGTTCGTCAGCGACACGATGCACCTGACCGACAAATGGTCGGTGCTGGCCGGCCTGCGCGTGACCAACTACGAGCAGAACAGCTATACCGGCACGGGCTCGGGTAACACCAGCTTCACCAAGAACGGCCTGCTGACGCCCACGGCGGCGATCATGTTCAAGCCGATGCCGAGCACGACGCTGTACGCCAGCTACGTGGAATCGTTTGACGGTGGCGGCGTGGTGGCAACCAACTACTCGAACGCCGGCCAGGGCCTGACACCGGCCAAGAGCCGCCAGTACGAAGTGGGGGCCAAGACCGACCAGGGCATCTGGACCGGTACCGCCGCGCTGTTCCGCATCGAGCGCCGCAGCGAATTCGCGCGCGACAACGGCCCGGGCACGCTGCCCACCTTCGTCCAGGACGGCCAGTCGGTCTACCAGGGCCTGGAACTGGCCGGCTCGTCGCGGATCGGCTCGCAGTGGGAAGTGGGCGGCAGCGCGATGTTCCTGCACACCGAGTACACCGAGGGCGATGCCAATATCGGCAACCGTGTGGCGGGCGCCCCGAACTTCATGCTGACCGGCCGCGTGGCCTACCGCATCCCGTTCGTGCCGGGCCTGAAGGTTGGCGTGGACGGCAAGTACACCGGCCCGATGAAGGCCGACGCCGCCAACAACCTGAACCTGGGCGGCTACACGGTGTTCAATCTCGGTGCCACGTACAACACGCGTGTGGCGGGCAAGGAACTGACGCTGCGCGCGGCGCTGTCCAACCTGACCAACAAGCGCTACTGGGCCTTCCAGTACGAGAACTACGCCCAGCCGGCCGACCCGCGCTCCATCAGCCTGAGCGCGAAGATCGCGTACTGATCTGACGCCATCGCCATGCTCCGGGGCTGCCCCGGATGGCCGCAAAGGCTCCGCCCCGGCGGGGCCTTTCTGTTTTTGGCGCGCCGCTGGCCCGTGAGCCTGCTGCCCGTATACAATCGCGGTTTTTCCTTCCCGCCGAGCCCCCGCCATGAGCACCCTTGGAACGCCCCTCTCCCCGTCCGCCACCAAAGTCATGCTGCTGGGCTCCGGCGAGCTTGGCAAGGAAGTGCTGATCGCGCTGCAGCGCCTGGGCGTGGAAACCATCGCCGTGGACCGCTACGAGAATGCGCCGGGCCAGCAGGTGGCCCACCACGCGCGCACGATCACGATGAGCGACGGCGAGCAGCTCAAGGCGCTGATCGCGGCCGAGCGTCCCGACCTGGTGGTGCCCGAGATCGAAGCCATCGCCACGCCGATGCTCGAAGCCCTGGAAGCGGCCGGCGTGGTCCGCGTGATCCCCACCGCCCGCGCCGCACGCCTGACGATGGACCGCGAGGGCATCCGCCGCCTGGCCGCCGAAACGCTCGGCCTGCCCACCAGCCCGTACAAGTTCTGCGATTCGCTCGAAGCGCTGCAGGCCGCCATCGATGGCGGCATTGGCTATCCGTGCGTGGTCAAGCCGGTCATGAGCAGCTCGGGCAAGGGCCAGAGCAAGATCGACGGCCCCGAAGGCGTCAAGGCGGCGTGGGACTACGCCATGGCCGGTGGCCGTGTCAGCCACGGTCGCGTGATCGTGGAAGGCTTTATCGATTTCGACTACGAGATCACGCTGCTGACGGTGCGCGCAGTGGGCGCCAATGGCCAGGTGGAAACGCAATTCTGCGAGCCGATCGGCCACGTGCAGGTGGCGGGTGACTATGTGGAAAGCTGGCAGCCGCACCCGATGCACCCGAAGGCGCTGGAAACGGCCCAGCACATCGCGCGCGCCGTGACGACCGACCTGGGCGGCCAGGGCCTGTTCGGCGTGGAACTGTTCGTCAAGGGCGAGCAGGTCTGGTTCAGCGAAGTCAGCCCGCGTCCGCACGACACCGGCATGGTGACGATGATCTCGCAGTGGCAGAACGAATTCGAACTGCACGCCCGCGCCATCCTGGGCCTGCCGGTCGACACCAGCCTGCGCGCCCCCGGCGCCAGCGCCGTGATCTACGGCGGCGTCGACGCCGAAGGCATCGTATTCGATGGCGTGGACGAAGCCCTGCGCGTCCCGCAGACCGAACTGCGCCTGTTCGGCAAGCCCGAGTCGTTCACCAAGCGCCGCATGGGTGTGGCGCTGGCCTATGCCGCCGACGTCGATACCGCCCGCAATCGCGCCAAGGAATCCGCCAGCAAGGTCAAGCCGCGCAAGGCCTGATGTATTTTTCCCCTCTCCCGCACGGGACAGGGGAGACAACCACAGGCAAAAACAGCCCCCCGGTCTGCTCCCCTCTCCCGCCTGCGGGCGAGGGGCTGGGGGAGAGGGCACAGCGGTTCAAATCGAGGCCATCGCGTCTTGAGACGCTCGCCCTCTCCCCCGCCCCTCTCCCACTACATGGGAGAGGGGAGACAACTGTAGTGGTCCAATTTCCTCAGACAGGTCGATAGGTGGAAAATCACGATCGACGACGAAAGAGGATATGACAAAGCAACGCCGCAAGTTTGACGCTGCCTTCAAGCTGGAGGTAGTCCGGATGATCCGGGATCAGGGCCTATCGGTCGCCGAGGTTTGCCACACGATGGCGATTGGCGAGACCGCCTTACGGCGCTGGCTGGTCCAGTACGACCTTGAAGTGGCTGGCGGCAAGGGCGTGGGCAAGCCGCTGACGCCCGAGCAGCAGCGCATTCGCCAGCTCGAAGAGGAAAACCGCCGCCTGAAGGAGG
>Ga0102592_1000304_pt1 | contig 97728 bp, 96 predicted proteins | sample AraplaCol_mMF_r2_FD_76861 | JGI IMG/M metagenome (GOLD analysis project Ga0102592, IMG submission 76861) | Arabidopsis root microbial communities from North Carolina, USA - plate scrape MF_Col_mMF_r2 (SPADES assembly) (version 2) | ecosystem: Host-associated > Plants > Roots > Endosphere...
GCAGTCACGACGCTCGCGGCGAATCCGGATACAATCCAGCATCGTCACCTGGCGGGGTGGCAGAGTGGTTATGCAGCGGCCTGCAAAGCCGTGTACGCCGGTTCGATTCCGACCTCCGCCTCCAGTTGCAAGCCGACGGCGCCCATGTGGCGCCGTTGTGTTTTCTGCGCCGGCATTCGCCGAACTTCCCCAGTTTTTTGCGATTCCTCTCATCTTGAGCGGGGTGGCTCGCGTGTTACATTACGTCATGCCGTACGCATCCGGGACGGCGCCTGGCGTGGCAAGCCACCTCGCGTAGTCGTATTCCGATGCACTCCCTCCTGCCGCGGCGCATGGCGAAATTGCGATGCACCCGCGGTCTGCGGCCGCTCTTCCCGTACCACCAGTAACGATCCAGGTGCCTTCCTGTCCGCGACATGCCACTGCGCATGATGCGCCGGCCGGACGGCGCGCGGGTGCGCCGGTGGTTCATCCAGATTATCGAGACAACCGGAAAGGAACCCCAGACGCATGCATCACGCCACCCCGCTTATCAGCACCATCGTCGGCGGTATCGTGCTGGCGTTCATTCTGGGAGCCATCGCCAACCGGTTCCGGCTGCCGCCGCTGATTGGCTACCTATGCGCAGGTATCGTGGTGGGGCCGCACACGCCCGGGTACACGGCCGACCAGGCGCTGGCGCCCGAACTGGCGGAACTGGGCGTGATTCTGCTGATGTTCGGGGTGGGCCTGCATTTCTCCGTCAAGGACCTGATGGCCGTGAAGAAGATCGCGATTCCGGGCGCCATCGTCCAGATCGGCATTGCGACGGCGCTGGGCATGCTGGTGGCCTGGGGCTTCGACTGGCACTGGGGGCAGGGCCTCGTCTATGGGCTGGCGCTGTCGGTGGCCAGTACCGTGGTGCTGCTGCGCGCGCTGCAGGAGCGTGATCTGATCGAATCGCAACAGGGGCGCATCGCGGTGGGCTGGCTGATCGTGGAAGACCTGGCGATGGTGCTCACGCTGGTGTTGCTGCCGGCCATGGCCGGTCTGCTCGGTGGTGGCGCGGACGGCGAGGTCGCCGGGGCATCGGCGCCGACTACGATGGATGTGTTGGTCGAGATTTTCTCGACCCTGGGCAAGGTAGCGGCGTTCGTGGCCGTGATGATGGTCGTCGGCCGGCGCTTTATCCCGTGGATGCTTGAACGCATCGTGTGGACCGGCAGCCGCGAGCTGTTTCGCCTGGGCGTCCTGGCCGTGGCACTCGGCGTGGCGTTTGGCGCCTATTCGCTGTTCGGTGTGTCGTTCGCGCTCGGCGCGTTCTTTGCCGGCATGGTGATGGCCGAATCGGAATTCAGCCATCGGGCTGCAGAGGAATCGCTGCCGCTGCGCGATGCCTTTGCCGTGCTGTTCTTCGTCTCGGTGGGCATGCTGTTCAATCCGATGGTGCTGGTGAACGACCCCTGGGGCGTGCTGGCGACGCTGCTGATTATCCTGGTGGGCAAGTCACTGGCCGCGCTAGGCATCGTGCGTGCGTTCGGTCATGACACGCGCGTCGGTCTGACGATTGCCGTAAGCCTCGCGCAGATCGGAGAGTTCTCGTTCATTCTGGCCAGCCTGGGCGTCTATCTCAATATCCTGCCCGAGCGCGGTCAGGCGCTGATTCTGGCGGGCGCGCTGCTGTCGATCCTGCTCAATCCCGTCATGTTCCATCTGCTTGACCGTTACACGGCACGCGCGGATGGCGAAAGGCAGCGCGATCCTCAACCGGCCTGAGGGGAAGGGAGCACTGGCGCGGAACCACGCAGGTATTCGGTAAAGGCCAGCAGGCCCTGCGTCGGAAACTTGTCCTGATGGACGACCAGTTGCAGCGGCCGGATCACGCGCGGCAGGCCGCTGCGCAGCGCCACCAGCTGACCACGCTCGATTTCATCGCGAACGACGTGAAGCGACAGGCAGCTGACGCCGAAACCGCTCATGACGGCGCGCTTGATGGCTTCCGCGTTGCCAAGCTCCAGCGCAAAGCGTAGCGCGCCGAGTTCCGGCACCAGACGGGCTTCGATGATTTCGCGGGTGCCCGAGCCGGGCTCGCGCACGATCCAGTCGGCTTCGCGCAGCATGTCGTGCAGGTTTTCCGGGCGCTCAGCGGCCGTCGCCAGCGGATGGGACGGCCCGGCGACGACGACCATCTCATCGTCGCACCAGTGCATGCTGCGCAGGTCGCGCTCGTGGCTGGTGCCTTCGATCAGGCCGATATCGACTTCGAATTTCACCAGCGCCTGCAACACGTCATGGGTGTTGCCGATGCGCAGGTCGAGGGCGCAAGGGCCGGTCTGGGCGTTGCGGAAGCCCGCCAGCAGCGCGGGCAGGATATAGCTGCCGATGGTGTTGCTGGCCGCGATGCGCAATTGCACGCCCCCTTCCGACGCAAACCGCTCCAGTTCATGGGCCTGATCCAGCAGCGACAGCGCGCGCGGGAAGAACTGGCGGCCGGCTTCGTTAATGGCAAGCCGGCGTGCCACGCGGTCGAAAAGTGCCCCATTCAGCGCACGCTCGAGCTCGGCGAGCGATGCGCTGACTGCCGATTGCGACATCGCCAGCGACTCCGAGGCAGCAATCGTGCTGCCGTGCTGGGCGACGGCTACAAACACCTGCAATTGGCGCAGGGTCAGGCGGAGCGGGCGCTGTTCCATGTTCTATCGATATATCCGGTTACGCATAACGATATTACCCGTTTTACTGGTTAGCAACGGGTGCGTACGCTGCAAGGCATCGCACAAGAACCTGTTTGCTGCCATGTCTACGGCTCCTGCCCCACATTCGATTTCCGTCGCCATCGCGCCGTCCACGCTGACGCTGTGGCGCAAGCGCATCCTGACGCTGCTGCCGCTGGGCGCGGTTGCCTGGCTTGCCCAGGTGGTGGCTGATCATCCGGCCATCTCGCAATATGGCTTGTCGGCCCTGACACTGGCGATGTTCGCCGGCATGATCGCGGCCAACACCATGCCCAAGCACTGGCTGACGCCGCTGGCCCCGGGCATGCAGTTCGCGCGCCATCACATGCTTCGTCTGGGTGTGGCGCTGTATGGCCTGCGCCTGACATTTGGTGCCATCGCGGCGCTGGGTGTCGGCGGCATCGTCGTGCCGCTGTTGATGCTGGTGGCCACGCTGCTGTTCGGTACCTGGGTCGGCTCGTCGTTCTTCGGCCTGAGCCGGCGCGAAGCCATCCTGGTGAGCGCGGGCAGTGCGGTCTGCGGCGCAGCAGCAGCCATCGCCGTGTCGTCGGTGGTGCGCACTGACGATCGTCAGACGGCTGTCGCCGTGGCGACCGTCGTGCTGTTCGGTACGGCCGGCATGCTGCTGTACCCGTGGATGTACGAACTGGCCACGCAACACTGGCACCTGGCGGTGAGCGAGCGCGCCTTCGGCATCTTCACGGGTGCCACGCTGCACGAAGTGGCGCAGGTGATCGCGTCGGGCAAGATGGTGAGCGATACCACGGCCGATGCCGCCGTGGTGGCAAAGATGGTCCGCGTGCTGGCGCTGGGGCCGCTCCTGCTGATCATGGCCCTGTGGCCGCGCACGAGCTGGTCGCAGGAATCGGGGGCCTCGCGCAACCTGAAGGGCCTGCTGCGTTCGGTGCCCTGGTTTGCGGTTGGCTTTGTCGCGGTGATGGCGCTGAACTCGGCGGCACTCGTGCCCGGCGAATGGAAGCCCGCGCTGACGGCGCTGGACAACTGGCTGCTGGCCTGCGCGATGCTCGCCATCGGCCTGCATACGCGGATTGGTGACCTGCTACGCGCCGGCCGCAAGCCGCTGGCACTGGCTGGCCTGCTGTTTGTCTTCCTGATGGTGGTGGGCGCTGCTCTTTGCGCGGTTCTGGTGTGAACGCCAAGAGGCGCCGAGCACCTGGATGAGAGCTGGAGAGTCTGGTGCGGCCGACGGGACTCGAACCCGTAAGCCCGGAAAGGCGGCAGATTTTAAGTCTGCTGAGTCTACCAATTTCTCCACGGCCGCACGGCAAGCCCGGTATTGTGGTGGCTTCGTCCGCAGGAAGCAAGCTGGACACGTCACCCACGAGATGTGATCCGGCTGTTACCGGCGGTAACAATGTCGATACCACCGTTTCACCTGCAGGTTCGTGACCTCGTACAATAGCGAGTATCAGGATTCTTCCTAACTCACAGAGAGCACGATCATGAAACGTTGGTTGTTCGCAGCATTCGGTGTAGCCGCCGCGCTGGCGTCGGGCGCTGCAATGGCGCGTGTGAACGTCGACGTGGCGATCGGTGTTCCGGGCGTTGTCGTGGGCGGTCCCGCCTATTATCCGCCGGCACCTGCCTACTATGCGCCGCCTCCGCCGGTGGTCGTGGCGCCGGCGCCTGTCTATTACGGCCCGCCGCCTGTGGTGGTTCGTCCGGCCCCCGTCTATTATGGCGCGCCGCGCTATTACGGCTATGGTGGCCCGCGCTATTACTATGGCCCGGGCTGGCACGGCCGCGGCTACTACGGTGGCGGTCGTGGCCACGGACATCACCACTGATCCGTGTGCCTTGCCGAAGCCATTGAAAGCTGTTTGTCAGAAAAAGCCCCGATTCGGGGCTTTTTCTTTTGCCGAGGCGATCTATTGCGTTCATCCCGGCAGATTTTTCCGGAACGCTTTGGTGGAACATTGCGCATGTAGGTTCCCGCGAAATTTCGTCGCTCAAAGTTTTTGATGCGTAGCGTCAAGCTATCTGGATATTCTGCTAGGGGTTTTCCCCTAAACTGCCTCACGTGACGCCGCTCCCACAGCAACGCTCCCAGGATCACATGCTGATGGCGTGGCGCCCGTCGTCAAACAGAACAAGGGGATCCACATGGCACTCAAGAAACGTCTGGCGGCCGTCGCCGCAATAGGGGCGCTCGCCGCGCTCTCGACATCGGTGTTCGCCGCGCCGGTCAAATACGACATCTACAGCGGTGGCCAACGGGCTGTGGATACGCGTGACGTCTATACCGATGGCGCCCGTATCACCAATCGGGACGTGTACACCGATGGTGCGCGCGTGACCGGATCGCGCGATGTGTATTCGGACGGAGCGCGGGTGACTGACCGCCGCGACGCGTTCAGCGACGGCGCCTGATCGCTTCCCAGGACGCGAACAAGCAAGGCCCGCGATATCGGAGAGATATCGCGGGCTTTTTGTTTTCCGCGCCCGGTGCGGACCGGCAGCGACATGATCGTCAAGTCTTGCGGAGGTGAAGCAGTTTCACCTCGCAAGGCGCGGATTGGGTCATTTCGCGTGGAAGGGGCGCGATATACTGCAGCCTCAACCCTGAACGATGGAGAGAGGTATGCAGCAAAAGACCGTACTGACGGCTGACGACGTGAAGAAGGTGCTGGTCGCCGCCGAGGCCGAAGCCACGGCAAACAACTGGGCTGTCACGATTGTGGTCGTCGACGACGGTGGTCATCCGCTCGGCTCGATTCGCCTGGATGGCGTGGCCCCGATCTCGGCCTACATCGCCACGGAAAAGGCCCGTACGGCGTCGCTGGGCCGCCGCGAATCGAAGATTTACGAAGACATGATCAACAACGGCCGCTACTCGTTCATGACCGCCCCTGTGCTGCAAGGCATGCTGGAGGGTGGCGTGCCCATCGTGGTGAACAACCAGGTGGTGGGTGCCGTCGGCGTGTCCGGTGTGAAGTCGACCGAAGACGCGCAGATTGCGCGCGCGGGCATCGCCGCTCTCGGCATCTGATCCCCGATGGCTCCCAGTCAGCGCCGCGCTGACTGGCGCAAAAAGCCCCGCAGGCGCAATGCCTGCGGGGCGGTATAAAAAGGTGGCATGGCTGGCATCGGCCGTTCAGGCAAGGATCTGGAAAGATCGCCTGGCAGGGAAGTCCGATCGTCTGGCTACTGCCCAACACCCGTTGGACGGGTGGTCCCCACAAAAGTCGTTACAGAGGAATCCGGCTGCCGTTCTGCGCCGGTCTTCCTGATTATTTGGTCAGGATCAGCTTGCCATAGCGCGTGACGCGCAGCGTATAAACGTCCCCGTTGTGCAGGATCGGCAGCGTCGTGGCGCCTTGCATGATCGCTTCGAGCGGCACGGCCGGGGCGTCGGTGTTGCTGGCTGGCGTCTGGCGCATGAATGCCTCCAGGCGGGCGGGCAGGGCGGCGACTGCCGACTTGACCGACTCCAGCGCGGCCGAGGCTGTCGACGAAGCGCCTGACGACGCAGCGGCCGTGTCACGGCGCGACTGCGGGGCAACCTCCACACGGCGCAGGGACAGGCGGCGGCGCGTGACTTCACGCGGTTGCGACAGCGGCAGGCTCAGGGTGCTCATGGTCTTCTCCGTTCGAAGTTCCGGTGGTCCGTCTGAAGACGGACGGTGGATGTCGGCTCGATCCGCACGCTGCGAATCACGATGAGAAGATCTTAAATGAGAACCGTTATCATTACAAGCCTCTTCGCATGAAGTTACATCTGTGACGCAATCGTTGCTGCGGGGATCGGGGGTACGGGGCGCCAGGAGGTGCGAGGCGAGCCGGACACCCATGCAAAAGGGCACCCGAAGGTGCCCTTTGCGGCGAAAACGAAGCGGCTATTGAGAGCCGGCCAAGGCCGGATCAGTGCTTCGGTTCCGTGATAAAGCCGATCTTGCCCAGCCCGCCGTGCTGCGCGGCGGCCATGACTTCGGCCACGCGCTCGTAGCGCACATCGCGGTCGGCGCGCAGGTGCAGCTCAGGCTGCGGCTGCAGTTGCGCGGCGTTCGCAATGCGCTGTTCCAACTGCGCCTGATCCACTTCTTCCTGGTTCCAGAACACCTTGCCTTGTGCATCGACCGAAACGTTGATGCTTTGCGGCTTGGCGTCGTTGGGCTGGTTGGTCGCACGCGGCAAGTCGATCTTGACCGCATGATTGATGACGGGAATCGTGATGATGAAGATGATCAGGAGCACCAGCATGACGTCCACCAGCGGCGTCATGTTGATCTCGCTCATCACCTCGTCATCGTCGCCGTCGAGAGTGCCGAATGCCATGATGCTTTCCTTCAGGCGCTATGGGTCGCGCTCAGTTCTTGACGGCCAGGCGCATCGACGCATCGTCGGAAGCGCGGTTGGCGGAGGTCGGACGCACACGGGCGCCGGTCACGAAGTAGGCGTGCAGGTCGTGCGCAAATCGGTTCAGCTTGCTGATCACGCCCTTGTTGCCGCGGCTCAGGGCGTTGTAGCCCAGCACGGCGGGGATGGCCACGGCCAGGCCGAAGGCCGTCATGATCAGGGCCTCGCCCACGGGGCCGGCGACCTTGTCGATGGTCGGCACGCCCGAGGCGCCGATGCCGATCAGGGCGTGATAAATGCCCCACACGGTGCCGAACAGTCCCACGAACGGTGCCGTGGAGCCCACCGAGGCCAGCACGGCCAGGCCCGATTGCATCCGGGCAACCGCTTCGTCGATCGAGCTCTTCAGCGACCGGGTCAGCCAGTCGGAGATGTCCAGCGCGTCATGCAGTTGCGGCTGGCTTGCGCGATGGTGCTGGGCGGCTTCCTTGCCGGTAACGGCCAGGGTGCGGAACGGATTGGCCTCGCTGGCACCCAGGGTGTCGAGCGCGTGGTCGAAATCGTCCGAGTGCCAGAAGCGCTTTTCCGCGCCTTGCGCCATCTTCTTGAGGCGAACCAGATCCCACGCCTTGGTGAGAATCACGATCCACGACAGCAGCGACATGATCAGCAGAATGATGGCGGTCGCGCGCATGACGAAATCGCCTTGCGACCAGAGGTGGGAGAGTCCGAGGTCCTGCATGGTGGTTCCTGAAAGTGTCAGTGTTTAGGGTATCGGAAAATTCCGGGAAATCAGTTCAGCTCGAATTTGATCGGTTGCTGCGCGGTGGCGGCCATGGCGCGTCCGTTCTCCATGTACGGCTTGCAGCGGATCGCCTTGGCGGCGGTCAGTGCGGCCTCGTCCAGGCGATCGGACCCGCTGGTCTTCGACACCACGGCCTTCACGACCTTGCCGGTCTCGTCGAAGTTCAGCCGGATGACGGCCTCGCCGGTCTCACCCATGCGCTGCGACTGGCGCGGATACACCGGCGCGGGTTGCGAGCATGCCATTTCGCCGATACCGACAGCACGCGGTGCGGCGTTGGTGGCGGCCGGCGGCGGTGCGGGCGGCTCCGGTGCCGGCGGGGCAGGCGGAGCGGGCGGCGCTTCGATGGCGTTCGGCGTCGGCGGCAGATTGGCGACCGGCGTCGGCGTCGGCTGCGGCTTGGGCGGAGTCGGACGCGGTGTTACGACTTTGACCTGCTTGGGCGGCGTAGGTTGTGCCTTGGGCGGTTCGGGGGCGGGCGGCTCGGGCTTCGGCTGCTCCATCGGGATGATGCGGGCGATGATCTCCGGGGCGATGACAGCTTCCGTCATCTTGCGGGCCAGCCCGCTCTGGATCAAATACAGCAGTCCGACGTGGAACAGCAGGACCGCAACGGTGATCTTTAAAAATCGTTGATCGAACATGAGAGGAACGACAGGTGTCCGCCTGGCGGCACAATCACTTGCGGTAGAACAGGATCAGCGAGATTCCACATCCGACCAGCAGGCTCAATAGCAATTCCATGATGATAACGCTCCAAAGAAACACAGCTGAAAACCGGTTACAGGGGGAGCGCCACTCTTGGGCAGCGTATCAGCGGGATAGTATAAACGATAATGATTCTTATTTGTTGCGTATTGTGCAATGCGTGACGATATTGTGCGGGCGCTTCATTGCGGACTGCGCAGCAATGGCGGGCAGCGTGTCGATCCGGCGTTACGTGGGACAGGTCGCGCCCCGGCATGCCGCCGATGCCCCACCCGCGGAAATCCGCGCTACGATTAATAGAAATCCCCAGTTAGCGGCAGACACGGCACAGGCCAGGCGTTCCCCGCGGTCCGGACGCCCCGCGCCCCGTGCGAAGGGAACCAGCCATGGATTTCACCCGTTTTGCTGAAGACGACCGCATGATGGACGACCGCAGCACGTTGTTGCGCGCGTCGTCCGGCACGGTGGGCACTTCGGCGCTCGACTGGATGTGCGCCCAGTTTGCGCTGCGCGTGGTCTGCGCGCTTGGGCCGCGTTTCAATCTGCGCAGCAATATCAATGACGTGCTGACCGTCAGCGCGCAGGAAATGGTGTGGCCGTACGGCGTGGTGCTGCGCGTGCAGCGATTCCTGTCCGCGCGCTGCGCCGACATGCCTGCGTGGAAAGGCGCCTCGCGCCTGTCGCCCGAGGAATTCCTGGAGCGCCACGGCCAGTGGAACAGTGCCTTCGACGAAAGCGCGCTGTTTTACTATCTCGACGAATACGTCAAGCACCACGCCAAGGACATGTTCGCGGTCTTTGCCGCGTCGTCGGCCGCGATTGCGTCGCGGCTCGATGGCGAGCGCGTGCTGCTGGTGCGCAATATCGACATGCTCAGCCACGTGCTGAACCTGCCCGACCACGAGCGCAAGCTGCTGCTCTACGCGGCGCTGGCCAAGTACAAGCGAGACCTGCGCGCGGTGATGGTCGACTGCAAGGTGGCCCACAGCCAGGAAGCATTCCAGATCCTGGGGGGGCTGACCGCGGCCAGCCCGGCTGACATCGCGTCGTCGCTGCGGCCGGGGTCGCGCCTGGAGACGCTGAACCTGATCGAACAGCCGCTACCGGAAAACAGCGTGACGGATCTGGGCGACCTGATGCGCCTGTCCGACCGCCTGCTGCACGTGCTGCTGGGCAACTACGCGAGCGAGGCCGAGATGATGGCGGTCTTCACGCGGCCTGCGGCGCCACCCACGCTGGGCACCAACGACTATCCACACGTCGAGACCGATGCCCGTTACCTGACCGCCTTGCTCGGCAATGCCACGCGCCAGAACGCCAGCGGCGTCAACGTGCTGATCTATGGGCCGCCGGGCACGGGCAAGACCGAATTCGCGCGGCTGGTGGCGCGAGAGGCCGGTTGCGAACTCTACGAGGTGGACTGCTTCGACCGCGATGGCAACAGCCTGTCGGGCAAGGATCGATACCGGTCGTTGCAGGTGTCACAAGCCTTTCTGCGGGGGCGCCCGCGCACGGCGCTGCTGTTCGACGAAGTCGAGGATGTGTTTCCCGGCAGTGCGCGCGAACTGATGAGCCTGTTCGGACAGGAAGACACGCGCGCGTCCGTCAACGGCAAGGCGTGGGTCAACCAGACGCTGGAGCAGAACCCGGTGCCCGTGATCTGGATTTCCAATTCGATCCGGCAGATCGACCCGGCCTATCTGCGGCGCTTCCAGTTTCATCTCGAATTAAAGATTCCGCCACCCCAGGTGCGCGAGAACATTATTCGCAAGCACCTTGGCAGCCTGGCGGTCAGCGATGCCTTTGTGGCGACGCTGGCGGCGCGCAAGACGCTGACGCCGGCGCAGGTGCAGTCGGCGGCGCGGTTCGTCGAACTCGCGCGGCCCGATGTCGATGAGCCGGTCGAGGCGCTGATCCTGCGCCAGCTGGAGCATGCCGACCGCGCGATGGGCCTGCGCCCCGAGGCCGAAACCCGTCCGGTTGTCACGCACTACCGGCTGGACAACCTGAACCTGGAAACACGCTACGCCGTCGACAAGATCGTGCAGGCGCTGGGTGCGCGTCGGCGCGGCACGTTGTGCTTCTACGGGCCGCCCGGTACCGGCAAGACGGCGCTCGCCGAGCACATCGCAGCGGCGCTGGACCTGCCGCTGATGATCCGGCGCGCCTCGGACCTGATGAGCAAGTATGTGGGCGAGACGGAACAGCAGATCGCTGCCATGTTTGCGCGCGCCGAGGAAGACGGCGCGGTGCTGCTGCTCGACGAGGCCGACAGCTTCATGCAGAGCCGCCAGCAGGCGGTGCGCAACTACGAGGTGTCCGAGGTCAACGAGATGTTGCAGGGCATGGAGCGCTTCAACGGCATCTTCGTCTGCACCACGAACCTGTTCGAACGCATCGACGAGGCGGCGCTGCGGCGTTTCTCGTTCAAGATCCGCTTTCTGCCGCTCAAGCCCGTGCAGCGCGAGGCGATGTTCGTCGACGAGGCGCTCGATGGGGATGCCGGGCGCATGACCGATGCCATCCGCCGGGATCTCGACAGCATGGATTGCCTGACGCCTGGCGATTTTGCGACGGTGAAGCGCCAGTCAGTGGTGCTGGGCGAGGCGCTGACGGCCGATGAATTCCTGGCGCAGTTGCGCCAGGAGCACTCCGTGAAGCCCGAGGTGCGGCTTCACAAGCCGGTAGGCTTCATCCAGTAGCCAGGCGCGTCGATGGCGGGGGCCGGTTCGATGGCCACGGTCTCGGCGCTGGCCTCCACATTGAGCAGCGCCCTTGCCATTTCGCGCAGGTGCGCGGCGTCCTTGGTCGACAGGTAGCGTATGGCCGGCGTCGCGTCGGGGGTGGCCGCCAGGCCGAACTCGGCCAGCTTGCGGGCGAGCTGGCGCGCGATGGCCGTGCCGGTATCGATCAGCGCCAGGCGGCTGCCGACCATGTCGCGAATCGTCTCGGACAAAAAAGGGTAGTGCGTGCAACCCAGTACCAGGGTGTCGGCGCCCGCATCCAGCATGGGCCGCAGGTAGGTGTCGAGCTTCTCCCGAATCGCCGGGCCCGATACGTCGCCCTGTTCGATCAGCGAGACCAGCCCATGGCCCGCCGCGCACAGGTACTGGCTGTCGTGCGCCAGCGAGGTCAGCAGGCGGTTGAACTTGGCGCTCTTTAGCGTATTGGCGGTGGCCAGTACGCCCACCACCTTGCTCCGGCTCAGCGACGCCGCGGGTTTGAGCCCCGGTTCCACGCCGATGATCGGCACGCCCAGCCGCTCGCGCAGCGTCTGCACGGCATGCATGGTCGCCGTGTTGCAGGCGATCACCAGCGCCTTGCAGCCCTGGGCCACCAGCCATTCGCAGACCTGCAGCGTGCGGGCTTCGACAAATCGCTCGGGCTTGTCGCCGTACGGCGCGTAGCGCGAATCGGCGAAGTAGATCAGCGGCTCGTGCGGCAGCATGGCGCGCACTTCGCGCAGGACGGACAGGCCGCCAAGGCCGGAATCGAAGATGCCGATGGGGGAAGGATTCACGCGCGGGGGGTAAGGACGGATTTCTCCCTCTCCCATGAACGGGAGAGGGGAGCAGGGCCTTGGAAGCGAATTACGCCGCTGCGACCGGAATCTTGCCGATCTTGGCCTGCCATTCAGCGGGGCCGGTCTTGTGGACCGACGTGCCCGAGCTGTCCACGGCCACCGTCACCGGCATGTCCTTGACGTCGAACTCGTAGATCGCTTCCATGCCCAGGTCTTCGAAGGCCAGCACCTTCGCGCCGCGGATCGCCTTCGACACCAGGTAGGCGGCACCGCCCACGGCCATCAGATAGGCCGACTTGTGCTTCTGGATCGATTCGATCGCCACCGGGCCGCGCTCGGCCTTGCCGATCATGGCGATCAGGCCGGTCTGCGACAGCATGGTCTCGGTGAACTTGTCCATGCGGGTGGCCGTCGTCGGGCCGGCCGGGCCAACCACTTCGTCGCGCACCGGGTCCACGGGGCCCACGTAGTAGATCACGCGGTTCGTGAAGTCCAGGGGCAGCTTCTCGCCCTTGGCCAGCATGTCGGCGATGCGCTTGTGCGCGGCGTCGCGGCCGGTCAGCATCTTGCCGTTCAGCAGCAGCGTCTGGCCCGGCTTCCACGAAGCCACTTCTTCCGGCGTCAGCGTATTCAGGTCGACGCGCTTCGACGTTTCGGTGTTCGGGGCCCACTCCACCTGCGGCCAGGCCGACAGGTCGGGGGCTTCCAGCTTGGCCGGGCCGCTGCCGTCCAGCGTGAAATGCACGTGGCGGGTGGCCGCGCAGTTCGGGATCATCGCCACGGGCTTCGATGCAGCATGCGTCGGCGATGCCATGATCTTGACGTCCAGCACGGTCGCCAGGCCGCCCAGGCCCTGCGCGCCGATGCCCAGCGCGTTGACCTTTTCGTACAGTTCGACGCGCATTTCCTCGATCCAGTCCTTCGGACCGCGGGCGATGATGTCCTGGATGTCGATGGATTCCATCAGCGATTCCTTGGCCATCACCATCGCCTTCTCGGCGGTGCCGCCGATGCCGATGCCCAGCATGCCCGGCGGGCACCAGCCGGCGCCCATCGTCGGCACGGTCTTCAGCACCCAGTCCACGATCGAGTCGGACGGGTTCAGCATCACGAACTTCGACTTGTTTTCCGAGCCACCGCCCTTGGCGGCCACCTGGATGTCGACGGTGTTGCCCGGCACCACTTCATAGTGGATCACGGCCGGGGTGTTGTCCTTGGTGTTCTTGCGGGCGCCTTCGGGCGGGCTGACGATCGACGCGCGCAGCACGTTGTCCGGGTGCGTGTAACCGCGACGCACGCCTTCGTTGATCATCTCGGTCAGGCCCATGGTGGCGCCATCCCAGCGCACGTCCATCCCCACCTTGACGAAGATCGTCACGATGCCGGTGTCCTGGCACAGCGGGCGCTTGCCTTCGGCGCACATGCGGCTGTTGGTCAGGATCTGGGCAATCGCGTCCTTGGCGGCCGGACTCTGTTCCAGCTCATAGGCGCGGCCCAGGCTGGTGATGTAGTCCATCGGATGGTAATAGCTGATGTACTGCAGCGAGTCGGCGACGCTCTGGATGAGGTCTTCTTGCTTGATGACTGTCATTTTGTGGGGGAGGGCAGCGGTGAAACACAGCCCGGGATGATACACCCTGGCGGCGACGGCTGTACGGGTTGCATACAGCCGTCGACACCTTTGGTCGGGTATTGCTGCGAGGCGAATGAATCACCTCGGCGAAGCGAAGTATTCAGTGTGCCTGCTGCGCCGCACCATCGGCGCCGTGGCCGGCGGCAGGGTGCGGATGCGACACCATGCGGTCCACCCAGGCCATGGCCAGGGCCGAAGCCAGGAACGCCACGTGGATGATCACCTGCCACATGATCGTGTGCGTGCTGCGCTGCTCGGCGTCGATAAAGGTCTTCAGCAGATGGATCGACGAGATGCCGATCAGCGCCATCGACAGCTTGACCTTCAGCACCCCGGCGTTCACGTGGTCCAGCCATTCGGGCTCGTCCGGGTGGTTGTCGATGCCCAGGCGCGAGACGAAGGTCTCGTAGCCGCCCACGATCACCATGATCAGCAGGTTCGAGATCATCACCACGTCGATCAGGCCCAGCACCACCAGCATGATCTTGGTTTCGTCATAGGTGGTGACGTGTGCCAGCAGGTGCCAGACCTCGGCCAGAAAGTGGTAGACGTAGACGCCCTGCGCGACGATCAGGCCAAGGTACAGCGGCAGTTGCAGCCAGCGCGAGGCAAAGATGATGCGGGGAATCGGTCGAAGCGGGGCGGGACGTAGCGGGGTGTGTTGGGCCATGGGCGATGCCGGAAGAAGATGTAATGTCAGCAGACAATCGAAGCGGGGGTCGATTGTACCGTGCTGCCCATGACACCTGACAGCGCGGCCAGGTAACGTTTGGTTAGTGCCGGCGGGCTGGGTCAGCGCGATTGGCTGTCCAGCGCGCGGCGCGCGATCGGCCCCGGCCAGCTGGCGAGCACAATGCCGCCCAGCACGCACGCCAGCGCCACGCCATGGGCCCAGCCGGGCCGCTCGCCGAGCACGGCGATGCCGTAGACGGCGGCCGCCACCGGCAGCACCGAGGTAAAGACCCCGGCAAGCTGGGCGGGCACATGGCGAATGCCCTTCATCCACAGCCAGAACGAGAACACGCTGGCCGACAGCGCGTACCAGACCAGCATGGCCCAGGTGGTGCCGTCCACGCTGCCGAAGTCGAAGGTCAGCAGCGGCACGATGCCCAGCGGCAGCATCAGCGCGCCACCGATCAGGTGGGTGTAGGCGCAGATCTCGATGGCTGCCAGCGTTTGCGACAGGCGCCGCGACAGGATCACATAGATCGATTCGCAGACCACGGCGCCCAGGATCATCAGGTTGCCGGCCAGCGCGTCGCCGCTTCCCAGTCCCGCGTCGGCCTGGCCGTCATGGCCGCCACGGGCGATATTGAGCACGGCGATGCCCGCCACGGCCAGCAGCACCGAAAACACCGTGCGGCGGGACAACCGCTCGCGCAGCAACAGCCACGACAGGATGGCTACCGTCGCCGGGATGGTGCTGGTGATCACGCCGGCGGCCATCGCGCTGGTCAGCCGCACGCCACCGAGCATCAGCAGCGTGAACATGAAGGTGCCGAAGAACGCCATCAGGAACAGGTTCAGCCATTCGCTGCGCGACACCGCGCGCATGCGCGCCGGCCGATACCACGGCGACAGGCAGGCGATGGCGATCAGGAATCGCATCAGCGCGAACAGCAGCACGGGCACATGGGCAATGATCGATTTGCCGAGCCCGACATTGCTGCCGACAAGGGCCATGGCGGCGATCAACAGGAAGGCGTGGATGGGCAAGTTCGTCCGATGTCGTCCGATGGGGCGCGCAAAGCGGGCGCCTTCGCATGCTGCTGGCTGGGTGCCATGGCATGGCCCATGCAAGCCAATTGAAAGGGCGTGCGCCACGTTCGGGTATTTGGGTCCGGCGCATTATAGCTGTGCTAACTTAGTAGAGCCGACTGCACTTGTGCCCCCAGTCTCCCGCGCCTTGCCGTACCTGCTGCGCCGCAGCATCGCCCAGTGCGATGGATGCCCGCCAGCATCCGCCCGAATGTCAGACTTCGGTAGCCGGGTCTGGATAGTCAGGTTTAAGTAAGGCGCCGGGCGTACCTTGCACCCAAAGCAGTCAAAGCCAAACCAGGAGACAACCCATGTCCGCCATCGAGTCGGTAATGCAGGAGCATCGCGTTTTCAATCCCCCGGAGTCGTTCGCAAAGAACGCCGCGATTCCGAGCATGGAGGCGTACAACGCCCTGTGCGCCGAGGCCGAGCGCGACTACGAAGGCTTCTGGGCGCGCCACGCCCGCGAGCTGCTGCACTGGCACAAGCCGTTCACCAAGGTGCTCGACGAGAGCGATGCGCCGTTCTACAAGTGGTTCGAGGACGGCCAGCTCAATGCGTCGTACAACTGTCTCGAGCGCAATATCGAGAAGGGCAATGGCGACAAGACGGCCATCGTCTTCGAAGCCGATGACGGCGCCGTCTCGCGCGTCAGCTACAAGGAACTGCTGGCGAAGGTCAGCCGCTTTGCCAACGGCCTGAAGGCGCTGGGCGTCAAGAAGGGCGACCGCGTGGTCATCTACATGCCGATGTCTGTCGAAGGCGTGGTGGCCATGCAGGCCTGCGCGCGCATCGGCGCCACGCACTCGGTGGTGTTTGGCGGTTTTTCGGCCAAGTCGTTGCAGGAGCGCCTGGTGGACGTGGGCGCCGTGGCACTGATCACGGCCGACGAACAGATGCGCGGTGGCAAGGCGCTGCCGCTCAAGGCCATTGCCGACGAGGCGCTGGCGCTGGGCGGCTGCGAAGCGGTCAAGCACGTGGTGGTCTATCGCCGTACCGGCGGCAAGGTGGCCTGGACCGAGGGCCGCGACCGTTATATGGAAGATGTGTCGGCCGGCCAGCCGGACCACTGCGAAGCCGAACCGGTGGGCGCCGAACATCCGCTGTTCGTGCTCTACACCTCCGGCTCCACCGGCAAGCCGAAGGGCGTGCAGCACAGCACCGGCGGCTACCTGCTCTGGGCGCTGATGACGATGCGCTGGACCTTCGACATCAAGCCCGAAGACCTGTTCTGGTGCACGGCCGATATCGGCTGGGTCACCGGCCACACCTATATCGCCTACGGCCCGCTGGCCGCCGGCGCCACGCAGGTCGTGTTCGAAGGCGTGCCGACGTTCCCGAACGCAGGCCGTTTCTGGGACATGATCCAGCGTCACAAGGTCAGCATCTTCTACACGGCGCCCACGGCGATCCGCTCGCTGATCAAGGCGGCCGAGGCCGACGAGAAGATCCACCCGAAGCAGTACGACCTGTCCAGCCTGCGCCTGCTGGGCACCGTGGGCGAGCCGATCAACCCCGAGGCGTGGATGTGGTACTACAAGAACATCGGCCAGGAACGCTGCCCGATCGTCGACACGTTCTGGCAGACCGAAACCGGTGGCCATGTGATCACGCCGCTGCCGGGCGCCACGCCGCTGGTGCCGGGTTCGTGCACGCTGCCGCTGCCAGGCATCATGGCGGCCATCGTCGATGAAACCGGCCAGGACGTGGCGAATGGAAGTGGCGGCATCCTGGTGATCAAGCGTCCGTGGCCGGCCATGATCCGTACGATCTGGGGCGACCCGGAGCGCTTCAAGAAGAGCTACTTCCCCGAGGAACTGGGCGGCACGCTGTATCTGGCCGGCGATGGCTCGATCCGCGACAAGGACACGGGCTACTTCACGATCATGGGCCGGATCGACGACGTGCTGAACGTGTCGGGCCACCGCATGGGCACGATGGAAATCGAATCGGCGCTGGTGTCGAACCCGCTCGTGGCCGAAGCCGCGGTGGTGGGCCGCCCGGACGATACGACCGGCGAGGCCATCTGCGCGTTCGTGGTGCTCAAGCGGTCGCGTCCGACCGGCGACGAGGCCACGAAGATCGCCGCCGATCTGCGCAACTGGGTGGGCAAGGAGATCGGCCCGATCGCCAAGCCCAAGGACATCCGCTTTGGCGACAACCTGCCCAAGACGCGCTCGGGCAAGATCATGCGCCGCCTGCTACGGTCGCTGGCCAAGGGCGAGGAAATCACGCAGGACACCTCGACGCTGGAGAACCCGGCCATCCTGGATCAACTGAAGCAGGCGCAGTAACGCCGCCGGTTCATGCACGCTATCTGGCTGCGTGACCCACGTTGTGCCCGCCCTGGCGCTGCCCGGGGCGGGCACAATGCTTTTTTCCACACCGATTTCCACTTATCGTTGCGCTGATGCCAGACACCCAGTCGCGCTTTCGCCGCCGGCTGATGCTTTACTACGGCCTGTTTACGCTCGGATTGCTCGGCTTCGTCGGCATGATGGGCCTGCTCGAGCATTCGAATGCCGATGCGCTCTGGCTGGGCTACGTCTTCCTTTTTGTCACGATCGCGATCTATGCGTGTATCGGACTGATCTGCCGCACATCGGATCTCAACGAATACTACGTGGCCGGGCGGCGCGTGCCCGCCATGTTCAATGGCATGGCCATCGCTGCGGACTGGATGAGCGCTGCCTCGTTCATCGGCCTGGCCGGCATCATCTTCGCGTCGGGCTACGAAGGGCTGGCCTATGTGATGGGCTGGACCGGCGGCTATTGCCTGGTGGCGTTCCTGCTGGCGCCTTATCTCCGCAAATACGGCGGATATACGATTCCCGATTTCCTGGCGGCGCGCTACGGCAACGGCAAGCCGGGCGGCAATATTCCCGTGCGGGCGATTGCCGTTCTGGCGGCATCGCTATGTTCGTTCGTCTACCTGGTTGCCCAGATCCAGGGGGTGGGGCTGATCGTCACGCGCTTTATCGGCGTGGAGTTCGCGGTGGGCGTGTTCTTCGGGCTGGCCGGTATCCTGGTGTGCTCGTTCCTGGGCGGCATGCGCGCGGTGACGTGGACGCAGGTGGCCCAGTACATCATGCTGATCGTGGCCTTCCTGCTGGCGGTGTCGCTGATCGCCTGGAAGCATCATCACCAGGTATTGCCGCAGGTTGGCTACGGCGGTCTGCTCCAGCAGATCGACGCGGCCGAGAAGCAGCTTGATCGCGATCCGGCGGAACAGCAGGTGCGCGAGATCTTCCGCCAGCAGGCCATCGACCTGCAGGAGCGAATCGCACGGCTGCCGATGTCGTTCAACGAGGAGCGGCAGTTGCTTGATGCGCGCCTGCTTGAACTGCGCGCCCGCAATGCGCCGCTGCGCGAAATCAAGACGGTGGAGCGCGAACGGCAGGCATTCCCCGCGGATGCCGCAGCCGCCTTGCAGCAATGGACGCAGCAGCGCGAGGAAGCCCTGGCGCGCAGCCAGCCTTCCACGCCATCGACCGAGCCTTATCCCGCCGCGTCGGAGCAGGAGCGCAAGACGCGCCGGCTCAACTTCGTGCTGCTGGTGTTTTGCCTGATGGTTGGCACGGCCAGCCTGCCTCACATCCTGACGCGGCTCTACACGACCCCATCGGTCAAGGAAAGCCGCAGTTCCGTGGCGTGGGCCGTGTTCTGCATCGCGCTGCTATATGTGTCGGCGCCAACGCTGGCGGCACTGGTCAAGGTCGAGTTCTTCCAGCACCTGGTGGGCACGCCGTACGCGGAACTGCCGCAGTGGGTGGTGCAATGGCGCAAGGTCGACCCGCCGGTCTTCGGCATCCGGGACATGAACGGGGACGGTATCGTGCAATGGGCCGAGATCCTGATCCAGCCCGACATGATCGTGCTGGCCGCGCCGGAAATCGCCGGGCTGCCCTATGTGATCTCGGGCCTGGTCGCTGCCGGCGCATTGGCCGCCGCCCTGTCGACGGCCGACGGGCTGCTGCTGACCATCGCCAACGCGCTGTCGCACGACGTGTACTACCACATGATCGACCGCCAGGCGACCCACCAGCGCCGCGTGACCACGGCCAAGGTGGTGCTGCTGGGCGTGGCGCTGTTCGCGTCGTATGTCACATCGCTGCGGCCCGGCAATATCCTGTTCCTGGTGGGCGCGGCCTTCTCGCTGGCGGCATCGAGCTTCTTCCCGGTGCTGGTACTGGCCATCTTCTGGCGCCGCACCACGGCCGCCGGCGCAGTCGCCGGCATGGCTACGGGCCTGGCCGTGGCGGTGTACTACATCTTCGTCAACTACCCGTTCTTCACCCGCATGACCGGGATCTTCGGCAACCGATGGTTTGGCGTCGACCCAATTGCCTCGGGGGCGTTCGGCGTACCCGCAGGATTCGCGGCCGCCATTCTGGTCAGCCTGATCACGCCAAGGAATGCTCCAGTGATCGATCGGCTGGTGAATTATTTGAGGAAGGGGTAGGGCGGGGCGGAGCGGAGTCCGGAAACGACGATGCCCGCTGGCGCGGGCATCAAAATTCTGGCGGAGAGAGGGGGATTCGCCTACACATGCGCAGGCCGCGGATTCGCTTGCAAGCGAATCCCTTCGAATCCCCCGCGCAAGCCAAATTATTGGCTTGCTTCTCTCCGGAAGCGACGATGCCCGCTGGCGCGGGCATCAAAATTCTGGCGGAGAGAGGGGGATTCGAACCCCCGATAGGCTATTAACCTATACACGCTTTCCAGGCGTGCGACTTAAACCACTCATCCATCTCTCCGGGAAGTCCGCGATTATAGCAGAGCCGGTGAAGCTGTCCAGCAGCGATGTGTACGAAGCTGCCGAGGCGTCGCGAATGGCGTTGGCCGGCCACTCTGGGCCCATCTACACAAAAAAATGCCCGCTGCGCGGGGGCGAGCGGGCCGGGTGAAGTGTCATGGGGTCAATCATGACTGAGAGTGATTGTCTTCTAATGTATCTGGCGCGTCTTCCCTACGGTGGTGGGGCGTGTGAGTGCTAACGTCCGCCGACGTATCCTGAGCGCCGGGGCGGTCTGGTGATACGTTTGTGAGTGTCGCGGGTGCCCCGGCGTGCCGGGCAGAAGCCACCGATGCGCTTCGCCCCGACTCGAACGCGCTGATGATGACCGAGTTCATCGCCGACATGGCGCCCGCCACGCCCAGGACCGTCGTGCAGGCCGCGATCCAGATATTCCATCGCAGCAATTTCGATTCCTTGCGGATTTCCACGACGTCCTCGCGTATCGCCGTCACCTGGGCAGTGAAATGTTGTTTCATGTCGTCAATGCGGGTGTCCATTCGACGCATATTGACGTCCATCATTTCGCGGAAATTATTCAGATCGATGGTCATCCGCTGGTCCATGGCCTTCAACAACTCGTCGGCCCGTCGATTCGACTCTTCAGTTCGTCTTTCGGCTTCTTTTCTGTTCCGCTCGCTTTCCCTCTTGAACTGTTCGCTCCGCGCCTCGCATTCGCGCTTGAGTTGTTCGCTCCGCGCCTCGCATTCGCGCTTGAACTGTTCGCTACGTTCCTTGCATTCCTTCCGAAATTCTTCGTCCCGTTTCTCGCGCTCCAGCCTGCGCTGCTCGTCCCGTTTCTCGCACTCCTTCCTGTGCTGTTCGTCCCGTTTCTCGCGCTCCAGCCTGCGCTGTTCGTCCCGTTTCTCGCACTCCTTCCTGTGCTGTGCCGCCCGTTCGTCGCACTCCTTTCTGTGCTGTGCCGCCCGTTCGTCGCTTTTGGCGAACATGCGATTCATCCGTTCGTCGAAACGGCGCAGGTTGGCGTCAAACTCGCCGCGCAGGATTCCGCTATCGCGATGGGTGCGGTGTCTCTTCGAGCGTGACCGATGTCTTTGTTGCATGTCTGGGGCCTCCGGTTGAAAAATGTTCAACCTCGACTGTCAGTCATCGCGCCGGGAATCGCTATAAGACAGTTCGCAAAGTGCGGCCGTGGCGCCTACCATGCAAGAACATCCATCCAGGGAGGTTCGCATGTCGAAGGAATGCCGGGGTATTGCCATGCCCACGTTGATCGCCTTTGCCGTGGCCGGCATGGCGCTGACCGCATCGCTGGTGCTGGCGTACTACGCCACGCATCCGGAGCGGATCAGGCAATAGGAATTCAGGCGGCAGGTGTGGACGTCTGGACGGCGGGCCGCTCAGGCCATGATGGCGCGGGTTATGCGGTTGCGGCCGCTGCGCTTGGCTTCGTACAGGGCCTCGTCGGCACGGCCGTAGGCGTGCTCGAACGTGCGGCCCTGCGCTGACCAGCTTACGCCGAAGCTTGCCGTCACCTGGCGGTTCACGGGCGACGGAAATTCGTGGCCGGCGATGGCGCAGCGCATCCGCTCGGCCAGGTCCAGCGCCTGGTCCATCGAAAAATCGGGCAGCAGGGCGGCGAATTCCTCGCCGCCTACGCGGCCGATTGCGCCTTCGGCACGGACTGTATCCTTCAGGCACGCCGTGACGCCGCAGATCACCGTGTCTCCGGCCGGATGGCCGAAATCGTCGTTGAGCCGCTTGAAGTAGTCGATGTCGAGCACGATCAGCGCCAGGCTGCCGCGGGCCAGCGCGGCCGAGGCGCGGTCGATCACGGCGCCTCGGTTCAGGGCGCCGGTCAGCGTATCGTGCGTGGCGCGATACTCCAGCTCCTGGGCCAGCTCCTGCAGCCGGTGGTTCAGCCGGTTCATTTCCAGTTCTTCGCGGTCGCTGCGGCGGATCAGGCGGCGGGTCTCGCGCATCAGCCGTTCGTAATAGCTGATCAGCTGGCCGAGCGTATGGCGGTACGCGTCCTCCCCGGCGTCGACATCGCAGAACACGGCCTTGGCATGGGCCAGGGCGCTGTTCTCGGATTCGAACAGGTCGGGTTCCGACATGGCAGCGGCGGTGGGCATGTCGCGCGGCGCGTTCAACTGCTGGTGGTCACTTCGTCGATGAAATCGATGGCGGGAAAGTCGTCGTGCAACTCCTGGCCAAACTCCAGGATGGTGTCGTCGTCTTCGTCGTGGAACCAGTGCAGCGTCACGTGGTTGCCGCGTTCGGCCGCTTCATTGAGCGCGTCGAACATGCTGAACAGCATCTTGGTGCTCGAGCTGTTGAAGTACGTCAGGGCCACGTTCACGGTGACGTCAGTGTCGTCGCAGTCGGCCAGGTACTTGCGCAGGCGGCTGATTGCCTCGCCGTAGAACACGGCGGCATTCTCGGGGTAGGACTCGCCCTTGAGCGAGAGCGTGTGTCGCGCGAAGTCGAAGCTCACTTCGGGCGAGCTTGGCGTGGCGGCGATAAACAGGTTTTCCATGGCGGTTCGGTGCGATCGGTCGGGTCAGATGGTGGCGACGAGCTGGAACATCGTCGAGACCGGGTCCGTGTCGATCGGCTGAAAGTTGTACTCCAGGGGCGCGCTCGCATCGCGCGCCATCGTCAGGATGCCAAGCCCGGCACCCTTGCTGCCTTCGGGGGCGTCGGCGCGCAGCGTTTCCTTGTAGGCACGCTTGATTTCTTCCAGGGTCATGGTCCGCACCTTCTCCAGCGTGCCGCGCAGCTGTTCCACGCGCGCCGAGGATACCGGATTCGAACACATCAGGCGGTAGTGCTCGTCCACCATGCTGATGCAGACCGAGCCGTGGCGCAGTTGCCCATCCGGCTGCGACGGCGACGTAAGCGAGTCGGACGAATAGTGAACGATGTTCTGCGCCATCTCCACGAACGACGAGAACAGTTTGCGCCGCGTGGTGCCGTCCACGCCGCTCACGGTAAGCTGCAGTCGCACCGCATCGGACATGGCGGCGATGATGTTCTGCGAAAAGTAGCCGACGTAGTAGAAAATCACGTTACGTTCCCGAGCCATCTGGAAGAACGGCTCATATTCCTTGTCAATCGATTGTGCGGCGGTCATGGGCAAGCGGTTGGGTGCGCAGGTTGAATGTCATTGCGCACGGAAGCAGAAAAAGGTCAGGTCGTCGCGGCGGCGCTGTTCGCCCTGCCACGCGCGATGCACGTCAAGCACGGCGTCGCTGATCTGTGCGGCCGACGCGTCGCGCCGGGCGCAGATTGCCTCGCGCATGCGGCGCTTGCCGAACGCGATTTCCTTGGGGCCGCCGATCTGGTCGATCAGTCCGTCGGTGGTCACGAATACCAGCGTGCCGGCCTGCGTCTGCACGGCGCTGTTGTGCCAGACGTAATCCATGGCCGTGTCCACGTAGCCCACGCCCATGCGCGCGCCATTGATCATCGCGCCTTCGGCGTCTCCGGGCTGGAGCACGAACAGCGACGACTTCGCGCCGGCAAATGTCAGCTGCCGTGTGGCGTTGTCGAACCAGAAGAACGCGGCATCGAGGCCATCGTCCGATTCGGAAGCATCGGGCATCTGGCGCGGCTCGCGGTCGGTCTGGGCCAGCATCTGCTTGATGCCGCGGTTCACGGCCATCAGCAGTGCGCCGGGGTCGCGCGGGCCCAGTTGTTCCAGCGCCTGGCTCAGCAGCGATGACGCGATCAGTGTCATGAAGGCGCCCGGCACGCCATGGCCGGTGCAGTCGGCCAGCGCGGCGAACCAGCCGTCCCTGAACGTGGCAAAGTGGTAGAAGTCGCCGCCTACCACGTCGCGCGGCTCCCAGACCAGGGCGGCGTCGGCCAGCGTGGCGGCGAGCGATTCGCGCGACGTGCGTAGCATGGCCCGCTGGATCGTGCTGGCGTAGTCGATGCTCTGCATGATCTGGCGGTTGCGCTCGGCCTGCATGTCTGCCACCACGCGCATCAGCTGCATGCCGTGGCCCAGGCCGAGGTACTGGCCGGCGCGCGCCACGATAAAACCATCGGCCAGCGCCTTCTCGCCGTATTCCACGGTTCGGAACGTCAGCGCGTCGATGCCCATCTCGGCGTCGACGATGAGCGGCTCCTTGTCCATGAACGCGATGCAGCTCTTGCGGTTGTAAAGCTCGCGGTGATACGGCTTGCTCATCTGCGACAGGAAGATCGACCGGTTGATCAGGCCGATGGGCCGGCCTTGCTCGGTGACGGGCAGGCAGGCCAGTTCCCGGTGCAGTGCAAAGACTTCCAGCACGTCCTGGTTCGTATGGTCAGTGGTGACCGAGGGCGTGGCAACGGCCAGATCCTCCGCGCATGGCTGCCGGAAGCGCGGTCGCGCAGCGGGAGAATCCACCAGGATGCCGGACATGACGAGGCGAACAGGGAATTGGAAAATGGCCCAGAGTCTAGGCGGCCTTTATGTCGAATCCATGACGAAAAGCCTTGGAAATCAAGGCTTAAGGCCCTACTCGCGAGGGGTGGCGGCATTAGCGGTTTAAACCGCGCGAAATCCAGTTTCAAGTGCCGTCGTTTTGCGATGCGGAAAGTGGGTCGCTTGGCGGGTGGCGTGGCGCCGATGCCAGCCCCATCACTCGCGCCAGCAGCGGCCAGCGTTGCGCGGCTTCGGCGGTCTCCACTTCGCCCTGCTGGTCGAAGTAGTGGCGGCCATCGAAGCCGTCCACCTTCTGGGCCAGCGCGTCGATGTCGTTGTAGGCGATGGCCGCCTTGCGCGACGTGATCGGCTTGGTAATTGGGCGCGCGCTCATTTCTGCTCCACCCAGACACCGTCAGGCGTATGCACCACGTAGCCGTCGGTGCGCTTCATCGTGATCGTTCCCTCGTTCTCGCCCACCATCTGGGTTTGCGGCAGATCGTCGGAATAGTGCGACAGCGCTGGCGCCCCCTGGCGGAACGGGCTGTCGGCGACGAGGTTGAACACCAGCTGAGACAAGCCCAGAAAGCTCATCGGTGCGTCGATGGTCACGGGCTGGGGTGTCTCGGTGCCGGGCAGGCCCACCAGCTTGACGCCGACCGGCACGTGGATGATGTTCGGCGTGGGAATCTCACGCAGGCCCGAAATCTGGTTCTTGTCGCCGCGCAGGGCCGCGCCGTGCTCGGGCACGAATACCACCACGGCCTTGCGGCCGGATTTGGCGATGGTGTCGATGATCCGGTCCACGTCGTCCAGCAGGGCCTTGAGCCGCAGCGGATACGATTCCAGGCTGGTCAGCCGCTTGCCCGGCAGCCGGTTGCCGTCGTGCAGCGTCACGGTGTTGTAGTACAGCGCCACCGGCTTCTTGTCCTGCGCCAGGCGTTGCCTGTACCAGTGGTCGAACGTGTCGAAGTCGCCCAGCACCGGCGAATCGTCGAACGCACGCATCGCCACCGGCACCCCGTCAGTGGCTTCGGGCTGCACGCCTGGCACGCCGATTTCCTTGTCCACGAAGCCGCGGAAATTGTCGAAGCGGCCGTCGTGGTTCATCAGCACGTGCGGCGTAAAGCCGGCCTGCGCCAGGTCGGCGAAGATGTGGCATTCGGCGGGAGCGGGATCGTACAGGTTCTTGTGCGGCTCCTGTCCGCAGGCGCCGCGCAGCACACGGATGGCGGCGGGGCCGCTGTAGCTGGCCGCCGAACTGAAGTTCTTGAACAGGTAGTCGAAGCGCGACAGCAGCGGGTGGTTCATGCTCTTCGCCACATCCAGGTCATCCCATGACAGCGAGCAGATATGCAGCACGATCACGTCGAACTGCGCGTCGGGGCTGGCGGTCAACGGCGCCACCGTGGCCGTGCGCTGCGCTTCCTGCTCGCGGAACGCGGTCAGGATGGCGTCGTAGTTGTTGGTGGCGTTGATGTCCGCGCGCGGGCTGTCGGCGGCCTGTGCCACGGCCGCGCCCCGGCCCGGCAGCGTCACCCCCAGGCCGTACCAGAACGGCATCGCGAGCAGCGCGATCAGCACGAAGGTGGTGGTCCGCAGCCAGCGGTTGACCACCAGGAAGATCGCCAGCACCAGCAGCATGGCCACCACCATCTGGATCGTCACCAGCCGCTGCAGCAGTTCCATCAGGTAGGCCGGCGTGAACGCGCTGATGTTCGAGAACTGCGAGATGACGCGCTCGAACGGCGGCAGCGTCGATTCACGCCATGCCAGCGCCGCCCCCACACCGATGGCCAGCACCTGCCGGATCACACGCAGCGGGCGCGACTCCATCGGCATGACCAGCAGCAGCGCGAAGACGATGTTCAGGATCCATATCGGCTTCATCTGCCCGGTGTGGAACAGGTAGAGCTTGGCGAGGAAGTAGAGGTTCCAGAGTCCCATGTTGTCTCGATCAGGGCTGGCGCGAGCGATGTCGCGCCATGACCAGGTCCACTGCATCCATCAGGGCGTCATAGAGCCTCAGCAGGCCCTGGTAGCCCATTTCCATGACTTCCTTGAGGCTGCGCAGCGGCGCGTCCACGCGTTCGTCGTCCAGCCAGTCGACCCAGGCGTCGGCACGGCCGAACGTGCACTGGATCAATTGCGTCTCGCGCGCCATGGTCAGGTCTTCCATGCGCACGCCGAGATGGCGGTTCACGTTGCGCGTGACCACCGCCGGAAAGTGATACGTGCGCGGCCCGCGCGACAGGCACACGCCCACGCGCGCGCCCTCCTGCAGCGGCACGTCGATCGGCAGCACCACGCCCAGCCCGCCGATCGAGTAGTTCTCGGTCTTGCAGGCCAGTGTGCGGCCGTCGGGCAGCAGCAGCGTGGCGGGCACGCGCATCGGAATGCGGTGCGAAACGCGCACCTGGCGCGCCTCGCGTGCCACGCCAATGGCCGCGCCCAGCATCATCAGGTTAAACAGCGCCCATGCCATGTTCATCAGTACCGTAGCCGGTTCCTCGGTGCCCCAGAACAGCAGCCGCGCAATGCCCGCGCCCAGCCCGATCACGTTCAGCGCCAGCAGGAACAGGTAGGGCTTGGAGATGGTCCAGTCCAGGTAATCGTCGGCAATCTGGCCGCCCTTGGCGGTCACGTTGAACTTGCCTGCCCGGGGATTGATGAAGGCCACGGTCGTGGGCAGCACGATGTACCACGCCAGCACTGACTCGTAGACCTCGGCCCAGAACGAATGTCGGAAGCGCCCCTGCAGACGCGAGTTGGTGATGTTCGCGATCAGCAGGTACGGCAGCACATAGGCCATGATCAGCAGCGCCGACGTATTGATCACATGCAGGCCGAAGTACAGGTATGCGATCGGCATTGTCAGGAAGATCAGCCGGGGGATGCCATAGAAGAAGTGCAGCATCGCGTTGCTGTAGCACAGCCGCTGGAAGAACTTCAGGCCGCGGCCCAGCATCGGATTATCCAGCCGGAAGATCTGCGCCATGCCGCGCGCCCAGCGGATGCGCTGGCCGATATGGCCGGACAGGCTTTCCGTGGCAAGCCCCGCCGCCTGCACGGTGCGCAGATACGCGCTGTTGTAGCCGCGCCGGTGCAGCTTCAGCGCCGTGTGCGCGTCCTCGGTCACGGTTTCCACGGCAATCCCGCCGATCTCCAGCAGCGGCGCGCGCTTGATCACCGCGCACGATCCGCAGAAGAACGTGGCGTTCCAGAAATCGTTGCCGTCCTGGATCAGCCCATAGAACAGGCTGCCTTCGTTGGGCACGCGGCGGAACGTGTCGAAGTTGCGCTCGAACGGATCGGGCGAGAAGAAGTGATGGGGCGTCTGCACCAGCGCGCACTTGGGATCGGACAGGAATTCGCCCATCGTCATCTGCAGGAACGAGCGCGTGGGGATGTGATCGCAGTCGAAGATGGCGATGTAGTCGCCGTCGGTCTTCGGCAGCGCCGCGTTGATGTTGCCGGCCTTGGCGTGGCGGTTGTCGGTGCGGATCAGGTAGCCGACGCCGGCAGCCTCGGCAAACTCCCGGATGTGCGGGCGGCGTCCATCGTCGAGGATATAGACCCGCAGCTTGTCTGCCGGCCAGTCCATGCTGCGCGCGGCGTACACGGTGGGCTGGATCACGCTGAGCGACTCGTTGTAGGTCGGGATGAACACGTCCACGGTCGGCCATTGCCCGGGGTCGGCCGGCAACGTCTTGGGCTTGCGGTGCAGCGGCCAGGCCGTCTGCAGGTAGCCCAGCGCCAGCACGATCCATGTATAGATTTCGGCTGCGTACAGCACGTATCCCACTGCGGCCTCGATGGCGCTGGCGAACTGCAGCGTCTGGGTCGATCGCCACCAGATATAGCGGCCCGCCATCAGCGTGGAGATGGCGATCATCGTGATCGTGGCAAGGTGTCCCGGAACGCGCCGTACCACGCTCAGTACGACCCAGACCACCGCGAACAGCAGCACCTGGTCCTCGAAGCGCAGCGGCGTGGTGCTGACGGCGATCACGGCGATGCCGGCCAGCACCAGCGACACCGGCAGCACGAACGGGATGCGGCCCACGCGCTCCGATACGGCCTCCGTGACATAGGCCACGCGATTCCAGTCAGGGCGCGGCAGGTGCGTCAGCACCTTGTGCCGCAGCCGCGACGTGGCATGCCATACGGGCTCCAGCACGCGATCCATCCACCGGCGCAGCCAGCCCGTGCGTTCGGGCTCCGCCGCACCGCGCTGCTTGCGCGGGTCTGCGGCAAGCCGCACGCGTGGCTTTGGCGGGCGGACGAACAGACGCCAGGCCCAGGTGCCGGCCGACGGGCGCCTGCCGATGCCCAGGCGCGCCACCGAGCGCCGGTAGATCAGCGTGGCCCACTCGGCCGGAATGTCGGGCTTGCCGGGGCGTGGCGGACGGAAGAACAGGCGCAGCAGCCAGTCGCCGGCATGGGGCACCGGACTGGTGCTGGTGCCTACGCCCAGTTCGTGCGCCAGCCGCTGGCCGGCCGACGCCATCCACTGCCGCAGCCGGGCCATGCGCGTGCTCATGCCGGGCTCCCTGTCAGTGCTGTCGATTCCATCCACGCCGACAGCCACGACGCCAGCCCGTTCAGGTCGTGCGCGGCCTGCGAATGGGGCGTGCTGCGGCTGAAGCACTCGCTGCGCGCCAGCGCTTCGGGCACGCTGCTGTCTTCATGCACGTGGTAGGGCAGCATGGCCTGGCCCAGCGTTGCCTGCAGCATGGCAACGATATCGACGTGCAACTGCCGCGCCGGCTGCAGCCGCGTTGCCAGATAGCGCACGGTCTTGCCGCGGGCGGCCAGGCTGTCGGTCAGGCGCCGCAGTGTCAGGCAGGTTTCCGGCTGGGCCGGCACCAGTACCAGCACCAGGTCGGCCGCATCGATGGCCTGGTCGGCGTACGCCGACGGCCAGGGCGCGGTGTCGATCAGCACGGCGCTGCGCGGTGGCAGGTCCACCTGTGCGATCTGGCGCGCCAGCCAGTTGGAGGCCAGCCGTTCGATGGCCCCCAGTTCGGCACTGTCGCCCCACGGCACAAACAGCACGCCGTCGTCGCTGCGCTGTCCGCTGGCTGCCCATGCCGACGGCGAGGGATCATGCAGATGGGCGCCGATGCCATTGGCCGGGATATCGCGCAGGCCGAAGTGGAAGCCCAGTACGTTGCGCGGGTCGCATTCCACTGCCAGCACGGCGTGCTTGCGCCACGTCAGCAGCGATGCCAGTTCGGCGGTCAGCGTGCTGCGGCCGGCCCCGCCCGTGGTGGAGACGATGGCGATGGTGGCGGCTTCGGCCTGAACCGGCGCAGGCGTCGACACACTCATGGGCGTGCTCATCGGCGTCCCCCGTCGGACTGACGCTTGCCGCGGATCACCAGCGCATCGAGTTGCGGCGGCAGCCGTACGGCGCGGCGTGGCCGTGGCGCGGTCCAGCGCGGCAGCCAGCGCAGCAGGTCGAAGCGCCAGGTCAGCCAGGCCAGCGGCGCGGCCAGGATCAGTCCCCAGATGAAGTAGCCAAGAAAGGTTGCCATGATCAGTCCTGACGTTTGAGGGGTACCGGATATTGCTCGGGCAGCGCGCGCGGTGCCGCACTCGGGCTGGCGCGTCGCGGCGCCATCAGTGGCAGCGTGACTGGCGCCGCTTCCGGGGCGGGCGCGATTGCAGGGGCTGCAGGGTCCGCGGGCGCCGCATTCTCCGGCACCGGCTGCCGCGGCAGCCATGTGCTGTAGTCGGGTGGGGGAGTCTCGGCGATTTCGGCCTCGAAGCGCGCCAGCTCGGCGGCAATCGACTCGTTGTCGCCGCTGCGCAGGTCGCCCTGGAACAGGTCGGCCATCGGGCGCCTGAAGACGCGCTGGCAGACCGCGTCCACATCGTCCATGCGGCAGGCGAAGAAGAATGCATAGAGACTGTCGCTGCCAGCCGTGCACAGGTCGCCCGCGCGGCTCATCTGGCAGGCGCGCAGCGCGTCGATATGGGCCACCTCGGGCAGCAGCGGCAACTGCAGCAGGACATGCGGCAGGCGGATCATGCGGCTGCGCTCCACGGCATCGCGTACCAGCGCGATGAAGGTGGAAGCCGTGACATAGCCGCTGGCCGTGGTGGTCAGCACGGCCGACAGGGCGTTGTGATAGTCCGCCAGGATCGGCCGCGAAAACACCTGGCCTTGCAGCCCGTCGATCATGGCCTGCATGCGGGCAAACGGCGTGCGCTGCGCAACCACCGCGTTGGCGCCCAGGTTCAGCATCAGCAGTTCGTAGTGCTGGCGCATGGCCTCGCGATCCTCGCGAATCACGATCTTGAGCGCCCGTCCGGCGCTGCGGCGCAGCCGGTGGACCTGGCCCGCCAGGGGCTCCAGGTCGCGCATGCCGGCATAGTGCAGGATCACCGTGGCGGCTACCGATTTGCTGGCAGTGGCAACGGCGGCCTCGTTGCTGTCCACTACGCGCCAGTCCTCGGGGATGTAGCGCTCGCGCAGTACGGCCTCGCGGCTGACGATCACCCGTTGTTCGTCGGGCGCCAGCATGCCGGCTTCCTCGATCGCGTCGCTATAGGTGTCCGATGCCACCATCAGGCGATGCTCGTTGGGCGCGAAACGCAGGCGCAGCACCTCGCCGGCCACCACGGCCTGGTTGTCGCGCCAGAAGGCCACCTCCCAGGTGTACTGGCCCTGCTGCTGCGACAGTTGCACCGCGCCGGCAAAGCGGCCGTGAAAACCGTGCAGGTCAGGTGCCGGATGACCATCGTCGGCAGCCGGCGGCGCCAGCACCAGCAGCAGTGCGCAGCGTTCGCCCGCGCACCATTCGCTGAGCCGCACGCCTTCATGGGCCAGCGCCGTTGCGTCGTGCCAGTTGAAGAATGCTTCCGCGCCTTCCAGCAGGAAGGTCGTGCCACGCGCACCGCACTGCTCGGCGAGTGCGTCCAGCGCTTCGATCAGCGCGTCGATGCCGGCGCGCCCGGCAGCCGGCCGCAAGGCGCACAGGTTGGCCCGCGCGTGGAGCGCGCGGTTCACCTCGATATCGAGGCCGTGCTCGCGCAGCACAGCGGCGATGTTGTCGGCGTCGCGCGCGGACAGCACGCAGGCGGGGCCGCGCAGCGCGGTGGCAGCGGTCTGCCAGAACAGCGCATCGCGTGCCGGCGACGGGCGGGCATAGACCACGTGCGCACGGCCTGGCGCCAGCGTGGCAAGGGCCGGGGCCAGCCCCTCGATGGCAAGCGTTGCGCGCGCGTGCAGCCGCGCGGTCAGCGGCGTGCGCTGCGGCGCAGTGCGGGGTGGGGCGGAGGTGCGTACGGCGTCGTTCATCGCGGGTCCCTGGCTCATGGTGCCGCTCAATAGGCCGAATATGGCCGCACGGGCGTTGGCGGGAATGGCACCGGCAGCTGGCGCTTGTCGAACAGATAGCGCAGCCAGGCCATGGCGCGATTCGGCGCGTAGTCGCGCGAGCGATCGATCGAGAATCCGGCGCCAACCACCCAGTGCGGCGCAAACGTGTATTCGACCGTCGCGCCAAGCGTGTAGCTGAAGCCGCCGCCCGATCCGCCGCCGTAGGTGGCGTTGCCGCTCAGTGCCTGCAGGTCGGGCCGCGTCGGGAAGAATGGGGCAGCGTCTTCATAGGTCCACGACCATCCGGCGGAGCCCAGCAGGCGCCACGACCACTTGGCGTAGCGGCCGGTCCAGTCCAGCGGCACGCCGACCGAAATATAGCGCTGCGGGCTGTAGTAGCCCCCATGTCCAAACGTGTAGAAGCGCTGGTTGTCCGAGTAGTGCCACCAGTTGAAGACAAGACCGCTCGTCACGCGCTGGTCGCGCTTTGCGTAGACCGGCACGTCGAATCCTGTCCGCAGCGTCACTTCGCGGTTGTTCTTGACGTTGTCACCAGTGTAGAGGCCGGCGCCGACGTCGGCAAACAGCCCCAGGCGGCCCACGTCGCGTGCGTAGCGCAGGTGGACGCCATTGCGCACGATGCCGCCCCAGTGCTCGCCCGTGACCGGATCGCGCGCGCCTGCGTACGAGATCAGCGAACTGGTCTGCGCGCGGCGCGACACATCGACGGTCACCGACTGCACCCCCAGGTCGGCCCGATACCGCAGCCCGCCGACCACCGTGGTCTCCAGGAAGCCGAGCGGCGTGGTGCCGATATCGGCGCGCCAGCTGTTATAGGCACCGTCGTATTCGTAGCCGGCGGCCAGGGCCACGCCCTTGTCGGTCTGGCCGATGTTGCTCAGCCCGGCATTGCCGAGCGCGGGAATCTTGCCGAATTCCAGGCTGCTGGCCGGTGCCCCGCCACGCAGCGTGCCGGCATCGAGCAGCACCGTGTCTGCATGGAAGAAGGCGTGGCCGGTGTAGCCGTGCGGAATGCGCACGTAGAGCGGAATCTCGGTGGCGTGCAGCCGCGAGATGCCGTCGTCGCCCGACTTGTTCGACTGCATGACGGCGGTGGCCACTTCGCCCTGGCGGCGCGCCTCCAGCCCGGCGAGCGCCCGCTGCGCGGGTGTGCCGTCGGGGCCGGGCAGCACGCTTTCGCGCTGCTCCAGCGGCAGGGCCGCGCGATAGATGCCGGCGGCCTCGTCGAAGTCGCCGCGCGATTGCGCAATGCGGCCTCGCTGCATGGTGATGTCGGCGCGGTTCGGAAAACGCGCGTCCAGGTCGTCCACCACTTGCGCCGCTTCGTCCTCATGCCGCATCGCGGTGAAGCGGCGCGCCACCGACAGCCGGGTATCGATATCGTCTTCCGGTGTGTCGGCCAGCACCGTGCGCACGATATCGAGCGCCTGGCCCGTCTGGCCCATCAGTTCGTACTGGCGGGCCAGCGTCAGCTGGGCACCGGCATCGTGCGGCTGCGCAGCCAGCACCTGGCGCGCGGCATCGGCCGCGCCCTTGTAGTCGCCAGCGGCCTGCCGCAGGTCCGCCAGTTCCAGCAGCCAGCGCCGGTCGGCCTGCTGTTCGGCCGGTACGGTGTACAGCACCTGGTGTGCGCGCTGCAGGTCGCCTGCCGCGATCTGGCGATCGGTCTCGCGCAGCGCCAGCCGCAGCGACTGGTCGGCAAAATCCGCACGCTGTTCGGCAGTCATGCCGGGCAGGGCGGTCGATTCGGCGATCCACTGACGCAGGGCTTCGTCGCGGTCGGCGGCCGCCAGCAGTTCGCCGTAGCGCAGGCGGATATCGAGATGGGGTTCCTGCGGATGGGCGGCCAGCCAGTCGCTGACCAGGCGCAGGCCCTTGTCGGTTTCACCCAGCGCGATCCATTCGCGGCCGATCGACGCCAGCATATGCGGGTCGTCGCTGGCTTCGACGGCCGCCTGGTCCAGCAGGCGGCGCGCTTCGTCGTCACGGCCTTCGGCCACGCGCTGGCGCGCATCGCGCAGCATCTGCTGGGCGGCCAGGTTGTGGGCCAGGTTGCGCATGCCTTCGGAGCGGCTGGCTTCGGGCACGGCGGCCAGTGTCGCGGCTGCCCCGTCGATATCGTCGACACTGTTCAGATACAACGCGCTGGCATAGCGCATCTCGTTGCCGGGCGCGGCGCGCATGCCATCGTCCATGACGCTGCGGCCCAGCGCCGGCAGGGCCAGGTCACGATAGACACGCGCCAGCGTGAAGCGCATCCACGGGTCGTCGGGCCGCAGGCGGATCGCCTCTTCCAGGTCGCGGATGGCCGGGCTGCGCTTCTGCCGGGCCAGCGCCTGGTCTGCGCGTACCGACAGCAGGTCGGCCCGCATGGCGCGCAGCTCGGCTTCCGACCCCTTCATGCGCGAAGCCTGGCTGGCGATCAGCGGCTCCACTTCGGCATCGCGGCCTTCCTTCTGCAGGATACCCACCAGCGTGCGCAGCGCGCTGACGTCTGGCTTGGGCCGCGCCAGCATCTGCCGCAACAGCGTCTCGGCTTCGCGGTTCTTGTTCTGGGCGACGAGCGCTTCGGCCAGGATGTTCTGGGCATCCTCGTTGCCCGGCTGCTGGGCCAGCGCCTGGCGCGCCAGCTGTTCGGCCTCGGCGGGCTTGCCCTGGCGGTTGGCCTCGCGCGCCTTGGCTACCGTGCCCCAGAACGTGGCGGTGGCGATCAGGCTGCGCCATTTGCTGCCGGGATCGATCTGGTTGGCGCGCGTGAACAGTTCGCGGGCCTCGTCGTGCCGGCCTTCGCGCAGGCGCACCAGCCCCAGGCCGCCCACCACTTCGGCATCGTTGCGGCGCTTCTGGTAGGCCTGCTGCAGCGCGATGTCGGCGTCCTTGAGCTGGCCGCGCTCCAGTTGCGCCAGTCCGCGTTGTCGTGCCCGGTAGGCGGGGTCGGCTTCCAGCTGCTTCTGTGCCGCCACCTTCCTGCCCAGCGCGGCCAGCGTGTCCTGCGCGGCCTTGTCGTCGGGCGCTTCCTTGAGATAGCGCTCGAACCAGACGTAGTAGGCAGGATCCTCGTTGACGCGATACAGCGTGCGCCGCCAGATATCGAGCGCCGTGGCGCGGTCGCCTTCGGGCCGTTGCGTCACTTCGTAGAGCAGGGCGATGCCTTCCTGCCGGGTGGCCTCGCGGTCGGTCAGCAGGTCGCCCAGCGCAAGCTTGAGCTGCATGTCGCCTGGGTTGGCGCGCGAGCGCTGGCGCAGTTCGGCGATGGCCCGCGTGCGTCCGTCCGGCGTGCCCGCCAGGATGCGATAGTAGTCGCGCGCCAGGCTGCCGGCCGGGGCGCCGCGCGGGAACAGCTTCTGCAGCCGCTGCACCGCTTCGTCGTCCTGTCCGCTGCGCGATAGCAGCCGGACATTCGCCATTTCGCGCTTGTCGCGCGTGGCGATGCGGTATGCGTCGTCGAGTTCCTGCGTGGCGGGGCTGTCGGGCGCCACGGCCCGCAGCTTCTTGAGCTGTTTCTCGGCCTCCGCGGGCCGGTTCGAGCGGATTTCTATCAGGCCCAGCAGCTTCAGCGCCTCGGGCTGGTTCGGGTCGATCAACAGGGCCTTGTCCAGGACGCCGCGCGCCATGTCCGTCCGGTTCCGGACCTCCCACATCCTCGCGGACGCCAGCAGGTGCGCCATCTGTGGCGAAGGCGCGGTGCGCGAGGCGGGGGCGGGGTCGGCGGCAAGGGCAGGCATGGCGGAACTGGCCAGCAACAGCGCCAGCGTGGAGGCTAGCGCGTTGCGGGGCATGTGGATTTCCAGGCCGGCACCAGCGTGCCGTCCGCTTCAAAGCGGAAGTGTCCGTCGAGATGGCCCAGGCCGAACAGCGCCAGAACCTGGCTGTAGTAGCCAAGCGGCGCCTGCGTGCCCAGCGTGCGCACGCGGCCCGCCTGCGCACTTGCCGCATCGACCAGGCCCAGGGCGGCCAGGTAGGGGGCCACGGCGGCCGAGAAGCCCGCGTTGCCGGCGTTGGGGCCGAACGTGCCGGCCTGCGTGTCGACATGCTCGGGCGGGTGGCCGTGGGCGACCACATAGTCGGCCATCGGGCGGAAGGCGTGCAGGACAGAGGTTCGCGACGGATCGCGTGCAGCGGTCATGCCGGCCCACAAATACACGCGGATCGCGTTGTACGAGCCGTCGGCCTTCGTCTCGGCATCGGGCTGGAAGCCGTGGCCCTTCCGGTAGATGACCCAGTCCGGCGAGAAGCCCTTCGGGGCCGTATCGACGATCAGCCGCGCCGAGGTATCGGCCAGCGTCTTCCAGCCGCCGTCTTCGGCGCCTAGCACGGCCGCCAGGCGGCGCATCACGGGCAGCGGCACATAGCTCGGGTTCAGCCGCCAGGTGTCGGGCGCGGGATGGAATCCGGCCGGGCCGGGCAGCAGCGTTCGGCCCAGGCCCGGCAGCACGGCCGTTTCCTCGCGTAGCACGCGCCGCGCCACCACGGTGCCCAGTGCGGTGTAGCGCCGCTCGTTCCAGAGCCGGCCGGCTTCCAGCAGCGCGTAGGCGATCCACAGGTCGGCGTCCGATGCCGGATTCGGGTCGATCACGCCCCAGGTGCCGGCAGGCTCGCCCTCGGTGCGCTTGCCCCAGATCCAGGCAGGCAGGTGAGTCGTCAAATCGCCCTGGGCGAGGTTGTTCTCGGTCCAGGCCAGCAGCTTGTCGAAGGTGGCGCGGTCGTTGGCAACCAGCGCGAAGAACAGCCCGTAGGATTGTCCTTCCGACACGGTGACCTGCTGGCTGGTGCTGGCATCGATCACGCGACCGTCCTGGCTGATCGTGTCGCGGCGGAAGGCGTCCCAGTCCGTCCACGGGCATTGGGCCGCCGTGGCGGACAAGGCCGCGCTGCCCATCGCGCAAGCGATGGCGCAGCGCAGGGATACGCGTCGCAGCCAGGCCCGTGCCCGCCGCATGTCAGCCTCCGTTGCGGCGTGCCGCCAGACGGCTCAGCGCCCAGAACAACGTCAGCGCCACCAGCAGGCCGGCCAGGATGCCCGCAATCGCCAGCAGGGCGGGGTGCGCCGACATCTGCATCCACAGGCGCGCGTACCAGGGCAGGTTGCCGACATAGTAGGTATCGCCCAGGCGCAGGCCTTCCAGGTCGCGCTGGCGGATCACGGTCAGGTCGCCACGGATCTGTGCCACCTTGCCCGGGTCCTCCAGCACGTCGAGCACATCGCGCACGCGGTCGTCGGTCGAGGCGGTCAGTGCCACCACGCTGCGGCGTTCGCCATAGGGCGATTCGAAGCCGATCAGCGCCGCCAGGGGGCCATCGGCAGTCAGGATCGCGCGTCCGGCCGGCGAGATGTTCTCGGCGTCCACGCCGCTCAGCCAGTTCGACCAGGCGTGCGAACGCTGGTCGCGCAAGGCGATCTCGGTCTTGCCGCGCTCGATCAGCAGCGGCAGCGACTTGCCCCATTGCTGCAGCACCTGCGCGGCGCTGCCGGTACCGATGATCACCAGGTCGCGATTCTTGACCGAATCGATGGCCTTGGCCGGTGTCACGGACACGCGCAGCGACGGCAGCCCGGTCCACTTGCCCATATGGCCCAGCACGGTCAGCAGGGCTTCCTGGTCGATGGCGCCCGGCGCGTCGGGAATCACCACGGCGGTATCGGCCAGGTCGGCCATCCGCGTGAACGGGTAGCCGCTATTGGCGAAGAACGCCAGGTTCGGCAGCTGCGCGTAATGCAGGAAACCGCTGAAGTCGATCGATGAGTCGGGGTCCACGGCGGCGCGCGCCACGTTGGCGGCGCTGGACGAACAGAGCCCGGTCTTCTGCGAATCGATGTGGAAGCGGAACTGCATCTGGTTGTTGCTGCCCACGCGGAACGCCGGGATCAGGATCTCGTTGCTGACGCTGGCGCTGCCGCCGGACAGCAGCGGTACGCTGACCAGGTTCTCGTCGGTCCGCGCGGTCAGCGGCTTGAGCCGGTACGACCGCACGAGCTGGTCGTTCACGTCGATGCTGAGCACCGAGTCGTTGTAGGTGGACGGCGCCGTGTAGCGGTACTTCATGTTCATCGGCACCGCGCGGTCATTCCAGCCGAACAGGTCGGCGGGCACCTTCAGGTTCACGCGGATGGCGTCGGGGCTGGCGCCCGACACCTGCAACTGCTGCGGATCGGTTACCAGTTCGCGGAACATCACCGGCCGATCCACCGGCGCCCAGGCCGGCGCGTCATAGGGCCGGCGCGGCTTGCCCAGATCCACGGTCTTCACCATGGCGCTGGCGCCGGCCATCCCGGCCTTGCCCAGTACCACTGCGTTGGCGGCCACTTCCAGTTCCTGGGGCGTGCGGCCGGCCAGCACCAGCAGCTTGCGCGCCGGGTTGGCGGGGTTCGGCACCACGCTGACGGTGGGGCCTTCGATCTTGTCGATGCGGATGCCGTCAGGCTGGGCGTTGGGCAGTACCAGCGCGATGGCGTGGGCGTCGGCTGGCGCGGTGCGGGCCACCGGGAAACGCAGTTCGCGATAGCTCGCCAGCGCGCCCAGCCAGGAAGCCATCACCCCTGCGGCGCGCAGCGTCACTGGATCGGCATTGGCCGGCAGCACGAAGGGCACGGTTACGCGACGGTTGTCGCGGCGGTCGAAGAATGGCGCGGGCAGCAGGGCCAGGTTGTCGGGCAGCGTGACGGTGGACTTGGTCAGCGTCAACGTGCTGGTGGGACTGATATCGGTCCACAGGCTGGAGTGGTACGGGTCCTCGCAATGATCGAGCGTGTAGTGCGCGATCATCTGCACGTTGATGCGGTTGAAGTCGGTGAATAAGCGCGGATCGAGGTCGATTTCGCGGGATATCTGCTGGCCCGCATGCTGCTGGTCGAGCGGCAGCGTGGCCACCACTTCGTCGTTGAGCCGGATCTTCAGGTGCGAGAGCGGATAGACCAGCGACGGCGAGTACGTAAAGACGAGCTTCAGCTTTGCCGCCGTCACCACCTCGTCCAGCCTGACGCCCACGTTGACGGTACGGTCGGGATCGACGCCGCGTAGTGGAATGGTGTAGTTGGCGCCCATCTGGGCGAAGGTCAGGGTTTGCGTCCGGCCGGGCGGCGGCGGTGCGGCATCCGTTGCTGCCGCTGGCGCGGCCGGTGCGGCTGGCGCTGCCGAGGCCGCCGGGGTGGCAGCCTGGGCGGCGGCTTCCCGGGGAAGCACGTGCGGAAGGAAGGCCAACAGGAAGGCCATTGGCATCACGGCCCTCCGCATGCAGCCACTTAGCAGGCCTGACACGAGTTCCGTCATATCGGGGCGCCCTGTGAATGTCGCGCAGCAAAAACTGCATTCGGGGAATACTGCGTGGCGAATATAGCACGCCACTTTCGGCCTGCAGCAAGGGTTTGCAGGAAGGGGCGACTGAATTAAGAAAGATTCAATTCATACGGCTGACAGTATCTAAAAACTTTTAATTGCTTCCCGCGGCGACCTTGCCGCGGCCGTGTAGGACCATGCCGAAATTGCATAAAGGCAGGGTCGGCCATGTGGAAAAATGCCGTTATTCCTCCTTTTCTTCCAAGAGAATCACCATGTCCGAAGCCGTTGTCCTGCTTAACGGGGATCTGCTCCCGCTGTCCGAAGCCCGCATTCCCGTACTCGATCGCGGGTTTATCTTTGGCGACGGCATCTATGAAGTGATTCCGATGTACAACGGCAAGGCGTTTCGCGGCGCGCAACACCTGGCGCGCCTGGCGCGCAGCCTGGCCGCGATCGGCATTCCGAACCCCTATACGGAATCGGAATGGCTGGCGCAGATCGAGCGTGTGGTGCAGGCCAATGGCATGTCTGACCAGATGATCTACATGCAGGTCACGCGCGGTGTGGCAAAGCGCGCACATGCCTTCCCCAAGGAAGTCACCCCGACCGTGCTTATCATGACCAACCCGATGGCGCTCCCGCCGACGGCGTCGGTGGAGCAGGGCGTGGCATGCGTGACGATGGAAGACCGCCGCTGGCTGAACTGCCAGATCAAGTCGACGTCGCTGCTGGGCAATGTGCTGGCCGCCCAGGTGGCCGCCGAAGCCGGCGTGACCGAGGCCATCCAGTTCCGCGACGGCATGCTGACCGAGGCATCGGCGTCCAACGTCTGGGTGGTGAAGCAGGGCCGTGTGGCCGCGCCTCCCAAGGACAACCTGATTCTGGAAGGCATCCGCTACGGCCTGATGGAAGAACTGTGTGCCGCAATGGACATTTCGTTCGAAGCCCGCCGCATCACCCGTGACGAGGTGTTTGGCGCGGACGAAGTGATGATCTCGTCGGCCAGCAAGGAACTGCTGCCGGTGGTGACGATCGACGGCAAGGCCATCGGCCCGGGCAAGCCTGGTCCGGTCTTCCAGCGCCTGTATGCCGCGTACCAGGCGGCCAAGGCGGCGCTGTAATCACGGCGGCGCCGGTGCCGTGGGTGCGTGCTAGGATGGCCGCTGCGGGAGACCCCCGATAGGAGGCTGCTCATGGCCAAGCGCGAACGCAGCCGGCGTGTCATCAAGGAAGAGGTGAGCCGGCGGATTCAAAACATCGACGAGATCGCGGATGACGGCGCACGGGTTCGGGTGCCGGACCCGGTGCCGCACGATCGCGACACCCTTGGGCGCAACTGGGACATGGCCCGCTTTGGCAATGCGCGTGGCTACGAGGCGTCGATCCGCGCGGTGGTCGACGAGGTACGCGACGAGTTTGATCTGGTCGACGATCCCGCCAGCACGGTGCCGAACCCGTTCGGCGACTGAGGCGCGCCCTGGCGATCCCCTGAGTCCCTCTCAGGACGGCAGACCGGTCGTGACCGGCTGGGGCTGCCATCCCTCGATGGCCTTGGCCGGCAATGGCTGGGCAAACAGGAATCCCTGCCCGACGTGGCACCCCTGGTCCAGCAGGAACTGGCGCTGATACGTACTGGTCACCCCTTCGGCCACGACATTCAGTTGCCGCGCACGGCCGATGCGGATCACGGCTTCCACCAGCGTGCGCGTGGCCTCGCTGGTTTCCAGATCCAGCAGGAAGCTGCGGTCCAGCTTGATTTCCTCCACCGGCAGGCGCGTGAGCTGGCTCAGGCTCGAAAACCCCGTTCCAAAATCGTCGATCGACAGCCGTACGCCCAGCTTGCGCAGGGCGCCAATGGTGGCTTCGGCCTCCGGCGTCTGTTCCAGAAAGACGCCTTCCGTGATTTCGATGGTCAGGGCGCCCGGCAACAGGCCGTTCGACGCCAGCGCCTGGGCAACCACATCGGGCAGGCCCGGGTCGCGGATGCAGATGGGCGACAGGTTGACCGACACCGCCGGCACCGCCGCGCCAGCGTCGCGCCAGCGCGCCAGCTGGGCGCAGGCCTCGCGCACGGCCCAATAGCCGAGCGCCACGATCAGCCCCGATTCCTCTGCCAGCGGCACGAAGACCGACGGCGACACATCGCCACGGCGCGGATGCGGCCAGCGGGCCAGCGCTTCCACGGCCCAGAGGTTGCCGGTGCCCAGATGAATCTGCGGCTGGTAATGCATGCGCAGGCGACCATCGGCGATGGCTTCGCGCAACTCGCCTTCGAGCGTGCGCCGGTCGCCCAGGCGGCGGGCCAGCGCGGCGTCGTAGAGGCAAACCTGGTTGCCGGGGTCCTGCAGCCGCTGGCGCTTGGCCTGGTAGACGGCCAGGTCGGCATGATGCAGCAGCGTTTCGCGGTCACGGGCCTGCTCGGTCAGCAGGCTGATGCCGATGCTGGCCGATGGCGACAGGCTGAGCCCGTGGCCGATACCGACCGGCGCGCCCAGCGCCTGCAGCAGGTGCCGGGCGGCCGCCAGTGCTGCCTCGCAGGTGTGGCCCGGCAGCAGCACGGCGAATTCGTCGCCGGAGAGGCGGCCGACCATCGCATCGGCATGTTGATCCTGTGCCGCATGCTGCAGTCGCGTCGCCACCTCGATCAGGAACCGGTCTCCCGCGACATGGCCCTGGATATCGTTGACACGCTTGAAGTCATTGAGATCGATAAACAGCAGCGCCAGCGGCGTGCCACCCGCATTGGCGCGGGCCACGGCGTCGTCGGTGCGCGCCAGCAACAGCTGGCGATTGGGCAGGCCGGTCAGGGCGTCGTAGTAGGCCAGCCGGTGGATGCGTTCCTGCGCCAGGTCGCGCGACAGCGCCAGCGCGCACAGATCGGCGGCCACCGCCACCAGGTTTTCGTGAAAGGCATCGGGCAGCCGCGGCGCTGTAAAGCACAGGCCGAAGGTGCCCAGCACCCGGCCATCGGCGGCACGTACCGGCGTGGACCAGCTTGCGGCCAGCCCGGCGGCCTGCGCCACGTCGCGCAGCGTTTCCCAGCGCGGATCGCAGGAAATGTCGCCAACCGCCACGGGCTTGCCCAGGAAGGCGGCGGCGCCGCACGAGCCCGACTGCAGGCCGATCGGCATATTATCGAAGGCCGCCACGGCGGCCGCGTCGGCAGACGGCATCGCCACGTGCTTCAGGCGCCCGTCCGCCACGCGCATCACGGCGGCAATGGCGCCTGGCGCCATGCGCTCCACGCGGCGGCACAGGTCGGCCATGATGTCGGCGGTGGGCAGGTCGCGCGCCAGCGCTTCCAGCGTGCGATGCTGGATCGATTCGCGCACCTTGGTGGCGGTGATGTCGGTCAGTACGCTGACCGTGTTCGTCATGACGGCGGCCGGCGGCGAGGCCATGATCGGACTGACGGCCACCGACAGCCAGCGCGGCTGGCCGGCCTTGTCGGCCACCAGCGATTCATGCTGGAGCGGCTTGCCCTGCGCCAGCGGCGCCAGCAGGGCGCCAATCACGTCGGCACGTGCGTTGAGCGGTTTGAGCAGTTCATGCCAGAGCCGGCCCACCGCCTGGTGCCGGGCATAGCCCAACAGGCGCGCAAATCCGCCGTTGACGTGGCAGATGATGCCGCGCCCGTCGGTGATCATGACCGGGTTCTCGGCGTGATCCAGGCAAAGCGACAACATGCGCAGCCCGGCCGGACTCAGCGTTTCGCCACGTTCGTCCTGGTGATCGCACAGGAAGGCGGCGAACTGTACTTCCGATCCGGCGTCGCCATCCAGCGGCGCGAAAGCCGTTGTATGGATCCATACATGACGCTCGGTGTTGTCGGGCCGGGGGATGGCGATCTGGCGCGCGGCCTCGGTCTTGCCAGTGCCCGGCGCGCTGAGCGTGCCGAGTGACAGGGTGCTGGCGCATTGTCCGAGCACGGCTGATCGCGGGATACCCCACAACGCCTCGGCAGCGGCGTTGAACAGGGTGACCTGGTTGCGCGCGTTGACCGCGACCACGGCATCGATCGCCTGTTCCAGCGCCTGGGTACGCATCTGTCTGACTTTCTCGTTATCTTGGGGAATTCGCGGCGCGCTACCGGCAAGCTCCCTCGTTTTGCCGTCCCTCCGCGCGCACCCCGGGAGTGTAAGGCCGAATCCCTACTGCCGAAGGGCAGGGTTTGCCCGGTCTTTTGTAGAAATTGCAACGGCGTCAACCCCGCGCACGGGGTGCGGGCGCCGCCGGGCGCTGGTCCGGCGTGCGTCCGATGGGCGCGGGACGGAATTAGAGGGTTTGTTCGGTATCCGCGATATCCCGGCATCCCGATATCCCGGCATCCCGATATCCCGGCATCCCGATATCCCGGCATCCCGATAACCCGGTCTTGAAACGGCAGGAGGCTAGTCCACCGACACGATGATGGCGACGCGCCGGTTCTCGGCGCGCCCGGCTGCGCTGCGGTTATCGGCGACCGGATGGCCCTTGCCCAGCCCACGCACGTCCAGGTGGGCGCGCGGGAAGCCGCAGGCCGTGAGCACCCGGGCCACCGCCTCGGCGCGGCGGCGGGACAGCAGCAGGTTGTATTCGATGGTGCCGGCGTCGTCGGTATGGCCGTCAATGCGCAACGATTCGATGCCGGCCTCGTGCAGCATGCGCCCCATGCGCTGCAGCGATTCCTGGCGCTCGGGCGCGATCACGTCCTCGTCAAATCCGAACAGCACCTTGTGCGGCAGGCCCAGTTCCCAGCCGCTGTCGGTCAGCGCGAATCCCTGGCTTTTCAGGACAGCCACCTGGGTGGGGGTGAGCTTGCCGGGTGGGGGAGGACTGGCGCAGCCGGCAAGTACCAGGCACGCCGCCAGCATCGCCGCTGCGGCGTGGCGCAGGTACAGGCGGCGGGCGGCGTCGAAGTCCGGCATACCGGGGCAGCTAGACGTGGGATTCCGGTGGGGCGGCCTCGGCGCTGCGCCAGGTGGCGCCCGACTGGCGCTTGGCGCCGTACATCGCGGCGTCGGCTGCATGCAGTAGCGCCGTGCCGTTGCGGGCGTGGAGCGGGTACACGGCCACGCCGATGCTGAGCGGCGCCACGATCGAGTCGCCGTCGGGCAGGCCCATCGGGCTGGTCATGGCATCGAGAATGCCTTCGGCAATATGCACCGCGTCGTCGGGCTGGCGCAGCGCGCCGATCAGCACCGCGAATTCGTCGCCGCCCAGGCGCGCCACGCAGTCGCTGTCGCGCAGGCAGGCGCGGATGCGCTGGGCAATGCCGATCAGCACGGCGTCGCCGGCGGCGTGGCCGTGGCGGTCGTTGATGCCCTTGAAGTCGTCACTGTCCAGATAGAGCACGGCGGCGTACTGGTTGCGGGCCGCCGCTGTGCGCACGGCCAGGTCAAGCGCCTCGGTGAAAGCGGCGCGGTTGAGCAATCCTGTCAGGCTGTCATGTGTCGCGCGGTGCGCCAGCGAACGGTTCTCGTGCTGCAGCTGCTTCTGCCAGGCCTCCAGTTCGTCCAGCAGCACATTGAAATCCTCGGACAGCGCGTTGAGTTCCTCGATGCGGGCCGGCGGCATGCGCTGGCCGAACGCGCGCTCGGATCGCACGGCGTGGGTCACGTGCATCAGGTTTCGTAGCGGATCGACGATATTGGCCAGCATCCGGCTGGTCATGTAGTGCGCGCCCACGGCCGTCAGCAGCAGGCAGGCCAACAGGCCCAGCGCCCCCTGCAGCAGGAAATGGAGCAGGGCGACGGGGTCGCCGGTCACGCGCACGCTGCCCACCTGCTGGGATTCGTGGATGACTGGCTGATTCACCGGCCCGGACGTCAGCAGATCCCCGGCCAGCGCGCGCAGCCCCGGAAAACGGTCCTGGCCGGGCCGCTGCCACGTCGCCAGCGGCTGGTCGTCGCGATCGAAGACCGCGACGGCGGCCAGGTCCTCGGCGGCGGCGATGGCCGACAGCGTGTCGGCGGCGGCCGCTTCGTCGCGGAATACCACGGGGGCCTCAACCGTGTAGGCAATGGATCGTGCCACCAGCCGCAGGTTGTGATCGGCATAGGCGCGCAGCGCCGTCAGGCCCAAGAACGTCAGCGAAATGCCGGCAGTGAGCACGGCGATAAGCGCCACGCCCATGTGGATGCGGCGCAGCGCGCGATACAGCGTCGGCCGCGGGTGGGCGGCCGGGGCTGGCCGGCCTGGCTGGGCGCCCTGGGCAGGCTGAAGGGGGCGGGCGGGAGAGCGGCGGCCGGGCAGGTTCATGATGCCGGCGCCTTGCGGCGTCCCAGCTGCAGGACGCCCGGATGCACATGGATGCCGCTGCGGGCGATGGCATCGAGATTGATGCGGAACGATACCTGGTGCTCGCGGATGCTCAGGCAGAACATGCTGCCGCCCTCACACTCGAAGTCCTCTTCGGTCATCACCAGCACGGGTTTGCCGATGAAGTAGGCGGTCAGCGCGCGGCGGCGGGCGTCGTTCATCGCCCCCAGGTACAGGGCGTCGCATTCGGCGGCCAGCGATTCCGGCAGCGTATCGACCCGGCGGGCCTCCACGAGCCGGCCGGTGGACAGCGTGCCGCCTTCCATCAGCTTGCCCGCATAGCGCGCCGAACTGTCGATGCACAGCCGCACGGTTTCACGCTCGCCCGGCCAGCGCGCGTAGCTGAGCAGGCTCATGACCACGCGCGCGACGGCGTCGGGGCGCGAAACCGGCGCGGGCGGCGCCGCTGGCGCGGACTGGCTGGCCGGCCCGGACGGCGCTATCGCCGGCAGGGGGCCGGATGCAGGGCTCGGCGGCGCCGACGCCTGGGCGGGCAGCGGCTGATGGACAGCCACCAGCAACGCCAGCAGCGCCAGGAACGCCGGCGGGGCCAGGCGTACACGGCGGCGCACGGCGCGGGAACGGGAAGATGGGCGTAACGCGGAGCGCGGCAATTGGGCAGCGGGCGAAGGTACGGTCGGAGCAGCGGAACTGGCGGGTGAGAGACTCCATGGAGGTTTCGGCAGGATCTGCAAAAACTGTAGCCACAAACGCCTGCGTCCGCATCCGGGCCAGATGCCCTAGGCCGGGCGGCGGGATGGATGTGCTAGAGTTTTTGGCAACGCGCGCCTGCCAGCGTCTTGTCCTGTCGTGTTCGAATGGAGATACATCATGACGAGTGAAACCAGATCGCAGCTGAAGGCTTTTGTGCAAACCGCGCCCCAGGCCGGGCGCTATGTGTGGGTCATCGCACTGGTGGACTTCGGCGCGCAGCAGATCCGGCGCACCATGGTGTCGGACGACACAATCACCACCGCCGACGCCGCCCGCGTGGCCGGCGAGGCCGAACTGAAAGCGATGGCCGCCGATCACTGAGTCGGGCCGCAGCTTCCCCGGCATCCCAATCCCCCGGGCGGTAACGCCCCGACACGCTTTCTTACATCACACCGGACAGACGGTGGGTACACTGCTGCCCATTCGCGCACATTTTGTCTACGGTGTTTTTTTAGAAGAAGAGGGGGTCACCATGAATCGCCAAGTATTCCTGCGCGCCGCCACCGGCGCCGCATTGCTCTGGTCGGCCGCGGTCTTCGCGCCCGCCGCGCTGGCCCAGGTCAATATCAATATCGGCATCGGCACGCCGCCGCCGGCCCCGATCTACGAGGCCGTGCCGGCGCCACGCGTCGGCTATGTCTGGGCACCCGGCTACTGGGTCTGGGATGACCACTATCGCAAGCACGCGTGGAAGCAGGGCCATTGGGTGTCCGCGCGGCCGGGCTATGTCTATGAGCAGCCGCGCTGGGTGCGCGCCAGCAACGGGTGGGTGATGCAGCCCGAGCGCTGGAACCGCGGCCCCGACTACGACCGCTATCACGGCCACGGTCACGATGACTACGACGGCGACCGCCCGCGTGGCGGCCCGCGCGGCTACCACTGCCCGCCGGGTCACGCCAAGAAGGGCGAGTGCTGAGGCACTGACCGCTGCGCCCGATGCCGTCAATCTCACGATGCGGTGCCGGGCGGTGGCGAGGCCATGCTAGGATTTCCGGGCTCAGCCGATCTTCCGGAGACTCGACATGGCCAAGCAGGTCTTCTCACGCTCGCAGTACCTCGACATTCTGAATGACAGTCTGCGCCGGCATCCGGGCTTCCAGCCCGGCATGGCATTCGTGTTCCTGCCGCCGGGCGCCCACGCCAGCCAGGCGTCGGGCGTGGGATGCACCGGGCCGCTCGAGGCGTTGCCGGTCTATTGCGAGATCGAACGCGTGGCGTCCGGACTGATCGAGGTGAAGGACCAGTAAGGTGGCGTTCGGCAGGGCGCGGGGGCGGCTAGAGATCACGGCACCAGCCCCCGGCCCTTGGCCCCGGCAACAAAAAAGCACCCCGCGGGGTGCTTTTTCGTTTGGCTTCAGCCTTCGTCTTCCTCGTCGTCGAGGAATTCGCGACGCAGCATCCAGTTCTTGATGGCTTCGTCGCAGACCTTCTTGAGCCGGCTCTTCTCGGGCAGCTTGTCGAACATCTGGAAGTTGACCAGCGCCATCCCGGCATCGGTGATGTAGAACAGGCGGTCCGGCTCGTCGTAGTGGACCAGGCGTCCGTCGATGCCCGATTCCTCGCTGTCGGCGGGCACGTCCTCCAGCTCCACGACGCGGCACGAGAAGCGCGGGTTGTGGGTGTGGGTCAGGTACTCGAATTCGTCGTGACTGACTTCACCGCCCTTGCTGGCGGTGATGGCGAAGCCCCAGATGAACCGGGGCATCGGCAGATCGGACAGATCATCGATCTCGTCCATGTCATCCATGTCGTCCATGGTGTTCTCCCTGATGCAATAGCCGGCATTATCGCCGAAGTCTCGCACCAAGGCAGCCCATTTGCTGCCTTCCAGGGCAATCCCGGGCGATTCAGGCGAGCATGTAGCCGCGGGCGAGCGCGCCAAAGTCCTCCAGTTCCCTGGCCTGCCAGGCGGCATCGTGGCCCAGTTCCTCGGCAAGTATCTCCGCCACCCGTGGCGCGCCGGCCAGTGCGGCCCCGGCGTCGAGGAACAGCGCGCGATTGCGCCGCCCCAGCACGTCTTCCACGCGGCGCGCCAGTTCGTGGCGGGCGGCGAAGCGGACGTGGGCCTCGGTCAGGCCCGATGCGGCCACGACCATGGTGTCCGCGCCCGGCAGCGCCTGCACCAGCGGCAGGTCGGCGCCGTAGTAGCGGTCGGGCGAGCCGGAGTTGGCGGGCGGCAGGTCGGCCGGCATGCCCACCGCGCCATGCAGCGGCAGGTCGGCGGTGCGGCAGGGCGCGGCGCGCAGCATCTGGCGCTGGATCGCGGTCTCGATCACGTCCTCGGCCATCTTGCGGTAGGTGGTCCACTTGCCGCCGGTGACCGTGATCAGGCCGGCCTTGGACACCACGATCGTGTGCTCGCGCGACAGCGATGCCGTGGACGATTCGCCGGTGGCCTTGACCAGCGGCCGCAGCCCGGCCCAGACGCTGGTGACATCGGCGCGCGACGGATCGCGCGCCAGGTAGCGCGCCGCGGTTTCCAGGATGAAGTCGATATCGTCGCCGGTGGCGCGCGGCTCCAGCGGCAGGTCCTTGCGCGGGGTATCGGTGGTGCCGACGATCACATGCCCGTTCCAGGGCACCAGGAACAGCACGCGGCCATCGTCGGTCTTGGGGATCAGGATGGCGCGGTCGCCGGGCAGGAAGCTGCGCGGGATGGTCAGGTGCACGCCCTGGCTGGGCGCCACCATCGTGCGGGCCTGGACGTCCTCCATCTGCCGTACCGCATCGACCCATACGCCGGTGGCGTTGATCACGCAGTCGGCGCACAGGTGGAAGGTGCCGGAGCCCAGCGCGTCTTCGGCGGTAACGCCGGTGATCACGCCGTTGCGCTGGGTCAGGCCCGAGACGCGCATGTAGTTCACCGCCGTACCGCCTACGTCGAACAGCGTGCGCATCAGTGCCATGGCCAGGCGCGCATCGTCGAACTGGCCATCGAAATACAGGTTGCCGCCGCGCAGCGGACGGCCGCCCACGTGTTCGGCCAGGGTGGGGGCGGCTTCCAGCGTTTCGCGGTGGCTCAGCCAGCGGCTGCCCGACAGGTTCAGCCCGCCGGCCAGCATGTCGTAGACCTTCAGGCCGATGCCGTAGAACGGCTGGTCGAACATCTGGTAGGCCGGCACCACGAATCCGAGCGGCCACACCACGTGCGGTGCGTTGCGGGCCAGCAGGCCGCGTTCGTGCAGCGCCTCGCGCACCAGGCTGATATTGCCCTGGGCCAGGTAGCGCACGCCGCCGTGTACGAGTTTGGTGGCCTTGCTCGACGTGCCCTTGGCAAAGTCGGCCGCCTCCAGCAGCAGCGTGCGGTAGCCGCGCGCGGCGGCATCGAGCGCGGTGCCCAGGCCTGTGGCACCGCCGCCGATGACGATGACGTCCCAGCGGGCCGTGCGCGACAGCGTATCGAGCAGTTCGGGGCGGGTGGGCGGCTGGACCGCAGGTACGGAGATTGGCATGGGTTCTTCAGGCAATCGGATTCAATGTGTGGTGTCTTCGCGGGCCCAGTCACGCGCGCGGTCCACCGCGCGATGCCAGCGGGCGATGCGGTGTGCGCGTTCGTCGGCCGACAGCTTCGGCTCGAAGCGCTGCTCCACCTGCCACTGGCGGGTGATTTCCTCGGGATCGGTCCAGTAGCCGGTAGCCAGCCCGGCCAGGTAGGCCGCGCCCAGCGCGGTGGTCTCGGTCACGCGCGGCCGCACGACCGGCGTGCCGAGCAGGTCGGCCTGCATCTGCATCAGCAGGTCGCTGCGCGACGCGCCGCCGTCCACGCGCAGTTCGGCCAGCGAGATGCCGGCGTCCTTCTGCATGGCATCGAGCACGTCCACGCTCTGCAGCGCGATCGACTCCAGCGCGGCGCGGGCGATATGCGGGCCGCCGGTGCCGCGCGTGATGCCCACCATCGTGCCGCGCGCAAAGGGGTCCCAGTGCGGCGCGCCCAGGCCGGCAAACGCCGGCACCAGCACCACGCCGCCGGTGTCTTCGCACTGGCGCGCGAGCGGGTCCACCTCGGGGGCGCTGTGGATCAGCCTGAGCCCGTCGCGCAGCCACTGGATCGTGGCGCCGCCCATGAACACGCCGCCTTCCAGGCAGTACTGGGTGTCCTGGCCGATCTGCCAGCCGATGGTGGTAATCAGCCGGTTGCGCGACGTCACCGGCTGGTCGCCCGTATTCATCAGGATGAAGCAGCCGGTGCCGTAGGTGTTCTTGGCCATGCCGGGGCGCAGGCAGGCCTGGCCGAACGTGGCTGCCTGCTGGTCGCCGGCGATCCCGGCGATGGGCACTTCCACGCCGAACAGGCGCCCCGACGTGCGCGCCACCTCGCCGCTGGACGGGGCGACCTCGGGCAGCAGGCTGCGCGGGATATCGAGGATGCCAAGCAGCTCGTCGTCCCAGCGGAAATCGTGGATATTGAACAGCAGCGTGCGCGACGCGTTGGACACATCGGTCACATGGCGTGCGCCGTCGGTCAGTTGCCAGATCAGCCAGCTGTCCACCGTGCCGAACGCCAGTTCGCCGCGCTCGGCGCGCTGGCGGGCGCCGTCGTAGTGGTCCAGCATCCAGCGCAGCTTGGTGCCCGAGAAATAGGCGTCGATGATCAGGCCGGTCTTCTGCTGGAAGGTGTCGCCATGGCCGGCCGCCTGCAGGTCTTCGCACATCGGTGCGGTGCGGCGGTCCTGCCAGACCAGCGCGCGGCCCACGGGCTCGCCGGTCTTGCGGTCCCACAGCACCGTGGTTTCGCGCTGGTTGGTGATGCCGATGGCGCGCAGCTGCGAACCGCTGACGTTGGCATCGCCCAGCACCTCGTGGGCCACGGCCAGCTGCGACTGCCAGATTTCGTAGGGGTCGTGCTCGACGTGTCCGGGATGCGGATAATATTGCCGGAATTCGCGCTGGGCGATCCGAACCACATTGCCGGCGTGATCGAACAGGATGGCGCGCGAGCTGCTGGTACCCTGGTCCAGGGCCAGTACGTACTGCGGCGATTGCGTGGAATGCGTGGGTGTCATGCGGTCCATCCGTAACGGTGAATATGTTTTCCCATGTCCGATATCGTTAGCGTAGTCGTTGCCGGCGTTGCCGCGCGCAGCCCCTTCGATCCCGCCGCGCACCTGCGGCTGCTGGTGGATGGCGTGCAGGTGGGCTGGTTGCCGCGGCACCATGCCGGCATCCTGCGCGCCATGGGCGACGTGCTGGGGCCGGAAAACGGGGCGGAAAGCGGGGCGGAAAGCGGGCAGGGCGCCGTGACGCTGCTGCCCGCCTGCACCACGCCGGCCGCGCGCAATGCCGCGCTGGCGACGCTGGCCCGGCAGCTGGCCGATGCGGGCCACGTGCGCGGCTGGCGCAACGAGCTGTTTGCCGTCACGCCGGCGCTCGACGCGGTGCCGTTCGCGGTGATCGAGCGGGCCGCGGCCCGCTTCCTGGGGCTGCTGACCTTTGCGTCGCACATGAACGGCATCGTGGCCGGGCAGCGGGCGCTGTGGATCTCGCGGCGCAGTGCGGCCAAGTCGGTGGACCCAGGCATGTGGGACAACCTCGTGGCCGGCGGCATGCCGGCGGGCAGCGATCCGCTGGAGACGCTGGTGCGCGAATGCGACGAGGAATCGGGCATTCCGCCCGCGCTGGCGGGCCAGGCCGAGGCCCACGGAGTGATCGATGTGCTGCGCGAAATCCCCGAAGGCGTGCAGTGGGAACGCGTGTATGCATATGACCTGGTGCTGCCGGCCGGCTTCGTGCCGCATAACCGCGACGGCGAAGTGGCGGAGCATCGCCATATCGACCCGGCGGCATTGCTTGCTATCATGGCGGGCCGTGCCATGACCGTCGACGCCACGCTGGTGACGCTGGATGCCCTCCGCAGACGCGGCTGGGCCGCCGTCCAGCCCTGAACACCAGGCATCGCGGCCAGGGCTTGCCTAACCCCGATTTGCCCAAGATGAGCACCACCGGATTTATCCTGACGCTTTCCTGCCCGGACCAGCCGGGCATCGTGCATGCCGTTTCCGGCCTGCTGTTCCAGCACGGCTGCAATATTGTCGATTCTGACCAGTACGGCGATGCGTTCACCGGCCGCTTCTTCATGCGCGTGCACTTCAGCACCGCCGCCGGCGGCCCGGAACTGGCCGAGCTGCGCGCCGCCTTCGCGCCCGTGGGCGACCAGTTCGGCATGCAGTGGGAAGTGTTCGACGCCACCGTGAAGCCGCGCGTGATGATCATGGTGTCGAAGATCGGCCACTGCCTGAACGACCTGCTGTTCCGCGCCAAGGCTGGCGGCCTGCCGGTCGAGATTGCCGCGATCGTGTCGAACCACCGCGATTTCTACCAGCTGGCCGCGTCGTACGACGTGCCGTTCTTCCACCTGCCGCTGATGAATGCGTCGGCCGAGCAGAAGGCCGCGCAGGAAGCGCGCGTCTTCGAAGTGGTGCGCGACCAGAACATCGACCTCGTGGTGCTGGCGCGCTACATGCAGGTGTTGTCCGACGACCTGTGCCGCAAGCTGCAGGGCCGCGCGATCAACATCCACCACTCGTTCCTGCCCAGCTTCAAGGGCGCCAAGCCCTACTACCAGGCGCATGACCGCGGCGTGAAGCTGATCGGCGCGACCGCGCACTACGTGACGGCCGACCTGGACGAAGGCCCGATCATCGAGCAGGAAATCGAGCGCGTGGATCACAGCATGGACCCCGAGCAGCTGACCGCCGTCGGCCGCGACGTCGAATGCGTGGCGCTGGCCCGTGCGGTCAAGTGGCACGCCGAGCATCGTATCCTGGTGAACGGCCACAAGACGGTGGTCTTCAAGTAAGTCCCGGCGCCGCCATCAGGCAGCCGCCCTCTTCCGCCAGCGGAAGGGGGCTGCGGGCAACCCGGGCGGATCTCACTCCCCATCCGCGACCACACATTTCACTCCGCTTTCCGCCAGCATCGTGTCGAACGGCGCGCGTAGCGGCTCGTCCGTAAACAGCCGGTCGATACTGGTCAGGGGCGCCAGCTCCACCATGGCACGGCGGTTGAACTTGCTGGCATCCGCTGCCAGCCATATCTCGCGCGAGTGTTCCATGATCGTGCGCGCCACCTTCACTTCCCGGAAATCGTAGTCGCGCAGCGTGCCGTCGGTCTCGATGCCCGAGATGCCGATCAGGCCGATATCCACCTTGAACTGGCGGATGAATTCCACCGTGGCCTCGCCGATGATGCCGCGGTCCCGCGAGCGCAGTACGCCGCCCGCCACGATGACTTCGCAATCGGGGTTGTCGGCCAGGATGTTGGCGACATGCAGGTTGTTGGTGATCACGCGCAGGCCGCGATGATGAATCAGCGCCCGCGCAACTTCTTCCACCGTGGTACCGATGTTCAGGATCAGCGAGCAGCCTTCGGGTACAGCGGCCGCCACGGCGCGCGCGATGCGCACCTTGCCGTCGGCGTTGAGCGCCTGCCGCTGCCGATAGGCAATGTTCTCGGTGGTCGACCCCTCCATGCGAACCCCGCCATGAAAGCGGGCCAGCATGCCGTTCTCGGCCAGCAGGTTCACGTCCCGCCGCACGGTCTGCAAGGTCACGCCGAACTTGCGCGCGAGTTCGTCGATGGAGGCAAAGCCCTGGGTGCGGACTTCCTCGAGAAGGGCGGTCTGGCGGGGATTAAGCGTCATGTCCGGCATTCTAGTTCAAACAGAAACGAAAACAAATGACGCGCTGCAGTATTGTTTTATGTTCGTTTTTGAGCTAAAACGAGCGGGTTGACTTGAAAAGTGCGCCTTGGCCGCGGTTTTCGGAGTGGCTGAGCAAGCACAGGAACATTGGAGACTGGATGCAGCTGAGCCTGGAAGGCATTGCGCAGCAAGTGGGGTCGCAAGCCTATCTTTACCCGATGACGCTGGCCCCCGTGCCTGGCGCCGTCACCATCCTGCTGGGGACCACCCAGGCCGGCAAGACATCGCTGATGCGGGTCATGGCGGGGCTCGACAAGCCCACGGCCGGCCGCGTGCGGGTCGATGGCGTGGACGTGACCGGCGTGCCGGTGCGCGAACGCAACGTGTCGATGGTGTACCAGCAGTTCATCAACTACCCGTCGCTGACCGTCTTCGACAACATCGCATCGCCGCTGCGGCTGCGGCGCGACGGCCGCGAGGCCATCGACGCCCGCGTGCGCAGCCTGGCGGGCCGCCTGCATATCGACCATTTGCTGGAACGCTACCCGTCGGAACTGTCCGGCGGCCAGCAGCAGCGCGTGGCCCTGGCGCGTGCCCTGGCCAAGAATGCGCCGCTGATGCTGCTGGACGAGCCGCTGGTCAATCTGGACTACAAGCTGCGCGAGGAACTGCGCGAAGAGCTGACTCACCTGTTCGCGCAGGGCGATGCCACGGTGATCTACGCCACCACGGAGCCCGCCGAGGCGCTGCTGCTGGGCGGCCACACTGCCGTGCTCGATGCTGGCGAACTACTGCAGTACGGCCCGACCCCCGAAGTCTTTCACTATCCGGCCTCGCTGCGGGTGGCGCGCGCTTTCAGCGATCCGCCGATGAACCTGGTGGAAGGCGTGCTGGACGCCGGACGCGTGACGCTGCCCGGCCAGATCGTGATTCCGTTGCCCGAGGTCAATGCGCCGGGCGGCCCGGTGACGGTGGGCGTACGCGCCGCCGCGCTGCGCCTGAGGCCGGTGCCGGGCGCGGTGGAAGTGCCGGGCAAGGTCTCCCTGGCCGAGCTGTCGGGCTCCGATACCTTCGTGCACGTCGATACGGCTGCCGGCAACCTCGTGGCCCAGTTCGCCGGGGTGCTCGACCTGCAGCTGGGGGCGCCGTTGTCGCTCCATATCGAACCGGGCCAGCTGTACCTGTTCAATGCCGCCGGCGACCGCATCCACGCGCCGCGCCGCCCGGGCGCCCTGGCCGATGTGGTCAGCACGCCCGTCACCGAGTCGGGAGCCTGACATGGCGCGCATCGATCTCGATCTCGCCCATTCCTATGTGGCCGATCCGCAGAAGGACGAAGACTACGCGCTGCTGCCGCTGAACTTCACCTTCGAGGACGGAGGCGCCTATGCGTTGCTGGGCCCGTCCGGCTGCGGCAAGACCACGCTGCTGAATTGCATCTCGGGGCTGCTGCGCCCGTCGCAGGGCACTATCCGCTTTGACGGCAACGACGTCACCGACGCCTCGCCGCAGGCGCGCAATATCGCGCAGGTGTTCCAGTTTCCGGTGATCTACGACACCATGACGGTCGGCGAGAACCTCGCCTTCCCGTTGCGCAATCGCGGGGTGAGCGCCGCGCAGGTCAAGGAACGCGTCGGCAAAGTGGCCGAAATGCTAGACCTGTCGGCCTCGCTCGACCGCCGCGCCAGCGGGCTGGCCGCCGATGCCAAGCAGAAGATCTCGCTGGGGCGCGGGCTGGTGCGCCAGGACGTGTCGGCCATCCTGTTCGATGAACCCCTGACCGTGATCGATCCGCACCTGAAATGGCAGCTGCGGCGCAAGCTCAAGGAGATCCATCACGAATTCCGGCTGACGCTGATCTACGTGACGCACGACCAGACCGAGGCGCTGACCTTTGCCGACCAGGTGGTGGTGATGTCGCGTGGCAAGGCCGTGCAGGTGGGATCTGCGGATGCGCTGTTCGAGCGGCCCGCGCACACCTTCGTGGGGCACTTCATCGGCTCGCCGGGCATGAACTTCCTGCCGGGCCAGTGGCGCGATGGCGCGGTGGAGGTGGCGGGGCGCCGCTTCCTGCCGGACCTGCCGCCGCAGACGCTGTCGGCGCTGCAGTCCGCTGGCAACTTCAAGATCGGCGTGCGGCCCGAATACCTGCAACTGGCGCCCGAGGGCGACCCGCAGGCCCTGCCGGTGCGCGTGGAGCGCGCGCAGGACATCGGCACCTACTGGCTGATGACCTCGAAGGTCAATCATGGCGAAGATGCCACGATCCGGGCCCGGCTGGGCACCGAGGCCGCCGCGCTGCGGCCCGGCAAAACCGCGTGGCTGTCGGTGTTCAACCGCCACACCTGCTTCTACATCAACGAGGAACTGGTCCCATGAAGCCCGTCAACCAGAAAGCCTGGCTGCTGGTACTGCCCGTGGTGATCTGCGTGGCGTTTTCGGCCATCCTGCCGCTGATGACCATCGTCAACTATTCGGTGCAGGACATCATCTCGCCCGAACGCCGCGTGTTCGTGGGCACCGAATGGTTTGCCACGGTGCTGCGCGATGGAGAACTGCACGACGCGCTGCTGCGCCAGCTTGGCTTTTCGCTGGCCGTGCTGTGCGTGGAGATCCCGATCGGCATCCTGCTGGCGCTGGCCATGCCGGCCAGGGGCTGGCAGGCATCGGCCGCGCTGGTCATCATCGCGCTGTCGCTGCTGATTCCGTGGAACGTGGTGGGCACGATCTGGCAGATCTTTGGCCGCACCGATATCGGCCTGCTGGGGGCGGCGCTGGACGGCATGGGCTTTGCCTACAACTACACCGGGAGCGCCGTGGATGCCTGGGTGACCGTGCTGGTCATGGACGTCTGGCACTGGACACCGCTTGTGGCGCTGCTCTGCTACGCAGGCCTGCGCGCGATTCCCGATGCCTACTATCAGGCGGCGCAAATCGATGGTGCATCCCGCTTTGCCGTTTTCCGCTTCATCCAGCTGCCCAAACTGCGCGGCGTGCTGATGATTGCGGTGCTGCTGCGCTTCATGGACAGCTTCATGATCTACACCGAACCGTTCGTGCTGACCGGCGGCGGACCCGGCAATGCCACCACGTTCCTGTCGCAGTACCTGACACAGAAAGCGGTGGGGCAGTTCGACCTGGGGCCGGCGGCCGCGTTCTCGATCGTCTACTTCCTGATCATCCTGCTGACCTGTTTCGTGCTCTATAACTGGATGCAGCGCGCCGGCACGGCCGGCACCGAGGAGGTTCCCAATGGCTGACCGCAAGCTTCCCGGCCAGCGTCCGGGCTGGTGGCGTCCGGTCTTCCTGACGCTGTACCTGCTGTTCGCCATCGTGCCGATCTACTGGATGGTGAACATGTCGTTCAAGACCAACGAGGAGATCGTGTCGTCGCTGTCGCTGTGGCCGGCGGCCGTCACGCTGGAACACTACGTGACGATCTTCACCGATGCGTCGTGGTATTCCGGCTATATCAATTCGCTGATCTACGTTGTACTGAACACGTTGATCTCGATTTCCGTGGCGCTGCCGGCGGCCTATGCGTTCTCGCGCTACCAGTTCATTGGCGACAAGCACGTGTTCTTCTGGCTGCTGACCAACCGCATGACACCCCCGGCCGTGTTCCTGCTGCCGTTTTTTCAGCTTTATACGACGATCGGTCTGATGGACACGCACCTCGGCGTGGCGCTGGCCCACCTGGTGTTCAACGTGCCGCTGGCCGTGTGGATCCTGGAAGGCTTCATGTCCGGCGTGCCGCGCGAGATCGACGAGACGGCCTACGTGGATGGTTACTCGTTTCCGCGCTTCTTCCTGACCATCTTCCTGCCGCTGATCAAGGCGGGCGTGGGCGTGGCCGCGTTCTTCTGCTTCATGTTCAGCTGGGTGGAACTGCTGCTGGCGCGCACGCTGACATCGGTCAATGCCAAGCCGATCGTGGCGACGATGACGCGTACTGTGTCTGCGTCGGGCATGGACTGGGGTGTGCTGGCCGCGGCCGGCGTGCTGACCATCGTGCCGGGCGCGATCGTGATCTGGTTCGTACGGCACTACATCGCGAAGGGCTTTGCGATGGGCCGCGTATAAGGAGCCGCGATGCTGAACTGGATGGTATGGACTACCCCGGTAGCGGTATTTTTTACCCTGGTGGTGGTGATGCTGGTGGGTATGACGATCTGGGAGGTGCGCGCGCCCACCGTGGAGCGCAAGGGCTTTCTGCCGATTGCCACCACGCGGGGCGACCGCCTGTTTATCGGATTGATGTTCGCCGCGTGGATCAACCTGGCATGGGTGGGCCTGGGCGAGAAGATGCAAGCCTGGTTCCAGCTGGCGGAGGAGCCGTCGGTATGGATCAGTGCGGCAATTTCGGCCGTGGTGCTGCTGATCGTCATGCGGCGGGGCTGACGCGTCAGGAAGCGGGGCGCAAAGAGGCTCGCAAGGAAGGTTGCACGGCAGGTCGCAGGAATTTTCAACTGGTGTTGCGGTTCATGGGCTGCGAGATCTTGTCCCTTCCCCGGGGCCGCAACCCTGTGACAGAACCGGGGAAGGGTACCTGAGGAGACAACGAATGAAAGAGCGCGTGAAGTTGGGGATGTCGGCCCTGGCCTTTGCGGCCGCACTGACATGCGGGCATGCCGCGTGGGCCGACGAGGCGGCGGCGAAGAAGTGGATCGACAGCGAATTCCAGCCGTCGTCGCTGGCCAAGGACAAGCAGCAGGCCGAGATGAAGTGGTTCATCGATGCCGCCGCCAGGCTCAAGGCCAAGGGCGTGACGCAGATCAATGTGGTGTCGGAAACGATCACCACGCACGAGTACGAATCGAAGACGCTGGCCAAGGCCTTCGAGGAAATCACCGGCATCAAGGTCAACCATGACCTGATCCAGGAAGGCGACGTCGTAGAAAAGCTGCAGACGTCGATGCAGTCGGGCAAGTCGATCTACGACGGCTGGATCTCGGATTCCGACCTGATCGGCACGCACTATCGCTACGGCGCCATCCTGCCGCTGTCCGACTACATGAACGGCGCCGGCAAGGAATTCACCAACCCGGGCATCGACGTCAAGGACTTTATCGGCACCAAGTTCACCACGGCGCCGGACGGCAAGCTGTACCAGTTGCCCGACCAGCAGTTTGCCAACCTGTACTGGTTCCGCGCCGACTGGTTCGCGCGCAAGGACCTGCAGGACAAGTTCAAGGCCAAGTACGGCTATGACCTGGGCGTGCCGACGAACTGGTCGGCCTACGAGGACATCGCCAACTTCTTCACCAACGACGTGAAGGAACTGGACGGCAAGAAGGTCTTCGGCCATATGGACTACGGCAAGAAGGACCCGTCGCTGGGCTGGCGTTTCACCGATGCCTGGCTGTCGATGGCCGGCTCGGCCGACAAGGGCCTGCCCAATGGCATGCCGGTGGACGAGTGGGGCATCCGCGTGGCGGAAGACAAATGCACGCCGGTGGGCGCCTCGGTGTCGCGCGGTGGCGCCACCAACAGCCCGGCAGCCGTCTATGCGCTGACCAAGTACATCGACTGGATGAAAAAGTACGCGCCGCCGCAGGCCATGGGCATGACGTTCTCCGAAGCCGGCCCGGTGCCCGCGCAGGGCCAGGTCGCGCAGCAGATCTTCTGGTACACGGCCTTCACCGCCGACATGACCAAGAAGGGCCTGCCGGTGGTCAATGCCGATGGATCGCCGAAGTGGCGCATGGCGCCGTCGCCGTATGGCCCGTACTGGAAGCAGGGCATGCAGAACGGCTACCAGGACGTGGGCTCGTGGACGTTCTTCAAGAACACCGACCCGAACCGCCTGGCCGCGGCGTGGCTCTACGCCCAGTTCGTGACGTCGAAGACGGTGTCGCTGAAGAAGTCGCTGACCGGCCTGACCTTTATCCGCGACAGCGATATCCACCACGAGTACCTGACCAAGAATGCGGCCAAGTACGGTGGCCTGATCGAGTTCTACCGCAGCCCGGCCCGCGTGGCCTGGACGCCGACCGGCAACAACGTGCCTGACTATCCGAAGCTGGCACAGCTTTGGTGGAAGAACGTGGCCACGGCGGTGACAGGCGAGAAGACCCCGCAGGCGGCCATGGACAACCTGGCCGAGGAAATGGACCAGGTGATGGGCCGGCTGCAGCGCGCGGGCATGGCCCAGTGCGCGCCGAAGCTGAACCCGAAGAGCGATCCGTCGAAGTGGCTGTCGTCGGAACACGCGCCGTGGAAGAAGCTCGACAACGAAAAGCCGAAGGGCGAAACCATCGCCTACGACAAACTGCTGCAGGCGTGGAAGGAAGGGCGAGTTCGCTGATCCTTCCCTGAACGGGGTGTTCAGCCTGCAGTGTGAAGCGGTGGCGCGTGTTGCGTCACCGCTTCATTTTTTTGTGGATCTGTTAAGGATTGGAACATTGCTGTTGCAGTCGGGGGTGAGGGGTGGACGGCGGGGCTGGGGTCCATAGAATCGTTCGCGGATATTGATGAACGAGGAGCGATATGGATTTGTCGGATCATTTCGAACGCCCCAGGCTTGCTGCGGATATTGCACAGAAGCTGGTGCATGGGCCGGCCAGCAAGGTCATCGCACTGATGGGGTCGCGTGGCATCGGCAAGAGTACGTTCCTGCGGCAAGAGGTGGTGCCGGCCATCCGCAAGCTCGGCGCCCTGGTGGTGATGGCGGATCTGTGGGGCGAGACGGAAAAGGACCCTGCCGACGTGGTGACCGGTGCAGTCCAGAAAGCGCTGGATGCCAATGAGAGCATCGGGGCAAGGTTTGCGCACGCGGTGGGACTCAAGGGTGTCGGGTTTGGAGGACTGTCGCTGGCCTTCGATCATGGCGAAGCGCGCGAGAAGCGGGGCGGACTGTGGGTCTACCGCTCAATGGAGGCGCTGTCGGCCCGGATGCGCCGTCCGATCATCCTGATCATCGACGAAGCGCAGCAGATGCTGGCAACCGAGCGAGGGGACAGCATGCTGTACACGCTGAAGGCCACGCGAGACCTGCTCAACAACGAACGGGGACTGTATGGCGTACGGACCGTGTTCACAGGCTCCGATCGCACGAAGCTGCTGATGATGCTGGGCGGACGGCACACGATGTACAGCGCGTCGCAGTTTGCGTTTCCGGAGCTCGGCGCGGACTTCCTGCAGTGGGTACGACGCAAGTATGAACTGCCGCCTTCGGCCGACGATGCGCTGCTCGAAAGGATGTTTCAACGTGCGGAAAGTCGTCCCGAAGTCCTGATGGACGCCGCGTTGCGGATAGCGCTTTACGGCCAGTTCGAGGGCGTGAGCGTCAGGCACGCATTCGAACGGGCCGTTGACCTGCGGTTGGCCAGAGTCCACCAGCCTTTCCTGAAAGCAATGGATCCGCTGGACCCGATCGACGATGCGGTGCTGCGCGTGGTGGCCGCCAATCCGTCCACGATTGCCGGGTTCGACAGCCGGACGATGGGGCTGTACCGGACGGTCGTCCAGGAACTGGACCCTGAGTGGAACCGGGCGCCGAAGCGGCGCGATATCGAACAGTCCCTGAAGCGGCTGACTGCCCTGAAACTGATGTGGGGCTCGGTACTGGGCATCCATATGCTCGCGGACCCGACGCTGGCAGGCGCCATGCGGCGGGCGGGGCTGCTGGATATCGTGCCCGAGATCCCGGGCAGGCAATGGCCGGATGCCGACGAGGACATGGACGCGTTTATCGTTCCATCGTCCGGGGCGGCGTCTCAGACCTCCGAAGACGCATCCTCCGGGCGCCTGGCCCCTGTCGACGCATAGCAGGCCTTGCCACGCCGCTTGGCATCGTACAGGGCCATGTCGGCGCGCATGAACAGTTCGCTGACCGACGTGCCCTGGTCCGGACGATGCATTGCGCTGCCCACGCTGGCCGTGGAGACCAGCCGGTGGCCGTCAATGTCGAACGGTCGCATGGCCGCGTGTACCACCGTGTGGGCGATGCGTTCGACCGTGTTGGGGTTGCCCACGTTGTCGAGCACGATGGCGAACTCGTCGCCGCCGATCCGCGCCACGGCGTCGCCGGCGCGCACGCATGCACGCAGGCGCTCCGCAAAGGCGACCAGCAGCTGGTCGCCGATGGGGTGCCCGTAGGTGTCGTTGACCGCCTTGAAGTCGTCGAGGTCAACCAGCAGCAGCGCGGTGCGGTAGCCACCAGCATCGGCGCGCGCCATGGTTTCCTGCAGGCGCCGGTCGAAGCCCTTGCGGTTGAGCAGCCCCGTCAGGTGGTCGGACAGCGTCTGGGCTTCCAGCGAGCGCAGCTTCTGGCGTTCGCCGGTAATGTCGCGCGCGAACATATGCAGCCCGGTGACGGCATCCTTGGCGTCGTTCCAGGCCGGCTGGAAGGTCATTTCCCATGCGCGCCCCTCGGCATTCTCGCGGCTGTACGTGACGGATTCTCCGGCACACGCTTGGTCCAGGTAAGGCTTGTTCGCCACGTACTCGGGCGTGCCCCAGAGTTCGCGCAGCGAGAGGCCGGTGATCTGGCTGGCAGGCAGGCCGAAATGGCGCGCGTAGGCGTGGTTGACGAACACGAAGCGCTCGTCGGCGTCGACAAAGGCCACGAGGTCGGGCACGTGATTGGCAATGGCCTCCAGCCGCTTTTCGCTGGCCGCTGCATTGCCGGTGGCAGCTTTCAGCGCGGCTTCGCGTTCGATCAGCTGGGTCATCACTTCCGAGAACGTGCCGGCCAGTTCGCCGATCTCATCGTCGCGGCGCACGGGCAACTCGGCCATGGCGGCCGGCTGCTCGCAAAGGCGGCGCACGGTGCGATGCAGATGCTCAAGCGGTGCCAGCAGGTGCCGGATCACGGCCCACATCAGGAGTGCGGCAGCCAGCAGCGTCACGATGCCCAGGATGACGGCACGGTGGCGCACTTCAACCAGCGGCGCGTAGGCTTCGGCGGCAGGCAGGACAGATATCACCTCCCAGCCATTCGACTCCAGCAGGAAGCGCGCCACGATGGGCTGTTCGGGCCAGATCGATTCGAATTCCGATTCGGGGGCTTCGGCTCCGCACGACTCCCCGATGGCCTGGGCAGGAGTGAGTACCTTTGCCGCATCGGGGTGCAACGCGTAACGCGGATTCGGGCCGGCCGACACCAGGCAATAGAAGCCGGTGACGCCCACCCGGTGTTGCGCCAGTTCGCGCAGGAAATTCTCTGCAGAAAGATTGAGCACGCCGCCCACCACGCCGCGCAGTTGACCGTGGCTGTCATGCATCGGCACGGCCAGGACCACGCCGGGGGCGCTTGTATGCTTGCCTTGCAGCAGGTCGGAGACGGCAAAGTCGGCGCCGTTGACGATGGCCTTGAAGTAGTCGCGGTCGCCTACGGTCATCTTCACGCCATCGGGTACGGCGGTACTGAAGACGAGGGTGCCATCGGTCGAGGCCAGGAAGGTCGCATTGAAGTGCTCGGGCATGTCCACCGTATCGATGGCCATCTGACGCAACTGACCAGCCGGACGATCGAGAACAGGCGCGAGCGTGCGCGCGAGCCGCCGCAGCACGACGGCGCGCGACTCGAGCTTCTCGTCGAGTTGATCGGCAACCAGTCTGACCAGGGTGTCCTGCTGGGCCTGAACGACTTCTTTCAGGCGGGTGTATGCGTAGACCTGGGAAAACCCGACCCGCACCACAAATACCAGCGAGACAACCGTCGCGGCCGCGATTGCCATTCGATACTTCAATGAGTGCCGCATGAATCTCTTTTTGTTCTGCGCACTGACCCGATTCCCCGGTTACCTGGGCTTCAATGCAACGACCCTGCCCATCTGTTGGATGCATCCTGATGATGCAGCGTTGGCAACCGGTTCAAAGCGTAGCAGAACCGCCAATTCTTTCGGTGGGAGCAGCGCTGGAAACACGTGTGCTATCCCACATGAGGTGGCGTATGCGACGCGTCGTGGTGACGACGCGACACTGCGGCGCGTTTGTGTGGCTCAAGGGCAGGCTGTCAGCGCTTCGGCCAGCCAGTCGATAACGGGCCGGAATCGCGATGCGCCCCGGAACTCCGGCGGGTAGGCAAGCCAGATTTCGCGGAGCACTTCGGGAACCGGGCGGACCAGCGAGAGGCCCGGTTCGCCAGCCGCAAGATAGTGCGGCAGCAGGGCAACGCCCAGCCCGGCGCGTACGCCTTCGCGCACGGCCACGAAACTGTTGGACTGGAACGAGAAGCGCCGCCCCTGAAGCTGCGGCCACTCGACCTCCGGCAGCGAAAAGCCTTCGTCGAGCAGGCCGCACAGCGGTGTATCGCGCGATTCCGCCGTGGTGGCTGACATGGCAGCGGGCGCATAGAGCCCGAAGTGGATCGTGCCGGCGCGCTGCGCGACCAGCGATTCTTCCTGCGGGCGGGCCAGGCGTACCGCGATATGGGCCCGGCGCCGGGCCAGGCTGGTGACGCGGTTATCCACTTCGAGCCGTACTTCCACGTCGGGATTGCTTGTGTAGAAGCCGGGAAGTCGCGGTGTGAGGAAATGGCTGCCCAGTGAGGCCGTTGTCGCCACCCGCACCACGCCGGATACGCCCGGGCTGGCGCCTTCGATCTCGCGCAGCAACCTGTCGGCGGACTGTTCCATCTCGCGTGCGGCGGCTAGCGCATTGCGTCCGGCGGCCGTCAGGACGAAGGTGCCGTCGGTGCGCGTTGCCACGGGTTTGCCCAGCGCGGTCTCCAGACGACGGATACGCCGGATCGCCGTGGCGTGCGTGATGTCGAGTTCCCGGGCGCAGGCCGAATAGCTTCCGACCCGCATCAGCGTGGACAAGGTCAGCAGGTCGTCCCAGGTGATTGTGCTTTTTTGCACAGTTGTTGTGATCTGGTGGCTAATTGGCGTACAGCTTACCGACCTCTAGGATGCCTGTATAGCCACTTTCATCCTATGGAGCGCCCATGACCGCAACGCCCGCCGCCAAGCCCTTCACTCTGCTCGACGCCGCTGGCGCCAGCCGCCAGCCTTCCGCGTGGTCGGATGCCGTACTGGTCCTGGTGGATCACCAGCGCGAATACGTCGACGGCAAGCTGCCGCTGACCGGCATGCCGGCAGCCGTGGCAGAGTGCGCCGCGCTGCTGGCGCTGGCCCGCCGGCACGGCACGCCCGTGATCCACGTGGTCCATCATGGCAAGCCCGGCGGGGCATTCGATCCATCGGGTCCGTTTGCGGAAATCATCGAAGGTGTAACGCCGGTTGACGGCGAGCGGACGGTCATCAAGAACCTGCCGAACAGCTTTGCGGGCACCGGCCTCGCAGCGCAACTCGATGCGCTTGGCCGCAAGGAACTGATCGTGGCCGGCTTTCAGACCCATATGTGCATCAGCGCGACCGTGCGCTCGGCGCTCGATCATGGCTATCGCGTCACGCTGGTCGCCGCGGGCTGCGCCACGCGTGACTTGCCGGACCCGCTGGGCGGCGAACCGTTGCGGGCCGCCGAACTGCATCGGGTCACGCTGGCCGCGCTGAATGACCGGTTTGCGACGGTGGTGGCGGACGCTTCCGCGTGGCAATGACGCTGACCGACGCAAAGTGAGCCTTGCCGGGGGGCGGGTGACGAATTTGAGATGTGTGCAATCAATTACATATTCGTCACGCGCTGGGGGCGGCGGTCTGGGGCATACTAGCGCCTTTCCGACGCGGCACATCCCGCTGCGTCCGCTCAATCAAGCCGCCCCTGCATGAAGCGCATCCTGCTTATCAAGATCACGTCGCTTGGCGACATGGTGCATACCCTGCCGCTGCTGTATGACCTGCGTCGTGCCTATCCGGACGCCAAAATCGACTGGATTGCCGACGCTTCGTGCGCGGATATCCCCAGCTGGGCGGTCGGCGTCGACCGCGTCATCGCGCCGCCCCTGCGTCAGTTCAAGAAAAACGGCCGCAAATGGCGCGACCTGCGCGGCATCATCGGTGCGCTGATGTCGCTGCGCCGCGAACGCTATGACGTGGCAATCGACGTTCACGGCGTCTACAAGAGCGCCATCGCCGCCCGGCTGGCACGGACAAAGCGGCGTCTCGGCTATGCGGCCGAATTTCTCGGCGAAGAAAAGGCCGTGTTCGCCTACACCGAGATTTTTGGCCCCCATGGCGATGCCAACTGCCGCCAGAAAATGCGGATGGTGGTAGCCAACGCACTGGGCTACGACATCGAGCCGCACGAGACGGCCGAACTGCGGGTACCGGCTCCGGCCACGCCGTTGAACACCGATGGTGTGCCGCGTGCGCTGCTGTTCCACGCGACGTCGCTCGATATCAAGAAATGGCCACAGGCCAACTGGGTCGAGATCGGGCACCAGCTGGCCCGGCGCGGCTACCGCGTGCAGTTGCCATGGGGCTCGCAGAAGGAGCAGCAGGAAGCCCAGGCACTGGCAGCGGCCATTCCCGGTGCGGAGGTCCTGCCGCGCATGTCGATCACCGAGTGTGCCCAGCGCGTGGACGCTGCGGCGCTGGTCGTCGGCATGGACACGGGCTTTGTGCATCTTGCGGATGCGCTGGGCAAGCCCACGGTCATGCTGTTCACTGCCACGTCGAGCCCCCATTTTGGTGTCAACAAGCCGGGCCAGTCGGTGTCGGTCGGCGATAACGGCGCACCGCCTTCGGTCGACGAAGTGCAGCGGGCCATCGACTACGTCACCCATGCCAGCCCTGTGCCCTTGGGCGGCGCACCGCTTCAGGCCGCCGGCAGCGCATCGACGTAACGCCAGTATTCGAAATCCACAATCGTCGTATTGCCGTTCATGGTGACCAGGTCAAGCATGAACGGCTGGCGCCGGATCAGCATGCACGTCAGGTAGCGCGACGCGCGGGTCAGCGCCGGCGGCGCGGCCGTGGCTTCGCCGTGACGCATTGCCAGGCGCAGGATATGCACCGGCACAAAGCGCTGCGGATCGTCCATGCGCGCCAGGGCTGCCCCACGATATAGCAGCGACGACTGCGCCAGACGGGCAAACCGGGTGCGCAGCTGCGCCAGCGTGGCCGGCGCCAGCGCCGCGCCGGTTCCCGTCAGCCCCACGGCGGTCAGGCCGCGCACATTGGCGCGCCAGAGTCCGCCTACCACCACCAGCGGGTCACGCTTTTCCGGCGGCGGCAGGCTCGACAGGTCTTCCGAAACGGCGAACATGTCGCCGTTGAGGTCGTAAAGATGGCTGCGCAGCCCGAAACGCCGGTGGTACCCGATGATGCAATCGAGATCCTCGTCCAGGATGGGGCGCGCATCGCGCGGCAGATAGCGGGGCCTGACCTCGAACAGGCCGGCCGACACGGCATAGTGGCCCGTCCAGGTTTTCAGCAGGCCCGCATCGGCGCCGTAGTCGTTTTCGGTATTGGCGGGTGACAGTTCCAGCGACATCGTATTCAAGGCGTAGCGTTGGGGGGAAGCTTTCAACGCTACGCGCCGTACGATTCGACGTCGTTAGGACATTTCTAATTGTTGGCGCGGAAACTTCTCGTCCTGGCGGCGGATTGACGCAGCGCAATCCAGGGCACCTCCTGGACGGCCCGCCAGTCAGTGGATCCATCCGCCTTGCACAAAGCGCACGGGCTCCGCGTCGATCCGCAGCAGCAGGGCGGTCAGGCCATCGGGCGGCTGGCGCTGGCCGGTGCCCATGTCAGTGCCTGAGCCGCCCGAACCGCCCGAGGCTGGCTGTCCCGCCGTGCAGACCAGACTGGCATCGCTCCATCCGTTGTCCCCGGGCGCTGCCAGCGCGCGCAGCCAGCCGTCGCGGTCGGCCAGCCACGTTGTGCCAGACAACCGCGACGGGGCGACCCCGGCAATCTTCGCGAACGCAGGCCAGGCCTGCGCGGATGCGGCCACGCAGCCGGCGCGGAAATCGGGAACCGCCGGCGGCGGTCGGCCATCGCGCGTGACCAGCAGTGTCAGAAAGCGTGGATCATCGAAAGGCAGCGTTGCCGGCGAACCATCGAATGCCACCACGCGGACGCGCTGGTGCCCGCGCCAGTCGTCCAGCGCGCGCGGGGCGGTCTCGCCGCAGCGGACCATCACGTCGGGCAATCGCAACGGTATCGGCCAGCTTCCCTGCGCGGCGCCGCCGGTGCCGGCGGCCAGCGCCTTCAGGTAGTCGATCACGGCCCATGCCTGCGCGTCGTCAATCTGGTTGCCGAAGGCCGGCATGGTCGCATGCCCGTCGCGGTCGCGCATGCCGGCTACGATGTGCCAGAACAGTTCGCCTTCGGCACGCCGACCCAGCAGCGGACTCAGGAAGGTGGGCGGCCAGCGTGACAGCGTGGCCGCCAGCGGCCCTTCGCCACGGCCGTCGTCGCCATGGCATGCCACGCAATGCCGGGCGTAGACCTGGGCGCCGGTCGCGATGGCATCCACGGCGAATCGTGTGGGGCTCTGGTGGAAGCTCGTGGGCGCCGCAGGCGTGACCAGCAGCGCTGGCGATGGCCATGGCGCCGCCACCAGCGCCAGGGTGCCGATGCCCAGCCACGCCATGCGCCGCCTGCGCCAGCACAGCGCCACGGCCAGGCAGGCCAGCGCCAGCACGGCGGCCAGCACGGACAAGCCAAGCTGGCGCGCCAGCCCGAGGTCGATCAGCAGGGTTTCGCCGGCAATGCGTTGCGACCACGGCCAGGCAGGCTGGCCGTGCAGGTCGCCGGACCAGCCCAGCACGTGCCAGACCTGCAGCAGCCCAAGCTGGATTTCCTGAACCAGGCGCAGCAGGGCATTGAGCCATACCTGTGGCGGCGGCGCGCTCATGGCGCGCGCCGGGAGAGGGTGTTACCAGCTGGCATCGAGACCCAGGTGCCGCAGTGCTTCGTGCCGCAGTTCGGTGAGTCGCGGATCGCCGCGATGCCGGGGGTAGGGCAGGTCGACCGGGATTTCGGCGGTGATGCGGGCCGGCCGCTGACTGAACACGATCACGCGTTGCGCCAGGAACAGCGCTTCTTCCACGTCGTGCGTCACCAGCAACGCCGAGAACCCCGCGCGTTGCCACAACTCCACCAGGTCGCTCTGCATGGCCAGGCGCGTCAGCGAATCGAGCTTGCCGAGCGGCTCGTCGAGCACCAGCAGCCGGGGATCGTTGACCAGCGCACGGGCCAGCGCCACGCGCTGGGCCATGCCGCCCGACAGCTGGTGCGGAAACGCGCGGGCGAAGGCCTCCAGCCCCACGCGCCTGAGCGCGGCATCCACTCGATGGCCTTCGCGGCGCAGCAGCCCGCGGGCCTGCAGGCCCAGTGCGACGTTGTCGCGCACGCGGCGCCACGGGTAGAGCGTGGGGTCCTGGAAGACGACGATGCGCGACGGGTCGGGGCGGTCGATCGGCGCGCCGTCCTGCAGGATCTGGCCCTGTGACGGGCTGTCGAGCCCCGCCACCAGCCGCAGCAGCGTGGACTTGCCACAGCCGCTGGGGCCGAGCAGCGCTACGAATTCGCCCGGCGCCACCTTCAGGTCGACGCTGTCGAGCACCGGCAGCTGCTTGTCGCCATCGCCAAAGGCATGACTGACGGCGCGGATATCGATCCGGGCACCACGCGTGGATTCCGATGCAGCCACTACCATTTGACGGTTCCTTTCTGCCATGACAGCGCGCGGTCGCGCACGGCAAACAGCAATGTGATGACGCCCGAGAACAGCAGGGCCATGACGATCAGTGCGGCATACATGTTCACGTACGAGGCCCAGCCCTGCGCCCAGGTCAGGTACCAGCCCAGCCCGGACTTCACGCCCATCATCTCGGCCGTGACCAGCACCGAGAACGACGCGCCCAGCCCCATGAACAGCCCTACGAACACCTGGGGGAGTGCCGCCGGAATGGCGACGCGCAATACCAGGAAGGCCTCCGACGCACCCATCGTGCGGGCCACGTCGTAATAGCTCTTGTTGACGCTGGCTACGCCAGACCAGGTCAGCACCGCCACCGGGAATGCCGTCGCCAGCGCGATCAGGAAGACGGCTGCCGAATAGCTTGACGGGAAGAAGTAGAACGTCAGCGGAAGCAGTGCGGTGGAGGGCAGCGGCCCCAGCACGCGCAGCACCGGATGCACCCAGTAGCCGATGCGGCGCGACCATCCGATCGACACGCCGATCAGGAAGCCGGCCACGCCGCCGTAGGCCACGCCGAAGCCGAGCAGCTTCAGCGTGTTCAGCGCGCTGTCGCCCAGGCGGCGCCAGTCGTCGATATAGACCTCGATCAGCGCCTGCGGCGGGGCGAAGAAGGGCGTGGGCAGCAGCGCGGTCTTGGCGGTCAGGATTTCCCACGCGGCGAAGACCAGCGGCAACGCCACCAGCCACGGGCCCGCATGCCGCAGTGTCTGCCGCACCCGGCGCAGCGGAGCTGCGTAGCCGCCCGCCAGCGCCACCACCAGCAGCGCGGCGGCGGCCACCAGCACCGCGATGCCGAGTTCCTCGGTATAGGCCCAGTCCGAAAAGCCGGCCACCTTGTTCGGCCAGCGCCACGTGAGCGCGCCGAAGCCGCCCCATGTCAGCGCGGCAACGATGCCGACGGGCCAGACGCTCGACGGCGTGCGGGCCGCGTCGGCCGATCCGGCCGATCCGGCCGATCCGGCGAGTGGCAGGGGTGCATCAAGCGTTTGGTGCGAGGTTGCCATGTCGGCTCTCCCGGGTTAGCCCAGTACGTTGGCGTAGACGTGCTGCGCCAGCTTCTTCGTATCGGTCGATTTCTTGAGCACGCCAATGCGCTGGAAATCGCCGGCGTAGAACGCGATCTCCTCCTGCAGGTCCACGCCGGTCGGGTGATGGGTGTAGGTCAGCGACGCATAGAGCTTGCGCAGGTCCTCGGTGCTGATCTTGGGCGAGTACTTGGCGAAGACCTTGGCCGCCTCGTTCGGGTTCTCGTTGACGTAGTCGGTGGCCTGCACGATCGAGCGTGCCAGCGCGGACGCAGCGGGCCGGTCGTTGCGGACCAGTTCGCCTCGGGCGCCGATCACGCAGCAGACCTTGCGCGCGTACTCGCCGGTCAGGTTGGTCGCCAGTTCCACGTAGGCGCCGTTGGTGCGCTTCTCGAGCAGGTAGAGGTTGGGGTCGCCGTCGGCAATCGCCTGGATCTCGCCCTTGTCCACGGCCACGCCGAGCAGGTCTGCCGGGTACTGGCGCCAGGTGATGTCGCGATCCGGGTCGATCCCGTTCTTTGCCAGCAGGATCGTGAAGAAATGCTTGCCGGGCGCGGCCAGGTCGCTGACGCCCACGGTCTTGCCCTTGAGCGCCTGCAGGTTGGTCACGCCGGCGGCCTTGGCGCCCACCAGCCGCACGCAGCCGCCGTGCGAGCTGCCGATGATCTTGACGTCGAAGCCGGCTTCGAGCGGCTTGAGCCAGCGGTGGATCATGCCCACGGCGGCATCGGCCTTGCCGGTGGCGATGGATTCCAGCAGCTGGTCGGTGGACCCGCTGTAGTTGATCAGGTCCACCTGCAGCCCGTTCTTCTCGAAGAAGCCCTTTTCCTGGGCCACCACGATCGGCGTCAGGCAGAACGAGTTCTGGTTCCACGCAAAGGTCAGCTTGCGCGGCGCGGACCAGGCCTGGCGGCCCAGGATCAGGGCCGGTGCGGCAATGGCCGCCGTGCCGGCGAGCCGCAGGACGCTGCGGCGGCGTGCATCAGGTCGATCAGGTTGATCAGGTTGGAAGGTGTTCTGGCTCATGATTTCCCGCTCCCCGTTGTTGTTGGTGTGGGTGGTTCAGGCGGCGCGGCGGCGCTGTTCGGCATCGCGCTGTGCCACCAGCGCGCGCACGCGCGGAATCAGCTCGCGGCCATAGTCGACGGTGTCTTCGAGCGGATCGAAGCCGCGGATCAGGAAGGTGGTGACGCCCAGGTCGTAGTACGCCAGCAGGGCTTCGGCCACCTGTTCCGGCGTGCCGACCAGGCCCGTGGAGTTCGAGCGGCCGCCTGTTTCGCGTGCGATGGCTGTCCACAGGCGCTGGTCGACGCGGTCGCCTTGCCCGGCCGCCGCCAGAAGCCGGCGCGCGCCTTCGCTCTGCTGGGGGCCGCCCCGGCTGTAGCCGGCCTGCACGCGCAGCGCGCGGGTGCGTTCGAGGATGTCGTCGGCACGCTGCCACGCCTTTTCTTCGGCATCGGCCAGCACGGGCCGGAACGACACCGAGAAATTGACCTCGCGGCCGTGCTTTGCCGCCTCGGCGCGCACGCGCGTGGTCAGATCGCGCACCTGGTCGAGCGACTCGCCCCACAGCGCATAGACATCGGCATGCTTGCCGGCGACGGCAATGGCTGCTTCGGACGCGCCGCCGAAGTAGATCGGCACATGGGGCTGCTGCGCCGGCTTGACCTCGGAGAAGCCGCGCTCGAAGCGGAAGAAGGCGCCCGCGTGGTCAAACGGCTGCGGCTCCGTCCAGATGCGCCGCAGGATGCCCAGGTACTCGTCGGTGCGGGCATAGCGCTGGTCGTGGTCCAGATAGTCGCCGTCGCGCTTCTGTTCGTCGTCCGAGCCACCGGAGATGAAGTGAACGCCGAGCCGGCCGCCGCTGAATTGGTCCAGCGTGGCGATCTGGCGCGCGGCGAGCGTGGGTGACGTGAAGCCGGGGCGGTGGGCCAGCATGAAGTGGATCCGCTCGGTCACCGCGGCTGCGTACGAGATGGTCAGCGTGGCGGATGGGCCGGTGGAGTGGTGCGGCACCAGGATGCGGTCGAACCCGGCCTGCTCGTGGGCCTGCGCAAACGCGCGCACATAATCGCGATCGATCACGGGCCCGGCGGGCGGATGGATTTCCGATTGCTTCTGGCTCTGGATCATGCCGATGAAATTGACGCTCATGCGTGGCGCTCCTGGTTTGCCTGGATGGTGTACGGGTATGGACGACAACCGTACGCCCCCGCGCCTGCAGACCCAACGAATAAAAACGCCGCTCCATATGCAGCAAAAACCGCGGCTCGATATGCGATATGCGTCGTTATCAACGCCCGGCATGCGGCGGTACGCTATGTGACGCCTGATCCCATCCCCCGAAGGAAATCCATGTCTTCGTCATCCCTGCATCGCCTGCCGACCCCGGCGGCACGGCTGGACGATGTGCTGGCCGAACTGGCCGCGCGCTTTGCCACTACCGCCACCATCCACGACACCGACGGCACGTTTGCGCACGACAATTTCGCGCTGCTGCACCGCTACGGGCTGATCGCGCAGGTGGTGCCGTCCGCGCATGGCGGCGCGGGTGCGGGGCTGGCCGAAGCGCGGCGCATCATTGCGGCCGTGGCGGGTGGCGATGCGGCCACCGCGCTCGTGCTGACGATGACCTACCTGCAGCATCGGGCCATTGGCCGCGCCGATTCGCGCTGGCCGGACGCGGTGCGCCAGCAGGTGTTCCGCAGTGCCGTGGAGCAGGGCGGCCTGATCAACGCGCTGCGCGTGGAGCCGGAACTTGGCTCGCCGGCACGCGGCGGGCTGCCCGGCACGGTTGCCACGCGCGTGGGTGATCGCTGGCGGGTGCGCGGCCACAAGCTCTACACCACCGGCATCCCGGCCCTGCGCTGGCTGGCGGTATGGGCGCGCACGCACGAGCCGGAGCCGCGCGTGGGCATCTTCCTGGTGCCGAAACCGGACGCCGATACGCCCGGCATCCGCGTGATCGAAAGCTGGAATCATCTGGGGCTGCGCGCGTCAGGCAGCCACGAGACGGTCTTCGAGGATGTCTGGATTCCGTTGGAAAACGCAGTGGACATCCGGCCGCCCGCGGCCTGGGCGCCGGCCGGCGGCAGCCAGGCGGACATCGACGCCAATGCCGACCAGCAGGCGTGGATGGTGACGCTGCTGGGCAGTCTGTACGATGCCGTGGCACGTGCGGGCTTCGACTGGATCCGCCAGTTCGTGCGCGAGCGGGCGCCGGGCAGCCTCGGCAAGCCGCTGGCGAGCCTGCCGCGCGTGCAGGAGTCGATTGGCGAGATCGCCGCGCTGCTGCGCGTGAACGGGGTGCTGCTGGACGACATTGCCGCCCGCAGCGATGCCGGCACGCCACCGCTGCCGGCCGACAGCGGCCTGCTCAAGTACACCGTCACGTCGAACGCGATCCGCGCCGTGGAACTGGCGCTGCAACTGTCCGGCAATCACGGGCTGAGCCGGCACAACCCGCTGGAACGCCACTATCGCGACGTGCTCTGCAGCCGCATCCACACCCCGCAGAACGACGCCATCCTCACCGCCGCCGGACGCGTGGCGCTGGGGGCCTGAACCGGCGTGCCGACAACTGCCCGCCGTGCTATGGTTGTGTGCGATGTGCCGCAGCCTAGACGGCACACGTAAATCTGGAGACAAGCCATGGCTGGGACACTACCTGGCGCGCAGGCGCTGGCGCCGCTACGCGACTTCATCACCGCCTTTTCCGCCTTGCTGGACCAGCAGCCGGACGAGCCCCGCATCCTCGCCGAAGGCGGCCGGCTGCTCGCCAGGCTGGTGGCGCGTGACGACTGGCTGCCCGACAGCTATGCGCAGCCCCATCACGAGTACTACCAGCAGATGCTGCTGCACTGCGATTCCGCCGAACGGTTCTCGATCGTCAGCTTTGTCTGGGGGCCCGGACAACGCACGCCCATCCACGACCATACGGTGTGGGGCCTGATCGGCATGTTGCGCGGCGCCGAGTACGCGCATTCGTACGCGATTGGCGGCGATGGCGTGCCGCGCCCGGAGGGCCAGCCGGTGCGCCTGGAACCGGGTCAGGTGGAGGCCGTGTCGCCCACGGTGGGCGATATCCACCGCGTTCACAATGCCTTCGACGACCGCGTATCGATCAGCATCCATGTCTACGGCGCCAATATTGGCGCGGTAAGCCGCCATGTCTATCCGGAGGCCGGCGGCACCAAGACGTTCATCTCCGGCTACTCGAATACCACCTTGCCCAATCCCTGGGACCGCTCGAAGGAATCCGTCGCATCATGACCGCAGCCAGCCATCCGTTTCCCGTCACGACCAGCCAGGCGGTGCGCCAGGCATTGCTGGACCGCACCGAGATCGCGCTGGTGGATGTGCGCGAGGAAGATCCGTTCGCGCAAGAGCATCCGCTGTGGGCGGCCAACTTTCCGCTGTCGAAGCTGGAACTGGAAGCGTGGACCCGCATTCCGCGACGCGACACCCGCATCGTGGTCTACGGCGAGCATGACGGCCAGGATCTGGCGCCGCGTGCTGCCGGCGTGCTGCGTTCGCTTGGCTATACCGATGTGTCGCTGCTCGACGGCGGCCTGGGCGCATGGATTGCCGGTGGCGGCGAGGTGTTTCGCGATGTCAACGTGCCCAGCAAGTCATTCGGAGAAGTGGTGGAGGCCAGGCGGCACACGCCTTCGCTGAGCGCCACCGAGGTGCAGGCGCTGATCGATCGCAAGGCCGATGTGGTGATCGTCGACGCGCGCCGCTTCGACGAGTACCAGACCATGAACATTCCCACGTCGACCAGTGTGCCCGGCGCGGAGCTGGTGCTGCGCGTGCGTGAGCTGGCGCCCGACCCTGGCACGCAGGTCATCGTCAATTGCGCGGGCCGTACGCGCAGCATTATCGGGACGCAGTCGCTGATCAATGCCGGCATTCCGAATCCGGTGGCAGCGCTGCGCAACGGCACGATCGGCTGGACCCTGGCGGGACAGACCTTGTCGCACGGTGCCAGCCGCCGGGCACCGGCCCAGGTGGGCGCCGGCAATCTGGAGCATGCCCGCACGGGTGCTCGCGCCATCGCCGACAAGGCAGGCGTGAAACGCATTGCGTTCGGGGCGCTGGCATCGCTGGACGCACCGGGGCGCACTGTGTACCGCTTCGACGTGCGCACGCCCGAGGAATATGCCGATGGTCATCTGCCCGGCTTTGCCAGTGCCCCGGGCGGCCAGCTGGTGCAGGAAACCGATCACAATGCGCCGGTGCGCGGCGCACGCATCGTGCTGGCGGATGACGACGATGTGCGCGCGAACATGAGCGCGTCGTGGCTGGCCCAGATGGGGTGGGATGTCTTCGTCGTGGAACCGGTTGGCGACGCCCAGCGCAGCGAGCGGGGAGCACCCGCGGCGAATCGTCCCGCCACGCCGGACGTGGCCACGGTCTCGCCAGCAACGCTGTCGAGCTGGCTGGAAGCCGGAGACGTCGCGGTGATCGACGTGACGGCCAGCGCCAACTACGTAAAGCGCCATATCCCCGGTGCGTGGTACGCGATCCGGGCGCAACTGGCCCAGGCACTGCGCCAGATTCCGCCGGCCCGCCGCTACGTACTGACGTGCGGGTCGAGCCTGCTGGCGCGGTTCGCGGCAGTGGACCTGCAGGCCCTGACAGCAGCGGACGTGTTTGTGCTGGAGGGCGGCAACGCGGCGTGGTTTGACGCAGGCCTGCCGGTGGAGCAAGGCGAGACACGCCTGGCCGTGCCGCGTACGGACCGATACCGCCGCCCCTACGAGGGTACCGACAACGCGGCCGCAGCCATGCAGGCCTATCTCGACTGGGAATTCGGCCTGATCGCGCAACTCGATCGCGACGGCACGCATTTCTTCGAGGTGGCTTGAGCCAGTTCGCGTTGCGCCAAGGCAAGGCCCCTGTGCAACGCAGGGTGCCATGCCCAAATGCAACAGGAATGTTCCATTTGGGCACAGAAGTTTACGCCGATACGTGTGAAGATCCCCCCTCGAAAACACGGCACCGCCTTTCTCATCCGAAAGGCAGGGGCCACAGAAACTGGGGGTCAATCCATGAATGTCGTACCGATACCCGCGTGGAATGATGAGCGGGTGCTGCCGCCGGTGAACAGCAAGAATCCGGTGGGCGCCGAACGGTCGCCCTATGAGGTGTCGCTGGTCTCTTTCGTAGAGCGATTCGCGACATCGGCGCAGCGGCGTCAAATCCTGCGTGGCTTTCTGAGTTTCAGGAAAGTGCTACATGCATCCGGTGCTTCCGCTGGATTCCAGTGGGTGGGCGGAAGCTTCGTCGAGGATGTCGAGGGGCGTGAAGGCCGTATCCCTCGAGATATCGATGTGGTGACGTTCCTGGACGGCGCTTCCTGTTCGCCGTCAAGGTTTCCGCCCTGGCTATTCGACCATGACCGAGTGAAATCGCAGTTGCTTGTCGATAGCTACTGGGTGGAACCTGCGAAGTCGGAAACCTGCCGACGGAGGATATCCACCTACTGGCACAGCGTGTGGTCGCACCGAAGAGACTTGCAGTGGAAGGGCTATCTGCAAATCGATCTGCACCCTGCAGACGACGAGGCTGCGGAAGCGGTTCTGGATCAGAAGAGCCTGGAACAGAGCCGCACTGCCTTCAATATCTGACGATGACAAGGAGAAGTGAAATGGCAAAGGATGACAGCGTCCGGGATCGATGCGACAACCTGCCCGACGAGCACCCGGCCAACTGGCTGGAAGACCTGCCAGCGGACAGTCTTGCAAGATCCAGCATCGAGCATTTCATGCGCCAGGTCGAGGTTGAACTGGCGGAAGCGGAGTCCCAACAAGCGCCATGAGGCCCTCACAAATCCCGCGTCCGCGGAATGATCACGGCCTGCCCGTGTAGCACGCCGTCGGCATCGAACATCTGCCACAGCGTGGCTTCCTCGATTATGAAGCGGCGTCCCGACTTGGTGATGCGTACGCCCTTGTAGCCCGATTCGTAACCGTGCTGCTGCACCCGTTCAAGAAACCGCTGCCGTTCCTCGCGGTTCGGCGCCTCGGCCGATAGCCGCGAGGGCAGGCGTGTGATTTCGTCCCAGTCGTATTCGAAGCGCTGCTGGGCGGCCTTGTTGCCGTAGATGAAAACCGGGTCGGGCGCGATGTCATGGGCCAGGATGGCGAAGGGCGCCGTCTCATAGAGCCATGCGGCGGCCTCGGCCGTGGGCATTGGCTGTGGCACCAATGGCTTGCCAAGCAGCCGTGCGTAGCTGCTGGCGAGCAGCGCGTAGAACGCGGGGTCGCTGTAACGGGGAAGCAAGGACGACAAACCTCCGGGCAGCTGTCAGGCAGCCCCGGGGGCGCTGCTGAACTCCGCGAACACGCGGGCCTGGACGGTCTCCATGACTTTCAGTTCTTGCGGATTGGCCGCATCGCTGGCGGTCACGCCGGTGGCATCCTTGGGCTTTGCGCCGATCGGATAGAAGACAAAGCTCGACCCGAAATCCTTGCCAGCTTCTTTCTTCAGGCTCCGGTTCAGGGCCTTGAGGTACTTCTTTTTCGTGGTCTTGGACATGGGCATGTTTTCTTGGTCGCTTCCTGGACTAGTGGTGAACGTGTTTGCCGCGGAGTGCCTGAAGGGCCTTGCGCTCCGTCAGCACCAGCAGGTAATCGGGAAACTTCGCATCGATCAGCAAGCCGTCCCAGGCATGCCAGAACTCCCAGCGTACCTGTTCCACTGGCAACGCAAGCGAGCTGGCGATGCGGGCAATCGCATCTTCGCCCGCTGCCGGCCTGGCTTTGCGCACAGGGCCTTCGTCGTTTGCCACGCGGTCCTGCGTTGGCGGGAATTCCTGGATAACGTCTTCAGAGTGATTCATCGGGCACTCCAGTTGGGATCGGCGTGAAGCTATGGTAGTCGGCCCCTCTCCATCGAATCAACTTCTGATTGGCTTTGTCTCTAATGTTTATCCGAGTAACCCCGCGAGCACGTGCCGCAGCGTCCGACTCTGGAAAGCACGGAGGCCGCAAGGCGGGTAGAAATGACCAAGAAAATGCCGGACAAGGGACTGCTCAGATGGCCAGCTTCCTGAGCCCTTCAAGCACCGCGGTGCCCTTGAATGGCTTGACGATCCAGCCCTTGACGCCGGCTGCCTTGCCCCGGTCCTTCATCGCCTGGCTGCTTTCGGTGGTCAGCATCACGACGTTGACACTCTTGTTGGCCAGCTCGCCGCGGATTTTCTCGACCATGGTCAGGCCGTCCATGTTGGGCATGTTGACGTCGCTGATGACGAGGCGGATGCCCGGGTCGGCCTTGAGCCGCGACAGGCCGTCCTTGCCGTCGACGGCGGTTTGTACGTCCAGCCCGTTGGTGCGCAGAAAGCTTGCTACCTCGTCGCGCACCGCGCTCGAATCATCCACTACTAGAATTTTCGCCATTTTCTTTTCCTACCGGTCAATTCATACCTAAAAGCGCTAAAAGCGTCAGAACAATTCGAGTTCGCCTTCGCTGGAGTCTTCCTCGATCTCCTGTCCCAGCTGAAAGTCGACGGATACGCGCGTGAACATGCACATCGTCACGCCGACCCGCACCGTTGTGCCGATCGCAACATCGAAGTTGGCGCGATAGTCGGGGCGGAGGCTGTCCACGTGGCGCAGGCTCTGGCCGCCCAGCAGATAGGGCGTCGACATGCCGAGGTCCGGAAAATGCCGGACGAGGTCCTGGTTGATCGCGCCGCAGCAGAGGTTGCCCAGTTCCAGCAAGGTGTCGCGCAGATTGCTGCCGTTGCCGCGTGCGAAGTAGCTGGCGGACGCGGCGTCGTCGCGGAAGCGCAAGAACAGCATGTACCGGAAGCCCATCGACGAGATCGTGAGCACGACGACCACATCTTCGTCCGCGACCGGGGCCGGCTGCGTTTCCAGGCGGGTGATCTCGCAGGAATCGTCGTCGGTCAGTACCAGCCGGGATTCCACCGCGCGACGCAGCACGCGCTCCAGGCTGTGCCGCGCCTGCACGCTGATCAGGGCGCCGTTCACTGGTATGCCGCCTCGAACTGCTCGGCCAGCAGCGCGACGCTTGCCAGCGATGCCGTCACCATCTTGCCGCCGGCCTGAATGTCCTGGAACGTGGCGGTGGTGGTCAGGTCGCTTTGATGCAGGCTGTCGCCGTAGCTCTTGGATAGCGCCTCGGATCGGGCCGCCAGTGCGCGCACCTCGCTTGCCACCACGCCAAAGCCCCGGCCCGCCGCCCCGGCGCGCGCAGCCTCGATCGACGCATTGAGCGACACGATCACCACGTGGCGAACAATCGACGACAGCTCCATGTTCTGCTCGTGCATCGCCCGGTTACGCGCCATCAGCGAGATCATCTGCTCGTGCCAGCGTTCGAACGTGTCGGCGAGCCCGCGCAAGCGCTTCGTTTCGTCGCCAATCTGGCGAGCCTGGCGTAGCGCATCGGCCTGCAGCTGGCGGCTGGCGGCGAGTTCCGCGCCAAGTTGGTCGATGGAGGCCATCTGCCCGGCCGCAGTTTCCTGCAGACGCCGGATGTCCGAGGCCAGCGCGTTCTTGTCACGCTCGTGTTGCGCGATGCGGTCGCGCAGTTCGGCCTGGGCCTGGTCGCGCGACGCCAGCGCGCTGTCCTGCGTGGCCTGCGCCTGCGCTGCCATACGTCCGGCGTTGTGGCGCCATGCCAGCCAGGCCGGCACCGCCGTTATCGCCGCGCCCAGCAATGCACCTGCAAGATACTCACCCATACTGCCTGTTCCTTATCCGACGCTATCCAACCATTTTCAAACCTGCGCAACCTGCCCAACCTGCCCGATCCGATGCGGATTTCCGCCCGCGCTACAGCGCCATCGGCGCGGGCGTTTCGGCCAGCACGGCCACGCTGTCCACGGCGAACCGTTCGGGCAGGCTGACCACGGTCTGGAACTGACGGAAGGGGGCGCCCACGTGGTTGTCAGTGAAACGCAGTTCGATGGTGCCGCCGGAGCGCGACAGGAATTCCCGCACCGCATCCATGCCGACGCCGCGGCCCGAGATCGTGGTCACGCTTTCCGCCGTCGAAAAGCCCGGGTGGAATATGAAATGCGCAATGGCGTCGTCGCTGGGCCCGGCATCGGCGTCGATCCAGTCACGCGCGATGGCCGTTGCGCGAATCCTGCCCAATGCCAGGCCACGGCCATCGTCGGCAACGGTCATCTGCAATTGCTGCTGATCGACCCCGGCTTCGATCCGGATCGTGCCCGCCGCCGGCTTGCCAGCGGCCAGGCGCACGTTGACCGGCTCGATGCCATGGTCGATCGCATTGCGCAGCAGGTGCGTGAACACGTTTTCCAGCATGCCCGTGACTTCGGCACGCAGGCGGTAGCCGTTGTCCTGGATGCTGACTTGCGGGGCGGCCTTGCCCAGTTCCGCGGCCAGCGAGGGCAGGGCATCGACCACCGGAGATAGCACTTCCGCCAAACTGGTGGCGTCAAGTACGCGGAGGATGCGATGCACCGCCGCCCGCATCGATAGCAATTCGGCCAGGCTATCGGTGCGCGCGCCTTCAAGCAGGCGCAGGCTTTCGCGGATGCGGGCCATCTCGGCGTCTGTCGGGCGGCCAGCGGCCAGTGCTGCCGGCCCGCGTGCATCGCCATTGCCCCTGCGGCCAAGCTTGTCCTCGCTGATCGTTGTGTAGCGGGCCAGCGTGTCGCGCACCCGCGCAACGTCCTTTAGCAGCGCATCGGGATTCCACTCGCTGGCCTGGCGTTCCAGGTTGCGCAGCAGTTCCAGCCGCTGTTCGGCCTCGTGAACCACATCGGTCAGATGCTGGAGCTTGTAGGTTCGCGCATTGCCCTTGATCGTATGCATGTTGCGGAACAGGGCGGCAATGGCGGCATTGTCGGCTTCGGTGGACTGCCGGATGATGTGCTCGTTCTCGTGGACGAAGCCATGCGCCGTTTCCATGAACTTGTGGAACTTCTCCTCGCTCACGGCCAGGATCTCGCCGATGATCTCCAGGCTGCGGCGCTGCTCGCTGGCCTCGGCCGCCAGTTCGCGCAGCTGGGTCACGTCGCGCACACAGAGCATCAGCCTGATGATCGTGTCGGCATCGTCGGTGATGGCGGACCAGCTCAGGTCCAGCACCTTGATCTGGCCGGCGGGCAGCCGCTTCTCGATTTCGGTGGGCAGCAGGTGTTCGTTGAAGACAAAGTTGATGCCGTCCTGACCCAGGCAGGCATCGATGGCGGCGTCTACCTGCGCCAGCGCGTCGGCACCCAGGCCGGTGTCGGCGAACACCAGGTCCATGAACCGGCGTCCGGCAATGTCGCCAGTCTCGAAAATCTGTTCCAGATATGCCGAGTATTCCGCATGCACCACGCCCCCATCGACCACCGTCAGAATGCCCTGCTGCATGTTCTGCAGGATCGCCTGGATATCGGTGGTTTTCTGGCGCAACAGCGATGCGTTCTCCTGAATCCGCTCGATCATCTGGTTAAACGCCACGATCGAATGACCAATTTCGTCCATGCGGCCCACCTCGATGCGCCGCGTGAAGTCCTGGCTGGCGGCGATTTCGCTCATGGTGGTCTGCATGCGCGTAAGCGGCCGGGCAATCTGGCGGTGCAGCAGCCAGCCGATCAGCGACAGCAACACCACGGCGGCCGCGCTGACCAGACCGATGGTGCCGGCCGCGCTGGCGAGCTTGCTGTTCAGCGCGGCAATGGCATCGTCCTTCTCGCGATTCTTCTCAACGCGTAGCGTATCGACGATTTTCTCCATCTCGTCGCGGTACCGGGCGACGTTGGCGAACAGGAAGGCCTGCGCGATCTCGTCGCGGCCCGCGGCCTTCATTTCCGCAGTTTCGCGGATGGCGTCGAAATAGTTGGTCAGGCTCTCGTTGGCCTGCGTCAGCAGACCCTTCTGCGCATGGGTGCCCGCGTTGTTGGCCTGCCTGGACAGCGCGTCGCTCAGCGCAGTCTGCCTGGCCTTGAGGTCTTCCTGCGCCTGGGCCAGCAGGTTGGCGTCCGGTGCGTAGACCAGGGTCATGGTGGCCAGCTGGATATCCTTGACCAGCGACACGATATCGGCCGAGGCCAACGCGCTGGGAACGACCCCCTCGGTCACCTGTTTCACTTCAGAAGCGCTGGAACGTGTCTGCAGTACGGCGTAGCCACCAATCGCGGCCAACGCCAGGCACATCAGGACGATCAGCAGCACAATGCGCTGACGAATGGTCATGGCAAAGCTCCCCGGCATTACGAATGTCAAGCCCTTCAACGAAGGGGATCTGCCTCGTCTTTTGCGAGACATATTTTTCGGGGGTGATTATGGGGATTGCACTGTGACCTTGGGATGACATGTCATGGTGCGGTCGTGCCCCTCAGAGGTAGGGGGAGGCTGGGAGAACGCGTGACCGCTGGCAACCGTTGGCCGTATGCTTGCCGGGTGAATTTGACTTGGAAGAGTCTGTCGATGACCGAGTTGGCGCGCCTGATGGTTCCCGCGGAAATTTCAGAGCAGGCCTTGCTGGCATGCGCAGTGATTGCGCGGCACGTCGGCGGCACGCTGGCTGGCATCCAGTTGTTCGGATCGGCGATCGATGGCGGTTTGAAGCCACACAGCGATATCGATCTGCTGGTGATCGTACATACGCGGCTTGGAGAATCGGCCAGACGCGCATTGATGCTCGATCTGCTGACGATCTCCGTGCCGCCCGGCAGTGACGGACGCTGGCGCGCGCTGGAGGTCACCGTGGTGGCGCATGAGGATGTTGTGCCCTGGCGCTACCCGGCACGACGCGAGGTCCAGTTCGGAGAATGGCTGCGTGCGGATTTGCAGGCCGGTATCGTGGAGTCGCCGGTTGTCGACCACGACCTGGCGATCCTGCTGACCAAGGCTCGCCAGCACAGCGTGGCACTGGTGGGCCCGTCGGCGGACACGTTGCTTGATCCCGTCCCCTCGCAAGACTTCAACCGCGCGCTGCGCGATACCGTGGCGCAGTGGAATACCGAGGCGGATTGGAAGGGCGATGAACGCAACATCGTATTGGCGCTGGCCCGCATCTGGTACAGCGCGGCAACCGGAAAAATCACGCCGAAAGACGCGGCGTCCGCGTGGGCGCTGGAACGCTTGCCGGATGGATTCCGTCCGGTGCTGATGGCGGCGAGGGCAGGGTATCTGGACGGCGGGCAGCCATCGGCCCTGGCCGATGGCAGGCAGGTGGGGGCATTCATCCGTCTTGTGCGCGCCACGATTGAGGAAATTCTGGTGGCGTAGGCACCGATCCACCGATGGTTTGGCTGACAAGCAGCGCATGACGAGTATCAAGGCGCACCGATACGCGCCAATGCGCACCAAAACAAAAAGCCCAGCATTTCTGCTGGGCTTTCTGATGAATCTGGTGGGTGGTACAGGGATTGAACCTGTGACCCCTGCCGTGTGAAGGGATGGCTCCGTGCAGGACGAACGCAAGTCTAACGCAAAGGAGTCCCTAGTAAAACCTCGTCGGAAGCAATAGTGCAGTTTGAGAGGAAAGGCGCACTTGAGCGACGGCCGAAAGAGGGGGGGCGGCGCCCCCAGCGAACATTGGCTGGCTAACGCCCTAAGCGTGAGCCTACGATGGACTGGAACAACTGGAGGATGTCTAATTTCGTGCGGCCGCCGCTAATGATAGAAAGGAAGGAGTCAAATTTCATTGACACCATTTCACCGCTCCTCGGATTGAGTAGCGCGAAGTCTTCCCATCCGCCTGGATGCCCCTCCACGGATGCCGCGTAGCTTAAGACCCAATAGATGCCCACTTGGCGATAGTCTGCCGCAGAAAATCGCTTGGCCCCACACTTCACTTCCACCAGCGTACTGCCGACTGCGAAATCCCCCACCCCGCTAGCGATCCATTCAAGTCCAGGAATGCGAGGACGGATGACGATGGGGCGGCCCGCTGTACGGCTCACCTCTGCCATCGATTTGGCGAGATTTCTCCCAATCATCTCGGCGAGAGTCTGGTCCAATGCAGTCAACTGGTCGGGTAGCTTCGCATCGAAGTATGCACGCTGTCGCCTAAGCGTCTCGGCGAAGCAGCGGTGCCAATCGATGTCCGTCTCGCCTTCAATAAGCGTCTCTCCTACTGTGTATCCGAGTTCAAAGAGCATTGCTCGCTGCAGTGTGGACATTTGCAGGAGTTGATGAGAGATGGGCTGGATGTTGACTGTGGTGGCGTCGTCGTTCAGGTGGCCGACAATACTCGGCGTCAATTGCGGAAAAATTTCGTCGAATATTCCTGGAATCTCGCGCGCCACGGTGCGTGGATCAAGCTGCATGGCTTATTCCTTTGGCCCAATCCATGTACACGGCTGCAAATCTTGGCTCCGCACCGCGCGGGTGTTTGCTGAGCTTGGATTTGTCTTTCTCTTCGTCAAGAGGAAGTTCAACCCCGAGTGCCCATGACTGATTAGCGGCACGCTTTGCCTGCAATCGAGCTTTATCGCCTTCATCGCCGAACTCGAACGATGCCAGCCAATAGAGACGCTGACATTCTGGGCTCAATTGATGCCAGCGATTTCGCAGATGGTTGAATGCGACAGGGTCACGCCAGCCACGCCAACACTCAATGCAGGCACGTTTTGCCGTGTCCAACTGGGTTGTATCGAAGATATGCAGTATGAATCGTGCGCGCGCGGGTGAACTCTGGAATCGCAAACAGCGGAGGTAATGGAGTAGGCTAGAGTCCGCTTGCAGTAGATGAGCTGAGTGGACTGGGACGTCATCGAGCAGAACATCTAGCTGTTGGTGGATGCCAGAAAATCTCGCGTCGCCTCGCAAGTTCGCAATGCCTCGCATGATGGTGGAGAAAGAAGATCGGAACGCATGGAGGTTCCGCTGCCTCAGAAGCGTTGACGCGATATCGAGTGCCATAGCCGGCTTATGAAGCCGCACCGTGCGTCCGATTTGCGTCACCAGGAAAGAATCCGGTAGCGCTTTCTCCAATTCTCGGTTCAAGAGTTGACGTACATGCAGTGTCTCGACGGTCTCGGCGAGCGACTCGTAATCCTCGGTGGCGGTGTCGGAATACGGGTCGAATTTCAGATCGATGCTTCGCAGCTTTGCGGCTTCAATATCGTCCTCACCAAGTTGCGATGAAACGTAGTCTTTGTAGTGTTTCGCGGATAGGAACACTGTTTTTGACTTGTTCAGGCTCAGTCCGTAATCCATCAACCCTTGCGAAAGAATGCCAAGCGCGCGGTATGCCGCCGAAGTGTTCTCCGCGATCAGAACATAATCGTCAACGTAGCGCGCCCACCGCACTCCTCGTGCTGCGAGGGCGGCATCAACTCGATTCAGAAATAGTTCTGCGAGTATCCGTGCTCCTTGTCCGCCGACCGGGAGGCCGAATGAACGTCCTGCAAAGAGTTTGCCGAGCAGAGCATTTACCTGTTTCGAGACCGGTTCCGCCTCTCCGCCGAGGCCGTTGATCAGGTTCTCGATGTAATGGTGAGAGACGTGCTCGTAGAAGCTAGAAATGTCGGTCTGAACAACGACAGCGTCATCACCTGCAGTAGTCGCATCCTTGACCGTCGCCTGTTTGAAGGCACGCCATGATCTATCTTGATCAAAAAGCTGCTCACCACCTGTTTCTAAAAATCGATAGGAGTGAGCATTGGGGGAGCGCTGCGGTTCGAGAGCCTCTGCGATGGCTATGGCCAGTCCGTTCAGATATATGTTCCAGAACAGGTGAATCTTCGTCACAACTCGGAACCCCGTCGGCCCTGACGGTGCCAAGAGGCGCTCGCTATGAACGTGCAACTCCGCAATGCGATCGTGATTGTCTTTCAGTGGTTGGCTGTCTCGAAGCTCCGAGTAAAAACCAAACGCGATGGAAGAAAGCGCTACGGCTTCATCGCCGCAGAATCGAACGTCCATGTCAAATGGCAGAGTGTCATTGTCACCATGCTTCGCAACCTCTCGGGCTGCGCGTTCGAAGTGATGCAGTTCTGGCTTGAGCAAAGAGACCTCCCCCGATTGCGTTCGCTCTGTGTGAGTGTATCTATTGGTTTGTCTCGCAATGATACGGCACAGGATCACTGGACAACGAAACGGAGAAGGGTACGGACGAGGGTGTCGTAATGGCCGAAGCCGCGAACATGCGGGAGCGGATTGATTATCTTGAATATTTCAGCCCCCGATTTTGGCAAAATTTTTTAAGCGGGGCTTCGAGGGCCGCTCGCGGACATTGGCCGCGCAAAGTGACTTAGCCCCCCCCTCACGGCCTGCCGCCGGTCGTGCTGATCGGGCGAAGCCCATAGAACGCCCGTGGCGCGCTTCAACCGGCGGACAGATGGGTGGGGGCCAGCGGCTTGCGCGCGGCGTTGCACAGGCGCGCTATGCGCGTCACGGTGCGGCCGGCACCAGTACCGCCACCCGGCCGGACGTGCGCGCCAGCCACGTGGACGGCACCACGCTGCGGATGCCCGTCAATCCCTGTTGCCACAGACTGGTCACGGGGCTGGCCACGGTGCCGGCATCGTCCACGATGGGCAGCGGCGCTGTGTCTTCCATGTGGACCGTGGCGGCGTTGGTCACGCTGACTTCGGGCACGCCGTCCATACCCATCAACACGTCCGCCATGTCCAGCAGCACCACGGCGTCCGTGGCGCCCGTGGCGATGTACGGCAGGCCAGCCATCAGCCCGTCACGCAGCAGGCCAGCAGCGGCCGCTGTAGGCAGTTGCGTGAAGGGGAACACGAATACCGGCATGGACAGGGCAGGAACGGCCGCCAGCAGGCTGGCCAGATCGTCGGCAAGGTCGCCCGTGGCCGGGACTTCAACGGCGCCATACAGTAGTCCAGACGGGCGCCCGTTGGCTTCCCCGCCTTCGGTATCGTCCATCACTGCCGCGTCCACGGCGGCCGCGATGTCTTCGGCCACGATGGCTTCCAGCGTGGGCAGCGCGCCAGCGGCCACCAGTTCATCCGACAGGATCGTCAGAACACCCACATGCCCAGGCACCAGCGGCGACAGCGATAGCGAAGCACTGGACACGGGCAGCGGCTTGCCTTCGGCCACCCACGCCGCTTTCAGGCGCTTGGACAGATCGCGCGCCGGCACCCGAACGCGGCCATTGACAGCGGGCAGGCCCACGGACATGGCGGACAGTTGCGTGAACAGGCTATTGGCCAGCGACGTGGCTGCATAGTCCGCCAAGGCGTCTTGCACCAGTACGCCGGCCCATTCAGGTGTCTGCGTGTCGGCGGGGTTCTGCGCGGCCTTGGCCACGATGATGGCCGCGCGCTGTTCGGGGAATAGCTGTTCGATCACGGTTGCCACGGACTTGCCGGTGCGGCGGTGTTCGACCGCGCCAACAGCAAGGGCGGCGAAAATGGACGGGGCGTTTCGCATGGTCATGCTCCGGTGTTGTTGGTGTCCGCAGTGCTGGCGGCAGGGTTGGACGTGGTGGGCCACGGGGACGTGTCCACGGGAATCATTTGTTGCTGGACGCGCGGCACATCACCACCGCGCACGGGCGGCAATTGCAGGCGCCGCCTCGCTTCGTTGGGCGCCATGATTCCGTTCTGGACCGCCTTCGATAGCGTTTCGATCAGCCCGGCAAGATCGGTGCGGAACAGGTGGTCCGTATCGAATTCGATGTATTCATTGGCCGGCAGCATGAACAGGTTTTCCAGCCCGGTTTCGATGCTTTCCAGCACGTAGCCCAAGCCCGATGCAAGCCATTGCGCAATCACGACTTCGGTGTTATTCCGGGATAGCCCGTCGCTGGTCGCATCGCCCAGCACGGCGGCCGGCACGCGGAAGCACCGCGCAATTTCGGCCGACGACCACCGCATGGTTTCGATTATCTGCGCGTCGTTAGCGGACAGGCTCATGGCCTGCCACTTGAAGCCCCAAGCAACAATCGGCGTCCCGCCAGCATTCGGCCCGGTGGTCTGTTCCGTCCACGCTTTGCGCAGATCGTCCATTTGCTTTGGCGTCAGTTGCACGTCTGATTGCAGAATCCCGGACGGCCGCGCCATGTTGCCCATGAAGCTGGCTTGATGATTGCCAAGTGCGTTATTGATGCGCACAGCCGTGGCAGCGGCGGCAATCGGGCTTTCGCCTTGCAGCGGATCGCGGCCGGTGGCCCATTTCACATGCAGTACGTCAGCGGCCGGCACCGCATAGCGCCAGCGGCCCCGGTCGGTGTCCGGCGCCAGCGGCAGCATGTCGTTTTCGGACACGGACAGCGCGTAGAAAAACGCCGGTTGCGAGGGGTCCAGCGCGTCGGGCACGACCACCGGGCGGGCATCGTCGGGCGGGATCACGTGCAGGCTGTCGATTTCATAACGGTCATTGCGCACGGCCACGGCCACGCCGTTGCCTTGCGCCAGCATCGAACGCACGCAGTAGCCCCACGCTTCCACGCGCGTCATGTACGTGTTTGGACGGCGCAACACGCGCGAAGCGGCGGACGTGGTGACACGCTGGCGCGAGCCATCGGGCAACGTGCGCCAGTGGTAGGCCGGCAATTGCGCGATGACGTTGCTGTATGCCGCAATGCAGGCTTCGGCCGTGCTGTTCCTCGCGTTCGGGCCAACCGGCAGATTCATCTGCCAGTAGTTCCACGGGTAGTTCGCCGGGATCATGCCTTCGGTAGTGGGGATCATGGGCGCACCACCTTTCCACCACGATCTAACGTATGTCGGAAAAGATCGGGCGCGCGTCATCAATGCGTTGGCCATGACACCCCCTCGCGCGCTGCAACTTCGCGCAGTTCGTTCATCGTGACGCGGGCGCCGCGCGCGTTCTCCACCTCCATGCGTAACGCCGTATTGGCCTTGCGTGCGGCCAGCAGCGCCATAAACAGTTCGTCGTGCAGGTCGTCAATGCGTGCGAGGGTGTCCGCGATGTCGGCATAGTCCTGCCCGTCATCGAAGCCACCGGAACGGTGCGCGGCCATCAGCTTGTGCATGCGGTTCATTTCCGCCAGAAGCCTTTCGATGTTGGCGCGTGCAATCGTGGCCGCGTTGATCTTGTCGTCGTTCATGGCTTGTCCCCTGCGAAGTAAAAGGCCACGTGTTCCGGCTTCGAGAACAGCCCGCGCTCCAACGCGAACACGGTCACGTCATCGCCCGACAGTTCGCGGTCTGGTGCGTCTTCCAGACGGATGGCCAAGCGGCGGATGTCGGCTTCGTGTTCCTGCACGAGTTGGCGCGCGGCATGATCGGCAAGGCTTGCAATGTGGGGCGGGCACACGGCCGCGAAATCGCGCGCGGCGTTGATGTACTGCGAATACCTGGCCTTCACTAATTCCACTGGCAGGCGCAGCAACGCGCGTTCGGCATGGAAGCCAGCCACGTGGGCCGCGATGATGTGCGATGGCTGTCCATCGGACAGGAATTCCACATGGGCCGGTTCTATGGTGACGCGTCGCACGGTCAGCTTGCACAACATGGCCACCGTCGCCATGCCGGCCAATCCAACGGAAGGCGACAAGCACAACGAATAGGCGTTGTCCTCCCCGAAAGGCACCAGCGCGTCCTGCGTTTCGATGTCGGGGGCGTTCATGCTGTCGTCTCCCCGGTGGCCGCCCGGATGGCCCGAATGGGCGCGGTGCGGCTGTAGCGCGGATCATGTGCGCGCACAGTGACGTACAGCACCAGTTCGTCCGGCCGGCTGGTGACAAGGCGCCAACCGTCCTTGGGATTGCGCAGGATCAGCCGGGCCGCCAACAGCGCGTCCATGTCCGGGAGAAGGAACCGCCTTAGCTGAAAATCGTTCTTGAATGCTTGCAGGCGTTCCGTGCGCAGGCACGGGCCGGGGCCGTACAGGGGAGTGAAGGCGGGGCTGGTCGTTACGGCGGTCATGCGCGAATCTCCACAGGTGTGGTGATTCGGGACCGGTGGACCGTCGCCCGAAGAGGGGTAACGGTCTGAACAGCGCCGAACCACCACCGCATCGGTAGTGGTTCGGGACCGGATGGACCGTCGCCCGATATGGGCGCCCAGTCTGGCCAGGCCGCGAACCACCACCTTGTTGGTAGTGATTCGGGACCGGAAACTGACCGTCGCCCGTTGGAAGGAATGCTACGCGATCAGCACGAAATTGCAAATCCGGTTCATTGCTGGCTTTCCGCCACGTACCGGGCCAGCGCAGCGCGCAGCTTATCCGCCCGGTCATCGGTGGCGCAGGTGTACCCGCGTTCGCGCAGCACCGCCACGGTGGTGTCAAACGCGGCGGCCAAGTCGGCGCCTTGCACCGGGTTGGCGGCCTTGAAAACGTTGAACCAATCCGCGTCCTGTGGGGTCATGCCGCCAAAGACGGCGCCTGTTCGAGTTGCCATGATCGTGTCCTCCCTTGGGTCTTAGATGTTCGCAACATACGTTTCGCACGGGAACAGGCGTTCCAGCGCGTCAACAAAGGCCCCGTGGTCGGATGTGGCCCACGGTGCAACGACATCGCGCAAGCGTGGCCGGTAAAGGTTCGCCAACGTGACATCGAAGTCGGATAGCAGAACGAACAACGAACCGTATTCCGCAAGCACGGCGCAGGGAGCATCGCCAAGGGCGCGAAGTCGAAACGTGCGGCGCAGGCTTCCGTACTGGTCGCGCGCGTCGGCCATGTCCGTGGACACGATCCAGTTATCCGCTTCGCCGGCCGCCTCAAGGTGAGCCAGCAGTTCGCCGGCAGTGCGGGGAAATGGGGTCATCGGTCGTTCTCCAAGGTGGTTCCTGTGTGGTCAAGGCGCAGGAAGTACGTGCAACGGTTCAAGGCGTTGCCTGCGGCCAAATTGCGCACGCTTGCCGCCATGTCCGCATGGGTCGCCATCGTGGCCATGCAGATGCCGGCACCACTGTCCGGGTGCCGGCGCCACAGCGCGCAGGATTCGCAGCAGCGAATGCGGAAGGGGTCTTCGTCGTCGGCCGGGTCCAGGATCATGGGTCAGTCCTTGCGGTTGAACAGTTCGCGCTGTCCGGGCTGACTCGGCTTTCCCTTGGGCGTCAGATGCTTGGCCAATCCCTTGGGCTTCCTTGGGCGTGGTTCGGGTGGTGCAGCGTCGCCCCGCGGCCGCTTGCGCTGGTGGACGGGCACCTGTCCCGTGCGTTCCATCGCCTGCCACATGCGCGCGCGCCATTGGTCCGCAACCGCTTCAATGGCTTGCAAAGGGGTGGTGCGCAACGCTTCGTGGTGGTGGCTGCGTTCGTGATCGGGCCAGCCTTCAAGATCGGCGAGCCGGTCTATCCATGCGTGCCCTTGCCGCATCCGCAGGTCGCGCAGTTCGTCGGGTAGAGTCGCCATGACAATCACCCCACCATCCCGCTAACATCGCCGGCTTTTTTTTCCTCAACTTCGAGTGCGTTCGCACTCCCCCCAACTGGTAACTCTGTAACTGTCACCCGCTCCGGGTGTGGGTGCATTAATTTATTCGTCACTTCTCGCACCCGCTCCGGGTGCGGTAAAAAAGTTGTCGCACCCGCTCCGGGTGTAGTCTCGCACCCGCTCCGGGTGCTTTGTCGCACCCGCTCCGGGTGCAGGATTTGGGGACTGTTTGGCGATGTGGCCGCACCCGCTCCGGGTGTGGGTGATGCGTCGTTTGGATAGTCCAACCACGCGCCCTGTCGGTAGAGCTTCGGTGTGATGTCCAAGCCTGCGAAGCTATGGATACGAAGCCAGCCTAATGCAAAAAAGGATGGCCCCAATCCCATGCCACCCTGTCGGGTCAGCACCAGCAATTCGCGGTCCAACAGTTCGTGCGTGGCGGCGGTCAACTTTCGGTTGCTGTTCCAGCCATAGGGCGACAACTTGGCAAGGGTCAGCACTATGTGGCCGTTGTTTTTGCCGGTGTGCATGTCCACAGCGTTGTGCAGCAGGCGGTAAGCCGCGTCGGACAAACTGACCACTGCGGCCGACCGTTCCACCACGCGCGGAAACGCATTGAAGTTGCCTTTGAATGTTTCCGGGGCGTCCTTGGCGCGCGTCATGGTTATTGCTCCGACTGTGGCCGCACAGGACCGCCCGCATAGCGCGGTGCCTCGCGCATCCATCCGGGCTTCGGGCGTTGATGGTTCGCATTGGGGCGGCGCTGCGGAAACAACGCGGCGTGGGTCAAACCCCATTCACGCAGGATCGAATCGGGCAGGCAACCGCGTGCGCATCCCGCATGCACTCGGCCGTCTCCGTCTTCCCGGATCAGCACACGCCGCCGGCTGCCACACACCGGGCAGTCCGCGATGTGATCCTTGTAGTTGCGCCGTTCGCACCCGGTAAGGTGCGGGGAATTGAGAATGTCTGACAGGGCCATAGCGAATATCCGTAATACGTTTATGCGTTAATGAAAATGCATGCGATAGCGGTCCCTCCCCCCCCGGCCAATGCCGGGCGGGTCGTCATGGTTCATTTCCCTGGATTTGGTTTTGGCGCGGGCTATGCCGGCGTGGTTGCGGCAGATATCACGGAATCGATTCGGCTGCGCTCGTTACGGCGTCAGGCCGGGTCAACAGATCGAACACCACGCGCTCGAACCGTTTCGTGTCGGCGATCATGGCGGAGCGCACTGGAGAGCGACGGACCACATCAAGCCCGATCAAGTGATTGACGTAGCGACGTTGAAAATGAATCCAACTGTTGATGGTGGGGACGTAGCCCAGTTCTGGATGTGCCTTGGCAAAGGCGATCCAAACGTCTGCGGCTGGCTTCCAGTTTGTGATGCTGTTTTCCATCGCTTGTTTTCTCCCCTAACGAATTGCGTCCTGCTGGTTTGGGTGGGGAACGCAGTTGTTCCGCTGTCAGATTCGCCGGCTTCGGGCAGGCGCGGCAAGAATATGTGCTTGCGCCCGGAAGGCAAGGACGAACTCTTAGGGGAATTCCAGCGGCAACGGTTGTTGCCACGGCTGGCAATTGGCGTTGCCACTAACCCTGAACAGGCGAGGAACAAAACAAAAAAGCCCGGTGCAATGACCGGGCTTGTGAGAGAGGCATAGGGTGCAGGCGAGGTTCCCGCTTAGGCCGCCGTCCTCCATGACGCTTCGGTGGCCGCGCGCAGGGTGGCGGATTCGAGATGGCCGTATCGCCTTTGCAGAATCAGACTGCTGTGTCCCAAGACTTGGCTTGCCACGGCAATGGTGGTGCCGGCGCGCAGCAGTTCGGCCGCACGATGGTGGCGAAGGTCGTGCATATGCAGGTCGGGACGGCCGATGGCCTTGGTCAGCTTAGCCCACGTCGCGCGATAGTTAATCGGCATGCCCGGCACTTTGCCCTGAAACATGAGGGCGTCCGGGTCACGCTTCGGCCAGACGCGCTGAATCAGGGTGGCGGTGTCCTCGGAAAAGAACAACTGTCGTGGCTTGTCAGTCTTGGTCTGCATCACGGTGATGGTGCGGGTGTGCAGGTCCACGTCACGCCATTGCCGCTCACGCACTTCGCCGCGCCGGGCGCCTGTCTCGATCATTAGGCGCAGGTAGACGGCAAAGCGGCGGTCTTGGAAGGCGTGGGCACCCTTGAGGATCGCGGTCACTTCTTTGTCGGAAAGCTCCACGCGGCGTATGGGTTCTTCATAACGCAGCAGGCCGAGAGTAGGGGAGACAAAGCCGGCCGGGGCAAGGTGGCGGCGGATGGCCCATTTGTAGATGGTGCCGATGGTGGAGGTGTCGCGGTTGACCGTCGATGGCTGATACTGGCCGGACTGCAACATGGCTTCGGCAGCCAAGGAAAGATCGCGGGTGGTGAGCGACCACGCCGACAGAGGACCGAACGCCTCCACCCACTTTCGCAGGCGAAGGTCCGCGCCGTCGAACTGCACCGCGCAATAGCTGTCGGTCAGTTCGGCAAAGGTCAGGTCAGCGGCTCGATGCTCGCCAACGCGGGCCATTTCGGCCCGTAAGTTGATTTTGGGTCTCATGAACAAGGCTCCTAAATGCACTGTGCAAAGGCGCCTGCCCGAAGCCATGAACCCAAAGCAAAAAGCCTTGCGTAGCAAGGCTTTCCGATCAAACTTGGTGGGTGGTACAGGGATTGAACCTGTGACCCCTGCCGTGTGAAGGCAGTGCTCTACCGCTGAGCTAACCACCCCTTGCTGCTTCGTCGCCGTTGTTGCTGGCGTCGTGCAGTGGAGAAACGAGATTATGCCGATGGGCCAGTATCTTGTAAAGCCCTTTTTTGAACTTTCTTTAAAAAAGTTGTGAGGGCTGCGGCACTGGCCGGATTGGGCGCTATTGCACAGTGGCGTCGGCAGGCACTTCGGAGGGGACTTCGATCTTCCAGACGGTCTTGCCGCCGCTGGCCTTGTCCAGTTCCTTGAGCACGCCCTCATGGGCCGAGACTTCGGTCTCGGTCGCCAGCAGCACGGGCAGGGTCAGGGCCGACAGGTCGGCGGTGGCGCGGGTTTCGCCCTGGGCTGCGGCGCCGTCGAGCATGTCGATGACCAGCGAGTTCTGGCCGCGCGTCATGGCAAGGTAGACCTCGGCCAGCAGCTCGGCATCGAGCAATGCGCCGTGCAGCGTGCGGTGCGCGTTGCTGACGCCCAGGCGGTCGCACAGGGCATCCAGCGAGTTACGCTTGCCCGGGAACATCTGGCGCGCTTCGCGCAGGGTGTCGATCACATTGGCTACGTGGTCGCGGAACGGGGGCAGTTTGTGGAGCTTGAACTCCATCTCCAGGAAGCCCATGTCGAACGCGGCGTTGTGAATGATCAGCTCGGCGTCGCGTACGAATTCCTGGATCTCGTGCATGACCTCGGCAAACTTCGGCTTGTCGGCCAGGAAGTCGGCGGTCAGGCCATGGATGGCCACGGCGTCTTCGGGGACGTCGCGCTCCGGGTTGATATAGAAGTGCAGGTTGCGGCCGGTCAGGCGGCGGTTCACCAGTTCCACGCAGCCGATTTCGATCAGGCGATCGCCGGTGGCGTGGTTCAGGCCGGTGGTTTCGGTATCGAGAACGATCTGTCGCATGGGGCAGGATTGTAATCGCTCGGCGCGGCCGGGCGACGGATTGCGAGGGTCAGGTGCTGATCGATTCCACGCCGCGGTTGGCCAGCCGGTCTGCGCGCTCGTTGCCCGGATGGCCGGCATGGCCGCGTACCCAGTGCCATTCGATCACGTGCGGCTGCCGGGCTTCGTCCAGGATCTGCCACAGGTCGGCGTTCTTGACAGGCTTCTTGTCGGCCGTCATCCAGCCGCGCTTCTTCCAGCCGGTGATCCATTCGCTGATGCCCTTCTGCACATACTGCGAATCGGTATAGATGTTGATGACGCAGGGCCGCTTGAGCGCGCGCAGCGCCTCGATCACGGCCATCAGCTCCATGCGGTTGTTGGTGGTGGGGCTTTCGCCGCCGAACAGCTCTTTCTCGTGGCCGCCGGAGACCAGCACGGCGCCCCAGCCGCCGGGGCCGGGGTTGCCCTTGCAGGCGCCGTCGGAATAAATCGTGACTTCTTGCATGGATGGAATTCAGGATGGCCCGGCGCTTCAGGCGCCAGGCGTGGTCTTGTGATGTTTGCCGTGCGTGCCCGTGGGCGTGGCCACCGGGGCAGACACCGGTGCCAGGGCGGGTTTGGCTGTTTTCCAGGCCGGGCCCACCAGGCGGATGTTCTTGACGCGCTTGACCGCCGAAATCATGTAGACCGAACCGAAGATCGGCCACCAGCGGTCGCCGGCTTTCTCCATGAAGGCGGCGCGCTGCAGCCAGCGGTCGGTGCGGTAGGGCGGGCAATAGCAGCCAAAGCGCCCGCGGATGATCTCGAAGCCCAGCAGCTTGAGCCAGTCCTTGATCCGCACAAAGCCGATGGTCTGCGCGTCGCTGGGCAGGAAGGGCGTGGCGCCCAGCCGGTTCAGGCCCTGGCGCGCGCCCCACAGGCTCATCGGGTTGAAGCAGGTCACAACCACGCGGCCCTCGGGCATCAGCACGCGCGATACCTCGCGCAGCACTTCATGCGGGTCCTCGGAAAACTCCAGGATGTGGGGCAGCGTGAGCAGGTCGATGCTCTGCGTGTCGAATGGCAATTCGTCGAACCGGCATAGCAGCTGGCGCGCGTCGGGGTGCGTCTCGCGCGGGCCGTGGGGGCCGGCGCGGTCATCGAGCGCCAGCGCCGAGAACGGCATGCGGTTCTCGCGCAGCGTGTCGATATGGGGCAGCCCCAGCTGCACCGCGTGGTAGCCGAAGATATCCGTTACCGTCCGGTCATATTGCTGGGCCTCCCACCGGAGCATGTACTGCCCGGGCGGCGACGCCAGCCATTCTTCCCAATCTATAATCGGTCGGTTGGACATAGGAGCACACATGTTGAAAGTGGAGCCAATCCCCGCCTTTCAGGACAACTATATCTGGGCCATCCACGACGGCAAAAGTGCCGCAGTGGTGGATCCAGGCGAGGCCGGGCCGGTCGAGCGCTTTCTGGCGCAACGCGGGCTGGCACTGGGCGCTATTGTAATCACCCATCACCATGGCGATCATCAAGGAGGCGTATCGGATTTGCTGGAACGCCATCCGGCCGGCCCCGACGGCGCCCCGATACCGGTGATCGGACCCGCCGGCGAACGCATCGGACATCGCACCCAGGCCGTGCGCGAGGGCGATACGGTGACGCTGGCGCATCCGGCCGCCACCTTCCGTGTGCTGGACGTGCCGGGTCACACCGCCGGACACGTGGCCTATGTGGGCGACCTGCCCGGCGCAGGCCATGTGGTGTTCTGCGGCGACACCCTGTTCGCCAGCGGGTGCGGGCGCCTGTTCGAGGGGTCGCCGGCGCAGATGCTGGCGTCGCTGGACAAGCTGGCCGCCTTGCCTGGCGATACCCGCGTGTACTGCGCCCACGAATACACGCGCAGCAATGTCCGCTTTGCGCAGGCCGTGGAGCCGGGCAACGCCGACCTGTCCGCGTGGTCGTCCCGGGTGGACGCTTTGCGCCAGGCCGATACCCCGACGGTGCCCACCACCGTGGCCCATGAGCGGGCGGTCAATCCGTTCCTGCGGTCGCGCGAGCCGGCCGTGCGCCGGGCCGTGCAGGGGCAGGGCGGCGACGTCAGCAGCGATGCCGCGGCGTTCGGTGCGCTGCGCGGATGGAAGGACAACTTTCGCTAGTCACGGCTCGCCAATACATTCCAGACGTTTGCAGGCAGGGCGGCGGCCTGCAGGGCCGGGGAACGCGGGCCCTGCCACCATTTGGGGTATCGCAAGATGTCCAAATTGCATCTTCGGGAAAATCTCATTGACGCCAACCGGCCTTTTCCATAGGATCAGGCGAAATTTTTGGCGTCACTTTCAGAGAACTTAATGCGATTTGGTCGATTTCT